>Ga0163144_10002075_pt1 | contig 46788 bp, 31 predicted proteins | sample OliLak19BULKMAT1_FD_123175 | JGI IMG/M metagenome (GOLD analysis project Ga0163144, IMG submission 123175) | Freshwater microbial mat bacterial communities from Lake Vanda, McMurdo Dry Valleys, Antarctica - Oligotrophic Lake LV.19.BULKMAT1 | ecosystem: Environmental > Aquatic > Freshwater >... | reverse complement strand
TTACTGCGGTGAATTTCTTCATTTAATTTATTAGTTTCAAATACGGCAACAGCCCATGTAATCCGCCCTCTCTTCCAAATCCACTTTCTTTATATCCACCAAATGGCGACGTGGGATCAAACTTGTTGAACGTATTCGCCCATACCACACCGGCTCTCATCCGTCTGGTCATATTAAAGATCTTGGAACCTTTATCCGTCCACACGCCGGCACTCAATCCATAAGGTGAGTTATTGGCTTTCTCGATCACTTCATCATCCGTGCGGAAAGTAAGAATAGAAAGCACTGGTCCGAAAATCTCTTCCTGGGCAATGCGGTTGCTTTGCGCCACATTGCTGAAAATGGTAGGCCTGCACCAAAATCCTTTGGACGGCAGGGGGCAGTTGCTCTCATACATTTCAGCGCCTTCTTTTTTACCGATGGCAATATATTGCTGGATAATCTGTAATTGTTCCCTGGAGTTGATCGCACCGATATCGGTATTCTTATCCATTGGGTCGCCTACGATCAGGGATTGCATACGGTCCCGTAATTTGCGAATCACTTCTTTCGCTACCGATTCCTGCACATATAATCTTGAACCCGCACAGCATACATGGCCCTGGTTAAAAAAGATCGCATTCACAACACCTTCCACAGCCTGGTCAATGGGGGCATCTTCAAAAATGATATTGGCAGCTTTACCACCGAGTTCCAATGTTGCTTTCTTATTAGTACCGGCAATGGCCCGTTGAATGATCTTGCCTACATTGGTAGAACCGGTAAAGGCAATTTTATTTACATCAGCATGATTTACGATCGCAGCACCTGTTTCACCGGCACCAGTGATGATGTTCACTACCCCCGGCGGCAGGTCCGCTTCCTGAATGATCTCGGCCAGTTTTAATGTCGTTAAAGAAGTGGTTTCAGCAGGTTTCAATACTACGGTATTACCAGTTGCTAATGCCGGTGCAATTTTCCAGGCAGCCATCAGTAGGGGAAAATTCCACGGCGTAATTTGCCCGGCCACCCCTAAAGATTCTGTTGTACGATTCGGGAATGCATATTCCAGTTTATCGGCCCAGCCGGCATAATAGAATAAATGATTGGCTGCGGTTGGCACATCAAAGTCACGGCTTTCTTTTATCGGCTTACCACCATCCAATGTTTCAATCACTGCTAATTCCCTTGCTTTTTCCTGCATGATACGGGCAATGCGAAATATATATTTAGCCCTTTCTTTCGCCGGCATTTTCTTCCATACTTTCTCATAAGCATTCCGGGCGGCTTTTACAGCTTTATCCACATCAGCCACATTGGCTTCTGCTACTTCACTCAATTTTTCTTCTGTTGCGGGATTAATGGTGTCAAAATATTTTTTGCTCAGGGGTTTCTGCCATTCACCATTAATAAAAAGATCATATTGCTTATGGATCGTCGCCGCAGTTTTACTTTCAGGTGCGGGCGCATAGCTCCACGATGTATCAAAATTTAATTTGATCGTGTTGCTTTTTTTAACGGGCTTCTTTTTTGCGATTGCCATAATTTTATTTTTCTTGTCCGCCGCAGCCTTGGCCAAGGCGAATTATTTTACCAGCGACATTAACACAGCTGAACTTTGGTTGCGTCGCACTCTTCATCTTTCTGTTCTTTGGGCATCAACCCACCCCGGTTTTCTACAGCACTATATTTTCTTTAATTCGCCCCTCCAGGGAGGGGAGGTGTACTAAAACTTTTCTGCGTTTATCAGGCTCCTTACAAAACGCTGGAACAACTGCAATGTTTCTTACTTAGTTTGCTCATTTGGAGGAGCTGCTACATTCCAAAACTCTTTTAAGCAGCTATTACAAGTCGAAACAACTAAAAGAAGAAGCAAAAAATAAAACGCCAAACATCAACCATGTAAGAACTCCATTATCTCTATATCATTTCATGTTCAATAAACAACTTTCAAATAATCAAACGCTAAAGTCCCCCCTGGGGATTTAGCAAGCTAATCCACCGAAAAATAATTTGCACTCTGGTACAATCCCGTTTTCTCCTTCATCAGCTGCATCAGCACATCATTGGCGAGGCTGCTGGCACCAAACCGGAACCATTCATTATTCAGCCAGTCTTCACCCAATACTTCTTTCACCATCACTAAATAATGCAGGGCCAGTTTTGATTTGGAAATACCACCGGCGGGTTTCATTCCGACCATCTTGCCGGTATTATAGTAAAAATCACGGATCGCTTCTAGCATAACCAGCGTGACCGGCATCGTGGCGGCAGGTGCAATCTTGCCGGTCGAAGTTTTTATAAAATCTGCCCCCGCCAGCATCGCTATATCACTGGCCCGTCGTACTTTATCATATGTTCCCAACTCACCGGTCTCTAAAATCACTTTAAGCCGTGCTTCTCCACAGGCTTCTTTGATCGCCGCTATTTCATCAAATACAAAATTATACTCACCGGCATGGAATTTCCCCCGGCTGATTACCATATCCACTTCATCTGCTCCTTCACTTACCGCATATTTGGTATCTCTTATTTTAATCTCTTTTGGGGCCTGGCCGCTTGGGAAGGCAGTTGCTACCGAGGCCACTTTTATCCCTGAATCACCCAATGCTTTTTTGGCTACTTTGACCATCGATGGATACACGCAGATCGCTGCAACGGTAGGAATGCCCGCAAGCGCATCATGTGGATGCATGGCTTTATAACAAAGTTGTTTCACTTTCCCATCGGTATCCTTTCCCTCCAGTGTCGTAAGGTCAATCATATTCAACACCAGTTTCAGACCATTCTGCTTCGATTCTTTCTTGATGCTTCGTTTGGTAAAGCGGGAGGCCCTCTCTTCCACACCCACCTGGTCGATGCGGGGAGATAAGGCAAAATTGACCTTTCCGGAACTTTGTTCTATGGATTTGGCAAGCGCCATAAAGGATAAAATTGATGAAGCCAAAGGTAACCAAACTTTATTGGAATGGGTGGTTCGACAGGGGCACGGCTTATCTTTTACCGCTTATAATCAGCCTCCTTTTCTTTGCCTGAATTCCTTTAAATTCGGGACCCGGTAAGGTTAAGCTCTGTTCTTCGCAAGTATTATCCGGAAAACTCATCTAATTACTAAATTAAACTGCAATGAGAGAAACCTCCTTCATTTTCAGATCCGATAGTTATCTGATGGTTTTTGTATTCGTCTCTTTACTCGTAGCATCCATGGTTCAGGCACAGGTTACCTTCCCTGAAAACGGGGTGGCCGACCCCCGGCATGGGCATTTTGCCTTTACGAATGCTACGATTGTAAAAGATGCGACTACTACATTAACCAATGCTACCCTGGTTATTAAAGATGGAAAAATTACTGCCGCAGGTACCGGTATCAAAGTACCCGCTGGTGCGGTAGAAGTGGATTGTAAAGGCAAATACATCTATCCTTCCTTTATTGACATTTATGCTGATTATGGGGTTGCTCCCCCGTCTCAACGTGGTATCGGTGGAACAGCTACTACCGGGGGATTCAATTTTACGCAACAACCACAACTCGAATCGGCCACTAAGGGACCTTATGGCTGGAACCAGGCCATTAAAAGTGATGCCGATGCGTACAGGGTGTTTACAGTTGATGATACAAAAGCCAAGCCCTTGCGGGAAATTGGTTTCGGTACCGTCCTTTCTCATGTAAAAGATGGCATTGCCCGTGGCACCGGAACGGTGGTTACCCTGGCTAATGAAAAGGAAAACCTGGTCATGCTGAAAGAAAAGGCATCGGCCCATTATTCTTTTCAAAAAGGTACGTCTACCCAAAGCTATCCCAGCTCCATCATGGGTTGTATTGCTTTACTGCGTCAATCTTATCTCGATGCCCAATGGTATAAAAGCAAACCAGCATTGGAGGGGATCAACCTCAGCCTACAGGCATGGAATGATGTACAGGGCCTGCCCCAGATCTTTGATGCCAACGATAAATGGAATAACCTGAGAGCAGATAAAATTGGTGACGAATTTAGTGTACAGTATATTATTAAAGCTGGCCAGAATGAATACCAGCGGATCAAAGAAATGAAAGCCACCAATGCTACTTTTATTTTACCCCTGAACTTCCCACAGGCACAGGATGTGGAAGATCCAGGTGATGCACGCTTTGTTTCAGTCAACGATATGAAACACTGGGAACTTGCACCTACAAATGCGGCCGCCTTTGAAAAAGCAGGTATTCCCTTTTGTCTTACTACGGCCGATCTGCGGAGTGTGGCTACTTTCTGGGCCAGCCTTCGCAAAGCCATGGAATATGGATTGAGCGAAAGCAAAGCCATGGAAGCATTGACGAAAATACCCGCTACTATCCTCGGAGTATATGATAAAGTAGGAAGCCTTGATGTGGGTAAGCTGGCGAATTTTTTAATAACCAGCGGCCCCATTTTTAATGAAAAGACAACCATCTATCATAACTGGGTGCAGGGTATCAAATACAATGTAAAAGATGATTCAAATATCACAGGCACTTATGCGCTGACAGTAAAATCATTAACCGGAACTGAGAATTATACACTGGATGTAAAAAGTAGCAGTGCTCTTACCATGTTTGCCAAAGACACGATGAATACCAAGTTCAGTTATGATGGAAAGATGGTGAAGCTGAGCTATGCGCCGATGGCTCGTCGCCAACGGCCAACGATGCCCGCGGATACAACTCAAAGAAGACCGGATGGTGGATTTCCTGGTGCTGGTGCCCAAACACAGGCTTTACCAGCCAGTGCGATCCGTCTCAGTGGTGTGAACAGTGGAATGGAATGGAACGGAACCGGTGTTGATTCAGCCGGCAATGCATTGACCTGGACGGCTGTTTTTACCAAAGCAGCAGAAGTGAAAGCAGACAGCACAAAGAAAAAAGAAATGCCAGCGATTGGTAAAGTTGTTTATCCTTTTGAACCATTTGGCTGGGAAGAGGGCCAGGAGCCAAAACAGGAAACGATCCTTATTAAGAATGCAACTGTATGGACCAATGAGAAAGAAGGCATCTTACAGAATGCAGATGTTCTGATAAAAAACGGGAAAATTGCTGCGGTAGGAAAAAACCTTTCTGATGCTACTGCAAAAGTAATCGATGGAACAGGCAAGCATGTAACTGCAGGGGTGATTGATGAGCATTCACATATTGCTGCTGCCTCGATCAATGAAGGCGGGCAATCGGTAACATCTGAAGTTCGTATCGCCGACAATTTAAATCCTGATGATATCAATATTTACCGCCAGTTAAGCGGTGGCGTTACCACCTCGCATATTTTGCATGGTTCTGCCAATACAATTGGTGGACAAACACAGTTGATCAAGCTTCGCTGGGGAACCAATGCGGAAGACCTGAAATTTAAAAACTGGGATGGCCAGATCAAATTTGCATTAGGAGAAAATGTAAAACGCACATCCTCCTCTATCAGCAATTTTTCTAACAACAACCGTTACCCGGATACAAGAATGGGGGTGGAGCAGGTGTTGGTAGATGCCTTCACCCGGGCCAAAGATTATAAAAAAGCCTGGGCAGACTACAACAATACCATAGACAAAAAAGGATTGAATGCACCACGTCGTGACCTGAAATTGGATGCATTGGTGGAAGTGCTGGACAAGAAAAGATTTATTACCTGCCATTCCTATGTACAAAGCGAGATTAACAGTGCAATGGAAGTGGCGAACAGGATGGGCTATACCGTAAATACTTTTACGCATATCCTGGAAGGATATAAAGTAGCCGATAAAATGCTGAAGCATGGGTCTTTTGCTTCTACCTTCTCTGACTGGTGGGCATATAAAATGGAAGTGGAGGATGCCATTCCTTATAATGCTGCCATTATGCAAAAGGTAGGATTAACTGTAGCCATTAACAGCGATGATGCTGAAATGGCCCGTCGCCTGAACCAGGAAGCAGGCAAAATTGTAAAATATGGCGGTGTCACGGAAGAAGAAGCGTTGAAGATGGTAACACTTAACCCTGCTAAAATGCTCCACGTCGATGACAGGGTGGGAAGCCTGAAAGTGGGGAAAGACGGGGATATAGTCTTGTGGTCAGATCACCCGCTCAGTATTTATGCCAAATCATTGTATACGATCGTAGATGGTATCATATATTTTGACCGGGTAAAAGATGAGCAATTGCAGAAACAGGTAGATACTGAAAGAGCAAGACTGGTCAAGAAACTAAATGGAGAAAAAAGAAGCGGTACGCCCATGATACCCGCCATGCCTAGTTACCAGATCATGCATACCTGCAGCGATCATGGTCATAGCCATGGATTGCTGACGATCGATACAGACGATATTAATAATGATTAAACAAGCAGTAATGAAAAAAATATTTTTAGTTCTATCCATCTGTTTCGCTGCCGCAGCAAATGCCCAGGAAACAGTTCTGCCGGCCAAGCCGCAAAAAGGATTGTTATTTATAAAGAATGCCACGATACATGTAGGTAATGGTAAAGTGATCGAGAACGGAACGATCAAGATCAAAGATGGTAAGATCGAAGAAGTGGGTACCAATATCGTCATACCGGCGGATGAATTACAGGTAGTAGATGCAAAAGGAAAGCAGGTTTATCCCGGTCTTATCCTGCCCACCAGCAGCCTGGGTTTGGTAGAGATTAGCGCTGTCAGGGCTGATAGTGATGTCCGGGAGATCGGGGAGTTCAATCCCAATGTCCGAGCTATTGTTGCGTACAATACCGATTCAAAAGTGATCAATACACTTCGTTCCAATGGAGTGTTGCTGGCCAATGTGGTGCCGCAGGGAAGTTTCCTCGCCGGATCCTCGTCCGTAGTCCAACTGGATGCGTGGAATTGGGAAGATGCCGCTTACAAAACGGATGCAGGAATGCATTTATATATGCCTTCCATGCTGGCACAAGTTAGAGGTCGCTTTGGTGGTGGCGGTGGTGCTGCTGGTCCGCAGGCACCTGCTGCTGATCCGGTAAAGGAAGCATTAGAAAAGATTGAGGGTATCAAAGGTTTTTTCCGGATGGCAAAAGCCTATTTGGGAGAAACCACACATGATGAAACCAACCTGAAGTTTGAAGCAACCAAAGGGTTGTTCAATAAAACACAAAAACTATACGTGCATGCCAATACAGTGAAACAAATGCTGGTGGCGCTCGATTTTGTAAAAGAATTTAGTTTCGAGCTGGTGATCGTGGGTGGCAGCGACAGCTACCAAATCGCTGATCTCCTGAAGCAAAATAATGTATCTGTCGTTTTAGGACAACCACATAGCCTGCCAACACTGGAAGATGATGATGTGGACCAGCCATATAAAACAGCTGCCGCTTTACAAAAGGCCGGGGTGAATTTTGCGATCTCTGATGACGATCCGCAGACCCGGGGCCGCAACCTGGCTTTCAACGCCGGTACGGCTGCTACGTATGGACTGACCAAAGAAGAGGCACTGGCAGCAATCACTTTGAATGCAGCAAAGATCATGGGAGTGGCTGATAAAACAGGAAGCATTGAAGTGGGTAAAGATGCCAACATCATTATCAGCGAGGGAGATATTTTAGATATGAAAAGTAGCAACGTTACTGAAGCGTTTATACAGGGACGTAAAATTGACCTGAACGATAAACAAAAGCAATTGAACGACCGCTATAACCAGAAGTATAACCTGAAAAAAGGATTTTAAGACATAGCAAATAAATGTAGTTGTAAAAGCTGTTCCGGATGCGGAGCAGCTTTTTTTATACATGATGGTGTGGATTATTATCCAGGTCAATTTCTTCACCACAATGCGGGCATTTGGTATGACGGTGTTTCTTGATCTTCCTGAACTCTTCCATAAAACCGGCAGTGATGATACCTGCCGGTAAGGCAAAGAAGGCTACCCCGGTCAGCATGATCACTCCCGCCATGACTTTGCCAAGAGTAGTCAACGGGTACATATCACCGTAACCTGTGGTAGTAAGCGTTACCACGGCCCACCAGACGGTAGCTGGTATGCTGGTAAATTTTTCCTTATTAACAGGGTGTAAATGCTCGGTAAAATAAATGGCACTGGAGGCAAAAACAATCAGAAAAATAACCAGGACAAGGCTGAGCACTAATTCGTTTACCCTTGATTTAAATACATTGATAATAACCTGTGCGGATTTCATATAGGCGGTAAGACGGAACAGCCGGAAGAAACGTAATAAACGCAACATCCGCAGAGTTCGCAGGTCAAGACCAATAAAAATTCGGAGAAAGAAAGGAAGAATGGCCAACAGGTCGATGATAGCCCCCGGGGAGAGCATATATTTTAGCCGGCCTTTGAAACTGTGTTTATATTTTTCTTCATGATTGCAACTCCAGACCCTGAGCACATATTCTATCGTAAAAATGATAACAGATACAAGGTCGAAATAGTGAAAGAACCTTTGTTCATGTACTTCATCATGCATGGAGGGTACGGTTTCCAGCATCACGGCTATCACGTTCAGAATGATGAGTACAATGATGAAAACATTGATGACCTTATCCCAGTTTTTATCACCCACTATTTCCGGGTGGAGGAGGCCATGAACCTTTTTCTTAGTGGCATGATACATACTGGCAGGAAAGTTTGGTAGGCTTAAAGTTAGATAATAAAAAACCCTCCTGTTGTTGACAGGAAGGTTTTTTAAAAAATCGGAAAAATTAATTTATTGGCCAGTCAATTTCTTGGACAATTCCATTATTTCTGCTGCTTTAGCTGTCATATAATCAGCTAATTTTTTAGCATCTTCGGGGTTTGAAACTAATTTTTGAGTAGCGGCAGTTGCTTTCGTAGCTAGATCCTGTCCCATTGTACCCAGTTCAGCCATTTTGGTCATGTCTTTGCTTTCAGCAGCTTTTTTGTAAACAGCGATATAATCTTCATACGCTTTTACATAAGCAGTTACATCAGGATCGCTGAAAGTTGGAACACCTGTAGAGGTAGGAACAGTTGATGTAGGATCAGTTGTTGGAACAGTAGTTTCTTCTGGTTTTTTCTCTTCTTCTTTCTTTTTGTCTTTGCAGGATGTCATAACACCTACAAGCGCCAATACGGCAAAAAATTTTTTCATTTTTTTGGTTTTAGTTTTTTAATTAATGGAGAGCAAACCTAAAATTATTTTTGATATTATACTATCTTTTTTACCAAATGGTTACGCACAGTTAGCGAACGGTATAAAAAAAGCGGCAATTACGTAGTAATTACCGCTTTTTCCCTTCTGGTTAGCCGGGAGGAGACTTCGATAATTCGCTCAGAATTCGATTGATTACTAAGGAATTATACTTCACCACCCAGCATTCGCTAACAATTCTATTTCCTGACTACCCTAAAGATGTGATAGGGGTCAGTTAACTATATTTCTCATGGAACTCCCTTCGTTTCTCCCGGAATGACAATTAGTTTTCCTTTCCATGGCACTGCTTGTACTTCTTCCCGCTTCCACAGGGACAAGGGTCATTTCTTCCCACTTTAGGGCCCACTTTAATGGGTTCTTGCTTTACGTCCACCTCCCGTCCGCCGCCCGGTTCAAATTTATCCCGCTCATTGGCAGCATAATCCTGGCCGGCAGCATCAATCTCATCTTTATTGGCCCTCATTTTACTCATGTCAGTTTTTTGCTGGCGCCCTTCTTTGAGCGGTGCATTTTCCTGTTGAACAGGAATAGAACTGTGACTAAGGAAGGAAACAATATTCTTATTTACATCATTGTTCATGTTACTGAACTGGTTATAGGCTTCCATCTTGTAAATAACCAAAGGGTCTTTTTGTTCGAGGTAAGCCGTTTGTACACTCTGTTTCAGGTCATCCATGGCCCGCAGGTGTTCTTTCCAGGCATCATCGATCACCGCCAGGGTAATGGTCTTTTCCATGGCATTGCTTAACTCGGACCCCGCACTGCTAATGGTTTTATTAAGACTGGTTAGCACATTCAGCATTTTTCGCCCATCTGTCATCGGTACTACCACATTTTCAATATGGCTTCCTTGTGTTAGCCGGATATTTTTGAAAACGGGGATCACCTGCTTCTGCAACTCTCCTTTATGGGTATTGTATCTTTCAGTAGCTTCTGTATATAACTTGTCGATCAACCCGTTCACATCACCTTTCTTAAACTCCTCTTCTTCCGTTTTTGTATCAAGGCCAAAGTTGACGATACAGGCCATTTTAAATCCTTCAAAATCTTCCTGTTCCCGGAATGAATCGATCAGGCTTCCGGCCACCGCAGAGAAGGACGTGTCAATATCGAGGGCCAGTCGTTCTCCAAACAAGGCATGGTTTCTTTTTTCATAGACCGCATTCCGCTGCTTATTCATCACATCATCATATTCGAGCAATCTTTTACGGATACCAAAGTTGTTCTCTTCTACTTTCTTTTGGGCCCTTTGGATACTGTTACTGATCATGCTGTGCTGGATCACGTCTCCTTCTTTATAACCCAACCGGTCCATTAAGGATGCGATCTTCTCACTACCAAACATTCTCATCAGGTCATCTTCCAGCGACACATAGAACTGAGAAGAACCCGGATCTCCCTGGCGGCCGGCACGACCTCTCAACTGCCTGTCTACCCGGCGGCTTTCATGTCTTTCCGTACCAATGATTGCCAAACCGCCTGCTTCTTTTACACCCGGCCCGAGTTTGATATCCGTACCACGACCAGCCATATTGGTAGCAATGGTCACTGCACCGGGCAAACCGGCTTCGGCAACAACCTGAGCTTCTTTGGCGTGTTGTTTGGCATTCAAAACATTGTGTGGAATTTTTTTCTGTTGCAGCATACGACCCAGCAGTTCACTCACCTCTACTGAAGTAGTACCCACCAGGCAGGGGCGGCCTGCATTTCTCAATGCCTCGATCTCATCGATGACCGCTTTATATTTTTCTCTTTTTGTTTTATAGACTAAGTCCTGCTTGTCTTTCCTGATCATGGCAATGTTCGTAGGAACATTCACCACATCCAGTTTATAAATACTCCACAACTCGGCGGCTTCTGTTTCAGCAGTACCCGTCATACCACACAATTTGTGGTACATCCGGAAATAGTTCTGTAAGGTGATAGTAGCATAGGTCTGTGTAGCCGCTTCGATCTTTACATTTTCTTTTGCTTCCAGGGCCTGGTGTAAACCATCAGAATAACGACGGCCTTCCATGATACGCCCGGTTTGTTCATCCACGATCTTGATCGCCCCTTCAATGATTACATACTCCACGTCTTTATCAAACATGGTATAAGCTTTCAGCAATTGCTGTACGGTATGAATGCGGTCGGCTTTTTGTGCATATTCATTTAAGATAGATTCTTTCTCATGTAATTTATCGTCCACGGATAAGCTGCCTTTTTCCACTTCGGCGAGTTTAATCCCAATGTCCGGTAACACGAAGAATTCGGGGTCTTCGCCGGAACGGGTGATCATATTAAGACCTTTATCGGTCAGGTCAACTGAATTATTCTTTTCATCGATCTGGAAAAGCAGGTCTTCGTCTACAATATGCATATGCCGTTGCTGATCCTGCAAATAATAGTTCTCTGCCTTCTGCATTTTTACACGGATACCAGGTTCACTCAGGTATTTAATAACCGGTCCGTATTTAGGCAAACCCCGATGAGCTCTGAACAGGTACAAGCCTCCGCCTTTAGCATCATCATCGCCTTCGGCGATCCGTTTTTTTGCTTCGTTCAAACAAGTACGAACAATACGTTCCTGTTCCTGCACGAGCTGTTGTATTCTTGGTTTAAGAATATGAAATTGCTGGTCATCACCCTTGGGTACAGGACCGGAAATGATCAGGGGCGTCCGGGCATCATCGATCAACACCGAATCCACTTCATCGACCATCGCAAAGTGGTGTTTGCGTTGCACCATTTCTTCCGGCGTATGCACCATATTATCACGCAGGTAATCGAAACCAAATTCGTTATTGGTGCCATAGGTAATATCAGCGAGGTAAGCTTTTCTTCTTTCTTCGCTATTGGGCTGGTGTTTATCAATACAATCAACTGTGATACCGAGCCATTCGAAAATCGTTCCGTTCCATTCCTGGTCACGACGGGCCAGGTAATCATTCACGGTAACAATGTGAACACCTTCACCGGGCAACGCATTTAAATAAGCAGGAAGGGTAGAAACAAGCGTCTTTCCTTCACCGGTCGCCATTTCGGCAATTTTTCCTGAATGCAATACAGCACCACCGATCAACTGAACATTATAGTGGACCATGTTCCAGGTCACATGCCCGCCACCGGCTGTCCAGGTGTTTTTGAAAATACTTTTATCTCCTTCTATGGTGATATAATCTTTTTTTACACCCAGGTCCCGGTCAAGTGGGGTAGCGGTTGAAATGATCTCTGTGTTTTCTTTGAACCGGCGGGCTGTTTCTTTTACTACGGCAAAAGATTCCGGAAGAATTTCCAGCAAGACTTCTTCAATCTTTTTATCCCTTACTTTTTTTAATTTATCAACTTCCTGGTAGATATTGTCCTTACCCATCAGGTCATTGAACGAAAGTTCTTCGGCTGCTGTATTCTTTGCAGTAATATCAGCATCTATTTCAGCAAGATATTCTTTGATCCGCAGACGGAACTCCAGAGTTTTATTACGAAGCTGGTCATTGCTAAGGGACTGGTAAGAAGCAAAGAACTGATTGATCTTACCGACAAAGGGTTCAATCTTTTTTACATCTTTCTCTGATTTGCTGCCGCCAAAAATTTTTGAAATAAAACCAAGCATAAAATGAGTGTTAGTGGGTATTGCCCGATTAACAGAAAAGATGGATTTTCAGGATGTCAAAAAGGATGCTACAAGTTTTGTGAGCCATTTTGACAGCACAGGCCACCCTGTTCAATAAGGGATTGCAAATATAATGCAATAAGTATGAACGTAGTAGTGCTTGACTATTAAGCTTTTGAATTTAGATTTATGAGAAAATATATCCTCTTTTGCATTTCGCTTTTGTTTGTCTTTGACATATCCGCACAGGATTATGTTGTTAGTTGGAACAATGACACCAGCGCCTGTAAAATGCCGGAGAAACCCTGGAAAGATGGGCTTCGTCCCTCCGGGTTATATGACAATGGTCATGTACGAACGGTGGCGTTTTTTCCAACCGACTCGGTCCGCATTATTGAACCGGGCAAAGTGAAAGGGTATTTCCGCCATAAACATGGTAAACGGTATCTCTGTGATGGCTATTTCGAATCGCGAAAGATCAATGAGCAAAGCCTGTTGAATTTACATAGGAATAATAATGAAAGCAACAATCCCTGGGGGTTTATGCAGGCTATCGTAAAAGGAAAGTATGCTACGCTTTACCTGCTTTATGCAAAAACGTTCAGGTTTGAGCGACCAGTTTACCTGATCGCCCGACACGATTTTACGGATCCCTTGTATACAGAAGTGATGTGGACTAGAAAAGAAGCTTATACATTACTCGCTGATGCAAGTGTGAAAGAGAGTATGGAGCAATACCGGAAGAGCATGAAAAAGCAACGCATTCGCGGCATCGTTGAGCATTATAACAAACTGATGGATGAGCACTACAACAAAAACAACCCTACAAATTGATAGTAGTTCGCTTATTTTGCAGCCATGAAGGGAGATCAATTCAGGTGCATGGTGATGGCAATACTGCTGGTCCTGACTGGTTGTAAAAACGCAGATAAAAAAGGAGATCAGCCGGTAAGTCCGGATAATATTTATTTTGATTACCAGGTTACCGGTGCAGAAGGGGATGATAATCTTACGATCAAACTCCAATACCGGGAGGAGGATGAAGAGGGTGACGGTCTGGCGTTTGGTGAACCGGGAAAAGTAGAAGTAGATGGCCAAAGAATCCTTGCCGACAGTAGTAGGATGAGCGGATATTTTTATGAGCTGCAAAAACCGGGGGCAGATTTTGCGGGCCCCCACTTTATACTATTTACCAGTTCAACCGGTAAAGAATACCGGGAAGAGTTCAATTTTCAACCCATTACCCTGCTAACACCGATTGGAGATACTGTTCGCAGGGATGAGCTTGTACTGGAATTCGAAGGGCTGGGACCGGATGATCAAATACGACTTCTTTTAACGGATACTTCCTTTATTAACGACGGCATCAACCGCATGGAAAAAATACTGGATGGTCGCCTCGTCATCAGTCGGGAAGACCTGGAAACAATTGGTACAGGACCAGTACAATTGGAGTTGATTCGGGAGTATGAAAGGGGGGTCAAAAACAGAACGGATGCCGGCGGTCGCCTGCAGATCACCTATAGCTTGAAACGGGAATTTTTTTTGAAGGATTAGCCCACGGCAGCTACCTGCCAACCAGGGATTTACACATTTAAATAACAGGGGGCTTCCGGAACGGGTTTTATTTTTTCACCGGTATGGAATTTTAGGCTGTAGCCCGTACTTTTGCGGCCAATTCAAGAAGGCTATGGCAGGACAATTAAAAGAGGTTCGTAACCGTATCAAATCAGTACAAAGTACACAGCAGATCACGAAAGCTATGAAAATGGTGAGTGCTGCCAAACTTCGCCGGGCCCAGGATGCCATTATTCAAATGCGTCCATATGCACAAAAACTACAGGAATTGCTCAGCAATATCGTGAGCAATAGCGAAGGTGGTGATGCCGGAATGCCATTGGCCATTGAACGTCCCATTGAAAAAGTGTTGTTTATTGTGATCACCAGTGACCGGGGTTTGGCCGGTGCTTTCAATGCTAACACGATCAAACTCACCAAAGCAACCATTGCTGAAAAATATCACGAGCAATACAAAAAGGGAAATGTGGCGATCTGGAATATAGGAAAAAAAGGCTATGAGCATTTTGCCAAGAACAACTATAAAGCAGACGCTACCTATAAAGATATTTTTCTGAACCTGACCTATGCGAATGTGCAGGCAGCCTCCAAGGCAGCCAGAACAGCCTTTGAAGAAAAGCAGTTCGACGTGGTTGAACTGGTATATAGCCAGTTTAAAAATGCAGCTACCCAGAAATTTGAAGTAGAGCGTTTTTTGCCAATCCCCAAAGTGGTAAAAAAAGCAGGAGCAGCGAAAGCAGATTTTATCTATGATCCTTCGAAGGAATTGCTGATCGCCGAGCTTATGCCGAAGATCCTCAACACGCAATTATATAAGGCCGTGCTGGATTCCAATGCTTCTGAGCATGGGGCCCGGATGACCGCGATGGACAAAGCAAGCGAAAATGCCAACGAAATGTTACGGGCATTGAAGATATCTTATAACCGTGCCAGACAGGCGGCCATTACGACCGAATTGACAGAGATCGTAAGTGGTGCGGCCGCATTGCAGGGTTAAGATATTCCCCGGCTATACGGAGATTTACGTTTTTCATCATTTATTTGTTCAGTTGTTTTAACAGTAATATGTTGATAAGTCAGTTTTCAATGTACTATTGAGGATTGTACATTCGTTCGTTGTATTCAGGCTCTTAATCATTTTTTTAATCAATTTTAGATAACTGGAGAAATCTTCCGTAATCGTAAAAATAAAAGTTCCGCCAACTGGCGGATTGGGGTTTATGTATGGAAATAACTAATCTCATACCACATATTGAAGCGTTGATCTTTGCAAGCGATAAGCCATTAACTACGTTGGAGATAACAGAGCTGGTCAACAATGCCCTCGGCTTTATGGATGATAAAGTGAATCTTGACCAGGTGGAAGCTTCTCTGGAAGGGATCACTGAGAAATACAGTACGGAATTTTATCCTTTTGAAGTACGTCAAAGTGGCGGCGGCTGGCAATTTCTAACCAAGAAGGAATTTCATAAAACTGTAGCCCAGCTAAATGGTGAAAAATTCTTGAAACGTCTCTCTGCAGCGTCCCTGGAAACACTCTCGATCATTGCGTATAAACAACCCGTGACCAAGGGAGAGATCGAATCGATCCGGGGAGTAAGTTCTGATTACGCTGTGCAAAAGTTATTGGAAAAAGAACTGATCATCATCAGCGGAAGGAATGAAAAGGCCGTCGGCCAACCTCTGATCTATTCTACCTCTAAAAATTTCATGGATTATTTTGGTATCAACTCGGCAGATGAATTACCTAAGATCAAAGAAGTACTGGCAGAGCAATTAGTTGAGCCTACTATTATGAAAGATGTACTGGAGGCTGATGAAAATACAGATGCAACGGAGGAGCCAGAGGCACTGGCCGTAACAGACGGCGGTGAGTTGATCGTAAACCAACCAGCCGGCCAGGCAGGTACGGACCAGGGCGAAGAAAGCTAAACAGTAAATCATTTTTATACTTGCTATGTCATTCCGCTCCGGGTTCCTGTTTTAAGTATATTCGCAACTATGCCGGAAAAATTATCTCATCAACAATTAGTACAGGCGGCCAATGAATTTGGAACACCCTTGTATGTGTATCATGCGGAAAAAATAAAAGAACAATACCAGAAACTGACCACCGCATTTTCCATTTTGGATACCAGCTTTTTTTATGCCAGTAAGGCATTGACCAATATTAATATCCTCCGCTATATTAAAGAGATCGGTTGTAATATTGATTCCAGCTCCATCAATGAAGTAAAACTCGCCCTGCATGCAGGTTTTGAACCGGCAAAAATTTTGTACACGTCCAATGGGATAGCTTTTGGCGAAATAGAAGAAGCCGTTGAAGCCGGTGTGCATATCAATATCGACAGTCTTTCTAATTTAGAAAAGTTCGGTAATAAATATGGACATAGCTACCCGGTGGGTATTCGCATCCGGCCCAATATCATGGCCGGTGGCAACCTGAAAATTTCCACCGGACATGATGGCAGCAAATTTGGCATTCCTGTTAGCCAGGCAGACAAGATCATAGAACTGGTAAAAGAAACAGGGCTATTTATCCGCACCTTGCATATTCATACCGGTAGTGATATAAAAGATGCGGATGTATTTGTCAACGGGATGGAAGTGTTGTTTGAACTAATTCCTCTTTTCCCGGAACTGGAAGTCATTGACCTGGGTGGTGGTTTTAAAGTTCCTTATCAAACGGGGGAGAAAGAAACAGATATTGATCTTTTAGCGAAAAAAATTAAAGAGACATTTGATAATCATGCCATCGCCGGGAGCTCCGGAAAGAATGGGAACAGTAAAAAGTTCCAGCTATGGTTTGAACCAGGGAAATTTTTAGTTAGCGAATGTGGTTACCTGCTCGCCGAAGTAACTGTGCTGAAAGATACCGGGTCCATCGTATTTGCAGCGGTTAATAGCGGTCTCAATCACCTGATACGTCCAATGATGTATGATGCCTATCATCATATTGAAAATATTTCCAATCCTGCAGGCGAACGTAAAGTATATACCGTTACCGGTAATATCTGCGAAACGGATACGTTTGCAGCCAACCGGCCACTGAATGAAATACGGGAAGGAGATATTCTTGCCTTTTATAATGCGGGTGCCTATGGTTTTGAAATGGCATCGAATTACAATGCCCGCTTCAAGCCCGCCGAAGTACTTGTAAAGGATGAGCAACTACAATTAATCCGCAAAAGAGACCGTATGGAAGACCTGCTGAAAAACCAGGTGGAATAATACTATTCTAATTTTGCAAAACAGGTTTCACTGTAATTATAGTTGATGTTTTGGAAGTAACCGGTAATGATCCGAAAGACGCTTCGGTAGTACCGCTTGATTCCGTATTGATCGTTTTTTCCCGCAGGATGCCGCTACTACGGTCCAGCATAATTTTTCCAGTCGATTTATTTTTCATGGTGGTAACAGTTTCGCTGCCCATCATTTCTGCTTTGGTTACCGTTACTGAATTTTCGGCGAAGTCAATAAGAATCGTAGAATCGTTTATATCAGTGATTGTATAACCGGTTTCCACTTTTCCACCCCCCGCATCATACGAAGTAGTCCAGGAATCACCCTTACCACCCTCTCCGTCCGGCATTACTTTGAAAAAACTGGGGCCACCTTTTTTTGGAGGTTGTACCAGGTCCAGTACTTCTTTCAGCATACTCGTAATAATGGCCATCCTGCTATCAGTTTCTGAGAGCATCACTTTTTCAGGCATAGCCATCAGCACGGTCCCGGTAGGGTTAATGATAATATCATATTTTTTCTCCAGCATATCCTTGATCGGCTTGCCAAATTGTCCGTTCATATCCTTCTCGACGTTGGAATCAAAACTTCTTTTCTGTCCCATGCCGTCAAAGGCAAACGTAATATGCTGCACTTTGTGGTTCAGGGTTGTATTGTCCTCTGTTGAATTGGTTACTTTGTAGGAATGATCACCGGTAGCATCCACATTAAAATCAATGGCCTGGCCCATGGCTTGCTGGGAGATCGTGGTTTTTACTTTCATGCTCACTTCCAATGTTTGGCCCTGTTCAAACTTTAATTTGCCATTTACTTTTTGTGATACAGCAGCAAGAGAAAATACTAGCAGGGAAAAGAAAAGGGTGGTATTTTTTTTCATAAAAAGAGTTCAAAACAGTTGATGATCTGGCTACTCAAAGAGCCGGGTTACTACAATAAACAAAATTGACGATTCTTTCTCATAATCGTTGCAGAAAGGGGAAAAATAAATGTTATTGTAATACGGTAATGCGGCGTTAAATTCAGCTGATCTTCCTACTTTTAATAACGGTTTACCCTAAATACTTTTATTATGCCAATTAGAATGACTGATGACCCGGTAGATCCCAATCAGCAAAACGATGATGGTGGTGGGGGTGGGGGTCGAAGACCTAACCTGCCTGGTGGTGGCGGTGGTTTGATGTCTTTACTTCCTATGTTAATGGGTTTGTTTAAGGGAAAGGGAATCTTCCTGCTCCTTATATTGGGAGCAGGTGTTTTTTTTCTGTTTCGTAGTGGTAACTGTAATGTAGCAGATGTAGTAAAAAGATTCTCCAGCAGTGGTTATAGTTTTGATAAGAATGAGTTTAATAAGGCCTCGGTGTATGAAGGATTGGAAGATGATGCCAGTAAAAATCCTTTGCCCGAAGCCGTATCACTATTAAAGTATGCACCGAACAGAAGTAACCAGGGGCAACAAGGTAGTTGTGTAGCCTGGAGTTGTGCCTATGCATCACAAACCATTTTAACAGCGGCTGCCACCGGGGCCGACCCTAACCAGATCGTATTCAGTCCATCTTATTTATATAACCAGATACGCCTGGAAGGTTGCCAGGGTTCTTATTTGCAAAGAGCCATGGAAGCCATGCAAAAAAACGGCGGCGTGCCTTTAAGCCAGTATCCGTACAATGACCAGGATTGTGAAAAAGAACCCAGCTCTTCCGACGTGCAGGCAGGGCGCCAAAATGTAATTCACGGGTTTACCAGGATTACCAATGGCGACAACATCAACGAAATAAGTGTAAGAGGTATTAAAGAACACCTCGCAAAAAATGCACCCGTTGCCATTGGCATGATGGTAGGACAAAGTTTTATGCAGGATATGATGGGCCAGGAATTGTGGAGACCGCAGGGCGCTGATGAATCACAAATGGGAATGGGCGGTCATGCCATGAGTGTAATCGGTTATGACGATTCAAAATTTGGCGGTGCTTTCCAGATCATGAATAGCTGGGGACCTGAATGGGGAAAGAACGGAGTGGCCTGGATTCGTTACGGCGATTTTAAAACCTATGTACGGGAAGCGTATGGGATCGATCCCTTACCTAAGAGAAGCAAAGTTGCCAACATTCCCCTTGAATGTAAGATCGGGTTGGTCAATAATGAGGGAGGCCAGCGTATTCCCCTGCGGGTGGGAGCGGGAAATATGTTCCAGACAGTTTCACCTATTAAGATCGGTACGCGGTTTAAAATGTCCATTGAGAATGCTACGGAATGTTATATCTATATTTTTGGGCGGGATACCAATAATACCAGTTTTGTTTTATTCCCTTACCTGAAGCAGGGCGAAACCGTATCCAAACATTCTCCCTATTGTGGTATTACGGGGTACCGCTTATTTCCCAAAGCACAATCTTTTGAAGCAGATAATATCGGCAACAGTGACCAGATTGCGATAGTAGTCAGTAAGGATGAACTGGATTATACAGCCCTGAACCAGGCGATAACCAATAGCAGTCGTCCCGATTACACCGGCAAAGTGAACCAGGCTTTGCAAAGTATATTAATTGGTTCTGCAAGATTTACCAATACCAATGACGGAACTATTTATTTTAAAGTAGATGCCAACAGCAATAAAGCGGTAGCTTGTGTGGTGGCGATTGATAAACAATAGTGCCTGCCGGTAGTGTCTGACATCTCGAAGAGTGTCTGACACTTTAATAAATAGTGCCTGCCGATAGTATCTGACATCTCGAAGAGTGTCTGACACTTTAATAAATAGTGCTTGCCGATAGTATCTGACATCTCGAAGAGTGTCTGACACTTTAATAAGAATAACATACCTACAATGAAAAGACATATTTTATTAGCAGCGATTTTCTTGCTATCCATTAGCTGCTACTCGCAGGACCTTACGAAGTTCAAACTCTATAAACCTGAGGAGAATGCCAAAGACAAAATAGAAGAAGCTGTAAAAGAAGCTAAAAAATCCGGTAAAAATGTGCTGGTGCAAATTGGCGGCAACTGGTGTATCTGGTGTGCCCGGTTCAATGATTTTGTTACAAAAGATGCATCACTTGATTCGCTGGTCAATAGTAACTATATTGTCTACCATCTTAATTACAGCAAGGAGAATAAGAATAAAGACCTGCTGGAAAAATATGATTTTCCGCAACGTTTTGGATACCCTGTCTTCCTGGTGCTTAATGAAAAGGGCGATCTTATCCACACGCAAAGTTCCTGGTATTTAGAATCAGGAAAAAGCTATGACAAGGAAAAAGTGACCGCTTTCTTTAATGATTGGAGTAAAAAAGCATTTGATCCCGCACAATACAAAGAAGAATAAATGAATCCTCACGCAACGGCCTTCATTAAAATACTAACGCATCCCATTAAATTCAGGATGTTCCTGTTTTCAAAATTGCCTGCAGCTTATTTTGCCGGCGTTAAGGTCAGGGAAGCAGACGAACGGAGATGTAAAGTGTCTGTGCCTTATAAATGGATGTCGCAAAACCCCTTCCGGTCTACTTATTTTGCCTGCCTGAGCATGGCAGCTGAAATGAGTACTGGTGCACTGGCCATGGCGCATATCTACAAAATTGACCCGCCCGTCTCTATGCTGGTCATAAAAGTGGAGTCCGAATATTTTAAGAAAGCAACTGGAAGGACCAATTTTGTTTGTTCCGACGGAGAGTTATTCAGTAAAGCCATCGAGGAAACAGTTGCTACAGGTGAAGCAAGAATTGTAAAAGCCAAATCGATCGGCCGGAACAAAGAAGGGGATGTTGTAGCAGAGTTTTATATTACCTGGTCTTTTAAAGCGAAGAAGAGTTAACAATTTGAAAAGTTGATGCCCTACTTAATTTCCAAGTCTTCCAATTAATTAATTTTCAAATCAACAACATGAAAATTGCATTTCACGGCGCAGCCAGAACAGTGACCGGATCCAAACATTTACTGACATTAAAGAATGGCAATAAAATATTATTGGACTGCGGAATGTTCCAGGGCCTGGGAGCCGAAACAGATATCCTGAACCGGGAATTTGGTTTTGATCCCAAAGAAGTGGATGTAATGATCCTGTCGCATGCGCATATTGACCACAGTGGGTTGATACCCCGTTTAACAGCCGAAGGTTTTGGCGGGAAAATATTTTGCACACCTGCCACCCGCGACCTCACCTCGGTTTTACTGGAAGACTCAGCAGAAATACAGGAAGATGATATTAAGTATAAAAATAAACGAAGGGCTGCTGAGGGCTTACCTTATTTCCGTCCTTTATATACAATCCAGGATGCGAAACGTGCCATTGATCATCTGGAAGAAAGAAATTATAACCACTGGTTTGATGTGATTGACGGCGTACAGGCGATGTACACGGATGCCGGCCATATCATTGGCAGTGCCTGTGTGCATGTAAGGATAAAAGAAGATGGAAAAGAAACCCGTATTACGTTCAGCGGCGATGTGGGCCGTTACCGGGATGCAATATTGAAATCACCGGAAACATTTCCGCAGGCTGATTATATTTTAATCGAGTCCACATATGGCAATAGCCTGCATGATAATAATGTGACCACACCGGATATGCTGCTTCGCTGGATCGAGAAAGCCTGCGTGCAGAAAAAAGGAAAACTCATCATGCCGGCATTTAGTGTTGGACGTACGCAGGAATTGTTATTTGCCCTGAACCAGTTGGAAGTAGAGAACAGGTTGCCCGACCTGGATTATTATGTGGACAGCCCCTTAAGTATTGAGGCTACCATGATCGTAAAGAAATACCCGCAATATTTTAACAAGACCATTCAAAAACTGATGCAAACCGATAATGATCCTTTTGCATTTAAAGGCTTACGGTATGTACAAACAGTAGATCAGTCCAAACAGCTCAATTTTCAAAATGGCCCGCTGGTCATTATTTCAGCCAGCGGTATGGCCGATGCCGGAAGGGTGAAGCACCATATCAGTAATACGATTGAAAACAGCCGGAATACGATCTTATTAACCGGTTATTGCGAGCCCCGTTCATTAGGTGGCCGGTTAATAGCCGGGGAAAAAGAGATCGGCATTTTTGGTGTGAAGCATGAAGTGAATGCGGAAATAGGAGCCATTCGCAGCATGAGTGCTCATGGCGATTATGAAGACCTGTCTCAATGGCTCGCTTGCCAGGATACAAAGCAGGTAAAGAAAATATTCCTTGTACACGGAGAGTACGATGTACAGCAGGATTTCAAGCTACGGCTTGTTAAAAAAGGCTATTTGGATGTCGATATCCCTGAACAACATTACGAAGTGGGACTTCCCTGACAATCATTTGACAAAACTACCAGCTGTTAGAATTGTTTACAAGTATTTTCACATCTTGTTAGTAATCCCTGCACAGTATTTGACGTTTATAGTATGATATAAGTTTTATCACCCTTAAACGTTATTGATATGAAAAAGAATTTGAAACTGTGGGGTGTATTTTCAATTTTCGTTGTCCTTTTATCAAGTTGTGGTACCACAGCACATATTGAAAAGGATGACAATGCTGATTTTAGTAAGTACCGCTCTTTCGCCTGGATCGACAAAGATGGGGAAGGTAAAAGTGATGCTAACAGGAATAATGACCTGACCGAGCAAAGAATCAGGGATGCGGTTAACACCGAGCTAAAGAAATCCGGTTGGAAAGAAAGCAAGAACAGGCCGGATGTATTATTAAGCTATGATGTACTCGTGGAAAGGGGAGTAAAACAGAGTTCTAACCCTGTTTATACGCAGCCTTTCTCCCGCCTGGTTTACAATCCTTACACCCGTCGGTACACCACGCTTTTTTATCCTTCACAGTTTGCAGGATATGAAAGAGATGACCGCCCTATCAAAGAGGGAACAGTAACCATTTCAATGATCGATGCAAAGACGGATAAAACAGTATGGCAGGGTTGGACAACGGAGGAAGTCAATAGCCGTAACCTGACTGCCCGGGAGATCCAGAATAGTGTAAAGTCGATTTTCAAAAAATTTGATGTAGCAAAAAATTAATTTTTCGATAGGACGGTTTTGGACATGACCCCGCTATTTGGCGGGGTTTTTTTGTACCCCATCTTAATTAGTAGGAAAAGACCAGTTTAATAAAGAAGCTGTAATAAAATAAAGTCCCGTAAGGGAGCTTTAAAAGTACGGGAGAGCAAACGCAATAGTTATCGGGTTGAACTGTCGTCCGCCGCGGCGGATATGAATCCGATGCTCAATGGGTTAATGTTTTTAAGAAATCTCTGCCAACACCGGTCTTTAACCACTTTTCATAGGACATTGCTTCTTGTTTTGGTTCAAATTTTTTTGTGTAAATAAGTTTCCATGGTCGGTAGCTGGCTGTCCAATCGTTTCCTAAAAAATTGTGGGATGCAAGCCTTTATTCCAGATCGGATGAAAATCCGGTATAATGCTTACCACTACTTTCGGAGTAAAGAATATAGACAGTAAATTCCATAAAGTAAAAGCCCCGGTTGAGGGGGCTTTTGTACGGGAGAGCAGACTTGAACTGCCGACCTTCGGGTTATGAATCCGATGCTCTAACCAGCTGAGCTACCCCCGCAATTAATATTTTTCAATTCACCTGCAGACCCGATAACTATCGGGTTGAACTGCCGTCCGCCGCGGCGGATATGAATCCGATGCTCTAACCATCCGCTGTGGTGGGTACCCCCGCTAAGAAAATCCGATATCGAGGCTATCCTCGTCTGCACTTTCCTTAATCGGGCGGCAAAAATAGCCATTTCAGCCTAAAAATTGAAATGAAATTTTGCCTTCTTCTCAGACGAGTCTCCTGCTTTACTTCACTTAAAGGCGTACAAATTGCTTATCCAGGGACTCGTCAGCTAGCCGAACGGATGATCCTCTTCAAAATTAACACCACCGAGTCCGCCACAAAAATTTAACCACCTCCAACATTCAGCAGGCGAAACATCGGGGGAGAAGGATTCAAAAGGGGAAACTCTTTTTCTCAGACGAGTCTCCTGCTTTACTTCACTTGAAGGCGAACGATTTGTTTGTGCAGGGACTCGTCGTCTGGCTGAACAGATGATCTTCTTAAAAATTCAGAAATTCGCGGTAATCTTTCAAGCTATTTTTCACGTCGACGAGTCACTCCTTTCATCTTCCTCTATTAAATAGAAAGACAACTTCGGGAGGAGACTCGTTGGGGAAGAGCAATTTTGCCTTTATTGCCCCGGAAAGTTCATGCAAAACCCATTGTGTCGGGTCAAAGGGTGTTTATAACCATATTCTGTAGTATCCGCTCATCCGGAACCTGATAGCCGTAGCTGAATAGCAACAGGTACTCCGCTGCTTTTACGGGTATTAATCCTTTATACTCATTGAATAATTACTTCAACCGGTTGAAAAATTCCCCTATTTCTCTTAACCCATCAGAATATTTGTATGCAATTGCAGAAAAAGATTTACCTTTTATTTCACATTTGGTTAAGAAATGTTCTTTGATTGGTTGCAATTGATTTTTCAGTACTGCTATGATTTACTCAATGTATACATTGACAATCTTAATAAAGTATTATTATGCAATACCCCAAGAGAAATTTCTTTTCAAACCAGTCGGCAAAGCTGATCCCTTTCTGTATTGTTCTACTGGTTTATACCGGCAATACTTTTGCGCAAAAGAAAGACACCATACCCGCTAAACGGATTGGTGATGTGAAGACTATTATCACCAACCGGGTATTAACCACTCCTCCCAAAGACACTGTAAAACCCGTAGATAAACGTATCAATAATGATAACCGCATTATTAAGGATGTAAATATTTTCAAGGATACCCTGAAAGACAGGATCATTATCCAGACCCGGTTTCCTGATACACTTACAATTGGCGCTTATTCCATCGTCGTTGAAGCATATGATAAAGGCGGTACCTGGGACAACAATTTAAAAAGGTATAATAGTCTTGATGGCACAGGGTATATTAAATTTAATTGCCCCACCAGTTTTGTTATCTGGCCGGGAATCTGGAAAGGGGCTATACTAAAGCCCATTTCGTATAAGGTTGTCAATATAAAAACAAAAGAAGATGAGATCAGTACACAGGATGTGGCTGCCCTCGGGCTGAAAGCACAGCCGGGTGAAGATGTCGAGTTGATGATGCCGATCATCAATGGCCGGGCGATCGATTTCAGAAAGTATATTACCGACCTCAAAGCCCCAAAAAAGTTTGAAGGTATCCGGGTGCGGTTTACTAATATTTCAGCTAGTGTAACAAAGGCAGGTGCAACTAACGGGCTGGTTATTTCCGGCTCAGCGGCCTACCCAACCGATCCGGCTACACCACCGGTGCCGCTCCTGCTGAGTGTTGCTTCAGGTTTCCAGCTGGAGATAAGTGGTATTGTTTTTTCACCGGGCGTGGATCCGATGTTGACGGCCAAACTGGTTCTTCCAACTTCGCTTACACAAAACAGCGAGTGTGCGGCTGGCCGGCTCGACCTGGGGAGCTTTCGTTTAGGTTCTTCCTGTGAATTTTACAAAGTGTTAGCAGGCTCCAACTATGGAGTATTTGGGATAGGCAATACAACACTGGCTATTCAGGGCCAGGGATACGTGGTTGATTTTAGTTCATCACAAACATACCCCGCCTCCGGTAAGCCCGCTGCATGGAAAGGAGTGGTGCTCATGCAGGGAGAGTCGAGAGGTACCACCACTTCCGATGTAATTTCCAATATCGGGTATCTCCAGGCTCCTTATGCTTTTACCAATGGTATTATTGAAAACACCGGTCTGACAGCCAACTTTACAACCACTGCTTCTTATGGTTTTGGAACCACACAACCTTATGGTTATACCATCGAATTTCCCAGCGCTTCTGTGAATGTCGCGGCAAGCGCTGTTGCAGGAGGCAATATTCCTAATGCAAGAGTGACGTTACCTTCCACGGCCGTGCGGCAAGGGAATAATTCGGTTGTTGCGCTAACGGATGCCAACCTGGCGATCAAGCCAACAATGGACCTAGTGGGTTATGCATTAGTGCTTCCCGCACAGGATATTTACTGGGGCGATCTTATCGCAGCAGGTGGGGGTGAGCGTAAGTCCTTTGGTGTAGCGGATATTGACCGGCAGGCCTGGATATTTTTTTCGGCGAGGCCAAGACCGATGTTTAACCCAACCACACCCAGCGGTAAAAAATTCAGCGCTCCGTTTACTTCCCTGAATCCAACGGTACTGGATACGTATAATATGCAGGGAGCAACATTCGGGAAGTTTACTTACCTGGTAGTGAACACCCCTGATATGCCATCCTCCTGGGGCCCCAGTGCTGTAAGGACCCCGGCTACTGACAACCGGGTATGGTATCGCCTGAATAAGAAAGATTTTTGCTGGATAAATGTAGTCACGGAAGGAGTGCATTGTAATATCGAGGGCGATATTGTTGACTCCCCGCCTTTAGAACTGGGTGACCCCAATAAGCCACTATACGTTGGCGTTACACCGTTTAAAACGATCGCCAATATTCCTGGTAAGAATAGTAATTCCTTCAGCCGTATTTTACTGCAATGCGTGGAAAGTGCCGTTATTACCTGCGATTACCGTTCTTTTATTGATATACCCGAACCGGTAGGTAATATTCTTGCGTTTAAAGAAATGGTATTTACATCAACGGCAAACAATGCCGGTGGCAAACTGGTGGTACAGGCGAACGATTCTTTAGCTTATTGGGGCTTGAAATTAGTTCCCAAACCGGGCTTTAGTTCTGCGGGGCTGATCAGTGTAAAAACAGGACAAGTTATTTTAAATGCATCGGGTCTTGCGGAAACAAGACATTTTGCCCAACCCTTCTGGCTGACATGGGGTGAAATGCTGGCGAATGGTTCGATGGGACGATTGTTCTTCGATTTTAATTCAGCCGGCCAGCAGTTCGATAAATTCAATTATATACATAACGCGGTAGCGCTTTCACCCATTGACCCCGATCCTGCTAAAAAAGGTTTCTTACGGGTAGGAGGAACCGCTTTCTTTCCTTTCTTTGGATCTGATTACCTGCATATCATTGATACCTATGTGCCCGGCATGATGAGTGATCCTGATAACGGACGCTCCATTAAACTGAGTACGGCTACTACCGGATCCTTTCTACCTTCTGATCTGACGATTGCCGGCAACTGGTCCGATGGTCTCGGTATTTTCAACTTTGATATCGATTATGCCACGGCAACACAGGATGGATTTTTAGGCACGGGGATGAGTTCCCTCCGTAATTTATTGGGAGGAGATATTGGCTCTACTCTGGATATGAGCAGCCGGGGTACCTGTATCCGTATCGGTACCAACCTGATGGATCAGCGGGCGGTTTCATTGGGGCCTGTAGCGAATATTTCCAATATCACCCGTATCTGGGGTTGTGTATGTTTTAAGGGTGATGCACTTGAAAACCTGGTCGTAGGAGGCGAGGTAACGAACGCCGCCAATGTTAGTATTGCGGCGAGAGCAGGGTCTTATTTGTCAGCTATTTTGCAGGTCAGCCCCTCACTGGCACGTGTAACCGTAGATGGGGAAGCTTATATGTCAGTGGCAGCGGCACTCGATGCTGTGGTCAATGGCCATATGCAGCTGACCATGAATTTTGCAGAAGGTTACCTGGAAGGAGAAGTACAGGGTAAGATCCGGGTAGCCGAAGGTGCCATATTTGTTGGCAGTTCCTTAGAAGCGGAAGGACAATTGAACTGGCACCTGGGTCTCGACTATGTGGAGCTGCAGGGAATGGTTACGCTGGAAGTAATGGGATTTGGCGGTGGTGCAGGAATAGGAGCAGGGTTTTATATTGGCAAGCAGGCACCGAAATCAAGAGCCTGGGTTTTGATGGGAGAGGATCCCCGATTTAACCTCAACATGGCCGCTATGCCCAATGCACTCACAGGTGTATATGGAGTGGTGCATATTCACCAGGGCATCAACCTGTTTATTATTTCCGGTAGCTATGATCTCTATGTTGGATTGGGTGCATTTATGTTTACCGGGTCTGACCCAATACCGGCTGGTGCTTTACTGCCGGCCATAGGACTTCCGTATATCGTAGGCAATTTCGGAGGAAGGATACATGGAGAAATACTAGGAGGACTTGTTTCGGCCGGGGCTTACTTCAATTTACAATTGATCGGTCCTTATCCATTCTCCTTCGAAGGAACCGTAGGATTGGAGGCCTGCGTATTATGGGTGATCTGTGGCTCGGTTGATCTGACGATAGGATTAAATACCTCGGAAGGGTTTTACATACGATAAAAATATTACGGCAATATAAAATTCATACAATGATGAGTTCACGAAAAATACTACTGCTTCCAATCTTTTTCCTGGCTGCTGTAACAACGATAAAAGCACAAAACGGGGTTGCTGTAAGCAGTAATCCTGGCCCCGGGTTGCATGTGGCACTTAACTGGGAACCGCATAGCACCGGTGTGAAATATAATATCTTCCGGAAAAAAAATACGGATGCATCTTATCCGCTGACCCCGCTGAATGCAAGTCCTGTTGTTATACTTAGCAACTGCCCGGCGATCAGAACGTTATTAATTACTTCGCCGGATTCTGCCAATTGGAAAATAGTGGCCCGGTCTTTATCAGACGTTGTGTTATTCAATCCCTGTGCCATCAGCACCCTTGCACGTACATCAGAAAAATATAAACGGCTTAAAATTCTGGCCAAATCATCAATGCCCATTGCGATTGCGGCGGGGTTAGGCTACAAGGACAATACGGTCGTTAACGGAACCACCTATATGTACCGGATCGTTGCCCTGAACGCTTCCAATACCGCATTGGGGAATGTAGCAACAGACCTGACCGTAACAGCAGGCACGTTTGTTCTTTTACCGCCACCTGCTTCTGTTGTTGCAGACCCGGGTGACGCTACTATACTGGTGAGGTGGAATGATGTAGCGGGGGCAGCTGGTTATATTATTGAACGGGCTCCTGCTGCTGCAGGGGTGTACCAGCGGGTCAACGAAAGTGATTTTTCGGCTGAAGTAAAAAATAAGTTGAACGGTGACACCCTGGTACCTTCCTGGAACGGCCTCCTGGATTTTAAACGCTATAAAATCATTACCGGGAACGACTCGACTCACCTGGTAAAAGGGATTGCGATCAGCGGACCGGATAACGGAAGCCCCTATTACTACCGGATAAGCACAACCGATCTATTTAAAAGAGCCGGGGCTGTATCTGCTATTACAGGTCCGGTTAGCCCTGCCGATAGCACCCGGCCTTCAGTTCCTACCGACTTGTTAGCGACACCCGATGATATTACCGGTAAGATAACTTTGCGATGGACACAGGTTACAAAAGATATGAATGGACATGTGGAGAAACCCGACAGTACCATCCTTACTAAAATTTACCGCTTTACTTCGTCGGATAATCCTGACAATATTCCTTCTGTGTATCTCGGGCAGGCCATTACGATCCGGGGACTTAAATCAAGAGACACGATCGATGCAGATCCCAACCTGCGGGGTATATATGGAAATAAAACCTGGTGGTATCGAATGAAAGCCGTTGACCTGAATGGAAATACCAGCCAATGGTCAACTGCAGTATCGGCTATCATCAAGGATATTACGCCTCCCTCCATTGCAAAAGGGGTCGAGACAAAAGGATTCGAAGATTATATTTCAGTCAAATGGATCAAGAATCCTGAACCGGATATCGCCAGTTATATGGTGTACCGTAGTCTTTGTCACCTGGGTGATTGGGTAGCGTGTACACCAAAACAGGAGTGTAAAGAATGGGCCAACTATGATGCGGACAAACTACCCGATGATAAAGATCCAACAAAATCACCCAATGAACGGGAAGCAGCCGGAACAGCTCCGAAGGGACCAAGGCTTCCATGCCCTTGCAGCGGCTCATTTGTTTTCCTGGGTGAGATAACAAAGGACTCTGTACAACGGGCCATCAATGCCGGTAATTTTTTCTTTAATGACCGCACTATACCAGCGGGTTCGCCACTCTGTTATGCGTACTGGATCAAAGCAAAAGATTCTTCCGATAATATGAGTGGTTCCTTCCCGATACCTTCTGCTGCAGAAAGACCCCAAATAAAATGTGAACGCTTACGGGACCGTACTCCACCGGAAGCTGCATTGATCTCGGGCCTGTTTGCACAAGCGGAACAAATCAAAGTAGAATGGATTGGCCCTCCCACACAGGATACAAGGGCTTATCATGTGTACCGGGCAGAAGGAACTAACCCGGCTGTTGAGCCAGGCCCCACTGCCTACAACTGGGTAGGAGGTATGACGGTCGAGTTGCCACCCACGGTACCGCAGGTGCTGGCTATCCCTTATACAGCAACCGGTATAGCTACCTGTGATAAAATATCCGTGCAGGCTACCCCCTGGATGAGTCAGGGATATTTTGAGGACAAAACAATCAAAGCAAAACTTACTTACTGGTATAAAGTAGTGGGTATTGATTATGATGGTAACGAAACACCCAATGATAAAGCTGCTGCGATCAGTACGTTTAGTTTTTCAAGGCAGATCGCACCTGCACCGGTAGTGCAAGTAGATAAGCAACCCGAACCTTGCGCAGCTGTTATAAAATGGACACCGGTGTATGATCCCTCTCTACATATCGGGTTTATTGTGTACAGGGCCAATAATGTAGGAGGGCCTTATCTACCGGTAGTAGTGAGCCCGGTAAAAGGCAATTCCTATATGGATACCAATGTAATAAAAGGACAGACCTATTGGTACAATGTGGGTGCCCTGATGAGTAATGGTAGATTGTCGACCTTATCAGCGGGTCAATCGGTAACACTGTAAGTGATGACAGAAGTAAAAAAAAATGTTTTACGAATTAAACTATTTATCATGAAGCGCCGGTTTTTTGTATTAACCCTCTCAGTCTTTTTATTGGGAACTGTCAAAAGCCATGCACAGGATCCTGATTGGGTAAAAGAGAACACCTGGTATTTTGACAATTTTACAAAGGACATTTTATCCTGGTCCATTTTCAGAGAAACCTTTATCGGGGTGGCACCGGAGCCTTCAGGTGATTTTGACCTGCTTTTCTATAATTTACTGTTCAAGGATCAGTTAGCAGCTAAGGGTCACTGTTATGGAATGGATGTAATGGCTATGCTGATGTTAAAAAATGGCGGTTACCTAGGATATTGTCACCCGCCATATATGTATTCGGGCGTAGCGGGTTCACCAGCCGATGATACAACAGGCCCTTCCGATGCAACGTTGCGCACAGCGATCCAGATGGTGCATGGTTACCAGATCAATCATGGATTTCTTTCTTTCCTGCTCGATGTAATGGCAATCAGTAAAAGCCGGGATGGCCGGCATAGTTTACAGCAGACAGAATATTACCTGGCTAAGAATGACCCCCCGGTGATCAGCATTACCAAGACCGTTTCACCGGCCGATGGAGGCCACGTAGTGATTCCTTATTTTGTTAAGTCAATCAATGCTACGTCCAAACGAATTTATGTGTATGATCCCAACCGAAGTTATTATGAGCCGGGGCTGGACGGGAAAGAATTTTATACTACGGGGATCAATTATATTGATGTGAACCCGATTACCGGTTCCTGGAAATTTAATATGGGAACTAATGGGGCACCAGTTTACTGGTCAGGCGATCCAGGAAGCGGCGGCAATTGTATTGTGATACCGGTTTCAGTGGCGGGTAAAAGAGACCGCTTGCCCCAATCCCTGCTCGCAGAAGGTGCGTATGCGCTGAATACTATATTCATTCATGGTGATGTGAAAATTGAGCAGTTGTCTGATGTATCGGGCAAACGTCAATTTTTCAACGATGCAGGCAATGAGCTGGAACCTTGTGAAGAAAAGCGATTAAATAATATCCTGCCTTTTACACCCATGGATGGAGTACCTGATTCAAAAGGAAGTGTCAGGAACACCACCTACTTTTTCCGTGGTACAGACCCGGTGAATATCCGGTATAAAGCAGACGGTGCTTATCGGATAGGAATGATATTCCGGGGTCGGTATATTGAGGTAAAAGGAGTGGGGAAAGGTAATAGTCAGCAATTCCTGCCGTTGGAACTTTTAAGTAAGGGCAACTAGCCTGCACGGAGTATGTTTTTAAGGCATAGCCGTCATTTAATACAACAGGCCGCCTCACCCGGAAAAACCCATCTGGTAATTCCGCTCATAAAAAGGGTTGAAAATTTCATGGGTATGGATCAATCCATGAGCCGCCTGATTTGATTTTTTAAGAATATCCAACATATTTTAAATACCTGTACTTACAGGCATTTTTGTACCCCCAATTCATGTAGCCTTACCTGCAGTTCATCCACTTCCCTCTTTCCGGGCAGGTATCCAGGAAATATCTTGCACCAGCATTACAATCATTCAACTTCTACCATGAAAAAGTCGCTGATCGCCGCCACCTTATTATTGATCGCAACTTTTATTATCTTGGTCTCGGCCTTTTCTCAATCGCCTACAGGTGGAAAGTGCAACCAGGAGATGGGAAAAGGGGTTTGGTAAAGACGAGCTGCAAAGCAGTAACTATACAGCACATGATGTATTCCTTATCTATCATTAATACGAACCATAAACCTCAAATTTAAATGTATGCGTATACTAGTCGTTATCCTGCCAGCCATTGCCGCGATCATTACTGTCGCCGTTGTGGCCTGCACAAACTCTGCCCCGGAAACTAAAAAGGAGACCGCTGCCTTAGATTCAACCGGACTTGTAAAAAGGGGAGACTACCTGGTCAACTCCATGGGTTGTGATGACTGCCATTCACCCAAGCGGATGGGTCCAAAAGGACCTGAATTGATTTCGGAACTACGGTTATCCGGTTTTCCCAGTAAAGGACAGTTACCGCCTGGAGACAGTACCGCAGTTAAAAACGGATGGATGTTAATGGCACCTGATCTCACTGCCGCAGTGGGACCCTGGGGTATTTCTTTTGCAGGCAATCTCACCAGCGATGCTACAGGTATCGGCAACTGGACAGAAGAGAATTTTATCCGGGCCATACGAAAGGGTAAGCTCAAAGGAATGGAACAAGGCCGCGACCTGTTACCTCCCATGCCCTGGACTATCTATAAAAATTTAACAGACGAAGATCTGAAATCCATCTTTGCCTATTTGAAAACAATTCCGCCAGTAGATAATGTGGTACCGGCCCCCAAAGCACTATCCGAACTTAAATATTAGTAACCTGGTCAGCCGGTAAAAACCGGCTGACCTTACTCTAACTTTCTTCTCCGACGAGTCTCCTGCTTTCCTTCACTTGAAGGCGAACGAATTGACGAAGAGGGCCTCGTCTTTTAGCCGAACGGATGATCTTCTTCAAAATTCATGAATTTGTGGTAATCTTTCAAACCACTTATATAACAGTTCGTATGGCTTTACCTACTTTTCACGCCGACGAGTCACTCCTTTCGGCTTCCCTTATTATATAGAAACTCAACTTCGGGAGGAGAATGGTCGGGGAAGAAATATTATATACTACCATTTACATTAAAACGATCCTGTCGCCCAAAGCAGTTTACCATGATTAAATCGAAGTGAACTGTGCTTTATAAGTATATTCTTAAAGTCAAAGTGGTATCAGCTATATTCTCTTTCTCTCTTATATTTTTCCGGGCGAAAAAAATAAGCCTCGCACAGAGAAAAGGAGCTAAAAGAGTAATACAAATCTTACCATCCATTTAGCTATTAAAAAACGCTGTCGCCTTGCTTTTCCAGATTATTTCGGGGAACTGGTCGAGCATATAATATTAAAGTCTAAGAGGTATAACAGGCGGGTTCATCAGATAAGGCTGTCTGGTAAATCAGCTCATAAAAAGCGTCGCTATTATTTTCCTGGTAATTTTTACCTGATTGGATCCGGTAACTGACAGACTTGGTAAGCAGGTGGGCAGTGTATAATAATTTCTTTTTTTCCTTTTAAAAACAGAAATTTGAGTATGAGCCTGGTACGATTAGCCACCCCCGCAGATGCAGCTGGTATACTGGCTATCTATGCTCCTTATATTGAGCATACCTCCTTTACTTTTGAAACAGAAGTTCCTTCCATCGAGGCGTTTTCCGAAAAGATCAGCACCTGTCTTATCCAATGGCCCTGGCTGGTTTGTGAGGTAGATGGAAAAATTGCAGGGTATGCCTATGCTACCCGGTACCGCGAGCGGACTGCTTATCAATGGTGTGTGGAGAGCTCTGTTTATATCCATGATGATTTTCAAAAAGCGGGAATAGGAAAAATTTTATACAGGGCTTTATTTGAGATATTAAAGCGGCAGGGCTTTAATAAGGTATATGCCGTCATCAATTTACCTAACGAAAAAAGTGTAGCCTTTCACGAAAAAATGGGCTTTGATTATTTTGCAACCTATGAAAAGGTGGGTTACAAACTGGGCAAATGGAAAAATGTAGGCTGGTGGCAATTATCTATCAATCCTTATGGTGATGATCCGGCAGCACCGGTTAAATTTTCAGATTTGTCCAACGATTTTCTTCCTGATCTTTTAAAAAAATAAAAAAAAGCAATACGGGTAAATCGGTTTGACAGGTGTGGGCCACCTAAGAAGTGAATAGTAGAAACATGAGCATCAAATAAATTCAGGCCAATGTGAAATCGATCTTTAAAAAATTCGGCGAAGTCAAGATTTAATTTTCAATACGGCGGTTTCGGACATGACCTCTCTGCATAATGCGGGGAGCTTTTTTATTTGCATAAAGAGAGAATCTATTTTCACCGCTATCAGTAGATGACTTATATTTATTGAAGCCATAGTGACAGAAACGAAAACGGAGCCCCGCTATGGTAAATTGGAACTGGCTGGACATGGGGGGGGTAATTTTATTTTTGTAAAAAAATAGAAATATTAAAAAGGTCAATATTGATTGGCAATCGCAATCAAACTAATCGAATGAAAAAGCAGCTCATTTTCTTTTTTTTATTATGGATGGGAATCCCCTTTGTGCCCTGTGCTCAAAAGAAAAAAAAACGATGCCAACATCCCTGTTCCGGCTGAGTTTAAAGAGGCCGAGCGAATGGCCAAAGAAGCCAATGAATGGTTGCTGAAAGGAGAGATCCGCCTGGCTGATTCAATGATCCGAAGATCTATACAATTATATCCTACCACCGGAGTTTTTGAATATGCATTGAATCTTGGTAATCTTCCTGATATGGTAACATGCACTACTATCATGGAGCTTGTGATCCGGTCAGTTGAAAATAGTAATAATACAAAAATTTCATACAGAGTGGTAGGTGATAACACCAATGATATATCAGAGGACTTCAGGAGTGTTGTACATTATTTATTTTTGCAAGGTGCCAATGCGGTGTATTCATCATTAGGTGAAAGGAAATGGATATTGTCCAGCATGTCAAAACTGGCTGATTATGACATGGAAAAAATGCGGGAACAAGCCGGTAGCGTACCATTGGGGATTACTATATTCCATAGTGATTTAAAATTCCATTACCTGTTACTGCAGGAAAAATATGATGAAGCACTGAGAATGATCGATAACATGAAGGACATGGCCGCGGAGGGTATGAAACCGTTTTGGAGAGCAGAATTATATTTCCACAAAAAAGAAAGCAAAAACCTGGAAAAAGTGCTCCGCGAGGCCAACTTCTATGACAGTAAGATTGGTTTATGGTATCGTTTCCAAATCGAGATCATAGAAAAGAATTTTGAAAAGGCTAGATCTATTTATGGAAAGTTAGAGAAAAAAGATAAGCTGGAGTATGATTATTACATTGGTTTGGTAGACCTGTATGAAGGAAAATACCGGGAAGCAATTACTAAACTTGAATATTCAATTGAGAAGCAGAACAGCGAGCGGCTGAAAGCTTTTAACAGTGTTTATAAATGGAAAAAATATAAGGAGATTGGCGATGCTTACGCCGGGTTGAAAGATTATCAAAAGGCAACAGACAATTACAATATAGCCTTATTATATAACCCTGACTATGAGCCTGCGATCGCAGCAATCACTAAACTTGAAACTGATTATGCTGTACAAAGCTCGACAGATAAAATAGCTCCTGATATTTCCCTGATAGATCCATCACCACAAAGAGGATTGATCATTCATTCTGCAGAAGCTAACTCAACTATTAAAGGACTAGCTGCCGATCCATCTGGAATAAGGGAAGTAACTATAAATGGACAAAAAGTTTATTCCCAACCTGATGGTAATTTTTGGGGCGAAATAGCATTGACTGAAGGACTAAACAAAATAACAATAGTAGCTATAGATAAAAGGGGTAACAAAAGGGAACAGGATTTTGAAATAATAAAGAAAGCAACAGCTACAGCAAATACGGAATTTGCCGTAAAGCAAGGGCTCAATTATGCCCTTTTACTGGCGGCCCAAAATTACAGCGATAATAAAATACCTTCACTTGAAAACCCGGTCGCTGACGCTGTAAAACTAAAATTGATACTTAAGAATAGTTATAATTTTGACGAAAGCAATATTATTACGCTCTTCAATCCTGAAAAGAATGATATTAAAAGGCAGTTGCTGGAGCTAACTAACATTATAAAGCCAGAAGATAACCTGGTTATTTTTTATGCGGGACACGGTATTTGGGTAGATAAAGACAAGAAAGGATACTGGATGCTGATTGATTCGAAACTGGATGATGCAAACACATGGCTACCGAATAAGGATGTATTGGATTTAATAGCAAAACTTCCGGCCCGGCATACTTTACTAATTACTGATGCGTGTTTTTCGGGATCGGTCTTTAAAACCAGAGGACTAGAATTGCGTAAAAAAGATGAAACAAACCCTTCGATGGTACAACAGATGAATGAAAAAATCAGCCGGGTAGCCATCACATCCGGTAATGATACCGAAGTACCCGACAAAAGTGTATTTATGAAATACCTGGTAAAAGCATTAAGTGAAAACAAAGACAAATACCTGACAGCGCAAAAGATGTTTATTACCCAGATCATTGAAGCAGTGATGACAGAAACAAAGACAGAACCCCGCTATGGAACTTTAGAGCTCGCAGGCCATGTGGGCGGAGACTTTATTTTCATAAAGAAGTAAGTTATACAATGCAAAATTCTTTTCATTCTTTAGGGGGAAAGGGAGATTAATAGAGAAGGAGTTTGGCAATAACCCTGCTCCCCCGGTACAATTTGCCGAATTAAATAGACATTTCCTGCCAGGTGTTTTGCAGAAAAACCAGGGAAATAAAAATAAAAAAACCGCTCCCTGAAATGGAACGGTATTTTAAGAGTATGAAAATTTTACCGGTTAAAAATTAAATGCTAAGCGGAGAAACAGCCGTCTTCCGTTTGTCCCCATCTGAACAGCATCCCAGGCGCCCCCGGTTTCTGTATTGTAAGCCCAATCCTTTGCCCCTTTTACCACGCCAAAATCAGGATGATTATTAAAGAGATTATCAGCACCGGCATAGGCCGTTATTTTTTTATTAATAGGATAGCTGAAATACAGATCAGTGACCAGTTTTCCATTGTAATCAAACTGATCCGGTACATCACCACTGCCATTATCCAGTGGAACGGTCGGGCTGATACCAAGGCCATCCTGTCCATATCCCAGTAAGGTTACTTTTCCAAAATACGTAAACCGGGTTCCGACGGTCAGTTTCTTTCTGCCATATTCAAAGTTGAGGGTGAATTTTGTATTCGGAGCAGAAGCAAGAATGAATTTTTGTTCGCGGTCGCTCAGGAAGGTTTGCTTTAAAAAAGTGGAACCGCTCAACTTGGCCGGTATATTGATCTTGTCGATATCCATTGTTTGAAAATTACCTGCAAATAATGCTTTGAAACGGTTATTGCCCACTGTTTTGTTATAGTCAAGTACAATATCTATTCCGCTGTTGGTGGTGTTCACCGCATTGGCAAAGAACTGCGCCAGGCTTACATTCAATGCAGCCATTTGCGTACGCAATCCTGCATCAAGGTTTGGATCGCTGCCATCAAACTGTCCACTCAGTACTACCCGGTCCTTGATCTTTGTCATATAGCCATCTACGGTTACACTTAAATGTTGGGTTGCTCTCCAGGTAAAGCCAATGTTTGCATTCACGCTTTTTTCCTGGGTCAGTTCGGCTATACCTGCGGCTTTAGCCAGCGAACTATAATTAGGGGCGATCTTTACTTCAGCAATATTACCAGCCTGTACCGTGGTAAACGTAGAACTGAAATTAATTTGCTGCAGGGAAGGTGCCCTGAATCCGGTGCTGAGGGAAGCCCGCAGGTTTACCTTCTTCGATGCTTTGTACCGGGTGGCAAATTTATAATTGTGCGTAAAACCAAAGTCACTATAGTTTTCTGCTCTGGCCGCTAAGTTGATCAGCCAGGCATCGGTCACATCAATTTCTGCATCCGCATACAGGCCCAATACATTACGTTTTGCGTTCACTACGTCATTGGGTTGATAACCAGGAAAGCCCTGCGATCCCCCGGCTACATTGAACACATCACCATTTGCATTAGTTACTTGTTTGCTGGGATTAAGGTTGAGATAGGAATTCGGTTCCCCGGCAAATATTTTATAGTTCTCGTAGCGGAATTCAGCTCCCACGCCGAGATTGAATTTTTTGGAAAACTCTTTACTCAGGTTGAGGTTGCTCGTGTTTTGTAAAAAAGAAAATCCACCGTCATCAAAATGCGTTTGGCCTGCTCCCAGGGAGGCATTAAACGTTTTATCACCATAGAAATGAAAATCGTTTTTACCAAGCGTATTACTCAGGTCCCAGTTCCAGTTGCTGCCTGTCTTTCCTTTAAAGCCTCCTGTTGCCGAGTAGTCTTTTATTTTGGTCTGGATATGCGGGCTGTACCAGGTTTCACCATCATTACTCATGCGCATGATGGAAGGAACAGGGATCAGGTTTCCCATATTATCAGTGGGAAAACGGTCAGGACGGGCCGAAAAATTACGGGTAAAAGCATAGGCATCTGAAGATTTATGGTTGTACCCCCCGAATGCATAGAAGGCAGCAGTTTTAGAAACCGGCAGCTCCATGTTGAGAAAAGTGCCAAACATTTCAAGACCTGCATCTCCATGACCACGGCGATAAATATTGATATACATCGCATCGTCATTGGTGTAATAGTTAGAGGTATCAATTGCCTGGCGAAATGTTTTATTCGTATTGATTGCATCGAAGGTCAGGTTAACAAAACCTCCTTTCTTACCGAGGGGCAAACCAAAATTCAGGTTGGCTGCCAACGAAGCGCCGTCAATTTTACCACTATGTTCGTATTGTGTATGAAGATCATCTGCATAAGCAGTATTAAATTTAGGATCATGGTAACCAGCAAGGGCCACTGAACCGGTAAGTTCTTTTATATTTTTTTTGGTGATGAGATTGATAACACCTGCAATAGCGTCTGAACCATATTGCGCTGATGCACCATCTCTCAATATTTCTACCCGGTCAATCGCACTGGCGGGAATTGCATTCAGATCAGTACCGGCATTGCCGCGGCCCCGGGTGCCGAATACGGCTACAAAAGCAGTTTGGTGACGGCGTTTACCATTGACCAATACCAATGTCTGGTCAGGGCCCAGTCCTCTTAACGTAGCAAGATCAATATGATCGGCACCATCACTGCCGCTTTGTTTATTGTAATTGAAAGAAGGTGCCGCATAATTGAGTATCGAACTCAGGTCCATCCTTGCCGTAGGTGCAGTAGCCTGTCCTACATTGATCACATCTACCGGTGCTGTTGTTTCGGTTTTTACCCGGCCTGCTCTCCGGGAACCTACCAGCACTACCTGGCTAAGTTCTTCTATCGCTTGTTCCAATACAATTGCAATAGTTGGGTTCGAAGCACGTATCGTTTGCGTTTTATATCCCACAGAACTAATCACCAGTTGATCGTCTGCCAGTACCGACAAACGGAAAGAGCCATCGGCGGCGCTTTCTGTTCCTTTACCGGTTTTTTTAGATTTTACGGTTACTCCTGCCAGTGGCAGACCATTCGAATCCGATACTTTTCCACTAATGGTTTGCTGCGCTCCCGCCATCATACCAAGTAACAAAAAAGAGGATAATAGAAAGAAAAACTTTCTCATAGTAGTTGTTTTGGCCTGTCGGCAGACAGGTAGTTTAGAAGATCCTTAAATATATTGTAAATAAACAGGAATATGTATGGAATGAAGGCTACAGATATGCACAGATTTTGTACAGATTCATCGGTAAATTATGACAAGAAGAAAGAGACTGTCTCATAAGTCGTTAAACGTCATTACGAGGGAGGAACGACTGAAGTAATCTGTTGAAGATAAAATTGATTAATTCTTTCAGATTGCTTCATTTCATTCGCAATGACGACTTATGATGCAGCCTCTGCATTATTCGTTAGTTTATTGGTGCAGGTTTTATTTTGCTCCAGTCGCCACCAATTGTTCTGTGATTACTCTTCCGGGATATTGTTCCAGTGCCTTCTCCAAACAATCCATTGCTCCATTCAGTGCATCAAGATTCAGCACATAGGCGAGGCGAACTTCGTTTTTCCCGAGCCCGGCTGTTCCATAAAAACCAGTGGCCGGCGCCAGCATTACGGTAGCATTATTAAAGGAAAAATCTTCCAGCAACCATTGACAGAATATATCACTGTCATCAATGGGCAGTTTGGCGATCGCATAAAACGCACCACCGGGGTTCGGGCAATATACTCCCGGCATGGCGTTCAGGCGGCGGACCAATAGATTTCTTCTCCGTAAATACTCTGCTTTCGGGGCATCGAAATAACTGGCGGGCAGATCTACAGCCGCTTCTCCCATTATCTGTGCTAATCCCGGCGGACTCAATCTTGCCTGGGCAAACTTCATGGCAGCATCATACACCGCTTTATTTTTAGTGACCAATGCACCCAATCTTGCTCCGCAGGCACTGTATCTTTTACTGATGGTATCCATCAGCACTACATGCTGGTCAAGCCCATCAAGGTGCATCGCACTCACATATTCACCGTCATAGCAAAACTCCCGGTAAGCTTCATCGCTAAACAGGTATAAATTATGTTTAATACAGATCAGCTTCAGGGCCTCCATCTCTTCCCGGCTGTATAAATAACCGGTTGGGTTATTGGGGCTGCAGATGATAATGGCTTTTGTTTTATGGGTGATCACTTTTTCAAAATCACTGATCGGAGGCAAGGCAAAACCTGTTTCAATGCGGGAAGTGATCGGTACCACCGTTACGCCGGCAGCACAGGCAAAGCCATTATAGTTGGCATAAAAAGGTTCGGGAATAATCACTTCATCTCCTGCATTCAGGCAGGTGAAAAAACCAAACAAAATCGCCTCACTGCCACCCGTTGTTACCATGATCTGGTCGTATGCCACATCAATGCCTACAGATTTATAATACTGCACCAGTTTACGGCGGTAGCTTTCATTACCTGCACTATGGCTATACTCCAGTGTTTTGATATCTGCGTTTCGCACAGCGTCCAAAATCGCAGGCGGTGTTTCTATATCAGGTTGCCCAATATTGAGGTGATATACTTTAATACCTTTTTTCTTGGCGGCCTCTGCATAGGGTACCAGTTTACGTATCGGCGAAGGGGGCATTTGCTGGCCACGACTAGAGATTGTAAGCATGGAACAAAGGTAAAAGGGTAGGGGTAGAAGGCAAAGGAATTTTTTACTGATCAGACTCCCTGGTCCTTTTATTTATTTCCTTCCACCGTCCAGTGAAAGCTTTTTTGAAGGAGGGGTAATTTTTTCCAGTCAAGAGCTTTTCCAACTAACCGGCTTTCTGTACCGTTATGAAAGTATTGCAGGGTCAGGGTACTATCGGCGGGCTGGTACTGAAAGGACAAAACGGTTTGCTTTAACTGGTAATCCGTAAGAATGAAAACAGATTCAGCTTTGTCAAGCGCCAGTTTATAATCCTGCAGCTGATCGGCCGGGTCCTGGAAAATCATATAACTCTCTTTGTGTATAAAAAAACGCTTTACCGGAGAATAAATAGCCGCCAGAGTATCAGTACCAACGATCACTTGTCTTACTTCATACACCCCGTGCAGGTGTGGCCGGGCTGTATTGTCGCCGTTCAATTTCCCGGATTTAATAAAAGGATAAAATACCTCGATGCAAATAATTCCAATAGCAAACCACTTGAGAAAATGAGCAACGAAGGAGGGTTGTGCTAAAGCAAATTTTTCCGGAGCCGGCTTACCCGGGGTAGCTTTGTTCCGTATCAACAATTGATAAAGCTGACCGGTATAGGGTTGCAGGAGGTATAGTGTTATGTACAATAAGAAAAGTGAAAAAAGCTTCACCGAAATATCAAACCCGAAATTGACAGCTACTACATTCAGCAGTACAGCAAAACTGACAAGTAACCCAACCAACCGGGTGCGGCGAATCAGGATCAAAACTGCTGCCACTGCTTCCAGTGTACCTAAAAAGATGCTATAAAAATGAGAGGTGCCCATCGAACTCCAATAAAGCAGGTCCTTATCTATCTGTCCCAGGGGCGTATAAAGGGTATTGGGTTCGGGCAGGTAGAACTGGTTCTTGAATATTTTGTCTATCCCGTATTTCAGTAGTTGCAGGGCCAGGTAAGCAATAAAAACCCGTGTAAAAAAAGTATGTACCGTTTCCCTGTAGAGAGCCCATTTTTTTACCTGTAATAGCAGTAAACTAACCAGCATCGAAAGGACGAATAGCAATAATACCAGTAGGTACATGGAGAAACTGTCTGAATAGACCCTGGTATTGTCCAGCGATTTCCCAAAAACAGCAGCAGCGATATAAGCGATAGGTTTTCCAAAAAGAAAATCCGTGAGATACAGCTGCGCCTTTATCAGAGTAAATGGGAAAGGGATAAAAAGTATACATAGAAATCCAAAAAAAGAAGCACTCGTTTTTATCCAACTTCTTTTCATGGAAGAACCCGTTTAACTGGTAGTTGAAGGCTTAAGCTTTTTGTAAACTGGGTTGATAATATTTCCAGGATAACCAGCCACCTAAGAGGGAAACAAGCAATATCGTACCCAGTATCAGGGCCAGCTTTATATCAAAAGGAGAATTGTTGTCATTATCATTGGTTGTAACAAAGGGAACTATATTATGCTGCTCCGTAACGGTTCCCTTAGTCTTCTCTTTATTTTTTTCTTTATCCTTTTCTTTCTTTTTGCCGCTTGTTTTATTGTCATAGCCCATAAACACAATATTGCTGACAGGATTTGTATACTTGCCTGTTGTTTTCAATACCGTCCGGATACTGTCAAGGGCATGTTTTTTTGAAAACAATGGATCATTAAGCAGGGTATCCTTTTTGACCCACTGCAATTTGGCAGAATCTTTTGGGTGATGAAATGGCCGGCTGTATTTCTTTTTAACAATTACTGTCACGTTTTCGGATATATATATGACACTGTCAAGCTGGTAAGTTTTTATATCGGGAGGCAATCCAAAATTCGCTTCTTCCGTATCAAACAATTCATTTTCCAGTGCAATATGAAAATTGCCCATCTTGCCACTATGGCTTTTGAATGCTATCTTTTTTGTTTGCGCCAGCAGGTTGGTGCTGATCAATGCAAATAAAGCAATGAATAGTTGTCGCATGGCTGTATCGGTTTAAGGCTGTATGAAAGGTACTAAAGTTTTTTGGTGATTGGGATACCGTTAGTAGGGTAGGAGTGATCTCTTCAACTGACGTTTAACGGATCAGGTTCACCGTGCCCTTCATGGCAGGAGTTCCATCAGTAAAACGGACCTGGTAAATATATACCCCGGCAGGTTGTGGTATTTTTTTATATGCTCCGTCCCAGACTACCTCGGCCCCGGTTACCTGGTAGATCAATTGGCCCCAGCGGTTATACACGCTAACGGTTGCTCCCAGTTGCGGATCAAGAAAGGGGATTCTCCAGGTATCATTTTTACCGTCATTGTTAGGCGTAAATGCAGTGGGTATAAAAATTCCTCCTACTACTTTAACGAATACCTGGTCTTGATTGGTACAGCCAAATTCAGATACGGCCGCCAACGAATAATTGATATCCCTGTCGGTTGAAGTGAGAGGATTCAACTCGGTTATACTGCTTAAAAAATCCGGTGGGGACCAGTTGAAATTAATAGTTGTCCCGCTGGCCGTAGCAGCCAATGCAGTGGGCATCCCGGCGAATATCGTCTTATCAGGCCCTGCACTGATCGAAGGTCTTGGGTGTACATTAATCGTAAGCAGGTTTGAACTAACCCGGCAGGCGGCAATGCCTGCATTACCAGACTCGGCTACTGTAAGCCGGTAAAAATAATTACCGGAGGTGGTGAGTGTTCGCTGGTAGTTCAGCATAGTAGCGCCTGGAATATCTTTCCATATCGCCCCGGAATCTATACTGACCTGCCATTGAAATACAGGAGACAAGAAGCCGGGGGAAATGGCCCCGTCAAACGTATAACCTGTTTGTTCATATACACAGATATTCACTTCATCGCTGCTTCCCTGGATCGAAGAACTAAGAACTGGCCCGCAGGGACGGAAACTAATATCATCCAGCGCCAGGTCATTACCAAGTCCGCCCGGTGCATTGTTCCTCATCCGCAATACGATATCAGGATTACCAATCGTGGTAGTAAAAAAGAACCCATATTGTTTCCATGCTGGTATTGATGTGACTGCAATGCCGCCGGTATTGAATTGGTTTAGAAGAGTGCCGGAGGGTGTTTCGATCCGGAAAGTGATATCCGGTTGAATACCGCCTGGGGAAATGAGTACATTCATGATCCAGGCCGAAAATTCGTAGGTGGTATTGGGGCAAAGGCCTGTGAGGGTGGATACAAAAAAATCGGCTGGTTGAAATGAAGCATTTACCAGCATAAAATTTCCATTGCCGGTATGGTCTGCATTTACATTGTGCCAGGTATTGCCAAAGCAACCGTTTGTAGCTGTTGTTACCGTATAATTGCCATCTGTGGGGCAGGAAGAACTCACAAAATTATAACCAGGTGCCGAGAAAGGAGGGCCGAAGTTGCTGCCGGAACCGAATGTGATATTGATAACAGGATCGCCGAGGCTGCCCGTACATAACTGTGCAGCAGCAAGAAAGGAACTGCCCATCAAACCCTGTAAGAGAATCATACGTATCAACCAACAAGAACAGGCATTTCGGCTCACGTAAACAATCCATTTTAAATTCGGGCTAAATTAGTTCATTAAGTTCTCCGGTACAACTATTTATCGCTGTCTTCCATTGGTAGTGGCGCTGCTCAGAAATAAGTAATGGCCTTGATTTTTTGAAACAGGCATCTTTTATCAATAGGCAAGAGAGCAGGCAGAAAAATTTTTAGAAAGTTGTCGGGTGTATTTGCGAAACTGGTTTTGACTTTCCAAAATCTTGCATAAACTAGCCTAACGTGCCAGCAGGAGAATTTTAGAAGTACTCCTTCAGCCCGGAACCGATGATGATTGAAAAACTGATGATGAAGATAACAACAAAAAGCTAAATAGTAAATGTCCAGCCCCGAACCAAAGTACAACAGAATTACAACTGCCGAAGATAACAAGGTCAAGCCCGTATTTTGCCAAACCGATTGTGTGTGTCCAGCGAAGCTGCCTTTGCGATGAGAGCAGGCCTCTCGATGGGAGAAGTGGAGCAACCTTCATCCGCCAGCTGGCGGATTGCATGCTGCGTTGCTTTAAGAAGCAGGGTGGTGAACACATTCGCTTTGCTCAGTGCAGGCTGTGCAACAGGTGCGTCTGTAAGAGCCGATCGCATAGTGAAGCGGCTGTGAGGTCTCGATAATTGTTACCGGTGCAAAAAGAAACGATGCACATGATTGTTTCGATCAGAGTTAACATTCGTTACAAGTAGTTGCCAGTCCGCAGGATGCTGTGCAAAGTGTTAGCTGCACCCGGGATAAAGCCGCCGGGACTTACAGACAGGCGCAAAGACGGAACTGGAGAACCTGTACTGGTTGAATATGCTGAATAGGTAAAATTGTTTGAAGGATTACCAGAACGTACGAAAAGCATAGAGGTGAAACTATCAAGCGGAGCACCCGTAAGATGTAATACAGCTTCACAAACCAGGCACAGGTACGGATGTACCCGTAGTAGTGATGATAGCTTATGAAAGTAAGCAGTAGCGAAGGGGTACACAAGTTGCAAAAATTGGTAAACACAAAACAACCGCAAGGGATGATTAAAATGTTTATCCAAACAATTGGTAAGCGAAAGTTTACCAATTGGTCGAGGCATCTTGAAGAGCCGTATGAATCGAGAGGTTCACAGCTTGTCCCGAACCTGATTCGGGATACGGTTCTGTGAGGAGCAGGGGGCGAAAATCCCCTTGCTTACTCGACT
>Ga0163144_10002074_pt1 | contig 46793 bp, 47 predicted proteins | sample OliLak19BULKMAT1_FD_123175 | JGI IMG/M metagenome (GOLD analysis project Ga0163144, IMG submission 123175) | Freshwater microbial mat bacterial communities from Lake Vanda, McMurdo Dry Valleys, Antarctica - Oligotrophic Lake LV.19.BULKMAT1 | ecosystem: Environmental > Aquatic > Freshwater >... | reverse complement strand
CGCTCGTTGAGCTGGCCGATCACGAAGCGGCTGAAGGCCGGGCTTTCGCCGAGCAGCCAGAGGAAAGTGTCGCGCGGCACCAGTGCAATATGGGTGTCGCGCATCGCCACGCCGTCGAAGTCCGTCGCAGAGCGCAGCACCGGCCCTTTGCCGAACCAGGTCTCGCCGTCGACTGCGCCGCGGATGGCCACCAGGCGCTCGATCGTGCCCGTTCCGGCACTTACGACCGCGTGCTGATGGACATGCAAATGCCTGACATGGACGGTCTTGGGGCCACGCGCAGGATCCAGAGGCTGCCGGGTTGGGCCGAGCGCCCGATCGTGGCGCTGACCGCCAACACGTTCGACGACGATCGCCGCGCTTGCGAGAACGCCGGCATGAACGACTTCATCGCCGGGCCGGGGTGAAGCGCGGCGTATCGATTGTGTATCGCAACGCGCGACAGGGCTTCCCCCGCTGTATCCTGATGGTTTGCTGCGCAACAATGAGGCTGATGCGTGCAGGCGGCGCGCAGCGCCCTAGCGGGTGCGCCGCCCCCCAGTCCTTCGGGACTTGCACCGGCCACCGAGGTCTTCACGCCCGAGCCTGCAATGCAGTTGAGCTTGCTGTCCCGCTTGTACCGGCCCGCCGACGAGGCGCGCCGCGGCGCGCCGAGCACGGTGCCCGGCGCATGGCGCGATTCGGCCATCATGCAACTCGAGATCATCGCTGCGGCCCAGGCACTGCAGACCCCGCTCAAGCCCCGCAGCGGCTTCGTCGGGTCGGTGGCGTTCGGTGTCGTGGGGCTCGCGGCGCTGGTGCTGCTCGCCCAGCCGATGCGCGACGACTCAGTGAGGGTTGGCACATCGTGGCCACTGCCGCCGGCGCAACTGGCAACGCCCGCGCCCGCGCCCGCGGCGGTGGCCCAGACCGTGCTGACCTTACCAGGCGCGCGGAATGAAGCGGCCCCCGCAGCGGAGGGCGCGATCCTCGACGCCATCGCGGGCAAGGCCCACGCTTTGCCTCCGCCGGTTACCGACACGCGACGCGCCAAGGCCAGCGTGGCCAAACCGGAGCGCGGCCGCGCCGTCGAGACGGTTCAATCGCTCCCAACGCCGGCGCCCGCTGAGCCGGCGCGCGAGGTTCCCGTGCCGGCCGTGCAACTCGTGCAGGCCCCGCGACGTGACGTGCAGACCCTGTGCGCTGCGACCAGCGGCAACTTTATTTCCGAGCAGCTGTGCCAATCGCGCGAATGCCGCAAGCCCGAGTTGCGCGGCGATGCCATGTGCGAGCGATTGCGCGAGATCGACCTGGCGCGGCTACTGCGCGGGGCGGACCACTAGCCTGCACCCTGGCGCTGACGATCGTACCCCCATGCCGCCTTCCCCCGAAGACATCGCCCACGCACGCAGCCAATGGCACTGGCGCGGCAATGCACGACCTGACTTCGCCGCCGCGCCCGGTGCCGGGCAGGAATCGGTGTGGGACTACCCGCGCCCGCCGCGCCTGGTGCCCGATGCGCGCGAGGTGGTGGTGCGCTGGAGCGGGCTCGAGGTGGCGCGCACGCGCCGCGCCGTGCGCCTGCTCGAAACTGCGCACCCGCCCACCTTCTACCTGCCCTGGGCCGACGTGGACCGCCGTCTGCTGGTACCCGCCGGCGGCGGCTCGTTCTGCGAGTGGAAGGGCCCGGCGCGCTACTGGTCGCTGGTGCAGGGCGGCGCGCGGCTCGACCGCATCGCCTGGAGCTACCCGCAGCCGCTGGCCGGCGCAGAGGCCGTCGCCGACAGCGTGGCCTTCTATTGCGTCGGCCTCGAGTGCAGCGTCGAGGGCCGGGCCGCGCAGCCGCAGCCCGGCGGCTTCTACGGTGGCTGGATCACAGCCGAGCTGGTCGGGCCGTTCAAGGGCGGGCCGGGGTCGAGCGGTTGGTGATGGCCGGTCACCGGGCCGGACCGGCTGCGCCGCCGCGGCCGTCCGGATCAGGACTGGATGTAGGTCTCCAGGTGCGCGATGGTCACCTCGTGGTCGGCAATGATGTCGTCCATGATGTCGCGGATCGAGATCATGCCGAGCACGGTGTTGCCGTCGAGCACTGGCAGATGGCGGATCTTCTTCTCGCTCATCAGCGTCATGCAGGCGCGTGTGCGGGTGGTCGGCGAGACCGTGAACACATCGGCCGTCATGATCTCGGAAACCCGGGTTTCCTTGGAGTTGCGGCCCTGCAGCGCGATCTTGCGCGTGTAGTCGCGCTCGGAGAACACACCCACCAGGCGGCCACCATCCATCACCATCATGGCGCCGACTTCATGGCGTGCCAGCGCCTCGAGCGCGGAGAATACGGACTCATCGAGGCGCAGATGCCACAAGGTGCCGCCGCGTTTCTTGAGCAAATCGGATACGGGTTTCATGCAACGGTCTCCTGTCGGCCCTGGCCGCGACTGCAAGACTAACCGAATCGCGCCGGCACTCGACGCATCGCAGGGCCAAGACGGGGCATTAGCGCAGTGCCAGCCAGATCTCGTTGCGCCGCATGAACCAGGGCGTCATCGGCCCGTTGTAGCGCGCCAGCACGGGCTCGCCCTGCGTGGCCACGCTCGCCGCTTGCAGGGCGGCCTTCAATTCGGCCAGGTGCTCGGTGTAGTTGGACAGCGACCACATGCCTGAGTACCGAATCACCGCCCAGGTTGCGGCGGGCACCTCGCGCAGCTGCACGCGCGGGTCCATCGGCTCCGGCGCCGTCGCCAGCGTCACCCCCTTGGGCAGCACGAACTGCACCCGCATGCCACCCATGACGGCGGCCTGGGTCACGGGCGCGGTCATGGCCATGCGCAGGGGCGCAGCGGTCTGCGTTACCGGCGCCGTCATCGCGAACTTCTTCTCGCCCTTGTTCTTGCCGAAGATGTAGCCGGCCAGGATGGGGAAGGCCCGGTTGCCGGCGTCTTCGGCCGAGGTCTCGACTACCACCTCGGCGACGACGTAAGGCGCGTACTTGCGCAACTCCACATTGTCGAATGTCTTGATGACCTCGTGGTCGGGCTCTTCGATCGCCTGACTCAAAGAAGGCATGACAGCGAGTGCAAGAAGCAGCAGGAGGTGGCGCATGGGAAGGCTAACGGTCGGCTTACGGGTGGTGGGATCGGCGCGATACAGGCACAGACTCAGGCACAGACGCAGGCAAGACAAGGCCCTCGTGCAAGGCCACATGCTCGAGCGCCGCCTCGAAGCGGGCGCGCGAAGCGGCCGCGACTTGCTGCAAGTAGGCGTGCAGGTCGGCGTCGGCTGCGCTGCGGTGCTCACAGTCGGCGCTGTAGGCCTCGAAGTGTGACAGCTGCACCAGCAACTCGGCCACGTGGCGCGGACACTCGCAGGCGATCGTCGACGACCGGCTCGCGAAGTCGGCCAGGACCGCGTCGCTCCAGCGGCGCGGCGGAGCGGCCTCGGGCGCGGACTCGGCGCTGTCGGACGGCACTGGCCGCGGCGTGGTCGCCATCGACAGGCCCTGCAGCCATTGCGCCACCACCGCGTCGGGCTGCGGCTCGCGCAGCAAGGCCGCGCCGGCGGTGGCCAGCGACTCGCACACGGCGTCGGCAGCAAAGCCGTAGAGCACCGCTTTCGGCAGCCCTGCCAAGGCCGGGGCGGCGGCGTCGATGGAGGCCAACCAGCCCGCGTTCAATTGCGGTGCATGAATCAACAAGGCATCGATACCCGAACTGGGCAATTCGGCGGCGGCCTGCGCGACGTCGCAGAACGGCCCCAGCAACACCACGGGCCGGCTCAGTCGGCGCAACAGCGCGGGCCGCTGCAAGCGCGTGCCCAGCGCAGCGCCAATCACCGCGAGCCGCCAGGCCCGAAGCGGCGGCGAGGCCGCCGATTCCGGGTGCTCCCTTGTTTGAGTGGCGGCGGCTGCGTGCGCATGCGTGAGGGCTACGCGCTGCAGTTGCGCCATGTCCAGGGGGGCCAGGCTGCCGATGGCGTGACCGAGGTCCGTCAATTGCTTGATCAGCGCCAGGCGCCGAACCTCGTCCGCCGAGTAGAGCCGCTGCCCGCTGGGCGACAGCGCGGCTTGCGTCAGCCCGTAGCGACGTTCCCAGACGCGCAGGGTCGCCACCGGCATGCGCAGCATGTGCGCCACGGCGCCGCTGCGGTGCAACGGCGCCTCCACCGCGCGCTTCGGCGGCTGGGTGGGTGGCGACGCTGACTGTTCTTTTATCACGCTGGCGCTCATTGACCTGGATTTGAAGCGAAGTATAGGGGATATTCGACGAAAGTGGTCGGCAATGAACTCAGGTTGACGCGGAAAAGAGTATCATCAAAGGCATGGCAGTTGGCAACGCTCAGCAAGTCGCGGTGATCGGCGCCGGCATCGCCGGGTCCGCCTGTGCGCACGCTCTGATGCAGGCCGGGCACTTGGTACATGTCTTCGACAAGTCGCGCGGGCCGGGGGGTCGCCTGGCCACCCGCCGCGTCGAATGGGTGGATCGACAAGGGCATGCCTGCACGACGCGCCTCGACCATGGTGCCGTCGGCATCACGGTCCGCTCCGGGACCTTTCAGGCCTTTGTCGACCAAGCCCTGCACGCGGGTTGGTTGGCCGAATGGGCCCCCAAGGTGGCCGCTAGCGACAGGCTGTCCGACGGCGGCGATCGGCTCTATGTGCCCGTGCCGGACATGCCTGCACTGGGCCGCCGCCTGTTGGACGGAGCGGCCACCACCTGGGGCTTTGCGGTGGACAGTCTGCTCAAGGATCCGTCAGGCTGGCAGGTGCAAGCCGACGGTGGGCGCCACCCTTCGCAGTTCGACGCGGTGGTGTTGGCGCTGCCGCCGGCCCAGGCTGCGCCACTGCTCGGCGCGCACCGGCGCGACTGGGCACGGCGTGCGACCGTCGTCCCGATGCAGCCGTGCTGGACCCTGATGGGCATCGCCGATACCGCCAAGGACGCCTCCCAGCCCGCGCTGGGCTGGGAGTTGGCTCGGCCCGCAACCGGACCGCTCGCCTGCGTGCTGCGCAATGACGCGCGCCCGGGCCGGACGCGCGTGCCGGGGCAGGCGCATTGGGTCGCACATGCCCGCTCGGGCTGGAGCCGCCGGCACCTCGAACAACCGGCCGCATGGGTCCAGCAGCAGATGCAGGTCGCGCTCGCCGGTTGCCTCGGCCGGCCCGTCGACTGGCATCACTGCGTGGTGCACCGCTGGCGCTACGCGCTGCCACAGCCACAAAGGGCCGCGCCGGCCGAGCCGTGCTGGTGGGACGCGGCCCAGGGCCTGGGCGTGTGCGGTGACTTCCTGGGCGGCTCGGGCGTCGAGGGGGCCTGGCTGTCGGCTCAATCACTTTGCGCCGCGTTGTTGCAGCGTCCATCCCGCGCCGCGCAGGCCGCCACTGGATCCGCCGCCCGTGAATTGACGCATCGAACGCTTCAACGCCTGGTCGCTTGACCGGTTTTTCCTTTCACCTCACCACCCACCCAAGGAGTTTCAAATGAACCGACCCCTCCCCCGCCGCGTGTTTCTGATGACCCTGGCCGCCTCCGGCGCGGCGATGGCCACGCATGCCCAGGCTCAGGCCCTGCTTGACGAAAAAGATAGCCAGGCCGCCGCGCTCGGCTACGTCGCGGACGCCAAGCGCGTTGACGCCAAGAAGTACCCCAGGTTCGCAGCCGGCCAGAACTGCACCAATTGCGCGCTGTACCAGGGCAAGGCCACCGACAAGGCAGGCGGCTGCCCGCTGTTCGCCGGCAAGCAGGTGGCGGGCGCCGGCTGGTGCAGCGCCTGGGCGAAGAAGGGGTGAAGCTTGCGGCCGGCCACGGGGCTTCCCGGTGACGTTGCCCAGCGCCGGCTTTCGCGGCAACAAGGCCGCACTGCCGAGCAAGCCCTGCGGGGCTTGCGGCTTGGCCATGAGCTGGCGCCGCCGTTGGGCGAAAAACTGGGCCGACGTGAAGTTCTGCTCTGACGCCTGTCGGCGCAAAGGCGCCTCACATGGCTGAGTTGCGGTCCCTGGTCGTCGTACTGGGCGACCAGCTCGATCTCGCTGCGGCGGCCTTCGACGGCTTCAATCCGGCCGTCGACGCCGTATGGATGGCCGAAGTGGCCGAGGAATCGACCCATGTGTGGTCGAGCAAGCCGCGCACGCTGATGTTCCTGGCGGCGATGCGCCACTTCGCGCTGGCCCTGCAGGCCGCCGGCCGCCCGCTGCACTACACCCGTTTGGAGAGCCCGGGCAACGGCGGCAGCCTGGCGGCGCAGTTGCAGGCAGACATTGCGCGCTTGAAGCCGGCCGGTCTGGTGATGACCGCGCCGGGTGACTGGCGCGTGCTGGAGTCCATCAAGGCCTTGGCCGAAGCCAACCGCCTGCCGCTGGAGATTCGCGAGGACCGCCACTTTTTCTCCAGCATTCGCGATTTCGCGGCGCACGCCCAAGGCCGCAAGTCTCTGCGCATGGAGTATTTCTATCGCGAGCAACGCAAACGGCATGACATCTTGATGCAAGGCGGAGAACCTGTCGGTGGCCAGTGGAACTTCGACACCGACAACCGCGAAGCCTTCGGCGCTGCCGGTCCCGGGGCTATACCGCCGCGCGCGTCGTTCGAGCCCGATGCCGTGACGCGCGAGGTGATGGCAATCGTCGAGTCCCGCTTTGCAGGTCACCCGGGCCGGCTCGACAGCTTCGCCTGGCCTGTCACGCGCGCGCAGGCGCTGCAGTCGTTGCAGGCTTTCATTCGAGAGCGACTGCCGCTGTTCGGGCGCTACCAGGACGCGATGTGGCCGGGCGACCCGTGGCTGTACCACGCGCACCTGTCGGCCGCACTCAACCTCAAGCTGCTGAACCCGCGCGAAGTGGTGGCAGCGGCCGTAGCGGCACACCGCGACGGGCAGGCACCGCTGGCCAGCGTCGAAGGCTTCATCCGCCAGATCCTGGGTTGGCGCGAGTACGTGCGCGGCGTCTACTGGACCCAGATGCCGGCCTATCAGGAGCGCAATGCGCTGGCTGCCCAGGAGGACCTGCCCGCTTGGTTCTGGACCGGCGCCACCGACATGGCCTGCCTGCGCGACGCGCTGGCGCAAACACTCGAGCACGGCTACGCCAACCACATCCAGCGTTTGATGGTCACCGGCCTGTACACGCTGATGCTCGGTGTGCAGCCCAGGCAGGTGCACGCCTGGTACCTGGCGGTGTACGTCGACGCCGTCGAGTGGGTCGAGTTGCCCAACACCCTGGGCATGAGCCAGTACGCCGATGGCGGGGTGATGGGCAGCAAGCCCTACATCGCCACCGGCAAGTACATCCAGCGCATGAGCCCGCACTGCAAGGGCTGCCGCTACGACCCCGCGCAACGCAGCGGCGACAACGCGTGCCCGTTCACCACCCTGTACTGGGACTTCCTGATGCGCCATGAGGTGGCGCTGGCCAAGAACCCGCGCATGGCACTGCAGGTGAAGAACGTGGCGCGCCTGACCGACGCGCAGAAGCAGGCCGTGAACGAACGCGCAGCGGCCATCCGCTGCGGTGAGGTGGCTGTCGCGCATGACTGAGACCTTCGCGCCCACGCTGGCCGCAGCGCAGGCCCGCATCGCCGCCGTGCGGCCGGCCGCCTATGCACGCACACGCAACGCGCTCGACGGCGCCGTCAGCCAGCTGTCGCCCTACATCACGCACGGCTTTGTCACGCTCGCCGACGTGCTGGCCGGCGTGGCCGCGCGGCATGCGCTCGAGGTGCAGCACAAGTTCGTCTACGAGCTCGGCTGGCGCGCCTACTTCCGGCACGTCTGGCAGCACCGTGGCGAGGGCATTCTCCATGCCCTGCACGAAGGCCTGCTGCCCGAAGACGCCTACGCCAAGGAGCTGCCGGCCGACATCCGCCAAGCCTGCACCGGCGTGCCCGCGGTGGACGAAGCCGTGCGTGCGCTCTACGCCACCGGCATGCTGCACAACCACGCGCGCATGTGGCTGGCCAGCTATGTGGTTCACCTGCGCAAGGTGCACTGGCGCGTCGCCGCCGACTGGCTCTACGGCCACCTGCTCGACGGTGACCTGGCGAGCAATCACCTCAGTTGGCAATGGGTGGCCGCCACTGGCAGCAGCAAGCCTTACCTCTTCAATGCCGACAACGTGGCCCGCTACGCGCCCGAGCCGTGGCACAGCCCCGGCAGCGTGATCGACACGTCCTACGAGGCGCTCGACCGCAGGGCGCGCCAGCCCGCGCGGCAGGGCCAGGACGAACACCGCGTGCTGCCAGGCAGACCTTCGTCGATCGAACCCCGCTTGGCCGTCGAGCCGCCCCAGGAACTCGGCTTGACGGCCCCCGATGCCGCCGCCGTCGCCGGCCGCGACGTCTGGCTGGTGCACCCGTGGAGCCTGGGCGAACTGCCCAGCGCGCTGCCGGCCGACACGCGGGTGGTTGGCATCTTCGTGGCCGACTTTCACCGCGCCTGGCCGTGGAGCGAGCGGCGCTGGCACTTCGTCGGCCGCCGCATGGCCGAACTCACCGCGCAGCGCTGGCACGCTGACGCCGCCGCCATTGGCGATGCCTTGAAAGGCGCCCGAAGGGTGCGCAGCATCGACGAGCCTCACCTTGCACCGTGGCTACCCCGCTGGGCAGCGTGCGAGGCCGCGCCCGCATTGTTCCCGAGCGTCGACCGGCGCTGCGACGCCTTCTCGCAGTGGTGGACGCGCGCCTCACGTGGCCTGGACTCGGCCGCGGACTTGCTGGCCGTCAACGAGGTGCCGGCATGGTGACCGAGACTGTGACCGATGGCGCCAAGGAGGCGCTGCCGCTGACCGTGTTGTACGACGGCGCATGCCCTCTGTGCCGCCGCGAGATCGGCATCTACCGCGGCCTGCAGCCGTTAGGGTCGGACACGCCGGTGTGTTTTACCGACGTCAGCGACGCCGCGCTGCCCCTGCCACCCGGCACCACGCGCGAGCAACTGCTGGCCCGCTTTCACGTGCGCGGCCGCGACGGTGAACTGCTCAGCGGCGCGCGGGCCTTCTTGGCGCTGTGGGCCGCGCTGCCCGGCTGGCGCTGGCTGGCGCTGGCCGGCCGCCTGCCCGGCGCGGCCTGGCTGATGGAGCGCGCCTACAGGTTCTTCCTGCGCTGGCGGCCGGCGCTGCAGCGCTGGGCGCTCCGTTTTGACTCTCGCCGCCTGGACCGCTCAAAATCTCGCGACAACGCAAGCGGTTGATCTCACCTCCCTCAGCTTCGGAACACACCGCATGACAACCATCGCCCTCATCACGGGTGCCAGCGGCGGCATCGGCCGCGCCCTGGCGCGCCAATTGCACGCCCAAGGCTGCCAAGTCGCTGCCGTGGGGCGCGACACCGACCGCCTGGCCGATGTCCAGGCCGCTGTGCGCATCGCTGCCGACACCACCACGCCCGAGGGCGCCGCGCTGGCCATCGCTGCCTGTCAGGAAGCACTCGGCGCCGCACCGACGATGTTGGCGCACTGCGTGGGCAGCACGCTGATCGCGCCACTGCACCGCACGCGTGCGGACGCCTACCGCGAGGTGCTGCGCGTCAACCTCGACAGCGCGGTGTTCATGTTGCAGGCCTGGATCGTGGCGCTGCAGGGCGGGCGCGGCGCCGCGGTGTTCGCGAGTTCGGTGGTGGCGCGCATTGGCGTGGCCAATCACGAAGCCATCGCTGCGGCCAAGGGCGGCGTCGAAGCCTTGGTGCGCAGCGCCGCAGCCACCTATGCGGCGCAAGGCCTGCGGGTCAACGCCGTGGCGCCGGGCATGACCGAGACGCCGCTGACCGCGGGCATGCTCAAGCTCCCGGCCATGCGCGAGGGCGCTGCGCGCCAGTACCCGCTGGGCGGCGTGCAGACGGCCGAGCAGGTGGCCGACGCGATGGCCTGGCTGCTCGGCGACGGCGCGGCCCGCCTGACCGGCCAGGTGATTGCAGTCGACGGCGGCTTCACCACCGTGCGGCCTCTCGTAAAGTAGCCTGAAATGACCCCCCGGAGTTGGCAATGAACGAAGACCCGCGCTGCTGCGGCAGCGGCACCTGCATCATCGACACGGAAGGCCGCTGCTGGTGCGGCCAAGAGTGGGATGGCGAAAAAATGTGCCGCCCTGCCTTGGGCGGCGCGGCCGAAGCGACGCAGGCGGAGCCGAAGGACGACGACTGATGAAGGCAGACTCAGCCGGCCCTTCGCTCTGGGCCTGGCGCCTGGGCTTGGGCGGGCTGATCCCATTCGTGGGTTTGGCCGCAGCACTTTGGTTCGCGCCGCCCGCTGCCTGGCCACTGGCAGCGATGGCGCTGCTGGGCTACGGCGCGACCATCTCCAGCTTCCTGGGCGCTATCCATTGGGGCTTGGTGATGCGTGAGGGGACGGCCCAGACTGTGGCGTCGCTGCTGTGGGGCGTGGTGCCCAGTCTGCTGGGCTGGGTCGCATTGCTGCTGGGCCCGGCGCCCGGATTGTTATTGATCGCGGCCCTGCTGTGGGCCTGCTTTGCGGTGGACCGGGTCCTGTATCCGCGCTCTCAACTGCAGGCCTGGCTGCCCTTGCGACTGCAGCTGACGCTGGTGGCCAGTGTCAGCTGCCTTGCCGGGGCGGCAGCGCTGCGGCAGTAGGCGCACGCTGATGCAGAAGATCTGATGTCGGGCCGTACAAGGTTGGCACCGTGACAGGGGCGACCGCTCTGGTGTGGTTCAAGCGCGACTTGCGCATGCGCGACCACGCCCCCCTGGCCGAGGCAATGCACTTCGAGAACGCGCTCGGCTTGGTGGTGATCGAGCCGCAGTGGCTGCAAAGCCCCGAGTGCGATCCACGCCACGTCGGCTTCCTGCTGGACTGCGTGACCGAGCTGCAGCGCGATCTGGCTGCGCGCGGTCTGCCGCTGCTCGTGCGCAGCGGTGCGATGCCGCAGGTGTTGCAATCATTGCGGCGCGAAGTCCCCTTCAGCCACCTCTTCAGTCACGAAGAGACCGGCCCGGGCTGGAGCTATGCACGTGACCTGGCCGTGGCCGAGTGGTGCCGCAGCCAGGGCGTGCACTGGACGGAGTCGCCGCAGACCGGTGTGGTGCGGCGCCTGCGCTCGCGCACCGGGTGGGCTGGCCGGTGGGCGCAGCGCATGAATGCGCCCGAGGCACCTCCGGCGCGCGGGTTCAGGGCGCCGACCGGCGTGCAACCTTCCACACTGCCCTCACTGCCCACGCTGCACGAGTTCGGCCTGCGGCCCCCGGGCACCCCGTTGCCAGCCGGCGGCGAGCGCGCCGCGTGGGCCACGCTCGACAGTTTTCTGGGCGGCCGCGGCCGCGACTACCGCCGCGCGATGTCCAGCCCGCGCAGCGCCACCGAGGGCTGCAGCCGGCTGAGCGCGCACCTGGCCTTCGGCACGATCTCGATGCGCTGCGTGCACCAGGCCACCGAGGCGCGCATCGCGGCCCCACCCGATCGCAGCCTGGCCCACGACTTGCGCGGCTTCGCCAGCCGCTTGCGCTGGCACTGCCACTTCATGCAAAAGCTCGAAGACGAGCCGGCCATCGAGTGGCGCAACGTCGCGCGTTCGGTCGACGGGCTGAGAGCGGGCGACGCTGTGCACGACAGCCCGGTCGATGCCGAACGCCTGCAGGCCTGGTGCGAAGGCCGCACCGGCTACCCGATGGTCGATGCCTGCATGCGCCAGCTGCGCGCCACCGGTTGGTTGAACTTCCGCATGCGCGCCATGCTGGTCAGCTTTGCGGCCTACCACCTCTGGCTGCACTGGCGCGAGCCGGGGTTGTTTCTGGCGCGCCAGTTCCTCGACTTCGAGCCCGGCATTCACTGGAGCCAGATGCAGATGCAGTCGGGCACCACGGGCATCAACACGCTGCGCATCTATTCGCCGGCCAAGCAGGCGCGTGACCAGGATCCGGGGGGCCTGTACATCCGGCAGTGGGTGCCGGAGATCGGCACCGCGGCCTATCCGGCCCCGATCGTCGACGAGCGCACGGCGGTGGCAGCCGCCAAAGTCAAGCTCTACGGCCTGCGCCAGACCCGCGAGGCGCAGGCCGAGGCCGATGCGATCCAGCACAAACACGGTTCACGAAAGAGTGGCCTGCTACCGACGGCGTCGACGAAGCGCCGCGCCCGCGCTGCGCCCTCGGGTCAGGGCCAATTGTTCTAATCGAGCTTCCAGCACTCAACCATGCGGCGGTCATCATGAACCTGTTCAACAAGCTCCCCGGCTTCGTGAGATCGGCGCCCGGATGGGAGCAGCGCATCTGGCGGCGGCTGCCGGCCATTCTGCTGTGGGGCACGCTGCTGCCGCTGGTGCTCGCGGGTGTGAATCACGCGCTGGCGCCGGCCGTTCCCGAGACCGGTGCCAGCAACGGCGCACTTCTGTTGTGGGACTACCAGATGATCGGCGTCGTCGTGCTGCACTGGACGCTGGTGCTGACGCTGGCCCTGGGGTGCTTCATCGTCCGGGTGATGAAGGGCCCCGCCTACGTCGCCGACGCCTACCCTTTGCCGGGTGACAAGGGCGCGTCGACGACTCGGCCTTGAGCGAGAAGCTGGTCGATGCGCGCCATGACCACCCCGCCGCTGGCCGAGTAGGGATCGAACTCCGGCCAAACGATCTTCGTCTGCGGGTCCACGTCTGACAGGTTGACGCGCGCCATGGACCACTCACCGTAACGCCGCTGGGTGATGCCTTCGCAGTGGATCAACTGCAGATCCTTGTGGCGCGGGTCGGCAAAGATGCGCGCGTACAGGCCCGTCACCGTGCCCCGCTCACCTTCGAGTGCCTGCAGGAACACGCCTTGGCCCTCGCAGAGCACGCCCGTGATGTCGTTCTGCGTATTCCAGGCATGTGCCTTGCGCAGAATCGAATCGGTCAGCGAACGGGACTGCGGATCCACCGCTTTGCTCAGGTAAATCAGGCGGATCAGCATGGTCAAGGGGCCTCGAAGTCTGAGAACCTGGGCCGGTGGGCGGCGCAAGCGGGCTTGCCAGCGGGCTCGCCATCGGCCCTCCGGCGGCAACAGAGTCAACAGCGGCAAGTTTAGCCAACCCATGCCGCGTCGCACCCGCACGCCACGCCACCGCGTGGCGCGGAGGAGATCACCTCGCAGGGCTGCGGATCAGGTGATCGAAGGCCGAGAGCGCCGCCTTCGAGCCCTCACCGCTGGCGATGATGATCTGCTTGTACGGCACCGTGGTCACGTCACCCGCGGCAAACACGCCAGGCAGGCTGGTGGCGCACTTGGCGTCGATCAGGATCTCGCCGTACTTCGACAGCTCCACGCTGCCGCGCAGCCACTCGGTGTTGGGCACCAGACCGATCTGGACGAAGACACCTTCGAGCGCCACATGGTGTGCCTCTCCGTTGGCACGGTCCTTGTAGGCCAGGCCGTTCACGCGGCCGTCGGCACCGGTGATCTCGGTCGTCTGCGCGCCGGTGTGGATCTCCACGTTCGGCATGCTGTTGAGTTTGTTGACCAGCACCGCGTCGGCCTTGAGCTGGTCGGCAAACTCGATCAAGGTCACATGGCCCACCACGCCGGCCAGGTCGATCGCGGCCTCGACGCCCGAGTTGCCGCCGCCGATCACGGCCACGCGCTTGCCTTTGAACAATGGGCCGTCGCAGTGCGGGCAGTAGGCCACGCCTTTGTTCCTGTACTCGTGCTCGCCGGGCACGTTGATGTTGCGCCAGCGTGCGCCGGTGGCCAGCACCACCGAGCGGCTCTTCAGCGTGGCGCCGTTGGACAGCGTCACCGTGATCTCGCCACCCGGCTTCGGCGCGGGTTCGATGGCGGTGACGCGCTGGCTGTTCATGATGTCCACGCCGTAGCTGCGCACGTGCGACTCCAGCGCAGCCGCGAACTTCGGGCCCTCGGTGTGCTCGACCGAGATGAAGTTCTCGATACCCATCGTGTCCAGCGTCTGCCCACCGAAGCGCTCGGCCACCACCCCCGTGCGAATGCCCTTGCGCGCGGCGTAGACCGCTGCCGCGGCACCGGCCGGGCCGCCGCCGACGATCAACATGTCGAAGGCTTCCTTTGCGCCCAGCTTGGCAGCGTCACGCGCTGCGGCGCCGGTATCGACCTTCGCCAGGATGTCGGCGATCTCGATCCGGCCCGAGTGGAACATCTCGCCGTTCAGGAACACCATCGGCACGGCCATGATCTGGCGCGCTTCGACCTCGGCCTGGAACAGCCCCCCGTCGATGGCCACGTGGCGGATGCGCGGGTTCAGGATCGCCATCAGGTTGAGCGCCTGCACCACGTCGGGACAGTTGTGGCAGCTCAGGGACATGTAGGTTTCGAAGACCAGGTCGCGTCCATCGTCAGTGCACAGCGCCTGGACCTGTTCTATGACGTCAGCCTCCACCTTGGGCGGGTGCCCGCCGGCCTGCAACAGCGCCAGCACCAGCGAAGTGAACTCGTGGCCCATCGGAATGGCGGCGAAGCGCACCCCCATGTTCGACCCAGCCTGGCTGATCGAGAACGACGGGCGGCGCGCATCGTGGCCGTCGTGACGCACGGCGATCTTGTCGCTGAGCGCACCGATCTCGTCGAGCAAGTCGCGCATCTCCTGCGACGCAGGGCGATCGTCGAGCGAAGACACCAACTCCACCGGCCGCGTCACGCGCTCGAGGTAGGCCGCTAGCTGGGCCTTGAGGTTGTCGTCCAACATGGTGGAAATCCTTCGCTGTGGCTTGAGGGCGTGGCTGTTCCTGCCCGATCGACAGCCCGCGCCCGAGCCCCGGGCGGACTGTCGACAGGGCCTGAGGCTCCTGTCGATTGGCGAAGGCTTAGATCTTGCCTACCAGATCCAGCGACGGGGTCAGCGTCTTGGCGCCTTCCTGCCACTTGGCCGGGCACACCTGGCCGGGGTTCTTGGCCACGTACTGGGCCGCTTGCACCTTGCGCAGCGTTTCCTTCACGTCGCGGGCAATGGCGTTGTCGTGGATCTCGACCGTCTTGATGATGCCGTCAGGGTTGATCACGAAAGTGCCACGCTGCGCCAAGCCCTCTGCCTCGATGTGCACACCGAACATCCGGGTCAGCGTGTGGGTCGGGTCACCGACGAGCGGGAACCTGGCCTTGCCGACGGCCGGGCTGGTCTCATGCCACACCTTGTGCGAGAAGTGGGTGTCGGTGGTGACGATGTAGACCTCGGTGCCCAGGTCCTTGAATTTGGCATAGTTGTCGGCGGCGTCTTCGACTTCGGTCGGGCAGTTGAAGGTGAAGGCAGCCGGCATGAAGATCAGCACCGACCACTTGCCCTTGAGGCTTTGTTCGGTGACCTCGACGAACTTGCCGTTGTGGAAGGCTTGCGTCTTGAACGGCTGGACTTGGGTGTTGATGAGGGACATGAATAACTCCGTGGGTTGGAAGAAGAGCAGGGAGAAGCGCTCCCGACAGCACGAAGTATTGCTGCGCTGCGGCATTGTGTGGGTGGATTGATTAAATGCGCGCAATCGTCAAATACTATGAACCGAACCTGTCTTGCAAACGCCGCGACCCGCACTTCGGGTCCGAGGTGCGCGGCAGCCTGCTTGAGTCCTGAGCCTGTCGTCAGGCGCCATGGCCTTTGATGTAGGTTTCCAGAAAACCGATCTGCTGGCCCATCTGGCGAATGTTGTCCTTCACCACGTCGCCGATCGACACCACGCCCACCACCTTGCCCGCTTCCACAACCGGCAAGTGGCGGAAGTTCCGCGATGCCATCAGTCCCATGCAGGCCTCGATCGGGTCTGCGAGCCTGACCGTCATGGGTTCGGCGGTCATGATGTCTTTCACAGCCAGGCGCTTGGCGTCCAGCCCCGGCAACAGCACCTTGATGGCGCAGTCGCCCTGGGTGACGATGCCTTTCAGATGCTCGCCCTCGAGCACCAGCACCGCGCGAACGCGCCTGTCCCGCATCAGCTGCAGGGCCGCCACCACCGGGTCGTCGGGGCTGACGCTGACGAGCTTGGAAGGCTGCGGCTTTTGTTCGAGACAGATCTTGACGGTGGTCATGGTGAGCTCCTTTGGCGTGCGGGTTGAAGGCTTTTGTGCACTCTCTCGTAACGCCATCCGCGGCCAAAAGTTGCGCGCGGGCCGTGCTTCGACTGCTGCGCGGAACTCGCCGCCGCCGAGGGGCGGTTACGCGGCAGGCTTGCTGAAGCTGGCGATGTAATTGACAGACACGCTGCGCGTCCACCAGGCGCGATGGACAGCGGGCAGATAAGCCATGCCGCGCAAGTCATGCTGCGCCAGCCCGCAAGCTGCCGCAGCCCGCGCCAACTCGGCGGGCCGCACGAATTGCGCCCAGCGGTGGGTACCCCGCGGCAACACACGGAAGATGTACTCGGCACCGACGATGGCGGTCGCGAAGCTCAGCGGCGTGCGGTTGATCGTCGAGATCAGCACCAAGCCACCGGGTTTGAGGTGGCGAGTTGCCTGGCGCAGAAACGCCTGCAGGTTGTCGACATGTTCCACCACTTCGAGCAGCAGCAGCACGTCGAAGGCGTCGCCATCGTGCAACGCAACGTCGGGCTCGCCGATCCGGTAGTCGATATTCAGACAGCCCTGGCTCGCATGCAGCCGCGCGGCCGTGATGTTGTTCGCCGCGGCATCGACGCCCACCACCTGCGCCCCGCACTCGGCCAGGGGCTCGCACATCAGGCCCGCGCCACAACCGATGTCGGCCACGCGCAATCCCGTCAAGTCAACCGGCAGGCGGCCGAAGTGGCGAGCGATCTGTTCGCGCACAAGGCCCAGACGCAAGGCGTTGATGACGTGTAGCGGACGCATCGGCCCCGCAGGGTTCCACCAAGTGGCCGACAGGCGGTTGAAACGCTCGACTTCGTCGCTGCGGATGGTGCTGGGCAGCCCCGTTGCGGTCTTGTCAGTGGCCATGCGTCAGGTCCAGGGGCAGGTCTTCACGGCCACACGCCCTCGAGTCCGACGGCCGAGGTGCGCAGGTTTGCCACGGCGATGCAACTTCACAGGGCGCGCATCTTGATCAGGAAACGCAGGCAGCCAGAGGCGCCGGTTCAGCCGTGAACCGCTTGTGCTTCGACAGCGTTGCGAGGGTCGCGGTCCAGCAGCTGCACGACGCTGCGCTCGCGGCGCGCCATCCAACCCTCGGCCATCCGGGCCGCCAGGGCAGCCCCGCTGCGATGAACCCAGTCAACCTGGCTGGCCACCACGCTGTCGCCGCACACGCCAAGCCGCACTTCGCCGTCCCAGAGGCAATCGGTTTGCCCCGGCAGGGTCGCGGGCGCATCAACAAAAGCGTTGCGCCACTGGTGCGCAGCAAGAAAGTTGGGCGTGACCGAGCGGCCCGCATGCGCGCAGAAGAGCTCGAGCAGCAGGTCCGCCACCGTCTCGGCGTCGTCATGCTCGTGCTGCGCCGACCAGCGCTCGTCGGCCTCGACGAACCAGCGTTGCGCCAGGTTGGAAGTGCGCCCTGGCTTGCTGTGCATGGCAGCCACCCTCTCGATCGGACTGCCTTGAAACTCGCCATGACCGGGCAGGCCGACGGGGCGCTCGGACCCCAGCAGCAGCACCCATCGGCTGCGGTAACGCACGGCTTGGAGTGCCGCCGCCAGTCCGGCAGACGCTTGAGCGAGTGGCAGGGCCAGCGGCGCCGGCATGGCGAGCACCAGGGCTTGGAAGTCCTCGTCGATCTCGCCCGTCGCGTCGCTCATCACCCAGCGGGCGCCGCGCCGCCGAACCTGATGGATCGGCGTGTGCAGCCGCACATCCAAAGGCCGTGCGATCGCGTCGGCCAAGGCGCGCATCGACGGCACACCCACCGCTCCCATCAACTTCAGGGTCCGGGTCGTGTCCGCCTCGTCTTCGTCCTTGTCCCGGTCGCGGCCCTTGGGCTCGTCCTCAGCCGGCGTTGCGGGCACGGTCCAGGGGTGGATGGCGGCCAGTTCACCTGGCCGCTGCACCGCATACGTCCTCAAGCGGGTGGCCCCGCTGATGGCCTGGGCACCGTCGTCGAACCATCCGACCCGGGTAGAGCGCGAGCTGCACCGGCCTCCGACGCGATCACTGGCCTCAAAAACCACAGGGTCGTAGCCGCGCAGAAGCAACTCACGCGCGCAAGTCAGACCGGCGATACCGGCCCCGACGATGGCCACACGCGCTGCGCCGTGGTGGCTCGGTACACTGCCAAAACTGCGGTCTGCTAGATGTTTCATTGCCAACGCCCTGCTTTCTGTCCCGGTTGATCCACTCTCATGCTTACGCCAAATGGACGACAGAGTTGCATGCCAGCGCCAGACTTTTTTCATGGCGAAGAATTGTCTGTGGGCGCTGCAACTTTGCTGGCGCCGTGGCGTTATGAAAGCGTCGGCAAGCGAGCCCGCGGGTCAGAGCGGCCAGTGAGGTCACGGCTCGCTGGTCGGCTGCATGCTGCCCGGAGGCGCGGTTGAGCGAACCGCAACTTGCCGGCGGAATCGATGCGGCGCTGGTCTTGCGGGCGCAGCAAGGCGAAATGGTGGCGTTCGAGGTGCTGGTGGTGAAGTACCAACGGCGGGTCGCCGCCACGATACGGCGGCTTGTGCATGACGACCGAATTGCTGAAGAACTGACACAGGAGGCCTTTTTGAGTGTTTTCGTTGCTTTGCCGGGCTTCAAGCCCGACGGCGAGTTCGCGGCTTGGCTGTTCACGATTGCACGCAACGCGGCGAGGAGCTACCTGCGCAGCGCGCAGAACCGGCAGGACGACCGACCGGTTCAATGGCTCGATGAAGCCGGCGACAGCGACCGCTTCGGCGTTGCGCCGAGCCCCGAGGAGCAAGCCATGGCGCACCAGTTGTTCGAACGCATCGACGCCGAAGTCGCGGCCCTGCCGGAGTTGCAACGTCGCGCGCTCCTGATGCGCGAAATCGACGGGCTGGATTACAAGGCCATCGCGGCGGCGCTCGAGCAGCCGGTCAATACCGTCAAGTCCCACATTTTCCGGGCGCGCGAAGCGATCGCCAACCGTGCGCGGCCGTTGCTGGCGCCCACGCGCGACCGGCGCTGGTAGGAGAACCGCATTGAACGACGCACTACGCCTCCTCGACGGCGACCTGACCGGCGCAGAACTGACCCTGCTGCTCGAGCGCCTGAAGCATGACGCTGCCTTGCGCGACGAAGTTGCGGCGCAGCAGCTGATTCGCGACGGCCTGGCGGGCCTGCGCACGCCCGACGATGGGTACTCGCTGCGCATACTCGCCCGGCTGCGCGGCGCTCGAAGCGGCGCGAAGTGACTGGGGCCTGGCGTTGAGCCTCGCGCGCGTCAACGCCAACGCGCGCCCGACGTCGCCAGCCACTCCACCAGCGCATCGAGCGCCGGCCGGCCGTTTGCGGCTTGGTCGTGGTTGATCATGGCCACCAGCACCCAAGTGTCGCCGCGCGTGTCGCGCACATAGCCGGCCAGGGCGGTCACGTTGCGCAGGGTGCCGGTTTTCAGGCGTGCCCAGCCTTCAGCGGGGGTGCCTTTCAGGCGCCGGCGCAGGGTGCCGTCGACGCCGGCCACCGGCAGGCTCATCAACAACTCGGGCGCATGCTTGCCAGCGTGGGCGGCCTTGAGCATCAGGGCCAGGGTGCGCGGCATGATGCGTTCGCTGCGCGACAGGCCCGAGCCGTTGTCCAGCACCAATCCGCTGCGGTCGATGCGCTGCTGATCGAACCACCGCTCCACTTCGCGGTGTGCGAGTTCGCGCGTCGGCGTACCCGGGTTCTGCGCCATTGCGGCCACACCGAGCTGCAGGTAGAGCAGGCGGGTGAGGACGTTGTCGGACTGCTTGATCACCGGGCGCAGCATCTCGCCCCAGGTGGGGCCCTCATGCGTTGCAACCAGGCTCGCGTCGCTCTGCGTCGCGCCCTCGCGCACGCCGCCCGGCGGCTTGCGCCAACTACCGCCCAGGCTGGCCCAGACCGCGCGCACCTGGCGCTCGGCGACGATGTCGCGATCGAGCAGTTGCAGGTCGGCCTTGGCCTCGCAGCGCCGTGCAAAGCTGCCGCGCAGGCCGATGCGAAAGCCTGCGCCGGGCGTGGCATCGATCACCGCCGGCAGCCAGTCGTCGTCCCAGTCGGCGCAGGGCGTGTCGCTCAGCGTCATCGCGCTGGCATCCACGCTGATGCCTTCGAGCGGCGGCGCGAGACGGGCCTGGATGCCGGGGCCGATGGAGCTCAGCGCCAGGCCCATCAGGTTGCCCGACAGCATCAGCGCGTCAGGGACCACGTTGTAGGGCCACTCGGGCGCTTCGTCGAAGGGTGGCAGGCCGACGTCGATGCGTGCCGGACGGAACAGGCTGCGATCGAGCACCAGGTCGCCGCCGATCTCGCGCACGCCACGTTGGCGCAACTCGAACAGCAATTGCCACAGCTCGGGCAGGCCGAAGGCCGGGTCGGCGCCGCCCTTGAGCACCAGGTCGCCATTCAGCATGTCGCCGACGATCGGCCCGGCCGCGAACAACTCGGTGCGGCCGCGGTGGTTGGGCCCCAGTCGGTCGAGTGCCACCACGGCCGTCACCAGCTTCATCACCGAACCGGGTTGCGCCGGCACCGAGGCGCGGAATTGCCAGGGCCGCGCCCAGCGCGTCGTCAAGGGCAGGGCGATGGCAGCGAGGGCGTCGTCGGGCAGGCCGACTTGCGCCAGCGCCGCGGCCACGGTGGGGGGCAGGGGGTCGTCGCGCAGCGCGGGCGCAGCCGACGCCGCGCCGGCCCAGACCAGCGCAAGAATACAAAGTGAGCGGTGCATGTCCGGCTCGATTCTGCCCAAGGCCAGCGCCCCGTGCGACGAGTGTTTCCCGCCTTGCCGTTCGCTCAGGTGCCGTGCTGGCATAGCATCTCGACATGAGACAACTGTTCGCAGGCCTGATCGCATTCGGAGCCTTGTGGCTCAGCGGGTGCGCCACCACCACGCCCGGCGGCGTGCCGATCGACACCCGCTACAGCGCGCAGGGGCAGGACAGCCGCGTGCTGTTCCTGATCCTGCATTACACCGTGGCCGACACGCCGCAGTCGATCAAGATCCTGACGACGGAGGAGGTCAGCTCGCACTACCTGCTCAGCGACGATACGCCGCCCGTCATCTACCGCCTGGTCGACGAGGACCGCCGCGCCTGGCACTCGGGCCCGAGTTTCTGGCGCGGCCATGGCATGCTGAACGCCAACTCCGTCGGCATCGAGATCGTGCACCCGGGCTTTCGCGCGCGGCCCGACGGCAGCCGCGAGTACCTGCCGTTTCCCAAGGCACAGATCGATGCCCTGATCCCGCTGGTGAAGGACATCGTCAAGCGCCACGCCATTCGCCCCGAGCGCATCCTCGGCCATGCCGAAGTGCTGCCGCAGTACAAGGAAGACCCGGGGCCGACGTTTCCGTGGCAGCGTCTGGCCGACGAAGGCATCGTGCCCTGGCCCGATGCCCGGCGCGTGGCCGCACAGCGCGCGCTCTATGCGGCGGCCTTGCCCGACGTGGCGTGGTTCCAGGAGGCGATGGGCAAGCACGGCTACTTCGTGCCCAAGAGCGGTGTGCTCGACGAGACCACGCAGCGCGTGATCTCCTCCTTCCAGATGCGCTACCGGCCAGCCAACTACGACGGCCGGCCCGACGCCGAGACCGCCGCTCTGGTGCACGTGCTGACCACGCCGCCGTGAGCGTTTCGCGGCGCGAGTGCGTCGCCGGCGCGGCCCTGCTGCTGGCCGGCTGTGGCGCCGCCCCACCGGCCATGCTGGCGCCGCTCGAGATGCCGCCGCCGCTGGCGCGCGAGTTCCGCGGCGCCTGGGTGGCCAGCGTCGCCAACATCGACTGGCCGAGCGCGCCGGGCCTGCCCGCCGCGCAACAGCAGGCCGAAGCGGTGCGCATCGTCGAGCGCGCCGCTGCGCTCGGCTTGAACGCGCTGCTGCTGCAAGTGCGACCCGCGGCCGACGCCATCTACCCCTCGGCGCTGGAGCCCTGGAGCGAGGTGCTCAGCGGCACCCAGGGCGTCGCCACGGCTTACGACCCGCTGGCCTTCTGGGTCGAGCAGGCGCACCGCCTCGGCCTCGAGCTGCACGCCTGGTTCAACCCTTTCCGCGCCCGGCATCCCAGTGCCAAGTCTGCCTTGGCACCGAGCCATGTCGCAGTCACCCAACCGTCCTGGGTCCTGGCCTACGGTGACCTGCTCTGGCTCGACCCGGGCGAGCCCGCCGTGCAGGCCCACACCCTGGCGGTGGTGGCTGATGTGGTGCGCCGCTACGACATCGACGGCGTCCACATCGACGACTACTTCTACCCCTACCCGGTGACGCTGGACGGACGTGAGCAGGCCTTCCCCGACGACGCCTCGTGGCAGCGCGCGGCTGCTTCGGGCAACACGCTGACGCGCGACGACTGGCGCCGCGCCAATGTGGACCGCTTCGTGCGAACGCTCTACGAGCGCGTGCATGCGCTCAAGCCCTGGCTGCGCGTGGGCGTGAGCCCTTTCGGCCTGCCGCGCGTGGAGCGCCGGCCTGCGCGCATCCAGGGCTTCGACCCCTACGCCAAGCTCTACGCGGATGCCGAGCGCTGGCTGGCCGAGGGCTGGCTCGACTACGCCGCGCCGCAGCTCTACTGGCCGCTGGCCAGCGCCGGCCAGCCTTTCGCCGACCTGCTCGCGCTGTGGGTGCTCGACAACCCGCGGGGTCGCCACTTGTGGCCGGGCCTGTTCACCAGCTCGGTGGCACGCGCGCCGCGCGACTGGCCGGCCGATGAGGTGCTCAACCAGATTGCGCACCTGCGTGCGCAGCCGGCAGCCGCAACGCGCGGCCACATTCACTTCAGCATGGTGGCCTTGCTGGACGACCGTGGCGGCGTTGGTGCCCGCGTACAGAGGGCCAACGCCCTGCCTGCCCTGGTGCCGGCCACGCCCTGGCTCGGCGCGGTGGCCCCGGCGGCGCCGAGCCTGCTGCGCCGTGCTGGACAGGTCACCATCAGCGCGGCGCCCGGTGAGCCGGCGCAGTGGTTCGCGCTCTGGCGGCGTCAAGGCGGCCGTTGGCGCTTTGCCCTGCAAGCCGCGGGCGCACCGCTGCAGCTGAACGCGGCGGGCGAGCGCCTCGCTGGCGTGGTCGTCAGCAGCATCGGCCGCACGGGCCTGGAAAGCCCGGCGGCGGCCCTGCGCCTGATGGCCGATGATTGAGCCGATGGCCGAGCCCGCTGCCCCTGCGCTGAACACTGAAGCCGCCGACGGGCGCCATCCCGCGCTCGACCGCTACGACACGCCCGCGCTGGTGGCTGCCTTTGCCGACGACCAGCAGGGCGCGGTCGAGGCGGTGCGCGCCGCCGCGCCCGACCTGGCGCGCGCCGTCGACGCCGCCGTGCCGCGCATTGCCGCCGGCGGGCGCCTGATCTACATCGGCGCCGGCACCAGCGGGCGCCTGGGCGTGCTTGACAGCGTCGAACTCAATCCGACCTTCTCCTGGCCGCGGGAACGGGCGCGGGCCCTGATGGCGGGCGGGGACTCGGCGATGTACGTCGCCGTCGAAGGTGCCGAAGACGACGCCCCGCAGGGCAGCGTCGACCTGCACCGCCTGGCTCCGGGCGAGAACGACGTGGTGCTGCTGATCGCCGCCTCGGGCGCCACGCCTTATGTGCTCGGCGCCCTGCAGGCTGCGCGCGCCAGCGGTGCGCTCACGATAGGCATCGCCAACAACCCGGGTTCGCCGTTGGCGGCCTTTGCCGAGATCGGCATCACCCTGGACACCGGCGCCGAAGTCATCTCGGGCAGCACCCGGCTGAAGGCCGGCACCGCGCAGAAGATCGCCCTGAACACGTTTTCCAGCGCGCTGATGGTGCGGCTGCACAAGGTCTACGGCAACCTGATGGTCGACCTGCGCGCCACCAACGCCAAGCTGCTGCGCCGCGCCCAGCGCCTCACGATCGAGGCCACAGGCTGCTCTGCCGATGACGCCGAGCGCACGCTGCAGGCCTGCGACTACCGCATCAAGGTGGCCATCGTGGCCTTGAAGCGCGGTATCGACACGCGGCGCGCGGAACGCCTGCTGCAAGCGCACGGCGGCAGCGTGCACGGCGCCCTGGAGGCCGCGCTGCCGTAAGCAGCGCGGTGCGCCTGTTGCGCGCGTGCCCTCCCCAGGCTTTCACTGATTGGCCGGCCTGTCCGCGCAAGGCTAAGCTCGTCACCGACTGTCACAAATCAACGCCCCGCTGGGCTGAAGGAGTCTCATGAAGCTGAAAACCCTGGCCCAGGGCCTGGTCGTCGCCGGCCTGGCCTCGCATGTGCTGGCGCAGGAAACTCAGCGCATCGAGATCACCGGCTCGAGCATCAAGCGGATCCAGGCCGAGGGGGCGTTGCCGGTGCAGGTGATTCGTGCGGCCGACATCGAGCGGCAGGGCATCACCAATGCGGGGGAGTTGGTGGCCATCCTGGCGTCCAACGGCAACGGTGTCGACAGCATGGTGTCCAACCAGGGGGGGGACTTCCTCAACAGCTTGCTGTTCTCCGGCCGCGGCGCCAACAACGGTTCGTCGGGCGTGTCGCTGCGGGGACTGGGCGCCCAGAACACGCTGGTGCTGCTGAATGGCCGGCGAATTTCCACCCACGGCCTGAACGGCAAGTCGGTGGACCTGAACACGATTCCCCTCTCGGCCATCGACCGGATTGAAATTCTCAAGGACGGCGCCTCGGCGATCTACGGCACCGACGCGATTGGTGGCGTGATGAACTTCATCCTCAAGCGCAGCTACACCGGACTGGAGATCAGCGGCTTTGCCGACTTCACCCAGGGCGGTGGCGGCGACATCGCCAAGGCCAGCGTCCTGTATGGCGTGGGCAATCTGGACAGCCAGGGCTTCAACCTGATGGCCAGCCTGTCCTTGGACAGCAACACGCGGCTGCGTGGCGCGCAGCGCGACTTTCACAATGGCTACCAGCCCGAGCGAGGGCTGGCACCCGACACGACCGGCACGCCGTATGCCAACGTGGCGCAGGCGGGCGGTACCGCGCTCGGCACCCGCGTGACCACCTACCCGGGCTTTCCGAATGGCTCCTACAACCGCGTCAACCTGCTGGCGCTTCAGGGGCGCTGCAATGCCGTTCCGAACCAATATGCCTACCGGGGTGATGTGACCGGATTTCTCAACGCCGAAGTGGCCTGTGTCTATGACTACGGCAAGGACTGGAGCCTGATGCAGCCGGCAGACCGCATCAACCTGGTCTCGCGCGGCACGCTGCGCCTGGGGACGGCCCACACGGCCTTCGTCGAGGTGGTGGCGACACAAACCAAGTCGGCGGTCGAGTACACGCCCAACCAGATCACCACCGTCGCGCGCGGCGCCAACTACCCAGCCTTCATCGTCAACGCCCAGGGCCAGACAGTGCGGGCGCCTTACTACCCGCTCGACCTTGCAGCAGCGCTCAACGGCGTGACGCCCGGCAAGTTCAACACGGCGTTGCCTGTGCGCATCCGCTGGCGCTGCCTGGATTGCGGGCCGCGCCAGCAGGACACGACCTCCGAGGCCTACCGCGCACTCTTCGGCTTGGAGGGCGTGGGATTGGGCTGGGATTACAAGTTCGGCTTGTCTACCGCGCGCAGCACGGCCGAGACAGTGCTGGGCGACGGCAACCTGGTCGAGGCCCGGTTCAAGGCGGCGATGGAGACGGGCCTGATCAACCCCTTCCTGTTGCCCGGCCAACAGCAGACGCCGGAGGCGATGGCGCTGATCAACGGCGCCAAGGCCATCGGTCGCAAGCTGTATGGCGGCGATGCGACGGTGCGCCAGATCGATGGCACGGTGTCGAAGGAGCTGTTCAAACTGCCGGCGGGGCCCTTGGCCGCGGCGTTTGGCTTCGACATCCGCAAGGAGTCCTTCGAGTTCCGTGACGACCAGTCGCCCGCCGGCGAAGCCATCATCGGCGCCGGTTCGCCAGCATCGTTGCCCAAGGTGGATCGCGACATCAAGGCCGTGTTCGCGGAGTTGAGCGTCCCGATCATCAAGAACCTGGAGGCCCAGCTCGCGGTGCGGCACGACCGCTACAGCGACTTCGGGTCAACCACCAATCCGAAGGTGGCACTGGCCTGGCGGCCGACGCCGCAGTTGCTGCTGCGCGGTTCGTACAACACCGGCTTCCACGCGCCGGACGTCGGCCCGCTCTACGAGGGCGCAAACAGCGGCCAGTTCAACAGCGACATCAACGACCCGGCAGCCAACTGCGCCGTGGCCACGCCGGACCCCGCGTTCTGCGGGATCCGGCCGGCGACGGCCTCGGGGGGCAACCCGAACCTCAAGCCTGAGAAGTCCAAGCAATGGTCGATTGGTTTCGTGGTCTCGCCCACCGACTGGTTCACGGGCAGCGTCGACCTGTTCAATGTCGAGGTCTCGGATCGCATTTCGAATCGTACGCCGCAGGAAGTGATCGACAACAACCTGTCGCAGTTCATCCAGCGCAACCCCGACGGCACGATCAACCTTGTGCGTGGTGGCTGGATCAACGTCGCGGGTGACCAGGTGCGCGGCGCTGACATCAACTTGTCGTTCAACCACAAGAACAGCATGGGCCGCTGGACGGCGGGTCTGGACGGCACGTACCTGAGCAGCTACAAGACGCGCAAGTCCGACAATGAGCCGGCCAGCGAACGCGTCGGCGAGTTCGGCGACTTCGACTACCTGTGGGACCTGAAGCTGCGCTGGAAGCACACCGCCACGGTTTCATTGGCCCGCGGCGACTGGACGACGACGCTGACGCAGGTCTACAGCGCGGGGTACAAGTCCGAGGTCGATGGCTTCGGCAGCGGCGTCGTGCCGCCGAACTACCCGACCAAAGTCAAGGCCTACACCCTGTATAACTTCTCGGCAAGCTATGCCATGGCCAGGAGCACCACGCTGACGATGGGCATCAAGAACCTGTTTGACACCGACCCGTCCTTTTCGGCGCACAACGTCGACAACGTGGCGGGCGCGGGCTGGGACGCCCGGGTGGGTGACCCGCGCGGACGCGCTTTCAATGTGCGCCTGACGCACAAGTTCTACTGAGTCCGAAAGAGTGACACCATCGCGGGGTCCATCGTGACCCCGCTTTTCTTTGTCCCGTGTTCACGTTCCTGCTCAAACGCCTCGCCCTCTTGGTGCCGACCTTCATCGGCATCACGCTGGTGGCGTTCTTCCTCATCCGTCTCGTACCCGGCGACCCGATCGAGGTCATGGTGGGCGAGCGCCGGCTCGATCCCGAGGCGCATGCGCGGCTGGTGCAGCAGATGGGCCTGGACCAGCCGCTGTGGGTGCAGTACGGCAGCTACCTGAGGCAGACGCTGTCCGGCGACCTCGGCACCTCGATCGTTTCGCGCGAGCCGGTGTCGCTGGAATTCGCGGCGCTGTTCCCGGCCACCGTCGAGCTGGCCTTGTGTGCCTTGCTGCTGGCGCTGTCGGTGGGTCTGGTGCTCGGTGCGGTGGCGGCGCTCAAGCGCGGCAGCCTGGTCGACCAGGGCGTGATGGGCCTGGCGACGGTCGGCTACTCGATGCCGATCTTCTGGTGGGGGCTGATGCTGATCATGCTGTTCTCGGTCGATCTCGGCTGGACACCGGTGTCAGGGCGAATTGCGATCGAGTACGACATTGCCACGCGAACCGGCTTCATGTTGGTCGACAGTCTGTTGGCGGGCGAGCCGGGCGCTTTCACCTCGGCACTGCGCCACCTGGTGCTGCCTGCGCTGGTGCTGGGCACGGTCCCGATGGCGGTGATCGCGCGCATGACGCGCTCCTCGCTGCTCGAAGTGCTGCGCGAGGACTACATGCGCACGGCGCGGGCCAAAGGCCTGTCGCCGGCGCGCGTGGTCGTCGTGCACGGCCTGCGCAATGCCCTGATCCCGGTGATCACGGTCGTCGGCTTGCAGACTGGCGCCCTGCTCGGCGGCGCAGTGCTCACCGAGACCATCTTCTCGTGGCCGGGCATCGGCAAGTGGCTGATCGATTCGATCGCGCGGCGCGACTACCCCGTGGTGCAGGCCGGCATCCTGATCTCGGCGCTGATCTTCATCGCCGCCAACCTCCTGGTGGATGTTCTCTACGGCGTGGCCGATCCCCGCATGCGCGAACAATGAACTCCGCCGTTCCCCCGGTTCGGGCTGAGCCTGACCAAGCCCAGGCGCCCCCCGGCCCCCTCAAAGAGTTCTGGCAAGGCTTCGCCGCCAACCGGGGTGCGCTGGCGGCGCTGATCGTGCTGGCGCTGATATTCCTCGGCGCCCTGTTGGCCCCCTGGTTGGCGCCGCACGACCCGATCGACCAGTTCCGCCAGCACATGCTCACGCCGCCGCTGTGGCAAGACGGCGGCATGGCGACTTATCCGCTGGGCACCGACGAGCTCGGCCGCTGCATCCTGTCGCGTCTGCTGTTCGGCGCGCGCATTTCGCTGACCATCGGCGCGCTGTCGGTGCTGATGTCGATGATCCCCGGCGTGATGCTCGGCCTTGTCGCTGCGTTTCACGAGAAGACGCTGTCGCCGCCGATCATGCGGGCGATGGATGTGCTGCTGGCGCTGCCCGGCATCCTGCTGGCCATCTGCATCATCACCATCCTCGGCCCCGGTTTGCTGAACACGATGATCGCCATCGCCGTGGGGGCGCTGCCCGGCTACACCCGGCTGGCGCGCGGCGCGGCGCTGGCCGAGGCACGCAAGGAGTACGTCACCGCCAGCCGCGTCGCGGGTGCCGGCCTGTTCCGCCTGATGTTCATCACGGTGCTGCCGAACTGCATGGCACCGCTGATCGTCAACGCCACGCTGAGTTTTTCTTCGGCGGTGCTGGAGACCGCGGCGCTCGGCTTCCTCGGCCTGGGCGTGCCGGCGCCGTTGCCCGAGTGGGGCACGATGCTGGCCTCGGCGCGGGATTACATCGCCCGGGCGCCGTGGGTGGTGACGATGCCGGGCCTGGCGATCCTGATCTCGGTGCTGGCGATCAACCTGGTCGGCGACGGCCTGCGCGATGCGCTCGACCCGAAGCTGAAGCGGGCGCAGTGATGTCGGCACTGCTTGAAGCCCGCAACCTGCGCGTCGACTTCGGCAGTTTCCCCGCCGTGGATGGGGTCGACCTGAGCGTCGATCGCGGCGAAGTCCTGGGCATCGTCGGCGAATCGGGCTCGGGCAAGTCGGTGACCATGCTCGCGGTGCTGGGCCTGATCGACGCGCCTGGCCGTGTCGGCGCCGACGCCTTGAGCTTCGACGGCCACAACCTGCTCGCGATGACCCCGCGCGAGCGTCGCCGCATCGTCGGCAAAGATATCGCCATCGTCTTTCAGGACGCGCTGGCCAGCCTGAACCCGGCCTACACGGTGGGCTTCCAGATTGGTGAGGTGCTCGAAGCCCACCTCGGCTTCAAGGCGGACGCGCAACGCTATCGCGTCATCGAGCTGCTCGAGCAAGTCGAGATGCCCGATGCCAGGCGGCGCATCGACGCCTACCCGCACCAGCTCTCGGGCGGCATGAACCAGCGTGTCGGCATCGCCATGGCCTTGGCCTGCAACCCGCGCCTGCTGATCGCCGACGAGCCGACCACCGCCTTGGACGTGACGATCCAGGCCCAGATCATGGCCCTGCTGGCCCGGCTGCAGCGCGAGCGCGAGATGGCCCTGGTGCTGATCACGCACGACCTGGCCCTGGTGGCCGAGTACGCCCAGCGCGTGGCCGTGATGTACGCCGGCCAGGTGGTCGAGACCGCGCCCGTGCCCGACCTGTTCGATGCGCCGCGGCACCCTTACACGGCGGCGCTGCTGGCCGCCCTGCCCGAACACAACCGCGGCGCGCGCCGGCTGGATGCCCTGCCCGGCATCGTGCCCGGCCGCTTCGACCGTCCGCGCGGCTGTCTGCTCGCACCGCGATGCCCGCACATGCAAGCGCGCTGCCAGGCCGAGCGGCCGCCGCTGCAGAACGGTGTTCGCTGCTTCTTCCCGCTCGGCGCCGAGGGGGCCGGATGACGCCGCAGCCCCTGCTCGAAGCCGACGCCCTCACGCGCCACTACCGCGTCAGCCGCGGCTTCCTGCGCGGCCACGCCACCGTGCGCGCGCTCGATGGCGTGTCGTTCGCGCTGCAAGCCAAGCGCACGCTGGCCGTGGTGGGCGAATCCGGCTGCGGCAAATCGACGCTGGCGCGCCAGCTCACGCTGATCGAGCCCGCCACCTCCGGCGTGCTGCGCATCGAAGGCACCGATGTGGCCCATGCCGACAAAGCCACCCGGGCGCAGATGCGCCCGCGCGTGCAGATGGTGTTTCAGAACCCGTACGCCTCGCTCAATCCGCGCCAGACGGTCGGCAGTACGCTGGCCGAGCCGCTGAAGCTCAACACGCCGATGACCGGCGCCGAGCGCGGCGAGCGCATCGCGGCCATCGCCGCCCGTGTGGGCCTGCGCCCTGAGCACCTGGCGCGTTACCCGCACATGTTCTCTGGCGGCCAGCGCCAGCGCGTGGCGATCGCGCGGGCGATGATCCTGGAGCCCAGGCTGGTCGTCGCCGACGAGCCGGTGTCGGCGCTGGACGTCTCGATCCAGGCGCAGATCCTCAACCTCTTCATGGACCTGCAGGACGAGTTCGGCACCGGTTTCGTCTTCATCTCGCACAACCTGGCCGTGGTCGAGCATGTGGCGCACGACGTGCTGGTGATGTATCTCGGCCGCGTGGTCGAGCGCGGCGAGAAGACACGCTTGTTCGCGCAACCGCTGCACCCGTACACCCAGGCCTTGATGAGCGCCACGCCGGCGCTGCGCGCGGCCGACCGACGCGTGCGCATTGCGGTGGTCGGCGAGCCGCCGAGCCCGCTCGAACCGCCCGCCGGTTGTGCTTTCCGCTCGCGTTGCTCGATGGCTGTTGCGCGTTGTGCAGATGAAGCGCCGCTGCTGCGCGAAGTCGATGGCCGCGGCGTGGCCTGCCATGTGGTCTGAGGCGCGGCGGTGACGCCGGATCAACTCGCCCAGGCCCTGCTACAGGCCGTGCGCGCGCAGCAGTTCGAAGCCACGGCCGATGCATTGCGCGGCGCTGCGCCGCTGGCGCACTTCCCCAGCCTGGACCTGGCCGTGGTGGCGTTCCCGCGCGGCGCAGCGCCGGTCTGTGCCAATGTGCTGTTCTCGCGCGAGCATGCGCGCGGCATCGTTGCGCAGATCGCACCGGGCCCCGGCGCAGTGCAGAACATTGCCTTCGTTGCCGATCGTACCGATGCGCAAGGCGTGTCGGACGCCTGGCTGCCCGATGCCGATTGGGCGCAACTGCACTTCGAGCCGCTCGCCGGCGGTGGCCCGCACCGTTTCGTCGCGCCCTATCCGGCCTCGCTGATCAAGCTGATGGTGGCCGTAGGGGTGGCGCGCCAGGTCGATGCTGGCGCCTGTGCGTGGGACACGGCCGTGTGCTTTGCGGGCCGCACGCGCTCGGTCGCCGGGTGGGCCGAAGACATGATCGCCATCAGCTGCAATGACGCGACCTCGGCCCTGGTGGCGCTGCTGCATGCGCAGGGTGCCATCGTGCGCAGGGGGCAAGGGGCGGCCGGTCGCGAAGTGCGCAACACGCTGCACGAGGCCTTCGCAGCACAGGGCCTGGCCACCCTGCGCCTGGCCGACACGCGCGCCAATGGCGGCTGGGGTAACGCGGCGGGCGCGGGCGTCGGCCACTTGCAGATGACGGCCTGGGACAGCGCGCGCTTGCTGTGGTTGCTCGATGCCGATGCACCGCCTGCGCCCTGGCTCGCGCCCGGCGCGCCGGGCCTGGTCAGCGCCGCGGGTCGCGCGTGCCTGCGCGCTTGGCTCGACGACCAGGCGCTGCACGAGATCCTGTCGTCGACCGCTCTGGCCGGCGAGCCGGGCTGGGTGCCGGGCCTCGCCGCGCAACTGCCCGCGCGCTGGATCGGCACTGACGGCAGCGTGAGCGCCGGCGACGTCCACTTCAAGCCCGACGTGCGCCCGGCGTTGAGTGCGGCCACGCTGCGCTTCGCGCACAAGACCGGCACCACCGAAAACTACGCGTCCGACGCCGGCATCGTCACCGGCCTCGCGCCCAGGCGACGGCACTACATCGTCGCGCTGCTGACCAACCTCGGCACGCGCTACGCGCCGGGCGGCGAGTGCGCCACGACCTGGCGCGTCCCCGCGCTCGGGCGTGCCATCGACGCCGCGCTCGAACCCTGGCTCGAAGCATGAAGCCCCCCTACCGACACCTGCGCCCGGGCGACCTCGTCGGCGTGATCGCGCCGGCCGGGCCGTGCTCGCCCGAACGCGTGGCGATGGTCGAGCCGCTCTTCGCTCGCTTCGGCCTGCGCGCGCGGCTCTACCCAAGTTGCCGTGCCACGCACCCGTTGCACGACTACCTGGCGGGCGACGACGCACTGCGCCTGGCCGACCTGCATGCCGCCTTCGCCGAACCCGAGATCGCGGCCGTGGTCTGCCTGCGCGGTGGCTACGGCTGCAACCGGCTGCTCGAAGGCCTCGACATGTCGCGGCTGTCGGCACACCCCAAGCTGCTGGTCGGCTTCTCCGACATCACCGCGCTGCAGATCCAGATCGTGCGCGCCGGCGGCGTCGGCCTGCATGCGCCGATGCCGGGCTCCAACCTGGTGGTCGAGGGCGGCGACGCCGATGCAGAGGCGTTGTTCGAGGTCCTGATGAACCCGCTGCGCGCCGGTCACCGCTTCACCGAACCGCTCGATGCCGGCACCTGGGCAGTGCCCGGCCGCGTGCGGGGTCTCGCCACAGGCAAGCTGGTCGGCGGCAACCTGAGCCTCATCGCCTCGCTGGCCGGCACGCCTTGGGCGCTGCCCACCGACGGCACCATCCTGTTTCTCGAAGACGTGTCCGAGGCGCGCTACCGCGTCGATCGTTTGCTCACCCAGTTGCGCCACGCCGGCGCGCTGGCCGGCGTGCAGGGTTTCCTGCTCGGCAGCTTCACCGAGGACGCTGACGCCACGCCGGTATTGCGCGAGCATCTCGGCGCCCTCGGCGTGCCGCTGCTGGCGGGTTGGCCCGCCGGGCATGCGACGCCAAATCGGCCCTTGCCGCTCGGGGCCCGGGTCACGCTCGATGCCTCGGCCGGCACGCTCACGCTGGACGAAGACGTGTTCGTTTGAGGGGAATTGAGGGGAATCCCGCTCCCGGTCGGGCACAAGTCTTGCGACACTCGTGTCAGCTGAGGGGTCGTCTGTAGACGATCTACGGAACAGAGCGTGGGGGTGACCGCAACAGGCACCACTCTGGCGCGACGGGGCTCGTCATGAGGCCCCTCGTCGTCCACCCAGAGGAGATCACGCCATGCACGCTGTCCCCCGCCTTACCCCTGTTGCCGCTGCCACGGTGCTCGCCCTTCTCAACGCTGCCGGCGCTGCCGTGGCCCAGACGGCGCCAGCGCCCGCTGCCGAGCCGAAGGAAGACCGGCAGTCGATCACCATCACCGCCACCAAGCGCAGCGTGGCGGCGCACAAGGTGCCGATCAACGTCACGGCCATCGGCGAGGAGCAGTTGCGCGAAGAGAACATCACCGACCTGAAGAAGCTGATCGCCAACAGCCCGTCGATCGACGCGCCGCCCAACAGTGCGCGCTTCGCCGATTCGGTGACGGTCCGCGGCTTGAACATCTCTTCGGTGAGCGCCAACAACATCGAGTGGTTCACACGCAGCACGCTGTCGTACTACCTCGATGACGCGCCGCTGCCCAACATCGGCTACCGCATCAAGGACGTGGCGCGCGTCGAGACCCTGCTCGGGCCCCAGGGCACGCTCTATGGCGGCGGCTCGCTCGGCGGCACGATCCGCTACATCACCAACCAGCCGGTGTTCGGCAAGACCGAAGGCCGTGTCTCGACCAGCTTCTACAAGTCGAGCTTCGGCGGTCTGTCCAACGACACCGACGCCGTCGTCAATGTGCCGATCGGCCAGGACTTTGCGTTGCGCGTCTCTGCGGCACGCCTTGACGAGAAGGGCTACACCGACCGCTATGCCGGCACGCCGAGCTACCTCGTGCGTCCGGCGCTGACCTGGACCCCGTGGACTGCGAAGCCGAATGCGGGCCAGGTGTTGTACGAGGACGACGATTGGCAGAAGGTCAACTCGGGCCGCATCGCGGCGCGCTGGCGCCTGACGCCAGACGTCGAACTGACGCTGTCGCACGCACAGCAGTCGCAGCTGGCCCACGGCACCAGCGGCGCGCAACTGCTGCCGGCCAGCGGCAACCCGGGGCGCTACATCGCGCCGCTGGCGTTCAACGACCACACCGTGCTCTCGCCCTACCCCGAGTACGCCGACCGCGACTTTCGCATGACCACCTTCGACCTCGATTGGAAGTTGCCGATCGGGCGCCTGCATTCCTCGACCTCGAGCTTCAAGGACTCGCGCGTCGGCCAGGCCGATTACCTGGCTACTGGGTCGTTCTTCTATGGCGACTTTGGCTACAGCCGCTACCGCCTCGGCAGCAACATCTTCGGCGGCAACGTCGCCTTCCTGACGTTCGACAACGGCTTCAAGGGCGCGGTGCACGAAACGCGCCTCACCTCCAGCCCCGGCGGCGCGTTCGACTGGTTGGCCGGTTTCTACTACGCCAAGCAGGAGAAAAGCCTGAAGTACAGCGAGATCCTGCCGACCCTGCCCGTGGCGGCCAACGACGGCGTCGCTTACTACGAGAACCAGGCCAGCAAGTACACCGAAACAGCGCTCTTCGGCGAGGTCTCGTTCAAGCCGTTGCCCGACCTGACCCTGACGGCCGGCGCGCGCCTGTTCTCGTACAAGGACGACACCACGACTGAGGTGGTGGACTACGCTTTCGATCTCGTCGGCGGCGCCGTCAAGAACAGCGAGAAGGGTAACGGCAAGTCCTACTTCAAGTTCAACGCGGCCTACACGCTGACGCCCGACTTTCTGGCCTACGCAACCTTCTCGCAGGGCTTTCGCCGCGGTGGTGCCAACGGTTTCCGCGCCTTCGGGGGTGTGGAGCCAGCGGCGGATGCGCAGCGCTTCAAGCCCGACAGCACCGACAACTACGAGCTCGGCGTCAAAGGCTATCTGATGGACAAGCGCCTCTACTTGCAGGCCAATGTCTATCGCATCGACTGGAAGGACGTGCAGACCTACAACTCGCAGAACATCAACGACGTGCCGATCTGGGGCACGATCAACGGGCCCGAGGCCAAGACCACCGGCGTCGAGGTGCAGGGCCGGTTCAACTTCACGCCCGAGTGGCAAATTCAGTTCAACACCACCCGCACCACCGCCAAGTGGGCCGGCACCAAGGAGGTCTGCATCTACGCCAACAGCACCGAGTGCCGCACGTACGCCGAGGGCGGCGAGCTCGGCGGCACGCCCAAGTGGAAGCATGGCCTGGGCGTGCGCTATGAGACGGCGTTGCAGAGCGGCCTCGGGGTCAACGCCACGCTGCGCGCGCGCTACATGGGCAAGAAGGCCTCCGATCGGGGCGACGCGCCGGACGACAAGCCCTTCAGCTTCGACTCCTATGTCACCTACAACGCGAGCGTCGGCGTCAGCATGGACAAGTGGGATGCCAGCCTGTGGGTCGACAATCTGACCGACGAGCGCACCCTGGTGTCGTTCCAGGGCACCTCCGCCGTCGGCTCGCGCACGGGCCTGCGCGCCATCTACCTGCAGCCGCGCACGGTGGGCCTGAACCTCTCGTACAAGTTCTGATGCCAGACTCGCGGCCGTGAGCGACGCCACGGCCGCACCCCTTCCTGCCGCCGACGTAGCCGGCGCCGCTGGCGGCGCTCGCCCCTGGCGCTGGATCCCCACGCTCTACTTCGCGCAGGCGCTGCCCAACGTCGCAGTCGCCACGCTGTCGGTGGTGATGTACAAGAACCTGGGCCTGTCCAACACCGAGATCGCGCTCTACACCAGCTGGCTCTACCTGCCCTGGGTCATCAAGCCGCTGTGGTCGCCGCTGGTCGATCTGTTCGGCACCAAGCGCGGCTGGACGGTGGTGCTGCAGTTCGTGGTCGGCGTGGCCTTCGCGCTGGTGGCTTTCGCGTTGCCGGCGCCGCACTTCTTCCAGCTCACGCTGGCGATGTTCTGGCTGCTCGCTTTCGCCTCGGCCACGCACGACATTGCGGCCGACGGCTTCTACATGCTCTCGCTCAGTGAGCGCGCGCAGTCGGCCTTCGTCGGCGTGCGCAGCACTTTCTTCCGCCTGGCGATACTCACCGGCCAAGGCGCGCTGGTGGTGCTGGCGGGACGGCTCTACGAGTCGAACGGCAGCTACGTGCTGGCATGGCAGGTGGTGTTCGGCCTGCTCGCGGCGCTGTTCGCTGCCACGGCGTTGTGGCACGCGTTCATGTTGCCGCGCCCGCCGTCCGACCGCGCCGCGACGCGCTCGGCCAACGCGCTCGTCGAGTCGGTGGCGGTGTTCGGGGCGTTCTTTCGCAAGCGCGAGATCGTCAGCGTCCTCGCCTTTCTGCTGCTGTACCGCTTCGCCGAGGCGCAACTGCTCAAGCTCGCGGCACCCTTCCTGCTCGATGCCCGAGAGCAGGGTGGCCTGGCGCTCAGCACCGTGCAGCTCGGCATCGTCTATGGCACGGCGGGCGTGGCCGCGCTCACGGTGGGCGGCATCCTGGGCGGGCTGTTCATCGCCGCGGTGGGCTTCAAGCGCGCGCTCTGGCCGCTGCTGCTGGCGATGCATGTGCCCAACCTCGCCTATGTCGCCTTGGCTGCCTGGCAGCCGGCATCGCTGTGGCTGGTCGGCAGCGCGGTGGTGGTCGAGCAGTTCGGCTACGGCTTCGGTTTCACCGCCTACATGGTCTACATGTTGATGGTCGCCAGCCAGGACGCCGAGCACCGCACTGCGCACTACGCCATCTGCACCGGCTTCATGGCCCTGGGCATGATGCTGCCGGGCATGGCCGCGGGCTGGCTGCAAACGCAGCTCGGCTACACCCACTTCTTCATCTGGGTCTGCATCGCCACGCTGCCTTCGTTCGCTGCCGCGGCGCTGTTGACAATCGACCCGGCCTTTGGGCGTCGCACGGAAGGGGAACGCGCTGCCGCTCGATAATCGAGGCATGCATGCAACCCCTGCGACGCTGCGCGCGCATCAGTTCGCCGGCCTGGACCTGACCGGCCCGCGCCTGATCGTTCTCGGCGCTGTGCACGGCAACGAAGCATGCGGCACCCGCGCCATCGAGCGCGTGCTCGGCGAGATCGAGCGCGGTGCGTTGCAGATCGCCCGCGGCCTGCTCACGCTGGTGCCGGTGGCCAACCCACTGGCCTACGCGCGTGGCGAGCGACGCGGCGAGCGCAATCTCAACCGGCGCCTGCTGCCGACCGACGCGCCGGCCGAGTTCGAAGACCGGATTGCCAACGTGCTGTGCCCCTGGCTGGCCGCGCACGATGTGCTGCTCGACCTGCACTCCTTCAACAGTCCCGGCCGCCCCTTCGTGATGCGCGGGCCCGCCGACAATGCCGATGCGCTGGAGCCCTTCGCACATGCCGCCGCCGAGGGCCGCTTCGCCGCGCACCTGGGCCCGACACGCATCGTCGAGGGCTGGATGACGGCGTATGCGCAAGGCGCGGCGAGGCGCCGCGAACGCGGCTTCGCCGATGACGCCGACCCCAGCTACGGCATCGGTACCACCGAGTACATGCGCTCGCAAGGCGGCTACGGCGTCACGCTCGAATGCGGTCAGCATGCCGATCCGGCCGCACCCGAGGTCGGCTACCGCGCCATTCGCCAGGCGATCGCGTTGCTCGGTCTGGCCGACACCGCCTTGGCCCCGCCGCCCGCCGAGTTCGAGCGCCTGCGCCTGACCGAAGTGGTCGATCGCCAGCACCCGGCCGACCGCTTCGTGCGCGAGTGGCGCAGCTTCGATGCGGTGCATGCCGGCGAACATGTCGGCGAGCGCCACGATGGCACGCCCGTGATCGCGCGCGCCGACGGCCACATCGTTTTCCCCGACACCCAGGCGCTGCCCGGGCACGAGTGGTTCTATTTGGCACAGGCGAGCGAGCGGCTGCTGCTGTGAGCGCCATGCGCGGGCTGATTCTCACGTCCGCCGGCTGGCTGCGCGGCACGTTGACGATCGCCGCCGGCCGCATCGCCACGCTGCGCGGCGACCCGGTGGACGACGACGCGTGGCGCGCCAGCGACGAGCCGATCCTGCTGCCCGGCTTCATCGATCTGCACGTGCATGGCGGCGGCGGGGCCGACACCATGCAGGGTGGCACGGCCGTCGACACCCTGGCCCGCACCCACGCGCGCCACGGCACCACGGCCCTGCTGGCCACGACGATGACCGCGCCGCGCCCTGAGATCGAAGCCGCGCTGCGGGCGATGGCGCCCGCTTGCCAGGCGCGCAGCGACGGCGCCGCGCGGGTACTTGGCGTGCATCTCGAAGGGCCCTACATCAGCCCCGACAAACTCGGCGCGCAGCCGGCCTTCGCGGTTTCGCCGTCGGCCGCCGAGATCCTGGCGCTGCATGCGCTGGCACCGATCCGCGTGGTCACGCTGGCGCCCGAGTTGCCGGGCGCGCTCGAGACCACTGCGGCGCTGGTGGCGGTCGGCATGCGGGTCCAGATCGGCCACAGCGCCGCCAGCTACGAACAAGCCTGCGCAGCGCTGCAACAGGGGGCCAGCGGCTTCACGCACCTGTTCAACGCCATGAGCGGCTTGCAGCAGCGCGCGCCGGGCGCGGTGGGCGCGGCCCTGGCTCACGCACTGCACGCAGAATTGATCCCCGACCTGCTGCACGTGCACCCCGGGGCGATGCGCGCCGCGCTGCGAGCCATCCCTGGCCTGTATTGCGTCAGCGATGCCACCGCAGCCACCGCCATGCCCGACGGCGAGTACCGCCTCGGCCGCTACCGGGTGCACAAGTGCGCTGGCGCCGTGCGCCTGGCCGACGGCACCCTGGCCGGCAGCACGCTGACGATGGACCAGGCGCTGCGCAACCTGGTCCACGGGCTCGGCCTGGGCCTGCGCGAGGCTTCGATGCGGGTGTCGACCCACGCCGCGCACTACCTGGGCCTGACCGACCGCGGCGTGCTGGCCATCGGCGCCTGCGCTGACGTCGTGGTCCTGGACGCGCAACTGCGCCTGCGCCAAGTGATCGTCGAGGGTCAGGCCGTCGAGGTCGACGAGCGGGCTTGAGGCGGGCCGTCAGGGCGCGAGCCAGCGCGGCGGGTTGCGTTTCGGTGCCACTGCGGCTGTCGGTGGCCTGGCGCCGATGGGTCGCGCAAGCCGCTGGTGCGCCCGGCTGGGATCGAACCAGCAACCCCTGGCTTCGGAGGCCAGTACTCTATCCATTGAGCTACGGGCGCGAGGGCGCTGATTCTATCAGCGGGGGTCACGCCGCATATAATTTGCGGCTGTCGCGTGCCCCCTGGCACGCTTTGTTTTGAGGACTCCATGAGCGACGCCGACCACGACCTTCCCCACGAGGGCCCGATCAAGACGCCCAAGCAACTGGTGTGGGCGGTGGTGGCAGCGCTGGTGATCCCGATCATTGGAATCATCGTGCTCGTGAACTCGGTGGTCTCGCAGAAAACGCCGGCGGCCGGGAGCGACGCGCTGACCGCCGAGGCGGTGGCCAAGCGTCTGCAACCGGTGGGCCGCGTCGAGATCAAGGATGCGACCGACACGGCCTCTTTCAAGAGTGGCGAGCAGGTGTATGCCGTCCAGTGCGCGGCCTGCCACACCGCTGGCGTGGCCGGTGCCCCCAAGCTCGGCGACGCCGCTGCCTGGGGCCCACGCCTGAAGACCGGCTATGAAGCCCTGATGACCTCGGCGCTGAAGGGCAAGGGCGCGATGGGTGCGCAAGGCGGTGGCGACTACAACGACGTCGAGATCGGTCGCGCCGTGGTTTACCTGGCCAACCAGAGTGGGGGCAAGCTGGAAGAGCCGAAAGTGGCGGCTGCGGCGCCTGTCGTGCCTGCCGCCGCAGCCGCACCCGCGCCGGCTGCGGCTGTCGCGCCGGCAGCTGTCGTCGCTGCGGCTGCACCTGCCGCACCCGCGGTGGTGGCCAAGGCCGACGCCGTGTCCGCCCTCTACACCCAGGCCTGCGCCGCCTGCCACGTGTCCGGGGTGGCCAACGCGCCCAAGCTCGGCGACAAGGCCGCCTGGGCGCCGCGCCTGGCCGCCGGCGTCGACGGTCTGACCGCCAGCGCCATCAAGGGCAAGGGCGCCATGCCGCCCAGGGGCGGCTCGGCCGCCAGTGATGCCGAGATCAAGGCCGTGGTGGCCTACATGGTGAGCACGGTCAAGTAAGCCGCTGGCCCGAATAACGGGGAAGGGCCGACCCGCGGGTCGGCTTTTTCTTGGCGGGGTGCATCCGCGGGCGGGCGGGCTGCGTAGGTCAGCCGGATGCGATCCGCCCTACTTGGCCTGCGCCAATGTCCAAGCTTGCTGCGGGCTCGGGACGAAGCCGAAGCGCTGCGGCATGGCGGCATAGGCCAGGGCTTGCGGCACCCACAGCCCGCTCTCGACCGCGCGCGCGGCTTCGTGCATGTCCTGGGTGTGCACCAGGCCGAAGCCGATGTCGGTGTCGATGAAGAGGCGCCCGGCATCGTCGAGCCAGACACCCTGGGGCGCGGCGGCCAGGCCACTGTGGCTGGTGAGGGCAAAGTCCGCGGCGGCCACCCGCCAGACGAAGGGCGCAGCCTCGAGCTCGACGTAGACCCTCTGCGGGCCGTTCTGGAAGTACCAGGCGCCCGCGGCGTCACAGGCGTAGTTGCGGTGGATGAACTCGCGCAGTTTTTCGTGCAGGATGCGGCTGCCCTTGACGCGCGGAAAAGGGCCGGCGGCCTGCACCCGGTCGTCGCGCATGTACCACTCGCCGCGCGCGTCGAGCGCGAGCCAACCGCGACAGTCGGGCACCTGCGGCCACTTCTTCAGCGCGGCTTTGACGATCTCGTCCATGGTCGGCTCGGGTGCGCGTCAGGCAGGCTGGCGCAGCCAGCCCAACACCGCTTGCGGCATGGTTTGCACATGGCCCGGCGGCGCGCCGGCCGGAAAGCCGACATGGCCACCGTGCGCGGGTTGCCACAGCGTGACATGCGGGCCCACCTCCACCTGCCGCGGCAGGCTGCGCGCTGGCACGAAGGGGTCGTTGCGGGCGTTGAGCAGCAGCGCCGGGATGCGGATGCGGTGCAAGTGCGGCTTGGCCGAGCCGCGGGCCCAATAGTCCTCGGTGTTCTTGAAGCCGTGCAACGGCGCGGTGAAGACGTCGTCGAAGTCATACAGGTTGCGCGCCGCAAGCAGGCGCGCGCGATCGAACAGGCCCGGGTGCTGGGCCCATTTGGCCAGCGCCCGCGGCTTCAAGGTGCGCAGGAACATGCGGGTGTAGGTCTGGCGGTTGAAGCCGCGCCCAATCGCATGGCCGCCGGCGGCCAGGTCGAGTGGCGAGCAGATTGCCGCGACGGCCGCGGCGGTCGCGGCGGCCGCCTCGCCGGCTTCTTCGGCCCAGCGCAGCAGGGCGTTGCCGCCCATCGAGACGCCGGCCACCAGCAGCGGCGCTGCGCTGCGTTCGCGCAAGCGCGCCAGGATCCAGCCGATCTCTTCGAAGTCGCCCGAGTGGTAGGCGCGTGGCGCCAGGTTCAGCTCGCCCGAGCAGCCGCGAAAGTGCGGCGCAGCAAACGCCAGGCCGGCGCTGCGCGCGGCCGCTGCGAAAGCCTGGATGTACTGGCTGCGCGACGAGCCTTCGAGGCCGTGAAAGACCACCAGCCAGGCAGGGGCCGCAACGCCGGCTGCGGCGGGCTGGAGGTCGACGTCGATGAAGTCGCCGTCGGGCGTGGTCCAGCGTTCGCGCTCGAAGCGCGGCGGCGCGCCGGAGAAGCGGTTTGAATAGAGCGCCGACCAGATCGTTTGCGCATGGCCGCCGGGCAACCAGCGTGGCGCGCGGTAAGCGTTCATCAGTGCAACGTGGACGGCGCCTCGACCACCTCGGAGCGTTCGCGCGACGCGCCCGGGCTGGCGTGGTGCGCCACCAGGCGCCAGCCCTGCGCGGTCTTCAGGTACACGTTGGTGGCGATCACCCACGCGGTCTGTGCGCCTTCGGCACTGACGATGTCGACGCGCTCGAGCAGGTTGTGCACCGCACAGCCGGCGCTCTCGACGCGCCGCAACTGTTCCGGCCGCACGGGGATCGGGCCATTGGCAAAGATGGCCTCGAAGGTGGCGCGGATGGCACCGTGGCCGACCACGCGCGGGCCGCCGGGGTGCACGCAGACCACCTCGTCGTCGTCGGACCAGACAGCCATCAGGCGCTCGATGTCGCCACGTTGCAGGGCCTCGTAGAACTGCGCCTCGACATCGTCGACGGAAGCCATCAACGCAGCGATCTGGGCTTTGGGGCGGGGCATGGCCGGATTGTAGAGACGCGCGCCAGCGGCGATGATGCGTCAGCCGGAGTCGACCGACGATGAAACCGACCGCCTTGCCAGACTGGCCTGAACGCAGCCGTGAACTCGCCGCCCTGCTCGCGCGCTCGGCGCTGGGTGACCGCACCGCGTTTGCGCGCCTCTACGACCGCACCAGCGGCCACCTGTTCGCGGTCGTGCTGCGGGTGCAGCGCGACCGCGCATTGGCCGAGGACCTGCTGCAGGAGGTCTACGTGAGCGTCTGGCGCGCTGCGGCTGGTTTCGATGCCGCGCGCGCCCAACCCCTGACCTGGCTGACCAGCATTGCCCGCAACCGCGCCATCGACAGCCTGCGCCGACAGCAGACGCAGCCGCAGTTGCTCTCGACCACGCGCGCCGATGACGCCGACGACGCCGATGCGCCCGATCACGTGGCGCAGGCCGTCGCGGAAGAGCCCGGACCGCTCGAGCTGCTCGACCGGGCCAGCGACGCCCGCCAACTGACCCAGTGCATGAACGGGCTGTCGGCCACCCAGCGCCAGAGCCTGGCGCTGGCCTTCTACGACGGTCTGTCGCACGCCGAGGTCGCCGACCACCTGCGCCAGCCGCTCGGCACCGTCAAGTCGTGGCTGCGGCGGGCGCTGCAGTCGCTGCGGCAGTGTCTGGATCAAGCGACGGCGCGCGATGTCGCGGCCGCGGGGAACTGACGTGCAACCCCCACGCGCACTTTGTTCGCTGCTCCCCCCGGGCGCGCTCGGCGCTTTCGGAGCCGCGGTGCGGCACTGAGATGGACTACGCCCGACCCGCCCTGGCCGACGCGCTCGCGCAGCAGTACGCCGCCGGCACCTTGCGTGGCGGTGCTCGGCGCCGCTACGAGGCGCTCCTGCCCGGCCACCCGCTCTTGCGCGAGGCGCTGCAAGCGTGGCAATTGCGCCTGATGCCGTTGACGGGGGTGCTGGCGCCGCAGGCACCGCCGGCCCGGCTCTGGCAGGGCATCGAGCGGCGCCTGTGGCCCAGCGCCGCGGCAGCGCCGCAGGCCGGGTGGCAGCGGCTGGCGCTGTGGCGCGGTGTCTCGGCCCTGGCCAGCGTGGCCGCGCTGGGCCTGGCTTTGCTGCTGGTGCTGCCGGGTCCGGCCCAGCCGCCCGTGGTGGTGGTGCTGCAGGGCACCGGCGGCGCGGCGCGCGCGGCCGACGGTTTCGTGGCCAGCGTCAGTGCCGACGGCCGTGCCCTGGTGACCCGGCCGCTGCTGCCGGTCAGCCTGGAGGCCGACCGGGTGCTGGAGCTTTGGTCGGTGCCACCCGAGGGCGCGCCACGCTCGCTCGGCCTGATCGCGGCCGACGGTGCCACCGTGATCGATCGCCGGCGCCTGCCTGCCCGCCTGCTCAAGGGCGGCACGGCGGCGCTGGCGGTCAGCGTCGAGCCGCCCGGCGGATCACCCACGGGCGTGCCCACCGGCCCCGTGATCTACGCCGGCAAACTGCAGCTGTAGCGCGCGGGCTGACGCGCCTCAGCTGGGCAAACAGACGCTGAACACGGAGCCTTGGCCCAGCGTGCTGCTGACCTCGATCCGCCCGCCCATCAGCTCGACCAAGGAGCGCGACACGGTCAGGCCGATGCCCGTGCCTTCGATCGTGCTGCGCGCTTGCGCGCCGCGCTGGAAGGGCTCGAACAGCGTGGCCAGGTGGGCCGGGTCGACGCCCTGGCCCGTGTCGACCACGTCGAGGCGCCAGAACTCGGCTTGCCGCGCCGCGCGCAACTGCACGCTGCCGCCAGGGCGGTTGTACTTGACGGCGTTGGAGAGCAGATTGATCAGCACCTGCTTGAGCCGGATGCGGTCGGCACGCAGGTTGATGGCGGCCTGGCCGCGCAAGTCATTGAACAGGGTCACGCTGGCAGCAGCGGCCTGACCCTGCACCAACGCCAGGCACTCGTCGGCCAGCAGCGAGAGGTCGACCGCCTGCCATTGCAGCTCAACGTGGCCGGCTTCGATGCGGGTCAGGTCGAGCAGGTCGCTGATCATGTGCAGCAGGTGCTCGCCGGCTTGCCGGATCAGCCCGACATGGCGGCGCTGGGTGTCGGCCAGCGGCGGCTCGCGACCGAGCTCGAGCAGCTGCGCGAAGCCGAGCACGGCATTCAGCGGCGTGCGCAGTTCATGGCTCATGCGCGACAGGAACTCCGTCTTGGCCCGGCTGGCGGCCTCGGCCGTGGCCTTGTCGCGGCGGGCCGCCTCCAGCTCGCGCCGGTCGGTCACGTCGGCGATGTAGCCCGACCAGGTCACCGAGCCGTCGGACTCGTGGTGCGGCGTGGCCACGCCGAGCATCCAGCTCGGTTGGCCCGTGACGCGGTGGAGAGGGAACTCGAGCTGCCACTGCGAACTGCTCTTCGACGCTGCCAGCACGCTGGACACCACGCGCTCGCGCCAGGCGCGGTCGACCTTGCGGAACAGCAGCGACGCATCGTTCATCAACGCGGCGGGTTCCAGGCCGAAGACGGCGCGGCAGCGCTCGCTCACGAAAGGGAACCCGGCATGCAGGCCGTCGGCACTCTGCACCATTTGGAACAGTACGCCGGGTACGTGGCTGGCGATGCGCTGCAGGCGCTGGGTGGCCTGCGACACCGTGGCCTCGAGTGCCTGACGCCGCGTGACATCGGTCTGGGTGCCGAGCATGCGCCGCGGCCGACCGTCCAGCGTGCGCTCGACGATGCGGCCGCGCTCTTGAATCCAGTGCCACTCGCCCTGCGCATCGAGCGCACGGTAGACATGCTCGTACTGGTCGATCTCGCCGCATTCATGCCGCAGGTAGGCGGCGTGATTGGCTGCGCGTTCGTCAGGGTGGATCAGCTGGGTCCAGTCTTCCTGCGTATAGGCACGCCGGGTCGCCGGGTAGCCGAGCATGGCAAAGGCTTCGGCGATGTCCGGCAGGCTGTCGTTCTCGACGTTCCACTCCCACACAAAGGTGCCGGCACCTCGAAGGGCGGCACGCAGGGTCTCGGCTTGGCTGAGTTCCTGAGACTCGCCGACGCGGGCCGCATGCGCGATCAAGGCCGCCGCACACTCTGCCAAGGGTTCGAAATCGGCCACCGTATCGCCAATACGGCGCTGCAAGCAGAGCACGCCGACCCTGCACGACAGGTGCTCCAGAGGCAGCAGCCACCAGCCTTCGACAGCGGCCACCGACTCTGCGCGCAGCCACTGCTCGAGTCGGGCCCCTTGAGCCGCCAGCGCCGGGGGCGCGGCCTGACCGACCCACTGCAGGCTGTGGTCATCGCCCGCGTAGGCGATGGCCGCATCACGCCGGTTGTCGGCCAGGATGCCGTCGCGCAGCAGGCTCAATGCACCCAGCGCGCCGCCCCGGCTGACATGGTGCAGAAGCGCCCGGTGGCAGACAACCACCCAGTCTGTGCGGCCAAAAGCCGGCGTTGCAGTGGCTGCGACCACCGCGCCGGCTGCGTCGAGCGGCTCAGTGAGCGACACGCACCGACGCGCCGGCAGCCAGGCGGTACACCGTACCGCAATACGGGCACTTGCCCTCGCCCACCGTGGCCACGTCGATGAAGACGCGTGGATGGTTGCTCCACAGCGGCATCTTCGGGTTCGGGCAGAAGACCACGCCGGGGCCTTGCAGGTCGGACGCGGCCACCTCGACCGTCGAGGCCGCGCGCTGGGGGTGGGGGGAGTCGGTGGTGCTGGTCATGCCCGGATTGTCGCCGCGCGCTGCAGATCGGGAGGCGCTCAGATGCGGCTCAGCCACTCGGCGTACTTCGGGTTGCGGCCGTTGACGATGTCGAAGAACGCGCTCTGGATCTTCTCGGTGATCGGGCCGCGCGTGCCTGCAAACTCGCCTGCGCCGAGTTCAATCCGGTCGAGCTCGCGGATCGGAGTCACTTCGGCCGCGGTGCCGGTGAAGAAGGCTTCGTCGCTGATGTAAACCTCGTCGCGCGTGATGCGCTTTTCCACCAGCTTCAGGCCCAGGTCCTGGCAGATCGCGAAGATGGTGTCGCGCGTGATGCCGTTGAGCGCGCCGGCCGATAGGTCGGGCGTGTAGACCACGCCCTTCTTGATGACGAACAGGTTCTCGCCCGCGCCTTCGCTGACGAAGCCCGAGGCATCGAGCAGCAGCGCCTCGTCGTAGCCGTCGTCGAGGGCCTCCATGTTGGCCAGGATCGAGTTGGTGTAGTTCGACACCGCCTTGGCCTGCGTCATCGTGATGTTGACGTGGTGACGCGTGTAGCTGGAGGTCTTGACGCGGATGCCGCGCTTCATGCCTTCGTCGCCGAGGTAGGCGCCCCACGGCCAGGCGGCGACCATCAGGTGGATCTGGTTGCCCTTCGGCGACACCCCTAACTTCTCGGACCCGATCCAGACCAGGGGCCGGATGTAACAACTGTCCAGCTGGTTCACGCGCACCACTTCGCGCGTCGCGGCCATCACCTGGTCGACCGTGAACGGGATCTTCATGCGCAGGATCTTGGCGCTGTTGAAGAGCCGCTCGGTATGCTCGGGCAGCCGGAAAATAGCCGTGCCGCCCACCGCGTTGTAAGCGCGCACTCCTTCGAAAGCACCGCAGCCGTAATGCAGCGTATGCGTCAAGACGTGGATCTTGGCGTCACGCCATT
>Ga0163144_10002072_pt1 | contig 46802 bp, 41 predicted proteins | sample OliLak19BULKMAT1_FD_123175 | JGI IMG/M metagenome (GOLD analysis project Ga0163144, IMG submission 123175) | Freshwater microbial mat bacterial communities from Lake Vanda, McMurdo Dry Valleys, Antarctica - Oligotrophic Lake LV.19.BULKMAT1 | ecosystem: Environmental > Aquatic > Freshwater >... | reverse complement strand
TCAGCGTCTTTTCGACCGCGGCGAGAAAGTCTTCAGCAGATCCGATGTCATTGACGGCGACCTGCTTGGGTGCCCTGTCGGTCGTTACGATTGTCATGTAGTAGTTGCTCCGGTATGGATGCGCTCAGTTGGGAGCGCAGTAGTCAGGCCAGTGCGAAGTAATGCGTGGGAGTTCCGCGCTGGCAGGCGGACAGAATGTCGCAGAATCTCGACCCTTTAGCTTAGCCCCTTGCTGTTTGCAAGGCGAGTCGTCGCAAATTGATGATGTCGCAAATTTAGGATTTCGCGAACCGTGAGGACGCGCTGCCGCCGTGACCTCACTTCAGCAGTGCCGCCTTGAGCGTGTCGAGCCCGACCCCGCCGATGGCAAGGGCCCTGCTGTGGAAGTCTCGGATGTTGAAGTCGGCACCCTCCGCGGCCCGGCAGGAGTCGCGGAGCTGCTCCCAAATACGCTGGCCGACCTTATAGGACGGTGCCTGCCCCGGCCAACCGAAGTACCGATTGACCTCGAACCGAACGAACTGTTCGTTCATGTTCACGTTCTTGGACATGAAGTCGAGCGCGTAGTCCCAGTCCCACTCCCCCGTTCCGTCGAGCTTTGGCTTGTTCAAGTGCACACCGATGTCGAGCACAACGCGCGCGGCTCGCATGCGTTGGCCGTCGAGCATGCCGAGGCGGTCACCCGGATCGTCGAGATACCCGAGCTCCTGCATGAGTCGCTCGGCATAGAGGGCCCAACCCTCGGCGTGACCAGACGTTCCGGCGAGTTGCCTGCGATAGGTGTTCAGTTGTGCGCGGTTGTAGACAGCTTGCCCGAGTTGCAAATGGTGACCCGGCACGCCCTCGTGGTACACCGTGGTGGTCTCGCGCCAAGTGTTGAACTCAGTGACACCCTCAGGAACTGACCACCACATGCGACCGGGTCGCGAGAAATCATCGCTCGGGCTCGTGTAGTAGATGCCGCCCTCTTGAGTTGGTGCGATCATGCACTCGAGCCGTTTGATCGCATCCGGAATGTCGAAGTGCGTTGCGGACAACTCGGCGACGGCGCGGTCGCTGAGTTGCTGCATCCACTCCTGCAGGGCTTTCGTGCCGATCAGTTTGCGCTTCGGGTCGCTATCGAGGTGTTCAATCGCCTCAGCAACGGATGCGCCTGGCTTGATTGCGCGAGCGATCGCTTCTTGTTCTTCGGTCATGCGCGCCAGCTCGTCGATCCCCCACTCGTACGTCTCGTCAAGGTCGATCTCTGCGCCGAGGAAGCGCCGCGATTGCAGCGCATAGATCTCACGTCCAACACCGTCGTCTTCCACGGCGGCGGGAAGGAGTTCGTCGGTCAGAAATGCCGCGAGCGTCTCGTACGCTTCTGAAGAGACTCGTGCACCGGAGGCGAGGTCTGCCTGCAGCAACTCTGGGATGGCTTGGTCGTCTGCCAGAGCAGCAGCCCCGGTGAAATTGTGGAAGTAGCCTTTACCGGACCCGTGCTTCCTGGCCTGCTCAATTACTTCGCGAACCTGGCGCTTGGCAGGGGTAATTCCACGCTCGATTCCGAGCCTGAGCGTTTCGATGTAGCCAGCAACGGCCGTTGGCAGATTGTTCAAGCGCCCAGCGATGTCGACCCAGTTTTCTTCGGTGTCTGTCGGCATCATGTCCAGAATTTCGCGGATGCCTTGCGCCGGGCTGTCGATGACGTTCACATCGCGCATCCACAGCCCGACATCGCTCGCCTCGAGTGTCAGTGTCAGCTCACTCTCCATGTCGGTCTTCGTGATCCAGTCGGTGTCGTCGACGCTCGTCGCCGTCGCGAGCTGAGCGAGCACTTTTCTGGTTTCATCGACCAGACGCTGGTGGCCATCGGGCGACAGGTCCTCGTACTCGTCGAGTCGACCAGGAATGCCAATCCAGGTCGCGACGGCAGGGTCGAGGTCTGCAAGGGTCGTAACCCAATCCTCGGCGATACGGTCGATCGCCGTCGCCTCACGCTTGGCCGATGGGGCGCCGCCACTTTCGCTACTCATTGGTGTGTCTCCCTAGGTCGAGCGTTCGATGTATGCGGGATGAGTGGGTATCGATTCGCTCGACACGCCACACCACCGCTAGTGCGCCGCGGCATCCCAATTTGGTCCGGTACCGATCTGCACCTCGAGCGGTACCTGCAATTCCGCAGCCCCAGCCATGCGATTCTTGACAATCGCGCTGAGGGAATCCAATTCACCAGGGAATACCTCGAAAACGAGTTCGTCGTGCACTTGCAGCAACATCCGCGAAGCCATGCCTGCCATGTCTTTCTGGATCTCGATCATTGCGCGCTTGAGAATGTCAGCGGCTGAACCCTGAATTGGCGAATTGAGAGCCTGTCGCTCTGCATTTTCGCGCAACACTCTGTTGTTTGACGTCAGGTCGCCGAACGGCCGACGCCGACCGAAGATCGTTGTCGTATACCCGTCGACTCTTGCCTGCTCGACAACGTTCCGAAGGTATTCTCGAACGGCCCCGAAGCGCGCGAAATAGTCGGTCATCAGCGCTTTGGCTTCGGCCGTCTCGATGCGCAGCTGCTTGCTGAGCCCGAAGGCGCTGAGGCCGTATGCCAATCCGTACGACATGGCCTTAACCTTCGTGCGCATCAGTGGAGTGACGTCGCTCGGATCGACACCGAAAATTCGAGCACCGACGAAACGGTGCAAGTCTTCGCCTTCGTTGAACGCGGTGATGAGTCCCTGATCGCCAGACAGGTGCGCCATGATGCGCATTTCGATCTGCGAGTAGTCGGCCGTGAGCAGTGTTTCGAAACCATTACCCGCTTCAAAAGCCGAGCGGATGCGCCGGCCGACCTCGGTCTTGACCGGCACGTTCTGCAGATTCGGATCATTCGAAGCGATGCGACCGGTGCTTGATCCGGCCTGCTCATACGTGGTGTGCACGCGCCCGCCCGAGTCGACTGTCTTGTCAATGCTTTCGATAATCTGCCGAAGCTTCGTTGCATCGCGGTGCTGGAGTAGGAGATCGAGGAATGGGTGGGGGGCTTGCTCTTGCAGATCGGCGAGGCTCGCGGCATCCGTTGAAAAGCCCGTTTTGTTTGCGCGGGTCTTCGGCATGCCGAGCTGATCGAAGAGCACTTCCTGCAACTGCTTCGGAGAGCCCAGATTGACCTCTCGGCCGATCTCGGCGTACGCACGGTTGGCCAACTCTGATGCACGTGCGTCGAGTTCAGTTGCTATCGACCCGAGAATGTCTCGGCTCACGGTAATACCGGTCAATTCCATTTCTGCCAGCACAGGCACGAGCGGCAGTTCGATCTCGCGCAGGACCGAGTTGGACCCGACGTCGAGGTGCTCGGCCAGCCAATTCGCCAGACGGACGATGTACCACGCCTCGGTCGCCGGACTCGCGCCTTCTGACTCTGGGACCAGCTGGTTTGGGTCAGACTCTGGCAGCGTTTCGCCCAGATACTCGTAGACCTGTGTTGCTAAGGATTCCGGCTTCGCGCCCGGCTTAAGCAGCCATGAACTGAGCACGGTGTCGAAGGCGATGCCTTTGAGGCTGAGTCCTGACAGAGCGAGAATCTTGAACTGCGCCTTCGCTCCGTGCAAGTACTTGGGCGAGTCGCTCGCGAGCCACTCTTCAAGCGCCCGGTAGTCAGGACGATTGGCTGCCCATGGCACGAACGCTGATTCGTCTGCAGTCGACAAACCAAGTCCAGTCACGACGCCATCGACACTCGCAACTCGCAAACCGAGCGGAGCCTGACCGTGCGCACTTGCATTCGCAAGCCACTTCGCCAGTTCTTCATCGATCATCGTGCGCACTACTGGCGCAGCACTCGCGGCCGCGGAGCCCGGTTTACCATTGGCAGTGCCGACGCCGGTGGGATCGCCGCCTGCCGAGTCACCGCCGTGCTCGGCCGCCGCGAGCTTGAGTACGCGCTCGAGCAGCGTTCTGAACTGCAGCCTGTCGAACACTTCGCGCACCGCGACTTCGTTTATCGGCGCGCGTGCCAAGTCTTTCGGGCCCAGAGGGAGCTCGACGTCGGTCACGAGTCGGTTCAGTTTGCGGTTTCGGATGGCGCGATCGCGCTGCTCGCGCAGCTTCTCCCCCACGACGCCACCGATCTCATCCTCGTGTTCAAGCACCGCGTCGAGGGAGCCGTACTGCGTAATCCATTTCACGGCCGTCTTCTCGCCGACCTTGTCGATGCCGACGAGGTTGTCACTGGTTTCTCCGACGAGCGCTGCGACGTCTGGATATTGGGCTGGCTCGACTCCGTAACGCTCGAACACGGCATCGCGGTCGTAGCGCTTGAGCTCCGAGACTCCTCTAGCGTTCGGATATAACAGCGTGACATCGTCGTTCACCATCTGAATGGCATCGCGGTCGCCAGAGACGACGAGCACTCTGAAGCCGTCGGCAGCGCCGCGAGCCGCGAGGGTCGCCAGAATGTCGTCGGCTTCGAAGTCCTCTTTCGAGAGCGTCTGGATGCCCATCGCGGCAAGCGCTTCTTCAAGGAGTGGAATCTGCCCAATGAACTCTGCGGGTGTTTCGTCTCGCGTTCCCTTGTACTGCGGGTATTCACGAGTTCTGAAGGAATATCGTGAGATGTCAAACGCCACCGCCAGATGGGTGGGTTTCTCTTTCTGTAGCAGGGTAAGAAGCATCGCGATGAAGCCATGGATGGCGTTGGTGTGCTGACCTTCGCGATTCTGGAAGCTGTCGACCGGCAGCGCGTAGAACGCGCGGAACGCCAGTGAGTGCCCGTCGATAACCAGCAGAGTAGGCTTCTGGATGTCCGACACGGTAGTCAGCCTAGCCTCGGCTACCGACGCCCCGCCTCGCGATTGTGACCGACGCATGACGATTCTGCCAGAGGGTCTTGACCCGGAACTCTACGACCGAATCATCGCCACCGGCGGAGGTGAACTCACCGTAAAGATGGGCGTCGAGTTTCTCGAACTGTCGGCCGAACACTCGGTGGCGACAATGCCCGTCGAAGGCAATCGCCAGGTTGTCGGGCTCCTGCACGGTGGCGCTCACGTCGTGCTCGCAGAATCGCTTGGTTCGATCGCATCAGCCATCCACGCCGGGCCCGGCAGGGTGGCGATGGGGATCGAGATCAACGCATCGCACTCGCGTTCGGTGACGAAGGGAACAGTTACCGCAACATGTGACTCGCTCGTGCTCGGTCGAACGCTTGCGACGCACGAAATTGTGATTCGCGACGAGGAGGGCCGACGCCTGTCAACCGTGCGGATGACCAATATCCTGCGCGACCGAGACTGACCCGGCGCGCGCTACTTTTTGGCGCTGAGCTGCTCGATGATGGCTTGGGCGACGTCGTGCATGGTCAAACGCCGATCCATCGAGGCTTTCTGAATCCAACGGAACGCCTCTGGCTCTGTGAGCCCCATCTTCTCGTTGAGGAGCCCCTTGGCGCGGTCAACAAGCTTGCGGGTCTCGAACCGTTCGACCAGATCGGCGACCTCGGCCTCGAGGGTGATGATCTGGGAATACCGGCTGAGCGCGATCTCGATCGCTGGAAGCAAATCACTCGGAGTGAATGGCTTGACGACGTATGCCAAGGCGCCAGCCTCGGATGCCCGTTCGACGAGCTCCTTCTGGCTGAACGCCGTGAGAAGCACGACCGGGGCGATGTGGTTCTTCGTGAGTCGCTCGGCCGCCGAAATGCCGTCGAGTTGCGGCATCTTCACATCCATGATCACCAAATCGGGACGCAGCTCGGTCGCGAGGGCGACTGCCGTCTCACCGTCAGCGGCTTCACCGACGACCTCGAAGCCATTGTCGCGCAGGATTTCGACGATATCCATGCGGATAAGCGACTCATCCTCGGCCACCACAACCCTTCGCGGGGCTGAGGAATCGGCGTCGTGGTCGGTCACGGATCCACCTTACGGTATTCTTTTCAGCGTTGTTGTGCGCCGGATTGGCGGAATGGCAGACGCGGAGCACTCAAAATGCTTTGTCCGAAAGGGCGTGCGGGTTCAAGTCCCGCATCCGGCACAATGCGATGTGTGGAGACATCGTTGACAGGTGACTTGGGACATCCTTGGTAGGTGAGCTAAGGCCACCATCGTGGATGTGATTGCCGCGTTTCGTCCTAGCACTCGCTTACGTAGTCGCAGACCATTGAGGCGTCTACCGCATCAGAACTGCCAACATCGATCGACGATTCGGCGGTTCAGGCTTTCCAGCGGCGAGACAGCTTGGCGACGGCCAACGACAGTCTAGAAGCCATGCTGACCCGCACCGATTCCTCAGCCCTGCTTGTGCTGCAGCACGGTGCGCTCGTGCACGCGTGGTACGACGAGGGGGTCGGCCATGACACGATCCACATCTCGTTCTCCATGACGAAGACGTTGTGGTCGTGCGACTGGGGCGCACGACGGGCGCGATTGACTGGCCAGTGCTGCTCGGCGCGTGCGCACGCGAGCTAGGCGATGTCTATCCTTCGGCCAGAGCTCAGTTTTGAGGAACCTCCCACGCGGGGGCCTTTGCGTTGACAGCGTCACCGATGCGGTGCACCCGTAGGTCGTTGGTGCCGCCTGGCACTCCTGGGGGTGTCCCCGAGATGACGACGACTATGTCGCCGACCTCGGCGAGCTTCTCGCGAAGCAGCACCTCGTCGACTTGGCGGTACATCGAGTCAGTATGAGTCACGCGTTCGACGACGAAGGATTCGATGCCCCAGAACAGCGCCATCCTTCTGCGAATCGACTCATAGGGTGTGAACGCCTTCATGGGAACTCGGAACCGGAGTCGGGACATTCGGCGCGCCGAATCGCCAGACTCGCTGAAGATACAGACGTACTTGGCATCGACGAAGTCGGCGACCTCCGCTGCAGCGAGCGTGATCGCCCCACCGAGGGTTCTTGGCTTCGTGCCAAGCGGCGGGATGCGTTCGAGGCCATGTTCTTCTGTCGATTCAACAATGCGTGCCATGGTCTGGACTGTGATGACCGGGTACTCCCCGACGCTCGTCTCACCGCTCAGCATGACCGCGTCTGCGCCGTCTAAAATTGCGTTCGCGACGTCAGATGTCTCTGCACGAGTTGGCACCGGGCTTGAAATCATTGACTCGAGCATTTGCGTCGCAACAATGACGGGCTTCGCCATTCGACGAGCGAGCTCGATCGTTCGCTTCTGCACGATCGGCACGGCCTCGAGCGGCAATTCAACGCCGAGGTCGCCCCGGGCGACCATGATCGCGTCAAAGGCATCAATAATCGCCTCGAGATGATCGACGGCTTGCGGTTTCTCGATCTTTGCGATGACAGGAACCTTGCGACCCTCCTCAGCCATAATCTCGTGTACTCGCACGATGTCCTCGGCGTTTCGCACAAACGAGAGCGCGATGAGGTCGGCCCCGAGCTTGAGCCCCCAGCGGAGATCGTCCTCGTCCTTCTCGGATAGCGCCGGAACATTGACGGCGACGCCCGGGAGGTTGATGCCCTTGTTGTTTGAGACCGGGCCGGCGACGACAACCTCGGTCGTGACAACGACGCCATCCGTCTCAATCACCCGGACCTTCACCTTGCCATCGTCGATGAGCAGGAAATCGCCAGCAGAAACGTCATTCGGCAGCCCCTTGAACGTCGTGCCGACGATCTCTTTTGTGCCGAGGATGTCTTCGGTGGTGATCTTGAAGATGTCCCCGATATCGAGTTCGTGCGGGCCGTTGGCAAACTTGCCCAGCCGGATCTTTGGCCCCTGAAGGTCCACCATCACAGCGACCGCTCTGCCCGAGTCGGCAGCCGCTTTGCGGACGTTGACATAGACCTCTTCGTGTATCGCGTGCGTCCCGTGGCTGAGGTTCATGCGCGCGACATCGACACCTGCATCGATGATTGCGCGGATGTTCTCATAGCTCGATGTCGCTGGGCCGAGGGTCGCGACGATCTTGGCTCGTCTCATGATTTCCTTCTGTGGTGGGTACTGCGTGGTGGTAGAACTGTTGAAGCTTAGATGGTGATAGCGCGGTCGGTTGGTTTGACCGGGGACGGCAATTGCGTCTGTCCCTCGAGGTAGCGATCGACCGCAGCTGCCGCCGCTCGACCTTCTGCTATCGCCCACACGATGAGCGACTGACCGCGGCCGGCGTCTCCGGCGACGAAGACGCCAGACTCACTGGTCTCGTATTGGCCATCGCGCTGGATCGTGCCGTGTTCGTCGAACGGCACCGGTAGCTGCTCACGAAGAGTCTCTGACTCTGGACCGTTGAACCCCAGCGCGATCAGCACCAAGTCAGCAGGAATCTCCCGCTCTGTGCCGGACTTTGGCACACGACGTCCATCGAGGTACTCGGTTTCGGCAACGCGGATGGCGCGAACTTCTCCGGCATCCGTGGCGAGGAACTCGACGGTCGAGGCGAGATAGACGCGTTCGCCACCCTCCTCATGTGCACTCGTGACCTCAAAGAGTGTCGGTGACATTGGCCAAGGCTGGTGTTCAGCACGCTCGGTGGGGGGCTGGATTCCGATCGCGAGGTTGGTGACCGAGAGCGCATGCTGGCGGTGTGCAGTGCCGATGCAGTCCGCTCCGGTGTCGCCGCCTCCCAGAACAACAACGTGCTTGCCTTCGGCGGTTATCTGCTCGGTCACACCATCGCCAGCTCCCACTTTGTTAGCCTGCACGAGGTACTCCATGGCAAAGTGCACCCCCATGAGGTCGCGACCCGGGATCGCCAAATCACGCGGCACGGTCGCTCCGGTTGCCACGATCACCGCGTCATAGCGATTCTTGAGGTCATCCCAGGCAATATCGACCCCGATCTCGACGCCGGCACGGAAACGAGTGCCCTCCGCCTGCATTTGGGCGAGCCGACCCTCGATGTGCTTCTTCTCCATCTTGAAGTCCGGGATGCCATAGCGAAGGAGCCCCCCGATGCGGTCGTCTCGCTCGAAGACGGCAACCGTGTGCCCCGCTCTCGTCAGCTGCTGCGCCGCTGCGAGCCCGGCAGGCCCGGACCCGACGACGGCAACGGTCTTGCCGGTGAGCCGCTCCGGCGGGTGCGGCGTGACCCAGCCGTTCGCGAAAGCCTCGTCGATGATCGAGACCTCGACCTGCTTGATCGTGACGGCGGGCTGGTTGATGCCCAACACACACGAACTCTCGCACGGTGCAGGACAGAGCCTGCCGGTGAATTCGGGGAAGTTATTCGTGGCGTGGAGCCGTTCGATTGCCTGAGCGCCATCCCCGCGCCTGACCATGTCATTCCACTCGGGGATGAGATTGCCCAACGGGCATCCCTGATGACAGAAGGGGATGCCGCAGTCCATGCATCGCCCTGCCTGACGGCGCAGTTGAGCTGGGTCCTGCTGCTCGTACACCTCTTTCCAGTCCATCAGCCGGATGCTCACTGGACGCCGCACTGGCGTCTCACGCTCTTTCGCCTTAAGGAATCCTCTAGGATCAGCCACCGGTCACCTCCATAATGCGGGACCACACCACGTCGCCATCAGGGTCGAGGCCCTCGTCGATCGCTGTCCGCCTCGTCTCAAGCACGGCCGCGTAGTCGCGCGGCACCACCTTCGTGAAGCGGGCGGCCGTGGCATCCATGTCATCGAGCATTCTGCCGGCGACGGCCGAATCGGTCTCGGCGAGGTGGCGTTGCAGCAGGTCGCGGAGTATCTCGACGTCGGCACCGCCCAACGGCAACAGTTCCAGTTCGCCAGAGACGAGCGCTTCTGGATTGACGCGCTCGGTACGGAGGTCGTACACGTAGGCCGTGCCCCCCGACATGCCCGCACCGAGGTTGCGGCCCGTGCTGCCGAGTATTACGGCGAGCCCACCTGTCATGTACTCGAGTGCGTGGTCTCCGACACCCTCCACAACAGCGGTCGCTCCTGAGTTGCGCACCAAGAAGCGCTCGCCAACGATTCCTCGGATGAACATGCTGCCCTGAGTAGCGCCGTAGCCGATGACGTTGCCTGCGATAACGTTCTGCTCGGCCTTGAACAGGCTGGCGCGGCTCGGCCGGATGATGACCTCGCCGCCGCACAACCCCTTGCCGACATAGTCGTTGCTGTCGCCCTCGAGACGAAGCGTGATGCCCGACGGCATGAAGGCCCCAAATGACTGCCCGGCCGTACCGGTCAGCTTGACTTCGATTGTGCCGGTTGGGAGACCATTCTCTCCGTGGCGCACGGTCACTTCGTGGCCGAGCATCGTGCCGACCGCCCGCTCTGTGTTGCGGATTGGGAGTTCGATCGTGACCGGAGTGCCATTCTCGAGCGCTTCGCTACTCAGCTGTATGAGCTTCTGGTCGAAGTGCTTTTCGAGTTCGTGATCTTGGGCTACGCGGTTGATGCGCGGCTCAGAAGCGGAGAATTCAGGGCCAACCAGAATTGGTGAGAGATCGAGGCCGTCGGCTTTCCAGTGTTCCATTGCCCGGTCAACATCCAATAGCTCGACTTGGCCGATCGCTTCCTCGAGGCTGCGGAATCCGAGTTCTGAGAGGTATTCCCGCACTTCCTGGGCGAGGAACTCGAAGAAATTGACAACAAACTCAGGCTTGCCGCTGAAACGCGCACGCAATTCTGGGTTCTGAGATGCGACACCAACAGGGCAGGTGTCAAGATGGCAGACCCTCATCAGAATGCAGCCTGAAACCACGAGCGGAGCTGTTGCGAAGCCATATTCCTCGGCGCCCAACAGCGCACCAATGATGACGTCTCGACCGGTCTTCATTTGGCCGTCCACCTGCACCACCACTCTGTCGCGCATGCCATTGAGCATCAGTGTCTGCTGTGTTTCGGCAAGCCCAAGCTCCCACGGCGTTCCAGCATGCTTGAGCGAGTTGAGCGGACTCGCACCGGTTCCGCCGTCATGACCGGAGATGAGCACGACGTCTGCCTTTGCCTTCGTCACACCGGCAGCAACCGCTCCGATACCAGACTGGCTCACAAGCTTGACGTGGATACGAGCATCCGGATTGGCCCGTTTGAGATCAAAGATCAACTGCTTGAGATCTTCGATCGAGTAGATGTCGTGGTGAGGCGGCGGGGAGATGAGGCCGACTCCAGCGGTGCCGTGTCTCGTTCGCGCGATCCACGGGTAGACCTTGTTTGCCGGCAGTTGCCCGCCCTCGCCGGGCTTTGCTCCTTGCGCCATCTTGATCTGGATGTCCGTTGCGTGAGTCAAGTACATGCTCGTGACTCCAAAGCGACCGGATGCCACTTGCTTGATCGCACTTCGTCGAGCCGGGTCGAGCAGTCGTTCGACATCTTCGCCCCCCTCGCCAGTGTTGGAGCGGCCGCCGATCTGGTTCATTGCGATGGCCAGCGTCTCGTGCGCTTCTTGACTGATCGACCCGTAGCTCATCGCGCCCGTATTGAATCGGCCAATGATTGACTCGATTGGTTCCACCTCGTCAAGTGGCACTGCGGGCCGCAACCCTTTCTTGATCTTGAACAGCCCCCTGAGCGTCATCAGCCGCTCCGCCTGCTCGTCAACAAGCTTCGTGTATTCACGGAAGATGTCGTATCTGCGGGTGCGGGTCGAGTGTTGCAGGCGAAACACCGTGTCTGGGTTGAAGAGATGCGGCGGTCCCTCCCGACGCCACTGATACTCGCCGCCAATTGCGAGTCGTTCGTGCACCTGACCCGCGCCGTCTTCCGGGTACGCGGCCGAATGTCTGGCGGCATTTTCGGCAGCGATGATGTCGATCCCGATGCCACCCAGCAGACTCGAGGTTCCGGTGAAGTACTGCTCGACGAAGTCCTTGCTCAAGCCGACGGCTTCAAAGGCCTGCGCGCCCGCATAGGACCCGACGACCGAGATGCCCATCTTCGACATGATCTTGAGCACACCTTTGCCGAGCGCTTTGATGAGGTTGCGCACCGCAAGCTCCGGAGTGATCCCCTGGATCATTCCAGAACGCACGAGTTCTTCTGCTGTTTCCATCGCGAGATACGGGTTGATGGCGGATGCCCCGTAACCCACCAGTAGCGCGACGTGGTGAACCTCACGAACGTCGCCAGCTTCAACGATAAGTCCGACCTTCATGCGGGTCTCGGCCCGAATCAAGTGATGGTGCACCGCTGCGAGCATCAGTAGCGAAGGAATCGGTGCGAGGTCCTTGTTTGAGTCTCGATCTGAGAGCACGAGAAACTCAGTACCGCGTTCAATCGCTTCATCAGCTTCGATACACATCTGCGCGAGGCGCTTCTCCATCGCCTTCGGTCCTTTGTCGACCCGGTATAGACCCTTGACTGTTGTCGTGCGAACGCCGCCAGCGCGCACGTCGATGTGTTGAATCTTCGCAAGTTCGTCGTTGTCAATGACTGGAAAGTCAAGGGTGACCTGACGCACATGCTCTGGCGTTGCGGTCAGCAGATTGCGCTCCGGACCGAGACCGAGCTTCATCGAGGTCACGATTTCTTCGCGGATGGAGTCGAGTGGTGGGTTCGTGACTTGCGCAAACTGCTGCGTGAAGTAGTCGAACAGCAACCGTGGCCGGTCAGACAGGACGGCGATCGGAGTGTCTGAGCCCATGGCGCCGAGCGGTTCAGTGGCATGCTGCGCCATCGGCGTCACGAGGATACGCAGCTCCTCCTCTGTGTAGCCAAACGTGCGCTGCCGACGACTCACCGAGGCCGGAGTGTGCACGATGTGCTCACGGTCAGGGAGATCCTTCAAAGCGATGCGTCCCGACTCGAGCCACGCCGCCCATGGTTTGGACGCTGCAAGCTCGGCCTTGACCTCATCATCCTCGATGATTCGACCTTCGGCAGTGTCGACGAGAAACATCCTTCCCGGTCGAAGCCGGCCCTTGCGCACAACCCTGCTCGGATCAACATCGAACACCCCGATCTCGCTCGCAAGTACCACGAGTCCGTCATCAGTTACGAGGTAGCGGCCTGGCCGTAGCCCGTTACGGTCAAGCGTTGCACCGACAAGCGAACCATCGGTGAAGACGAGGGCGGCCGGCCCGTCCCAAGGCTCCATGAGCATCGAGTGGTACTCGTAGAAGGCGCGTCGGGTTGGGTCGACGTCCTGTTGGTTTTCGTATGCCTCAGGAACCATCATCATCATCGCGTGCGGCAGGCTGCGCCCCGCAAGGTTGAGCAGTTCAACGACCTCGTCGAACGAGGCGGAGTCGCTCGCGCCAGAGGTGTTGATCGGAAGCAGCGGTTTCAGGTCACCAAGCACCTCGCTCTCGAGCTGGGATTGGCGTGCACGCATCCAGTTGCGGTTTCCCTGAATCGTGTTGATTTCACCGTTGTGCGCGATCATGCGGAACGGCTGCGCAAGCGGCCACGACGGGAAGGTGTTCGTCGAGTATCTCGAATGCACAAGGGCGAGCTTGGACGCAAAGCGCTCATCGGAGAGATCCGGGTAGAACGGTTCGAGCTGCAGTGTCGTAACCATGCCCTTGTACACCAGCGTGCGTGAAGAAAGCGAAGGGAAATAGGCGTGGAGTTCGTGCTCAGCCCGTTTGCGCAGGCGGAACACCTGCCGTTCGAGAGACATGCCACCAACTGGACCGCGCTCCTCTGTGCGGGTCGACGCAAGAAAGAGCTGTTCGAAAGCAGGCATCGCCTCTCGTGCAAGTGAACCGATCACGTCGGGCCGCACCGGAACCTCACGCCAACCGAGAACGCTGAGTTCTTCGCTTTCAGCAATCGCCGCGACGCCGGACTTGACGAGCTCTCGTTCGGCGGCATCCTTCGGAAGAAAGGCCATCCCAACGGCGTAGCGACCGTTGGCTGGGAGCACGAAGTCAACGACCGCTCGGAGGAACGCGTCTGGCAACTGAGTGATGATGCCTGCTCCGTCACCTGTGCCAGCGTCGGAGCCAACAGCCCCGCGATGCTCGAGATTGCGCAGCGCCGTAAGGGCGGTTGTGATGATGTCATGACCTGCAGTGCCGCGAAGGGTCGCAACCATTGCCAAGCCGCACGCGTCGCGCTCATTGCGCGGGTCATAGAGTCCAGCAGTAGCTGGCACCACGCTGAAACGTTCGAAGGGTGGTTTTAGGGTCATCGGGAACGACCTCACGTTGGAGCAGGGGCGAAGCGGGACGTCAATGGCCCACGTGGGAATCAGCCCCGGTTATCAGGACTCAGATCTAACATTCCGCTTGTGGCGAGCTTTGCTGCGGGAGAACACGGTGTTCTCGCGACCTAGGAGGACGAGGGTGTGACGGCAATTTTGGCTTCATCGCCGGGTTCGTCACTGTCTGAATAGGTCTCCTCGGAGTCTACAACACCCTCAGGAATCCATTCGCGACCTGGTACGTACACGCTCGGCTCTTGTCCAGTGTGGTTGCGAGACTGTAGCGCGAACAGGATCACGCCGAGCGTGATTGAGAGCAGCGCACCCCAGACATTGACCCGCAATCCGAGGATGATTTCGCTCGGGTCGATTCGAATTGATTCGAACACCACGCGTCCGAGCCCGTACCAGATCATGTACAGTGCCCAGACTTTGCCCCACTGCAATCTGCGAACGTGGTCACCAATTGGTACCGGGACGGAAAGTGCTCCGACCGCACGTTTGACGAGTCGATAGCGTCGCTCCATCGCGAGGAGGAAGACAATGCCGACGACGTTCCAGATCATCTCGTACAGGAACGTCGGGTGGAACAGCGTCCCGGGTGGAAGTCCGACCGGGAACGCGGCGTTGTCAGCGTCGATCTGCAAGCCCCATGGCAAGTCGGTCGGCAGTCCGTACAACTCTTGGTTGAAGTAGTTGCCGAGGCGGCCGAGGGCCTGGGCGAGGAGCATCCCAGGAGCAAGGGCATCAGCGAAGCTCCAGAGTCGCAATCCGACGATTCGACAGCCGATGTACGCCCCGATCGCGCCACCAATCAGCGAACCGAAGAGTGCGTTTCCACCCTCCCAGATGAACAGAATCTTGATGAGATCGTTCCCTGGGCCGAAGTAGTCGTCCGGGTGCGTAAAGACGTGCCACAGCCGCGCACCGACCAGTCCGAGCGGGATCGCCCAGATGATGACGTCGATAACAATCCACGGCTCGGCTCCGCGCTGGGTCAGCCGACGATTGGTGAGGATGGTCGCCGCGATGATCCCTACAAGGATGCACAGTGCGTACGCATAAATGCGCAGCGTGAACGGCAACTCGAGCCCGAAACTCGACTGCACCCAAGCGCTGACGTTGAAAAACTGCCATTCGCTTGGCGGACTCGGAATGCCAGTGAGCAGGAGCGACACGGGGAACACCTTTCAGCGAGACAACTAGGTCAGCCTAGTACCGGCTGCCAGTGCGGCGGCGGTGCGGCCGACGGCGGCAACGCCGCCCTCGGTCAATGCAGATACCAGCGCAGAGCCAACAATTGCGCCGTCGGCATATTCGAGCACTTCGCGAACTTGGTCAGCAGTGGAGATACCGAGTCCGACGCAGGCGCGAGTCGACCCGGCCTCACGGAGCCGGCGAACGAGTGTCCGGGCCGCCGAATCCACATCGTTCCGAGCGCCGGTAATGCCCATGGTTGATACCGCGTACACGAATCCGCGACTGCGTTTCGAGGCTTGTTCTAGGCGCACATCCGTCGAGGACGGTGCTGCGAGAAAGACCCGCTCGAGATCGGTTCTGTCGGATGCCGTAAGCCACAGCGCTGCTTCGTCCGCGATCAAGTCGGGAGTGATGAGCCCAGCCCCTCCCGCTGCAAGCAGATCGTCGGCGAATCGTTCGACGCCAAACTGCAACACTGGATTCCAGTACGTCATTACCAGCACAGGAACGCCGACCCGCGCGGTTATCGCCGCAACTGCGTCGAAACCGTCTTGCAGGCGAAAGCCGCCGGCGAGTGCTGTCTGTGTGGCCTTTTGGATGACAGGGCCATCCATGACTGGATCGGAGTATGGCAACCCGAGTTCGATAATGTCGACGCCGTTCTCAGCAAGTGCTACCGCCGCATCTACGCTCGCGTCGAGGGTTGGATAGCCGGCAGGCAGGTACCCGATGAGCGCTCCTGACGAAGAGTCATTTCGCTGTGCAAGGACCTCCGCGACCGTCGTCATGCCGACCCTGCAGTGAGTTGCTCTTGCGCCTTGCGGTCGAACAACTCGAAGTAGTTTCCGGCTGTCTCCATATCTTTGTCGCCGCGGCCACTCAGGTTCACAAGAATCGACGCCTTAGGCCCAAGCTCACGCCCGAGCTTCATTGTTCCGGCAAGCGCATGTGCGGTCTCGATCGCGGGAATAATGCCTTCCGTGCGACTCAGCAGGCGCATGGCCTGCATCGCCTCGTCGTCCGTGATGGGCAGGTAGTGCGCGCGGCCGATGTCGTTGAGCCAAGAGTGCTCGGGTCCGACGCCTGGGTAGTCCAAGCCAGCGGAGATCGAGTGTGACTCGACGGTCTGCCCGTCGGCATCCTGCAGCAAGTAGCTGCGAGCACCGTGGAGGACACCTGGCCGGCCGCGCGTGATCGTCGCGGCGTGACGTTCGGTGAGGTGACCGTCGCCAGCAGCCTCGTATCCATAGAGCGCCACGTCGGGGTCGTCGAGGAATGCGTGGAAGATTCCCATTGCGTTGCTACCGCCACCAACGCAGGCCGTGACGGCATCCGGGAGTTGACCGGTCAGCTCGATGACCTGCTGTCGAGCTTCTTCCCCGATGATCTTGTGGAAGTCGCGAACCATCACAGGAAAAGGATGGGGACCGGCGACGGTGCCGAGCAGATAGTGGGTGGTGTCGACATTCGCGACCCAGTCCCGCAGTGCGTCGTTGATCGCATCCTTCAACGTACGTGAACCAGTCGTTACGGGAATCACCTCTGCGCCGAGCAGCCGCATTCTGGCGACATTGAGTGCTTGGCGTTCGGTGTCGACCTCACCCATGTAGACGACGCATTCCATCCCGAACAGCGCAGCAGCCGTCGCACTCGCCACACCGTGCTGACCAGCGCCAGTCTCGGCAATGAGCCGCTTCTTCCCGAGCCGTCGCGCCAAAAGCGCTTGTCCGAGCACGTTGTTGATCTTGTGCGAGCCGGTGTGATTGAGATCCTCGCGCTTGAGGATCACGCGGGCACCGCCAGCATGTTCTGCGAACCGCGGCACCTCCGTGATGATCGAGGGTCTTCCGGTGTATGTAGCGTGCAACCCGCTGAGTTCTGCAGCGAAGGCCGGGTCTGACTTCGCGGTCATGTATGCCGCATCGAGTTCGTCGAGCGCGGCAATCAAAGATTCTGGTACGTACCGGCCTCCATACTCACCAAAGTACGGCCCGAGTTCGTCGCGGAGCGCCATTAGACGGCCAGAAATTCGTTGAGAGTTGCGAGCGGGTCGCCCGTAACCAGAGCCTCACCGATCAATACAACGTCCGCGCCGGCGCGCCGGTAGTGTGCGACATCCGCCGCGGACTTCACAGCAGATTCTGCGACTCGAATGACACCGCTTGGAATTCGGTCAGCGAGTGAACCGAACAGGTCCTGATCAAGCTCGAACGTGCTGAGGTCACGAGCGTTGACACCGATGAGGTCTGCCCCGAGATCAAGCGCGCGTTCCACCTCATCCGCGCTGTGAGTTTCAACCAACGCGGTCATCCCCAATTCGTTGGTCAGCGTGAACAGCTCGGCGAGCGTGGTGTTGTCGAGAGCGGCGACAATCAAGAGAGCGAGGTCCGCGCCCGCTGCCCGTGCCTCGAAGAGTTGGTAGGGCTCAGCGATGAAGTCCTTGCGCAAGACGGGAATACTGACGGCATGACGAATCGCGACAAGATCCTCGAGCGCGCCGCCGAATTTTCGGCCCTCAGTGAGTACGCTCACTGCACTTGCGCCGCCACTCTGGTACTCGAGCGCAAGTGCAGCTGGATCCGAGATCGCCGCCAGCTTGCCCTTGGACGGGCTCGAGCGTTTCACTTCCGCGATGATATGCACACTGTCCCGAGGGGCCAACGCGGCCAACGCGTCGAGGGAAGGCCGCTGTGCTCGTGCCTGTGCCTCGACCTGTTTGAGCGGGTGGTGCTCGCGCCGCAGCGCGGCATCCGCAAGGGCACCTCGAACGAGTTCGTCAAGCACGTTAGATATGGGTCTTCCGAGTCAACTTGTCGCCGCCGACACCGTAGCCGGCTTTGGCGAGCAGGTAGCCGCTCACGGCACCAACCCCGACGAGGCCGACGGATGCCCACACTAACCAAGAGAGGTCGAGCCAGTACCCAACGGTGCCGATGGCGAAAGCGACAATCATGATTGTTACCGCGATCCAGGCAGCATAGGAGTTTCCGTGTCCGGGATCAGACTCAGCGCTCATAGTTGTTTGGGCTCCGCTCTCTACGATTGACACAATTCTATCGACAAGCCGAGCGCGCCACTGCGCCACAGGAGCCGCGCCTATCACCTCCGAGTCGGATCATCGCCCTTGCTCAGGGAGTCCCAATCATCGATCGAGGAGCGTGATGCCACGATCTCGGGCCGGTCCTGCTGCCGGGAATTGTGCTTCGAAACAATCTGCCCAGTCGAGGGCGGTTGGGCTGCTGGCCCCAGTGCGCTGTATTTGCGATTGGCTCGCGGCCAACGCCGACTGGTGGCGAGGGTCCCGATTCCGGTGAGAACAAGGCACGCCCCGGCCACGATCGCAACCACACCCCACGGCGTGGAAACTATCGACTCGATGAGCGTCGCTAGCGAATTCGCACCGGCTACCCCGGTGGCACTTGTCACAGCAGAGGTGGCGGCGCTCAGCGGGTCTGCACACGCGCCAATCCCCGAGCTAGCGACCAGCATGCCAATCGCAATCGCCACGAAGGCCAACACCGTGCCAACACCAGGACCCGCGATTGCGAGTGAAGCAAACACGGCGAGCGCTGCGAGCGAAAGCGCTGCGAGGCCCGGTGCCGCGGCATCGCCCGACACTTCGACAGTTGTGCCGTCAACGAGCGAGACAGTCAACCATGGCTGCGTCCAGGCGACGAACGCGAGACCTGAGAAGGTGATGCCCGCTACCACCACCCCGGAACGGATTCGAGCCGAATCCATGTGAGCACGCGCCATCAGAGTTGGCGGAGCGCGTTAGCGATGGCAACAGCTCTCAACGGTGCTGCCGCTTTGTTGATCGACTCTTCGTACTCCTTCTGCGGATCGGAGTCAGCGACGAGTCCAGCGCCCGCCTGCACCCGGGCGATTCCGCCGGAGATCGTGGCTGTGCGGATAGCAATCGCGAGATCAGCATCACCAGCGAAGTCGATGTAGCCGACGACGCCACCATAGACGCCGCGCTGCGCTGGCTCCAGTTCATCGATGATCTTGAGGGCTCGTGGCTTGGGCGCACCAGAGAGCGTGCCGGCTGGGAAGGTCGCGCGGAAGACGTCGATCGGGCTCTTGCCAGCCGCGAGGTCACCCTCAACCGATGAAACGAGGTGCATGATGTGACTGAATCGCTCAACTTGCATGAACTCGGTGACGTCGACAGTTCCGGGCGTGCACACCTTCAACAGGTCGTTTCGTGCGAGGTCGACGAGCATGAGGTGCTCGGCTTGCTCCTTCTCATCGGCAAGAAGTTCTTCTGACAGCGCCTGATCCCGCTCCGGGGTCTCGCCACGCGGGCGCGACCCTGCGATCGGATGCATGTACACGCGATTGCTCGTGACTTTCACGAGAGCCTCCGGGCTCGAACCAACGATCGAATAGGGCTCACCATCGGCATCATTCAGCGAGAGCAGGTACATGTACGGCGAAGGGTTCAGGGTGCGAAGAACGCGGTACACATCGATGGGAGTTGCGGAGAGTTCGAGGTCAAAGCATTGGGAAATGACGACCTGAAAGACGTCGCCATCGCGAATGTACTGCTTCGACCGTTCGATCGCGGCGATGTATTCCGCTTCAGTGACACGCGCGCGCGGTGCTGGCTCGATACTCAAGTCGACCTCCGCCAGATACGCGGCGGTATGTTCGGCCAGCTCTGCCTGCATGCGGTCGAGTCGCGATTGCGCCCCTGACCACAATTCGGCGGCTGATTCCACACCGTCGTTGAGCGCGGCCGCGATGAGCAACACGGTGCCGAAGCGGTGATCGAGCACGACGAGTTCTGAAACAAAGCTCAGCGCCTGGCCTGGGATACTGAAATCGGCTGGCGGCGCATCCGGCAAGTGCTCGATTTGTCTGACGGCTTCCCATCCAATGAACCCGACCAAACCGCCGGTGAGCGGCGGGTGCCCTGGCACTCGCGGGGTCCGCCAACGCTCGTAGAGCGCGGCAATCGAATCCAGAGGTCCAACCGAGGCTGGCCGGTCCGCTTGATCGCCGAGCGCTCGATTCGCTGACAGTCCGTAGTCAAGCCAGGTGACCTTCTCGCCCTGCTGGGTCAGCACACCAAAGCTCGAGGCGCCGACGAAGGAGAACCTCGACCAAATTCCCCCTTGCTCTGCCGATTCAAGGAGGAACGTGCCTGGCTTCCCTTGAGCAAGCTTGCGGTATACGCCAACCGGAGTTTCTCCATCGGCGAAGAGCTCGCGGATGACTGGAACGACGCCGTGGCCTTCGGCAAGACGAGCTTCGAAGTCGGAGCGAGTTGTCGAGTCAGTCATCGCTTGAAGCCTGTTTCGGTACGAGCGGGTCGACGTCGAAGCAGCTGCGCGCGCCCGTGTGACACGCTGGCCCATGCTGCTGCACGGTGACGAGCACGACATCGCCGTCGCAATCGAGCGCGGCAGCTCGCACAAACTGCACATGGCCACTCGTGTCGCCTTTGCGCCAGAATTCCTGCCGACTGCGCGACCAGAACGTCACTCGCCCCTCGGTGAGGGTTCGGCGAAGCGCCTCCACGTTCATGTAGCCGACCATGAGCACGTCGCGGGTGTCTACCTCTTGAATGACTGCTGGCATCAAGCCATCCGCGCCAAACACGGCCCTATCGATAACGGCCCCGACCGTGGCATCCGTCAGCACCTCGTTCATCTGGTCACCGCTCCTGCCGCATTCAGTGAACGCTTGACATCGCCCACGGTCAATTCTCCGCTGTGAAACACGGATGCCGCCAGCACCGCGTCAGCGCCGGCGGCAACCGCAGGCGCGAAATGCTCTACCGCTCCTGCCCCACCGCTCGCGATCACCGGCACCGAACTGAGCGCGCGCATCGCCGCAACGAGCTCCAAATCGAAACCAGCCTTTGTGCCGTCGGCATCGATCGAGTTGACGAGCAACTCACCAGCGCCTCGGTCAATAGCCTCCCGAGCCCAATCCAGGGCGTCAATGTCGGTTTCGGTTCGACCGCCGTGAGTGGTCACGATCCAGCTTGCACCTCGACGCTTAACATCGAGCGAGAGCACGAGTGCTTGTGCACCGAAACGGTCAGCGATCTCGTCGAGAAGTTCTGGCCGGGCAATCGCCGCACTGTTCACGCCGACCTTGTCTGCCCCGTTCGCTTGAAGCCGCGCGACATCATCGGCTGTGCGCACTCCCCCGCCAACAGTCAGGGGGATAAAGACGTGTTCGGCCGTCGCGCGCACCACTTCGTACATCGTCGCGCGCTCGTCGATCGTTGCCGTGACGTCGAGGAAGGTAATCTCGTCAGCGCCCTGTTCGTAGTAGCGTCGCGCCAGCTCGACCGGGTCCCCGGCATCGCGCAGGTTCAAGAAGTTGACGCCCTTAACCACTCGCCCGGCGGCGACGTCCAGACACGGAATGACGCGAATCGCGACCACCATCTCAGATCCGCGCAGCGTGGATCGAGCTGACGATGATCGCGCGCGCTCCAAGCTCCTGCAGTTCGTCGAGCACATGATTGGTATCCGCCGTGGGTACCATGGCTCGGACCGCGACCCACTCTGGATCATGCAGCGGCGCGACGGTTGGGCTCTCAAGACCAGGGGTGATCATGGACGCCGCATCCAACAGCGCAACAGGGACGTGGTAGTCGACCAGCACGAACTGGCGCGCGACGAGGACCCCTTGGAGCCGACGCTGAAGGGTGGCAATTCCCGCAGCGTCTGGGGTGGAGCTGATGAGCACGGCGGTCGAATCGAGGATGATCGGGCCGAAGATCTCCAGGCCCTGAGCGCGCAACGTCGACCCGGTGGACACGACGTCGGCGACAGCATCCGCAACCCCGAGCTTGACGGCGGACTCGACCGCGCCATCGAGGGCGACGATCACCACTTGCACGCCGTTGCGGGCAAGGAAGTCACCGACGAGCGCTGGATAACTCGTCGCAATGCGGAGTCCAGTGAGATCGGCCAGGCTCGAAAAACGGCCGGGTATCGCGGCGAAACGGAAGGTTGATTCTCCGAAGTCGAGGCGCGCAATCTCTTGTGCTGGGCTGCGAGAATCGAGCAATAGGTCACGACCGGTGATGCCGACGTCGAGGGCACCCGAGCCAACGTAGGTCGCGATGTCGCGCGGCCGAAGGTAGAAGAATTCGACATCGTTTCGCGAGTCGAGTGCGCTCAGCGCACGCGGGTCGCGTCGACCGCTGTAACCGGCCTCGGTGAGCATTTCAGCGGCGATCTCACTGAGCGAGCCCTTGTTGGGCACGGCGATCTTAAGCATCAAGCGATTCCTGACGGGGTTGGTTGGGAGGTCGGCTGGATGGGCCTACAGATGTCGCCAGATATCCGCCGGGGTGAGTCCCTTCGCCACCATGAGTACTTGGAGGTGGTACATGAGCTGCGAAATCTCCTCCGCCGTCTCGACGTCAGACTGGTACTCCGCCGCCATCCAGACCTCTGCGGCCTCCTCGACGATTTTCTTGCCGATCGCGTGGACACCTGCGTCAAGTAACTCAACAGTGTTGGACCCATGCGGACGTGCTTCGGCGCGTTGCCCCAGCTCGGCGAACAGCTCCTCGAAGGTCTTCACTCTTCAAGGGTACTAGGGCGGCGTGTCAACCTCAGACGGCCATGAGCCCGTCGAGGCCGTGACAGGCCGAGCGTCGAACAGTGGAGGATCTTGACGCACCTTCGAGTGACCGCGGCTTGGGCCGCGACGGTGACCATCACGCTCACACTCACCGGGTGCTCTTTCACGCCGCCGGTTCCAGAGACAACTGAAGCGTTGCCATCTTCGACACCTTCTGCAGCAGCGGGAACAGCAGCCGGTCGCATCCGCTTCCGCTTCTACGGATCCCGAGCGCAGTACCGAGGCGCTCCTGCTCCCAACCTGCGCTGACCTCTCTACGGCAGACGAGGTGACGGCGCTCATGGGGAGTTTCATGGTGCTCAATCCGCCCGATTCGACTGGGCGTGGTTCGAACTTTCCCGAGCTCGCTGGGGTTCGGACAACCCTGGCGGCTACTGGATCAAGCGGAGTGTCGACCGGAGGCGACTCGATCATCTTCGCGACACGCGCCGAGGAGACGCAGGAATCGCGGGGATACACCGAGTTGCACTACCTCACAGCCGGCGTCTGGGTTGCGGTGACCGACCGGACCCGGCGGTGGGCAAAGCAGCCATGGACCGTGTCGCCGAACTCAATCCGACAAGGTTTCCCTAGCTGGTGCCGAGGAGATCGATCACGAAGGTGAGAGTGCGCCCGGAGAGGCGATGTCCGCCGCCGACCGGACCGTAGGCAAGATGGGGCGGGCAGATGAGCTGGCGGCGACCGCCGACCTTCATGCCGGGGATACCTTCCTGCCAGCCCTTGATGAGACCCTGGAGTGGAAACTGGATTGACTGTCCGCGGCTCCAACTCGAGTCGAACTCTTCGCCAGACTCGAAATCGACGCCAAGGTAGTGCACCTCGACCGTTGCACCCGGGGCAGCTTGGGCACCGCTGCCCTCTTCGATGTCAATGATCACGAGCTCAGTTGGCTCTGCTCCCTCATAGAACTCGACCTCTGGCTTGCTTCGCGCTGAATCTGTCATGATCCCATCGTGCCAGTAGTGGGCGAGGAACTTACAACCGAGCCGCTAGCGTGCGCGCCCGTCCGCCGCCTGTCGAAGGCCCGCGATGGCGGCAGTGGGATCGTCTGTGCCAAACACTGCTGAGCCTGCGACGAAGGTGTCTGCGCCAGCCTGGCGCGCGATTGCGATCGTCGAGAGGTCGATACCGCCATCAACTTGAAGCCAGGTCTCGCTGCCCGTCACATCAATCGCATCGCGCACAGCGCTGAGCTTTGCCAGAGTCGAGACCATGAAGCTTTGGCCGCCGAAGCCCGGTTCAACGGTCATGATGAGTACCTGGTCGAACTCCGCGAGTAGGCCAAAGTAGGGCGCAGCATCGGTGCCGGGTTTGAGTGCAATTCCTGCACGGGATCCAAGACCGCGCAAGGTGCGAGCCAGTTCGACCGGGCGACCGGTCGCCTCAGCGTGAAAGGTCACCGAGAACGCGCCAAGTTCGGCGTATCTCGGCGCCCACCGGTCGGGGTCATCGATCATCAGGTGCACGTCGAGCGGAATCGCAGAAACTTGCTGGATGCGCTCCACCATCTGAGGCCCGAACGTGAGGTTCGGAACAAAGTGATTGTCCATGACATCGACATGGACAAGGTCGGCAGTTGCGATTCGCGCGATATCACGCTCGAGGTTCGCGAAGTCGGCGGCGAGGATGCTTGGACTGATGCGCACGGCCATGCTCACACCTTAGTGAGCAACTGGATGAACATCGCATCAGTGCCGTGGCGGTGTGGCCATAGCTGTACATGGCTTGCCTTGGGCAGATCCAGCGCTTCGTCGACAATGGACTGGAGCACCGCGACAGTGTCTAGCCGCTCCATGTGCGGGGAGCTACGCAAGGCAGCCGCGACAATGGCCTTGGTTTCAGCGGCATGGGGCGAACACGTCACGTACGCGACAATGCCGCCCGGCTTCAGCGCAGCAAACGCCGCGCGAAGCAAGCGAAGCTGCAGTGCACCGAGTTGCGCAACGTCGCTCGGTTGCTTACGCCACCGGGCTTCAGGCCGTCGCCGAAGTGCGCCGAGTCCTGTGCACGGGGCATCCAGCAGAATGCGGTCGAACGCGGCTGGAAACCGCTCACCGATGGAGACCCCATCTAGCTCGAGCACTTCAGGGGCCGGATCGAAGACGGCGAGCGTCTCGCGCACAAGCGAGGCGCGCGCCGGCACGAGCTCGTTGGCCACGAGCACCGCACCTCCCTGTGCTGCCTCTGCCGCAAGAACGGCAGCCTTGCCGCCCGGGCCAGCGCACATGTCGAGCCAGTGTTCGCCTGGCTGCACGGTTCGAGCGCGACTGAGCGCGAGAGACGCCAGCTGGGAGCCCTCGTCCTGTACGCGAGCACGACCGGTCCGCACCTCGGCCAGGCGAAGCGGGTCGCCCCGATCGAGAGTTGCACCGATCGGTGAGAAGGGTGTCGCGCGCGCTTCGAGCTCCGATCGTTGTGCCAGTCCTGGCAGCGCGGCGAGGCAGACCTTCGGTGCAACATTGTCTGCCCCGAGCAGACTTTCCAACTCCGCTTCGCGGCCCTCTGCAACAAGGACTTGCCGAAAAGCCCTCGTCACCCAGAGCGGATGCGAGTACTCAATCGAGAGCGCTTCCTCGCCCGACCCCGCGTCGGCGAGAACGCGGTTGCGCCACGTAGCCGCATCGGTGCGGGTGATCGTGCGCAATACAGCGTTGACGAACCCAACCGCCGAATTTGACCCAACGGTCTTGGCAAGATTGACCGATTCATCGACCGCCGCGTGTTGTGCGACCCGCATTGAGAGCAACTGGTGACAAGCGAGCCGCAACACGTCGAGAATGCTGGGATCGATCGCGCTCACTGGCCGCTTGGCCGCTTGCTCGATGATGCGGTCGTAGTAGCCCTGCATGCGTAGCGTGCCGTAGGTCAGCTCGGTCGCCAGTCCAGCATCCGCCTCATTGAGCTTTGCCCGACCGATGCGCACCGGCAGCAGCAAGTTCGCATAGGCGTCAGACTCCCTGACCGCAATAAGCACGTCGAGGGCGATCCTGCGGGCAGATTGGGGCTGGCTCACTCCGCCACCACGGCGCTGGCACTTGGCCGACCGCGCCACCAATCGGCGGCGTTCATTGCGCGCTTTCCGGCGGGATGCACCGACAGTAGCTCGATCGGATCAGTCGTGGTTCCAACCAGCACCGCCTTACCGACCCGCCGCAACTCACCCGGCGCGATGCCAGAAAACTCACGTGCAATCGCTGCTTCCAGAATCTTGAGCCTCGCACCGTCAAGGATAGTGAACGCCCCGGGCTCGGGTGTCACGCCACGGATCTGTGCGAACACGCTACTGGCCGGGCGCCGCCACTGCACCTCGCCGTCGCTGAGCAACAGTTTCGGTGCAGTCGTCACCTCGCCAATTTGCGGTCGCGACCGCGCCGTGCCGTCAGCGATCGAGTCGACCACGCCTAGCAGCAATTCAGCTCCAGCAGTTGCGAGGGTGTCGAGCAGCGCTCCGGCTGTCTGTTGGGCGCCGATCGGCTGTTGGATGTGCGCGAATACCTCTCCAGCATCGAGATCGTTGACCAACTGGAATACGGCTGCACCGGTCGTCGAGTCGCCGGCGATTATTGCGTGCTGAACGGGTGCAGCGCCACGCCACCGTGGGAGGAGTGAGAAGTGTAGGTTGATCCAGCCGAGACGCGGCGTTGACAGCAACGGCTCCCGCACAAGCGCGCCATAGGCGACGATAACCCCAAGGTCGGGCCCGAGATTGCGGACGCGCTCTGTCACCTCGTCGCCCAGCCGATTCTGACGGATCGATTCGATTTCGTGCTCGACGGCATAGTGGGCCACGGGCGTCGGGGCACTCACCGCCTTGCGGCCCTGCGGTGAATCTGCACGGGTGATGACTGCAATGACCCGGTGTCGAGATTGATTGAGGATGCGCAGGCTCGGCAGGGCCGCAGCCGGGCTTCCAGCGAACACGATTCTGAGTGCGGTCACCCGAGCATTCTCCCCCGCCGTAGCGGATCAGTTGGCTTCGACAACAGTTCAGGCATCGAGGAACGGCTCGCTGTCGTCGAATCGCACCCGCAGCGTGAGCGGTCGTTGACTCTGGTTCGCGACCGGCGGCCTCGATGGTGGTCGTGCCGTTGCGGCCCGAATGACGTCAGCCCGTAGCTGGGCGGCGACAGCCGGACCAAGCGCGTAATCGAAACGCACTATCGATCGAGCGCTGCCATCAGCCAGCACCACTGGGCCGAGGACATCGATGAAGTGGGTCGAGCTAACGCCGACCGCGGCGAGCGTAGCTTCTGCAACTCGCTCGTGAGTGCCTGTAACGGTCGCGACCCGAACGGCAGGAGGGAAGCGAAGTCGCCTGCGGTCAGCGAGTTCCGCGCTCGCGTAATCCGCTTGGCGCCAGGTTGTCAGTGCCGTCGCAAGTGCACCACCAACGCCGACGAGCACGATCGAGGCGGTTTGGGAGGCGAGGGCTGCGGCGTTTGACCACGACCGCAGACAGTCTTCACCGACCCGGAGTGATTCTCGTGCAAGCATGCCATCGCCGTCGAGTAGGAGTACGGCAGCAAAGCCGCCCTGTGCGACGGGTTCTGCGCCACGCGTGGCGATCACAAGCGCTGGCTCGGCTCCGACGTGCAAAATCGGGCGTTCACCGTCGGCAACCAGCACGAGCGCGCCTGGAAAGGCGCGGCCAAGATCTTCAGCTGTTCGAGTCGCACCGGAACCGATCAATCGCAGGGTGTTGCCATCGCACGCTGCGCACTGCCAGTGAGCCGCGAGAGCACCGCACCATGAACACGAAGGCACTGCGTCGGCTGTGTTGGACTGCAAGGGTCCATCGCATCGGCGGCAACGAGCAGTGCACTGGCAATCGCGACAGGCGAGCCTCGGCGCGTAGCCGGGGCGCGCCACCTGAATGAGGACCGGTCCGGTCTTGAGGGCCGCGCTCGCGATCTCCCAGGCCGAAGAGGGGATCCGAGCTCGTGCGGCGAAACCGTCACGCGCAGCTTGCTGCGCTGTTGGTACAACTTTCGGGCGTCGACGCGGCTGCGGTTCGATCGAGCTCAGCCAGCCGACCTCGAGAAGTCGCTGGACTTCGGTGCTGCGCGTATGAGCCAAAAAGATGAGCGCGCAGCCCTGTTGCTCTTGCCGAATCAGTGCAGCATCTCTGCTGTGCACGTATGGCGCGAGCGGCTCGGCATGGAGCGGATCCCCGTCGTCCCACAGCGCAATCAGGCCGAGCGATGGTGCAGGCGCGTAGATGACGGAGCGATTGCCCACGATCACGATGCCGGATTCGCCTAGGCACCGCAAGAATGCGCGATAACGGTCAGCATTCGACTGGCGAGCATCCAACCGGATAATGCGTTCGGCCGGCACCAGTTCAGCAAGCGCAGCCAGAAGCTGTTCTTGGTCGCGGTAATCAGGTACCGCGAGGATTGCGGTGCCCTGCTCAGCGACAGTTGCGGCCGCGGCCTGCGCGAGAGTCAACGCCCAGGCCCCAACGCTGGCGCCTCCTGCGACCTCGACGACTCCGGGGATCGCAGCGACCGCCGCGCGCCCGTTCGCACGAACGATCGATTCGACCGTGCCAGAGGGGTACCCGGAGACGGCCGGCGTGGCAAAGGTGCTGAGTCGCCCGGTGCGCTCGGCGTCGAGCCACGCCTTCTCAACTCGCACTTGCCGAGGAGGAATCGCGAGCCTAAGGATGTCACTTGCCGAACCAGCGGCCCTGTCCGCGGCGGCCCGTGCGAGATCCCAGACCTCGTTGTGCAGCACCGCGACGGGTGACACCACGGATTCGATTGTGCTCAGGGTTCCGGTGTAGTCGACCGAATCAACGATCTCAACGATGTAGCCGGCCGAGAATCTGCCAGCCGAGCGAAACGGCACCGTAACGCGCATGCCGCTCCTGGCTGTAGCGCGCAGCTTCTCGGGGATAACGTAGTCGAACAGCCGATCAAGTTGTGGCAATGGTGAGTCGATGACCACTCGTGCGATCGTCGGTTGGTCGGCCTCCGCCGTCACGCTACGCGCCGACTGCGCTGCGCAGTTGCTCGACTCGATCGAGCCGCTCCCAGGTGAACTGCGGTAGTTCGCGACCAAAGTGCCCGTAGGTCGCTGATGCTGCATAGATCGGGCGCAACAAGTCCAGTTCACGGATAATCGCTGCGGGCCGCAAATCGAACACCTCGCGGATTGCATCGATGATGGCGGCATCCGAAAAGTGACCGGTGCCGAAACTTTCGACATAGAGCCCGACTGGCGCTGCCTTGCCGATTGCGTAGGCCACTTGCACCTCAAGTCGCTCCGCGAGGCCAGCCGACACGGCATTCTTTGCTACCCAACGAAGCGCGTATGCAGCCGAGCGGTCGACTTTCGAAGGATCCTTGCCACTGAATGCGCCGCCGCCGTGCCTGGAAGCGCCTCCGTAGGTATCCACGATGATCTTGCGGCCGGTGACGCCGGCGTCGCCCTGCGGACCGCCGATCTCGAAACGACCGGTCGGGTTGATGAGTACGCGCACTCCGCTGGAATCCAGGGCGCTTCGCTCAAGAGTGGGCGCGATCACGAGTCTCTGGACTTCGCGTCGAAGCTCCTCGGTCTCAATCGCCGCAGAGTGCTGCGTCGAGACGACCACGGTCTCGACCGTGCGAGGGGTTGACCCGTCGTACCCGATTGTGACTTGAGTCTTGCCGTCGGGTCGCAAATAGTCGACAAGACCGCTCTTGCGAACCTCAGCAAGGCGTTCAGCGAGTCGATGAGCGAGCCAGATCGGGACCGGCATAAGTTCAGGAGTCTCGGTTGTCGCATAGCCGAACATGATGCCCTGATCGCCAGCGCCCTGAAGGTCGTCAGCGTCGACGCTCGACTCCTCGCGTGACTCGAAAGCGTGGTCGACCCCTTGGGCGATATCGGGCGACTGACCACCGATCGACACCGAGACTCCGCACGAACTGCCGTCGAAGCCAACCTCCGATGAGTTGTAGCCGATCTCGGAGATGCGCGCACGTACGATCGACGGGATGTCAACGTACCCGCTGGTCGTCACCTCTCCGGCGACATGAACGAGTCCGGTCGTGACAAGGGTCTCGACGGCGACGCGTGCGTGTGGGTCGACCGCGAGCAGACCATCCAAGATGCTGTCGCTGATCTGATCGCAGATCTTGTCTGGGTGCCCCTCAGTTACAGACTCTGAGGTGAACAGGCGAAGATCGTTGGTCATTGAGTCTCCAGAGAGGTTTAGCCTTGCCGATGATTCGGAGCTACCAGGTCGAGGATGTGATCGGCTACCGCGAGCTTCGAGCCGCTGGCCTCCCCAACTATAGCGCCGGCCCGATCGAGCACGACGATGCGGTTGGTGTCTGTTGCAAACCCTTCATCCCAGCCAACCCTGTTGACGACGAGATAATCGCACCCTTTGCGGACGAGCTTGTCTCGCCCCAGTTCGATGAGCGCAGCGTCATCCGCCTCGGTTTCGGCCGCGAAGCCGACGATAACTTGATCGGCCCGAGCACGGACGGAGATACTGCTCAGGATGTCTGGGGTTCTGACAAGCGACAGCTCAAGTATTTCCCCCACAAGGTCCTTCTTGAGTTTTGACTCTGAGATTCTGCTCGGCCGGTAGTCGGCGATCGCTGCGGCCATGATGACGAGGTCAGACTCGCCCAGTCTGCCGTTGACCGCTGCCTGGACCTCCAACGCGGTGTTTGCGACAACGGTCTCAATCGACGTTGCGACATCAGCCGACAACGAACTCTCGAGGTGTGCCGCAACTAGGGTCACCGTGGCCCCGCGACGCGTGGCCGCCTCCGCGATCGCGAGACCCTGTTTGCCGCTCGATCGGTTTCCGATGAACCGAACCGGGTCGAGCGGTTCGCGTGTTCCACCGGCTGTCACGAGCACTCGCAGACCGGCGAGATCACGTGACGATTTGACTCGTGTGATGGCAGCAGCAACGATCGTCTCCGGGTCTTCCATCCGACCAGGACCGGAATCGGCGCCGGTGAGCTGGCCGGAGGCTGGACCGACCACCGCGACACCGCGTTCGAGCAAAACCGCGATATTCGCTTGGGTGGCCGGGTGCCACCACATCTCGGTGTGCATCGCAGGGGCGATCACCAGTGGCGCAGTACTTGCGAGGATCGTGTTGCCGAGCAAATCATCGGCCAGTCCGACTGCGAGTTTCGCGATCGTGTTCGCAGTTGCGGGGGCAACGATAATAAGCTCTGCGGCCTGCCCGATCGCGACATGGCGAACCTCGGCCACACCCTCATAGAGATCTGAATGCACTGTGTTGCGGCTGATCGCTTCGAGAGTCGGGCGGCCTACAAAGCGCAGGGCATTCTCGGTCGCGACGACGTGCACGTCATGACCGGCCAGCACCAGTGCGCGAACCACACCGACGGCCTTGTACGCCGCGATTCCTCCGGTAATGCCAACGACGATATTCACGAGAGGACGTTCGCTGACGCGGTGGGGCTACTCCGAGCTCAAGCGCTTGAGCTCGAGCTTGTCGTTGTTGATCTCGTGAAGGGCGACAGAAAGGGGCTTGTCATCGATCGTGGAGTCAACGAGCGGACCGATGTTATCGAACAGGCTGCCTTCGTGAAGGTCCGCGTAGTAGTCGTTGATCTGACGAGCACGTTTTGATGCAAAAATAACCAGCTGGTACTTCGAGTCAACCTTTGAGAGCAACTCGTCGATCGGGGGATCAATGATTCCGGAATGCTTGTCGACCACGTTGAGCTCCTTGGCTTCTCGAAAGATGGTGCGTTTCACCCGAGCGGGCAGGTTACGCAGTCATCAATTCTACGACCTCCATGGCCGCCTGACGGACGTTGTTGTTGACGACACGGAAATCGAACTCGTCCTGGGCTGCCAGTTCGACCTTCGCTGTCTCAAGTCTGAGCTGCTGTTCACTGGCATCCTCGGTGCCACGCCCAATGAGGCGACGTACCAGCTCCTCCCACGATGGCGGAAGCAGGAACACCAGAACAGCCTCTGGCATGACCCGACGCACCGCTCGAGCACCTTGAAGATCGATCTCGAGCAGCACTCTTCTGCCGGCCGCCACCGCAGCATCGAGCGGTGGTCGAGGTGTTCCATACCGGTAGCTGTTGTGAACGACCGCCCACTCAAGCAACTCGCCACCTTCGATCATTCTGTCAAACTCTGCGTCGGTCACGAAGTAGTAGTGCTTGCCGTCGACCTCGCCGGGACGAGGGCTCCGCGTGGTCGCAGAAACACTCAACTGAACATCAGGAACGTGATCCCGAATGTAGGAAGATACTGCTCCCTTGCCGACCGCCGTTGGACCCGCCAGAACCACCAAACGGCTGCTTCGCACTGCAGCCGGGCCGCGTTGCGATCGTGCTGCCTCGAGAAACTCGCGCAGCCTGACGCGCTGTGAAGCGCCGAGGCCACCGAGGCGCTTTTTTGGCGAGAGCCTAAGTTCGGTTAGCGCGCGCTCCAGACGCACCGGCCCGAATCCTCGGATGCTCGTGAGCAGCTCTCGCACTGTCAATCCCGCCTCAGCAGAACTTCGGTCGCTCATGCCGACGTCGAGCACCTCAATGACCGTCCGCTCGCGGTTTCGAACAGCGCGCTTGACGAACGCTCTTGCTTGCCTGGCCGCAACGGCGGCCTGGCCCGCAGCCCGGCGATCAATGTCGGGCAGTTCGCCCCGCGGAGTCATCTGGACACCGCCAGCGCAAGTTCGGCAGCAGCACTCTCGAGAGCGTGAACTACCCCGGCCGGTCCGGCGACGAGCACCGAGCGCGAAACTGTTGCGACTATTCGCGGGGTGGCGACGCCGAAGAGGCGTGCTACGTCCCGAAGTTTCGCGCCCTGTGCGCCGAAGCCGGGAGCGAGGATTGGGGCGCGGTCGTGTTGGGAGAGCTGAACACCGAGCTCCTCGAGTGCGAGCGTTGCTCCGAGCACAACCCCGATCGAACCAAGCCGATCACCGACCGGGTTCAGTGACTCGACCTCGTCGATAATCGCAGCAGCAAGCGTGACTGCCGTTTCCGCTCCGCCACCGACTCTCGCAGACTGAATACCAAACGCTTCTCGGTTCGAGGTGCCGGCGAGCACAAAAACCCCTTTCAGCGACCGCGCGGCAAGCTCGAAGACCGCATTGTTTGACGCAACGCCGAGGAACGGACTGATCGTCATGGCATCGGACTCCAGCGGACTCCCCGGCATGAGCCACGCCTCGCCGTATGCTTCAACGCTCGAACCAACATCACCGCGTTTCGCGTCCGCGATCACGATGAGTCCAGCGGCGCGAGCCTCGGCAATGACGGTCTCAAGCGCGAGATAGCCAGCGGCGCCGTGCCGCTCAAAGAATGCTACTTGAGGCTTAACGATGCCGACCCGGCCGGTCGCCGCTTCGATGACGCGGAGCCCGAACTCTTTGACACCCGACGCCGAATCCGAAAGCCCCCATGCCGTGAGCAACTCTGCGTGCGGATCTATCCCGAGGCACAATTGCCCGTACTCGCTGAATGCCGCACCGAGGCGACCTCCGAAACTAAGGCCTAGCAAGGCTCTCAGCCCGTTCGATCGCGTAGTCCTGCAATGACTTCACCGAGAACCCCTGCGTAATCGCTTCGAAGGATGCAACGGCGGCGCCCACTTGAGCGATCGTTGTGAACAGCGGCTTATCTGCAGCAACAGTCGCTGTGCGGATCTCGTAGCCGTCTGCCCTCGCACTGCGCCCGCTTGGCGTGTTGATCACGACATCCACCTCACCATTGTCGATGAGCTCAACAATCGAAGGCTCGCCGTCGATGACCTCCTGACCCATCGAGTATTTGCGCACGACGCGGGCTTCGATACCGTTTCGAGCGAGCACCTCGGCGGTTCCCTCCGTCGCGAGAATCGTGAAGCCTAGCTGGCTCAGTCTCAGTACCGGCAATACAATCGCTCGCTTATCGCGGTCAGCAACCGAAACGAAGACTGCGCCGGTTGCCGGGAGTCCGCCGTATGCCGCTTCCTGTGACTTTGCGAATGCCTTCGGAAAGTTCGAGTCAATGCCCATGACCTCGCCGGTCGAGCGCATCTCCGGACCGAGCACTGAGTCAACAATGTGACCTTCGACAGTACGGAAGCGCTTGAAGGGCAAGACGGCCTCTTTCACGGCGACCGGCGCATCCATTGGTACGACAGAGCCGTCTTGAGTCGGCAGCAGCCCATCGGCGATCAACGAGCGGATGCTCCGACCGACCATGACAAGCGCAGCAGCCTTGGCCAGTTGAATGCCGAGAGCCTTTGACACAAATGGCACCGTGCGCGAGGCGCGTGGATTTGCCTCGAGCACATAGAGCACACCCTGGCCGATCGCGAACTGCACATTGATGAGTCCCTGCACCCCGATGCCGCGAGCGATTGCCAGGGTAGCCTCGCGCACTCGATTGATTACATCGCGCCCGAGCGTCACTGGCGGAAGTGTGCACGCCGAGTCACCGGAGTGGATTCCCGCCTCTTCGATGTGCTCCATGATGCCGCCGATATAGAGTTCGGTGCCGTCGAAGATCGCATCGATGTCAATTTCGATCGCGTCATCCAAGAACCGATCGACAAGCAATGGCGAACCGGGTGCGATGATGGCTTGATCCTTGACGCGCTCGAAATACGATCGCATCGATTCGGTGTCGTAGACGATCTCCATGCCCCGCCCCCCGAGTACGTGACTCGGTCGCACAAGCACCGGATATCCGATCGACTCGGCGATCGCGATAGCTTCGCGCTGATCGGTTGCTGTGCCGTTCTTTGGCGAAATGAGGCCGGCGTCCGCCAAAATCTCTGAGAACAGGCCGCGTTGCTCTGCGAGATCAATCGCCTCTGGCGTTGTGCCAAGAACGGGCACGCCAGCATCTTTGAGGCCCTGCGCGAGCCCGAGTGCGGTTTGGCCGCCGAGCTGCACAATGACACCGACGAGCTCGCCGGACTGGCGTTCGGCGTGAATGATCTCAAGCACATCCTCGAGGGTGAGAGGCTCGAAGTACAAGCGGTCGCTCGTGTCGTAGTCGGTCGAGACCGTCTCGGGGTTGCAGTTGATCATGATCGTTTCGAAACCGGCATCGGAGAGGGCAAACGAGGCGTGCACGCAGGAGTAGTCAAATTCAATGCCCTGACCGATTCGGTTCGGGCCTGACCCGAGGATCACAACCTTTCTGCGTTGGCTCGGAATCACTTCGGTCTCGAAGTCGTAGCTTGAGTAGTGGTAGGGCGTCAGCGCTGGAAACTCGCCGGCGCAGGTGTCGACGGTCTTGTAGACCGGCCGAACACCCAACTGCCAGCGCAAGGCTCGCACTTCAGACTCCTGGATGCTCCGGAGTTGCGCAATCTGGTGGTCGCTGAAGCCGTGGTTCTTGGCCAAGCGAAGCAAGATTGCATCCAGCGGCACAAAGGCTGAGACCTCGACGGCGACTTCGTTGATGAGCGCGATCTGGTCGACAAACCACGGGTCGATACCGGTCGCGTCGAAGACTTCCTCGACTGTCGCCCCGGCGCGCATCGCCTGCTGCACTGTAACGATACGACCATCGGTCGGAACGCTTGCGAGCGCCAGTAGCGCAACTTTGTCACCGGGCTCGCCCAGCCAGTGAAAGCTACTGCCGCGCTTCTCGAGAGAACGCAATGCCTTCTGCAGGGCCGTCGAATAGTTGCGACCGATTGCCATCGCCTCGCCGACCGATTTCATGGTCGTTGTCAACCGAGTATCGGCAGCGGGAAACTTCTCGAAAGCGAAGCGCGGAACTTTGACAACGACATAGTCGAGGGTGGGCTCGAAGCTCGCCGGGGTCACCTTCGTGATGTCGTTCGGGATCTCGTCGAGCCGGTAGCCGATCGCGAGCTTCGCCGCGATTTTCGCAATCGGGAAGCCGGTGGCTTTCGATGCCAAGGCGCTCGAACGGGAAACTCTCGGGTTCATCTCAATCACGATCACACGACCGTCGGCAGGATTCACTGCGAACTGGATATTGCAACCGCCGGTGTCGACGCCGACCGCTCGGATGATGTCGATGCCAATGTTGCGCAAGTTCTGGTACTCACGGTCGGTCAGGGTGAGAGCCGGGGCGACGGTGATCGAGTCTCCGGTGTGCACGCCAACCGGGTCGACGTTCTCGATCGAGCACACCACAACCGTGTTGTCTGCCGTGTCGCGCATGAGTTCGAGCTCGTACTCTTTCCAACCCAGAATCGACTCTTCAAGCAGCACCTCGGTCGTCGGGCTCTGATGCAGGCCGTCCGTGACCATTCGCTCGAGGTCTTCGCGGTTGTATGCGAAACCCGAGCCAAGCCCTCCCATTGTGAACGACGGACGGATAACGAGTGGATATCCGAGATCCTCAGCGAAGTGGATCGCCTCGGAGACCGTGTGCGCAATGTGGCTTCTGGCAACGTCGGCACCGACATCCAACACCAGCTGTTTGAAGATCTGGCGATCCTCGCCCTTGTTGATCGCCTCGAAATTGGCGCCGATGAGTTCGACACCGTACTTCTCAAGAATTCCGTGTTGGTGTAGCTCGATCGCTGCGTTGAGGGCGGTTTGCCCTCCGAGGGTCGGCAAAATCGCATCGGGCTTCTCTTTCGCAATGATGCTCTCGATCACCTGCCAAGTGATCGGCTCAATGTAGGTTGCATCAGCGAAGTCGGGATCAGTCATGATCGTTGCGGGATTCGAGTTGACGAGGATGACTCGGACACCCTCCTCTCGCAGCACTCGACATGCTTGTGTGCCGGAGTAGTCAAACTCGGCCGCCTGTCCGATAACGATCGGTCCGGAGCCGATAACGAGAACCGAGTTGATGTCGGCGCGCTTAGGCATTCGACTCCTTGTGCGAAACAACCAGGTCGCGAAACCGGTCGAACAGGTAGTTGGCGTCATGCGGCCCAGCGGCAGCCTCCGGGTGGTATTGCACCGAGAACGCGGGGATGTCGAGCGCTCGTAATCCCTCAACAACGTTGTCGTTGAGGTTGACGTGGCTCACCTCAACCCGACCGAATCCAGCCGGACTCTCGCTCACGACACCGATCGGCGCGTCGACGGCGAAGCCATGGTTGTGGCTCGTAATCTCGGTGCGGCCGGTCAACACGTCAAGAACCGGCTGATTGATGCCTCGGTGCCCGAATGGCAGCTTGTACGTTCCGTAGCCGAGTGCTCGGCCAAGCAACTGATTGCCGAAACAAATGCCGAAGAACGGCAATCCAGCGCGCAAGACGCCTTGCAGGAGTTCGACATGCTGATCGGATGCCGCGGGGTCGCCCGGCCCGTTCGAATAGAACACGGCAACCGGCGAGAGTGCCAGAAGTTCATCGAGCGTGCTGGATTGCGGCAGCACGTTGACCTCGAAACCGCGCGCAGCGAGATAGGTGATTGTGGAGGTCTTGACGCCGAGATCGAGTACCGCGAGCGTGCCGATCGACTCGCCGCGTGCCGCGACGATGTAGCCGCTTTCGGTGGAGACTTCCCGAGATAGATTGCGTCCATTCATCGCGTCGGTGGCACGCACGAACGCTAGTTGCTCGTCGAGCGTTAGCATGGCATCCGCACCGCTGAAGATGCCGCCGCGCATCGCACCCGCGTCACGCAATCGTCGAGTCACGGCTCGAGTATCGATGCCGCTGATTCCGACGACGCCCTCGGCAAGGAGTTGCGCATCGAGCGAGCCGGTCGCGCGGTGATTTGAGACAACACGCGACGGGTCACGAACGACGAAGCCAGACACCCAGATGCGCGAGGATTCAGAGTCTTCCCCGTTGACGCCGGTGTTGCCGATGTGCGGCGCTGTCATCACGACAATCTGACCGGCATAGCTCGGATCGGTAACCGTCTCCTGGTACCCCGTCATTCCAGTTGCGAAGACGACTTCTCCGAGAGAGCGTCCTGTGGAACCGTAGGCGCGGCCGTGAAAGGCCGATCCATCTTCGAGAACGAGCCATGCCTCTGATGATGCGGTCATGATGCTGAGGCCTCTCGGTGGAGCATCTTCTCAAGTGCGGTATCGAACGCCCCCGGCGAGTCGAGCCTGAAATAGCTGTCAACCGATTGATCGCCGAGCGCCCACTCGAGCACATGCAGTCCGTCGGACTCAACGACACGATCGATCGTCCAGGTCGCGCGTCGAACGCCGTGCACGCTTGCGGCCTCAAGCCACCAGAGCCGCTCCCCCGGCCGTTCGATGAGTACGCCGGCGTCTGTGACTGTCAAGGTCGCTACGCTCCTGAAGCCAAGCCCGTGGACGGCGATCCGATCCAGTGGATCACCGCTGATGGTTGTCGCGACATAGCGCGCCGAGAATACTCCGATGCCGGTTCCGGTTCCGGTGCCCTCCGGTGGCGCGGGAGGCGCAGCAATGGCCGACTGCCGACGCAGCCGTGCCCGCCAACCCAAGCCCATGAGCGCAAGCAGGAGGACAAGGAGCCCGAGCACTACCAACATCAGCACCGACCTATCCACGTGACTCCTTTGCGTACGCGGCGACCGAATCGGCATCGAGCAGTTCGCCGTCGATGACCGTTGGGTAGCCGTTATGGATCGTAGCCATAACCCGACCCGGGAGTTCTCTGCCGAGGTACGGAGAGTTTCTTCCCTTTCCCTTGAGACTGTCGATCGTGAACTCGCGCTTGGCGCTCGGGTCGATGATCGTCAGGTTCGCAGGGCTTCCGTCAGCAAACGCTCTGTCGAAGCCCGCAAGACCCCCGATCTCCGCTGGCTTGACCGAGAGCACCCGGGCCACGTCGGTCCACGTCAATTGGCCGGTGTCAACCATGGCGTGCTGCACAACGCTGAGCGCGGATTCAAGGCCGACCATGCCGTTCGAAGCTTCTGCCCAGGCGCACTCCTCGGCTTCCGGCGGGTGCGGGGCGTGGTCAGTGGCCACGATGTCGATTGTCCCGCCGGCTAGCGCGGCACGCAGTGCGTGAATATCCTCGTCGCGACGCAACGGTGGGTTTACCTTGAATCGGGAGTCGAAGCCACGCACTAACTCTTCGTTCAGAAGCAGATGGTGAGGGGTCACCTCGGCCGTGATCTTGATTCCGCGAGCCTTCGCCCAGGCAATAACCTCGACAGACCCCGCGGTCGAGACATGACAGACGTGCAATCGCGCGCCGACATGCTCCGCGAGCAGTGCGTCACGCGCGATGATCGACTCCTCAGCCACCGCCGGCCAGCCGGCGAGCCCGAGTTCACTGGAGACAGTTCCCTCGTTCATCTGGGCGTCGATCGTCAAACGCGGATCCTGGGCGTGCTGAGCGACGACTCCTCCGAAGGTTTTGACGTACTCAAGCGCACGCCGCATGAGCAGGGAGTCGTGAACGCACTGTCCGTCATCGGAGAACACTCGCACTGCGGCTCGCGACTTAGCCATAGCGCCGATCTCGGCGAGGCGTTCGCCCGCGAGGCCGACGGTGACCGCTCCGATCGGCCGGACTGTCACGTAACCGTGTGATTCTCCGAGTGAGTGCACTTGCTCGACAACGCCAGCAGTATCTCCGACGGGCATGGTGTTTGCCATGGCGAAGACCGCCGTGAACCCGCCAATGGCGGCCGCTCGGGAACCGCTCAGCACCGTTTCGCTGTGCTCAAAGCCTGGTTCACGCAAGTGTGTGTGCAAATCAACGAGTCCAGGCAGCGCGAGCAATCCAGCTGCCTCGATCACGCGACGCGGCGATCCTGCGAGCTCGCTCACGTACTTGCCGTCGTCAATGTGCAGGTCACGCCGAGTACCATCCGGCAACCCTGCGCCGCGGATCACGATGCTCATGCGGCGGTGCCGGTGCCGGTGCCGGTGCCGGTGGCAGTGTCGGTGCCAGTGCCGCTGCCGGTGCCTGTGAGCAGTTCGTAGAGCACAGCCATCCTTACCGAAACCCCACTCGCGACCTGCTCGAGCACCGTTGAACGGTACGAGTCGGCGGCGACAGAGGAAATTTCCAAACCCCGGTTCATAGGTCCGGGGTGCATCACCATGGTAGCCACCGGAAGTCGTGCCACTCGCTCATCATCGAGCCCCCACTGCCTCGCATACTCACGTTCATTCGGAAAGTATGCGTGGTTCATGCGCTCAGACTGGATGCGCAGCATCATGATGACGTCTGGCTTGAAGTCGATTGCGACATCGAAATCGTAGCCAACAGTCGATGGCCACGCCTCGACGCCAATCGGAATAAGAGTCGCCGGTGCGACCAGATGCACGCGCGCGCCAAGAGAAGCCAGGAGCCAAACGTTCGAACGCGCTACTCGCGAGTGCAGAATGTCACCGACAATCGTGACGGCGACGCCATCGAGTGCTTTTCCTCGCGCAGCAGCCCCGTGGATTCGCTTTCGCATCGTGTACGCGTCGAGCAAGGCCTGAGTCGGGTGCTCGTGAGTGCCGTCTCCAGCGTTGATGATGGCTGCGTTTGTCCATCCACGTTCAGCGAGCACTTGGGCCGCCCCGGATGCCCCATGCCGCACAACGATCGCGTCGGCACCCATCGCCGCAAGGGTTTGTGCCGTGTCCTTGAGGCTCTCGCCCTTTGAAACGCTCGACCCTTTCGCGCTGAAGGTGATGACATCCGCACTCAACCTCTTTGCGGCGAGCTCGAACGATACACGCGTTCGCGTCGAGTCTTCGAAGAACAAATTGACGACGGTTTTGCCCCGGAGCGTCGGGAGCTTCTTGACTTCGCGATTTGAGACCTCGGCCATATCTTCGGCAATGTCGAGCAACCTAACGGCCTGATCTCGGGTGAGGTCTTGTGTCGATAGCAGGTGCTTCAACTGATCGTCACCTCGTCCGTGCCATCCAGCTCAGCAAGTCTGACGTTGATTCGCTCGTCGAGCGATGATGGCAGATTCTTGCCCACAAAGTCTGCGCGAATCGGCAACTCGCGGTGACCGCGGTCGACGAGTGCGGCGAGTCGCACTGCGCGCGGTCGCCCGAGATCGCTGATGGCATCGAGCGCTGCTCGGACAGTTCGGCCCGAGTAGAGCACATCATCGACTAGAACGACGGTTTTGCCGTCAATGCCGCCAGTTGGAATGTCTGTTCGCGCTGGTGCTCGCGTCGGATTCTTCGCGAGATCGTCGCGGTACATCGTTACATCGAGTGCACCGAACGTGCCTGAACCGGGTTCGATTGAATCAAGGATGGCCGCGATACGGCGGGCCAGAATCACTCCGCGGGTTGGGATGCCAAGGAGGACGAGACTGTCTGACCCTCGGTTGGATTCAAGGATCTCGTGTGCGATGCGGGTCAAAGCCCGACTGATATCAGAGGACTGCAGCACGACCCGTGCAGTCATTCTGACCTCCTTCCCCGCCTCGCTGGACGGAACTTAAAGGATGCCTGTTTTGCAAGAGCATAGCTGGAATTGCTAGAACAGGTGGGGGGTCAGCCTCACGTGCCTAGCGGGTCGGGCTGGTACGTGCGGGCAGGTTCAGTGAGACGGCCACGTGCCGCGCACCCACGGGCTATTCGCGACTGGCCGCGACACGACCGAGGAGACCGTTAACGAAGCTTGCGGAATCCTCAGTGCTGTGCACGCGCGCGGACTCGACCGCCTCGGCGATCGCAACGCTGTCGGGCACGGCCTCGTTGTAGAGAATCTCCCAAATGCCAATTCTCAACAGTGCCCGATCAATGACGGGCATGCGCGCGAGTGACCAGCCCTGCGAATAGGTTTCGATGAGTTCATCGATCTCGTCGCCGTGCTCGGTTATGCCGACAACGATCTGTCTGCCGTACTCCCAGCTGTTCGAACGCTGCGGGTCGAGGTCGGCCCGCGACTGCTCTGCTGCGAGCACCTGGTTGATCGAGTCGCCCCGCACATCAGCGCCGTAGAGCACGTCGAGCGCGCGCTTACGAGCCTTGGTTCTGGCCCCCACTAGACGACTGCTCCGCTCGAAGTGCCCGGCTCAGTCATTAACACGGCCGAGGTACGACCCATCTCGCGTGTCCACCTTGACCTTCGTACCCTGCTCAAGGAACAGTGGAACTTGGATCTGGTACCCGGTCTCGACAGTCGCCGGTTTCGTGCCACCGGTCGACCGGTCTCCCTGCAGGCCCGGCTCCGTGTAGGTGATCTCCAGCACGACGGACGCTGGCAGTTCGACGTACAGCGGCTCTCCGTTGTGGAGCGCGATCGTGACGTCCTGATTCTCGAGCATAAAATTGGATGCGTCGCCAACCTGCGTCGGCGAAAGCGTGATCTGGTCGTAGTTGCCCTTGTCCATGAAGACGAAGTTCTCGCCATCCGCATACAGATACTGGAAGTCGGCGCGGTCGACTGTCTCGGTTTCGATCTTCGCGCCGGCGTTGAATGTTCGGTCGACGACCTTGCCAGTCATGACGTTCTTGACTTTGGTGCGTACGAATGCGCCGCCCTTTCCGGGCTTGACGTGCTGAAAGTCGATGACGGTCCAGAGCCCGCCGTCCATGTTGAGCACGATGCCGTTGCGAATATCCGCGGTCGAAGCCATAAGTCGTTCCGTTCCTTGTGAAGGTCGATTGGACGGGCTGCGAGAACCCGCCGAAACCAACGGTCGAGTCTACCCGAGCCTGCGTTGGACCAGTTCGAGGGCGAGCGAATAGCTGTCGAGGCCGAAACCAGCGATGACCCCGGTTGCTACCGCCGAGATGACGCTGACGTGCCGAAACTCTTCGCGCGCGTGCGGGTTGCTGATGTGAACTTCGATGAGAGTGAGCCCAGCACTTGTTACGAGCTTCGCGGCGTCGCTCAGCGCGTATGAGTAGTGCGTAAACGCAGCAGGGTTGAGGATGACCGGATGCGAGCCATCCACTGCCTCGTGAAGCCAACCGATCAATTCAGCTTCGTCGTTCGTCTGGCGCAAGTCGATCGTGACCCCTGCGCGCGCTTCACCCTCGAGGCGTGCGCGCAGGTCGCTCAGGGTCGCGCTGCCGTAGACATCGGGCTCACGACTGCCGAGTCGATCGAGATTGGGGCCGTTAAGCACGAGAACGCTGGTCACGCGCTCACTCTAGCGAGTCAGACTCCGACGGCTTGGTATGCGGTGAACAGCGTGAGCTCATCCGGACCATTGAGGGTTGCCGGTTTGCCGACACTGTCGAGCACGATGAACCGCATCATTCCGGCTCTCGCCTTCTTGTCTCGCTGCATTGTCGCGAGCAGCGTCTTCCAGCGTCCAATCGGGTAGTCGATCGGCAGCGTCAGTGAACTCAGGATGCTCCGGTGCCGGTCGACGGTGGCATCATCCAGCGAGCCGGCAAGCCGTCCAAGCTCTGCGGCGAAGACCATGCCGACTGAAATCGCTGCACCGTGCCGCCAGCGGTAGCGTTCGGCATGCTCAATCGCGTGCCCAAGCGTGTGCCCGTAGTTCAGGATCTCGCGAAGGCCGGATTCCTTGAAGTCTTCCGCAACCACGCGAGCCTTGAGCGCGATAGAGAGTTCTACGACCCTGCGAAACTCCTTGGAGCGTGGGTCAGTGACGGTCTCGACGTCGCGCTCGATGATGTCGAGAATCTCCGGTTCACCGATAAAGCCGCACTTCACGATTTCCGCGAAGCCGGCGAGGATCTCGTTTCGCGGCAGATCGTCGAGCACGTCAAGATCTGCAACGACCGCCGCCGGAGCGTAGAACGCTCCAACGAGATTCTTGCCTTCTGCCGTGTTGATTCCGGTCTTGCCACCGACTGCGGCATCCACCATTCCTGCGACACTCGTCGGGCACTGGATCAGCCGCACACCACGCAACCACGTGGCTGCGACGAAGCCAGCCAAGTCAGTGGTCGCCCCTCCGCCGAGACCGATGACAGCATCCGTTCTTGTGAAATCGGTTTGCCCCATGATCTGCCAGCAGAAGGCTGCGACCTCGACGCGCTTGGCGTCCTCAGCATCCGGCACCTCGGCCAGATAGACCTCGTAACGCGCGAGCAGGTTCTCGCGCAACGCGGCCGCGCGCGCGCCGAGTGTCGGCGGGTGCACGATGAGCACCTTCGCGGTTCGTGTTCCGATGTGCGGGGCGAGGTCCGCGAGCAAGCCGCGGCCAATGAGGACGTCGTACGGCTCTGCTCCGCTGACGGGGATGCTGGTTATCGCGTTCACACCGAGTCCTCACGCGAGTCCGCAGCGCGGGCGAGACCGGCTCCAGTAGTGCCGACCTGGAGCCAGTCGACGATCTGCTGCGCAATTTTGTCAAGAGGCTGGCCGGAGGTATCGATCGTCAACTGGGACAGTCGATCGTAGGTGGGCCTGCGCACGGCGACGAGTTCCGACCACGCTGTGACGCCACCGCTCAGGAGCGGTCGCTTGCCGTCGGCGATGCGTGCAGACACCGCGTCGGCACTCACGGTCAACTGCACCACCTTGGTAGCCGAGAGATCGAGCTGGGTATCAGAGTCAAGCACCGCGCCCCCACCCAATGTCACGACTGCTGGTTCCCGCAGAGCTGCGGCAACAGCTGCGCGCTCGAAGGATCTGAACACTTGCTCGCCGTGCTTCTCGAAGATCGCAGCGATCGGCCCGTGAGCGTCAACCACCCGACGATCGGTATCGATGAACGGAACGCGCAGCAACTTCGCGATGCGCCGACCGGTTCGGGTTTTCCCGGCCCCCGGAGCCCCGATGAGTGCGACGATCGCGCTGACTTCATTCACCGGTGGATTCGCTCGCGGTGGTGAGCGAGTCCGGAATCGCCGCAAGGTAGGCATCAACGTTCCGCTTGGTCTCGCCGAGTGAGTCGCCGCCGAATTTTTCGAGCACGGAGTTTGCAAGAACAAGCGCAACCATCGCCTCGGCGATGACTCCCGCGGCAGGCACCGCACAAACGTCGGAGCGTTGGTGGTGTGCCTCAGCCGTCGCGCCGGTTGCAACGTCGACGGTGCGAAGTGCGTGAGGCACCGTGGAGATCGGTTTCATGGCTGCGCGAACTCGCAAGACGGTCCCAGTGCTCATGCCGCCTTCTGTGCCGCCGGCACGATCACTGAGCCTAGTGATCCCAGACTCTCCCATAACGAGTTCGTCGTGGGCTTGAGAGCCTCTGCGAGCTGCGGTGGCGAAGCCGTCACCGATCTCAACTCCCTTGATCGCCTGTATGCCCATAATCGCGCCGGCCAGTTGGGAGTCGAGACGTCGATCCCAGTGGGTGTATGAGCCGAGCCCAGGGGGCAATCCGTACGCGAGCACCTCGACGACGCCGCCGAGGGTGTCACCGTCGGCGTGTGCACGGTCGACCTCAGCAACCATCGCCTTCGAGGTTTCTGGGTGACAGCAACGCAATGGATCCGCGTCGAGGCTCTCGACGTCGTCCGCACGTGGCACGGGAGTGCCGTCGGGTACACGGACTGCCCCGATCGACAGGGTATGACTCAGAATGGATACCCCGAGGGAGTGAAGAAATGACCGAGCCACTGCGCCAAGCGCGACGCGTGCAGCGGTCTCGCGCGCACTCGCGCGCTCAAGCACATTGCGTGCTTCAGGAAAGTCATATTTCTGCATCCCAACGAGATCGGCGTGACCCGGTCGCGGGCGAGTGAGAGCGGCGCCGCGCCCAGCCGGAAGAGTCGAGAGATCGACCGGTGTCGTGCTCATGACGTCGACCCAGCGCGGCCACTCGGTGTTCCCGATTCGCAAGGCGACCGGACTTCCCATGCTCAGCCCGAAACGCACCCCGCTGCTTATTGTCAGCTCGTCTTGCTCGAACTTCTGGCGTGCTCCACGGCCATAGCCAAGAGTTCGACGGAGAAGGTCGGATTGAATCTGCTCTGGAGAGACAGGCACCCCTGCCGGGAGTCCTTCGAGAATGGCCACGAGCTCTTGACCGTGCGACTCTCCCGCTGTCAACCACCGAAGCATGAGCCAATCCTCGCACAGCGCGTCGCTCGAACTGTTCGGGGTGAAACCGTCGCCCGGCGTCAACTGAACCGTGCTTCACGTCAACCCGGGGGTCAACTGACAGCAGCACGCATCGCGCCGAGTACGGTCGCTTCATTGTCCAGAACCAGATCCGGATCGCCATTGAGAAAGACGCGCACCTGGCCGACCGCCTGATGAAGCAACATCTCCAGTCCAGATACGACGCGCCCACCGACGGCAAGCCATTCGCGGGCCAGATTGCTCGGCCACGGCGAATAGGCGACGTCGAACAGTATGGCTCGCTCGCGAACGGCTGTGTCGACGCGCGGGGCCACAACCGCTCCGCCTGGCATCGTGCTCACGACGAGGTCCACATCCGCCGCTACACACGACTCACTCACCAGTGGAATCACGAGGACTTCGATCTCGAGGCTCTGCCCAAGTCCAACAAGGGGCGAGGCGTTGACTACTGACCGTGCCTCGACCGTCACCTTGCGCGCACCAAGTTGAGCGAGCGCGACCAACGCCGAAGCCGCCGTGGCTCCGGAGCCGAACATGTGAGTGTGACCGACCAGAGCGACACCGGCAGCGCGAAGGGCTGCGACGATTCCGAAGACATCGGTGTTGAATCCAACCAGCCCGTTCTGACCCATCAGCACGGTGTTCGCCGCGCCAACGACATCGACGAGCGGATGCCGCGCCGCAAGCATCGGCATGACCTCGCGCTTGAGCGGCATTGTCAGCGAGAGTCCACGCCACTCGTCGTCGAGCGTACTCACCCAGGTCGACAACCCGCCAGCGGCGACTTCGGCCGCGACGTATGTCCAATCCAGCTTGAGCGCTTCGTACGCCGCCAGATGGATCGCCGGCGAGAGCGAGTGATTGATAGGTGCCCCGAGCACAGCCAAGCGCGTTGCGGACGCACGCGGCACCCCAAAACTAGTCACCCGTGCGGCTAATCACAGTACGTACCGTTCTCGACGCTCGCGTTGCACCATTCGCGCAGCAGCTCAACGGCACTCTCGTGCTCATCGATGGTCTCCGAGAACACCGTTTCGCCGGTGGCAAGGTCAATGGTGACAAAGAAGAACCACGGCCCTTCGACCGGATTGAGCGCGGCGTCGATGGCCAGGTCGCCAGGTAGCCCAATTGGACCGATTGGCAAACCCGGATTCGCATACGTGTTGTACGGGTTG
>Ga0163144_10002071_pt1 | contig 46807 bp, 41 predicted proteins | sample OliLak19BULKMAT1_FD_123175 | JGI IMG/M metagenome (GOLD analysis project Ga0163144, IMG submission 123175) | Freshwater microbial mat bacterial communities from Lake Vanda, McMurdo Dry Valleys, Antarctica - Oligotrophic Lake LV.19.BULKMAT1 | ecosystem: Environmental > Aquatic > Freshwater >... | reverse complement strand
GGGGCATTCCAGGGCGAGATCACCCCCACCAGCCCATAGGGCTGGTAAACGATAAGACCTTTCTTACCCAAGAGCGGAAAGGTGCCGACTTTACGTGGCTGCAGCCATTTTTTTGCCCGTTTTGAATAATGCCTGATATCCTGGCACACCGAAAATATTTCACCGATCACATCGAAAGCTACCTTACCTGTTTCCCGTGCCAATGCGTCGCGGATTTTGTCCTTGTCCTTTAACAATTCCTTGCGCGCGAGTTTTAGTAGTCGAACACGTTCTTTAACGTCCAGAGCTGCCCATTCTGGTTGGGCGGCTCTGGCGCGGTTGGCGGCCGCTAGCACAGCAGGTGCATCGTCAATGGGCAGACTTGCGATGAGCTGTGACGTCGTTTTGTCCAGAATCTCGATTGTGGACATAGATTCTCCTGCTGGTTTCGTACAGCCCCTGGTTACATTCTTTTATACGCTATGGTCAAAAAGAAATCGACGCTTCGGCCAGTTGCTGCGCCCAGCGGTAATCAATTTTGCCGTTCTCCGTCACCCTGAACGACGTCAGGACGAGTCCACGAGGGATCTTGTAGCCGGCGATCAGGTTCCTGCACTGCGCTTGTAATGCTTCCAGGGTGATGCTCTTACCCTGCGCGCACTCGACTACCGCGATGATGCGTTGTTGCCAGAGCGGGTCGGCGACTCCCACGACTGCACAGTAAAGCACGTCGGGATGTGCGAGCACGGCGCGCTCGACTTCCTCGACAAAAATCTTCTCCCCGCCAGAGTTGATACACTGGGAGCCGCGTCCTGCCAGGGTGAAGCTGCTATCTCCTTCTACTCTTGCGTAATCTCCGGGCAACACCCAGCGAACGCCAGCTTTATCAGTGAGAAAGGTTCGCGCTGTTTTTTCAGGATCTTTGTAGTAGCCCAGGGGGATATGTCCGCGCATAGCCAGCCGTCCCACCTGATCGCTGCCTGGCTGCACGGGCTCCAGGTTCTCATCCAGCACCGCCATCAGGGGATTGGGGGTAAAGCCCGGCCCATGAAGATTGTGATATGTCCCTGTTTCCCTGGCGGCACTACCGATTTCCGAGCCGCCGATACCCCCGGTGATATACACCGACTCCCCAAATGCCTGTCGCAGCATTGCCCTGCCCTCGGCGGAGAGGATTGCTCCACCAGACGCGATAATGACGAGGGTCGGAGTGTTGTAGTCTCCGGCGAGCTTCTCCTCGGCGATACGACGTGCCATTGCGTCGCCAATGAGACTCAGCATGACCACGCCTTCTGCCGCGATTGAGTGCAACACATCGGCCGGACTCAAGCTGTGTGTGACAGGAATGATTGTCACCCCGCCGGTGTACAGTGTGATCAGGGTGGAAAACTGGCCGCCACCGTGCATCAGTGGCGACAACATCATGGTGCGCATGGCGTTGGGGTTATTGGCGTGTTGCAGGATTGCCTTGGGGCTTGCTGTGGGTTGATTCATGCAGAGGACGTTGTGATAAAAATCCTCGTGCCGCCACAGCACGCCTTTGGGCATACCGGTGGTCCCGCCGGTATATACAAGGTAGATGTCATCCGGGCTGCGCGGTGCAAAGCCACGGGTATTTTGTTGTTCCCCGAGGGCGTGTTCATAGTCCACACCGAGAGGTGAGAGGCCGCTGCCCGTGGCGGCTGAGTCATCCAGGCACAGGTAAGTCTGCAACAGTGGAAAGTGCTCTGCGAGTTCCGTCACACGCGGCAGAAAGCTGCGCTCGTACAGCAGCGCGACCAGGTCCGCATCCTGCCACAGGTATTCGAGCTCCGGACCCACGTAGCGGTAATTAATATTGACCGCGACCGCGCGGATTTTCCAGCAGGCCAACAGCGCCTCTAACCATTCCACCCGGTTATAGGCATAGATGCCGACGTGACCTCCCGGTGTTACCCCCTGCTGCAGTAGATGGTGCGCGAGTTGGTTGGCACGACGGTCCAGTTCGGCGCGACTGCGACGCGCGGAACCGGCGATGACGCAGGGCGCATCGGGATTCGCGTCGCACAGCGCCTCAAACAGATCCGCCAGCTGGTATTCCACAGCGCATAGTCCTTAGCCGGTGGCCCGTGTCGATCCTCCAGACTTATCTTACAAAAGAAGAGGGAGGGACCGTTAACATATAACAATATGTTTATATTGTTATATGTACCAGCTTTCTTTCTCCTTTGGAAGCCCCGGTTGCGGATAAAGCACAACCTGGATTTCCAGCCGAGCAAGGTTCAGCCTGGTGACGAGTCAAACTTAACGAGGTGGGTCGGCGCTAGCTGTTGAGACGACGGCGCATTCCTTGCTATTTTTTGCTATGGGGGGCCTAAAATGTACTCGCCGGTCTCGGGCTTGTGATACCAGCCACTGGAGGCTTGTGTGCCACCGTCTACGTGGATCGTCTGACCCGTAATATAGCTCGACATATCCGAGGCGAGAAATACCGCTGCACCGGCCATCTCATCGACGTGGCCCGCTCGCCCCATCGGAATGGTAAAAGCGAATCGTTCTTCCGCCCCCGCAGGTGCCATTGCCATGATACCCTCGGTGAGCGTTACATCCGGCGCTAGGGCGTTTACCCTGATGCCATGCGGCGCAAGTTCGAGCGCGGCGGTTTTGGTGTAGTTGATGACACCGGCTTTGGCCGCGGCGTAGCTCGCATAACCGGGTGCCGCCCGCACTCCCTCAATGGATGTGACCGTCGTGATGCTGCCGCCCATTTTGGCCTTGACCAGCGCTCGAGCAACCCGTTGGGTGCATAAAAACACGTGTCGCAAGTTCGCCCGGTAGAGGGCATCCCAGCCTTTTTCCGCGGTATCGAGCAGCGGCGAATAAAACACGCCACCGGCGTTGTTGATCAGGATTGACGGCGTGCCAAGTTCGGCGATCGTACGTTCCAGCGCAGCGTCGACAGAGCCTGCGTCGCGAACGTCGGTAACAATGCCGAGCGCCCCGATTTCAGCGGCAGCCGCTGCACACGATTCCGGGTTGATTTCCCAAATAGCCACGGATGCCCCGAATGCAGTCAGTCCTGCGGCGATGCCGCGACCAATGCCGGAGCCGCCACCGGTGACTACCGCGACCCTACCGGTAAGCAGGAATGTAGAAGGATCAATGGCCATGAATGCTTACCCCGCCGGGACAGTTTGCGCTATGAGCAATGCAGTGGAGTTAACGCGCCCTTGATCGGCGGCTACTCTTACAATATATCTATAAGGTTACTATAATACAACGTTTTACAGCTATTGGAGCCCGCATGTATGGGTAGGCCGCAACGAAAAACCCAGGCCGAGCGCCACGCCGAAACCCACCGCAAGATTATAGACGCGACGATCGCGTGCATCGATGAATTGGGGTTTCACAATACCACGATACAAAACGTTTCTGCGCGAGCGGGCGTTACCGTGGGGGGGGTGCAGCACCACTTCAATTCCAAATCCCAACTTCTGGAGGGAGTCTTGAAGGACAGCTTTCGGAATATGGCTTTCGACCTGAATAATGTCCCGATCCAGGGAAAGTCGTTGCAAGAGCGTGTCGAGCTGTTTGTCGACGAGTGCTGGGAGCACTGCAACTCACCTGCATTCCAGGCAAGTATGCAAATACTACGGGGCTTGCGCAATGAATCACCGCAGGAACTGGACAAGTGGCTACAGGTTTCGCTCTCATCTACTGTCACACAAGGACGCAAGTTCTGGCTAAAAATGTTCAGCGAAATCGAACTGCCCAAAGCGGAGCATCACAAATTGCTGAATTTTGTTTTTTCGTCCCTGAATGGCATAGTTTCTTTTTCCAGAATCAATCAACAACAAAGCCGAGTTGACAACGACTTGCAACAGTTGAAGGCTATGCTCATTCTCCGGTTCCAGAAAGCGCAGCAAGCATGAATCAGCCGGCAACCGATCACAGAATCTTTCGTGATACTTCGATGCGGGAATTGACACATATTCCGGGGAAAGCTGGGGCTCCAATTTTGGGTATGACCCCCTGGCTCTTCAGGGACTTCTACGGCACCTTAAAAAAACACCACGACAAATACGGACTTATATCAAAAATCGGAATTGGCCTTCAAAAGGGAGTGCTGGTTCTGGGTCCGCAAAACTGCCAGCAAGTGCTGTTAGACTCCGAGAAAAATTTTTCCAGCCAGATGGGTTATAGAGAAAGTGCAGGTGCATGGTTTGGGAATGCGATTCTCTCGCGGGACTTCGATGAGCATCGTTTGCACCGCCGCGTGTTTCAAACTGCCTTCAAGTCCGAAGCGATGCAGGGATACTCCGAGGGCATTAACACGATTATCAGAGACTCGATGCAGGGCTGGAAGGGTCATGAGGAAATCGTCTTCATGCCTTTCATAAAAGCGCTCCTCATGAACATTGGTGCGAAAATATTTTACGGCATCCACGATTTGGGTGATGATGCAGCGCGCTTCACGGAGGCCTTCAACCTTATACTTGATAAAGGCATGCTAAGCCTGATCAAAAAGGACATTCCGCCCCTCGGATATCACTATGGCCAGAAAGGTCGTAAATTTGTTTACCAATATCTTGATTCCCTGATTGAGGAAAGACGTAGCAACGATGGCCGGGACTTTATGTCCTATCTGGTCAAGAGCACGCGGGATGATGGCTCATACTTTAGTAACGAAGAACTTATTGACCACTTGTCATTTTTGTACTTTGCCGCCTATGACACCACCAGCGCCGGACTCAGTCATTTGCTGATGCATCTCGCGGCAAATCCCGCAATGCAGGAGACGCTGCGGGATGAATCGCTGCGATTGAATCAAGATGAAGTGACCTTTGCGGATATTGACCAACTCAACGGCATTGACATGGCCTTCAACGAGGCGTTACGACTCTACCCTTCTGCGTCAATTCTGCTGCGGCGCAGCATCCTGGAATGCCAGATAGCGGATATAAAGATACCCGCTCATACTATGTTATTCATGATTCCGGGGTTCAACCATCGCATGCCGGAGTTCTGGTCTCATCCGGGAACTTTTGATCCGAATCGCTTCAGCGAGGAACGCCAGGAGCATCGCCGGCACAAGTTTCAATTTATCCCTTTCGGGGGTGGCGCACACAAGTGTATCGGTATGAATTTCGCACAAATGAACGCTAAGTTATTTATGCACCAGTTGCTGCTGCAATACCGGGTAACCCTCAAACCTGGTTATAAGATTGGCTCACAGATTCTTCCAACACCCTGCCCGCCGCAGGGTCTACCCTTACTTATCGAAAAACTCTGAGCAGCAGGAAAGCCCATGCCGATTCACTATGAGAAGCGCGACGATCATATCGTTGTCATTACCATCGACAGGCCGGAAGCAAAAAATGCCTGCGATATTTACCACTTCAGGGACCTTGCCACTGCCTGGCGGGATTTTAATGCCGATGAGGATGCATGGGTTGCCGTCATTACCGGGGTCGGACGCAATTTTATGGCGGGCGCCGACTTGAAGACTTTCATCCCGCAAGTGACAGAACTCAGGGAAAAAATAATGTCCGGGGGTGTCAGTGAAATCGACGGGTGTCGGCTCAGCGATGCCGTCGATGCGGTACTGCGCAATTCACAATTATACAAACCCATCATCGCAGCAATCAACGGGCCCTGTGTGGCAGGTGGTATGGAGATGCTCGGCGGGGTAGATATTCGTATCGCTACAGAATATGCGAGTTTTGGGGTTATGGAACCCAAACGTGGTCTGTTTGCCGGGGGCGGAACAACCGTCCGGTTGCCGCGCCAGCTCAATTACCCGGCGGCGATGGAATTCCTCCTTACCGCAGAGCGATTTCCTGCCCAGCGTGCACTGGAACTTGGGTTGCTCAATGAAATTGTGGCCGAGGACCAGTTATTGGCAAAGGCCCTTGAGTGGGCGCACCGGATTACTGCCAATTCACCCCTGGCAGTGCAGGCTACCAAGGAATCGGTGGTGCGTGGCCTCAAGGAAAACATGCGCGAGGCTTACAAAATAGAGTCTGAGCTCAGTGGGCGTGTATTCAGTAGCGAAGATGCGAAGGAGGGCCCCCGAGCGTTTGCCGAAAAACGCCCACCCCGCTGGACAGGAAAATAGCCGGGTAATGCCCATGAACAACCAACTGCCCTGCATAATCGGTGTCGCCCAAAGAACGTGGCGTGAAGAGAGCGGTGATGCTCCACATCCGCTCGGCCAGAATATAGAAGTTGCCAACAACGCCGTGGCTGATTGTGGAAACTCCGCCATCATCAACTGCATTGATGAAGTGGATGTCGTGCTCAGTTTAAGCTGGCATTACGATGACTCGCCCGGCGCAGTCGCCGCCGCGCTGGGATTAAAAAATGGTGAGCGTCAACTTTCCGGCATGAGTGGCACCAGCCCACAACGTTTTGTTTGTGACGCCGCTGAAAAAATCCTGAGAGGTGAAAGGCGGGCTGTATTGGTGACGGGCGGCGAAGCGCTGGCAACGCGCAAGCGGGCAAGGAAGGACGGTCGGCAACTTGACTGGCCGGCCGCGCAGGGCAAACCTGAGTACCCGTTTGAAGACCTGCATCTTCCCACCGAAATACGCCATGACATCCGCCAGGCCTACACTACTTTTGCCATTCTGGATTCTGCCAGACGTGCGCATCGTGGTTTGACGCCCGAGGGGAATCGTCGGCAGGAAGCTGCCATGATGGCCGGATTCAGCACGCAGGCGGCCGAAAACCCTCTAGCCTGGTTTCGCAAGGCGCACTCTGCCGAAAGCCTGTTCAACCTGACTGATCATGACCGCATGGTAGCGTCTCCTTTCTCCAAAAACACCATGGCATTTATGGATGTGGACATGGCAGCGGCAATTGTCATCACCAGCCACAAGATAGCGGATGAACTAGAAATTCCAGAACAAAAGAGGATTTATCTGCAAGGCTGGGGTTATGCCAAGGAGCCGCCGTACATCGCGCAACGCGCGGAACTCTTTCACTCGCCTGCCATGCGCTCCGCCAGTGACCAGGCCTTTGCCATGGCCGGCAAGACAATGGCAGATATCGATTTTCTCGACATTTATTCCTGTTTCGCCAGCAATGTAAATTTCACGCGGGACATTCTCGGTATTGCAGATTGCGATCCGCGGCCGTTGACGGTGACCGGTGGCTTGCCTTACTTCGGTGGACCCGGCAATAACTACACCACGCACTCGATCGCATCCATGGTTGAATTGCTGCGTGAAAACAGCGGTAGCAGCGGATTGGTAACCGGAGTCGGCATGCACATGACGAATCATAGCTTCGCGATATATTCCTCTGTGCCACAGGGTGTTAACAAGGTCTCACCTGGTGAGACGGAAAATGTAAGCATGGCGATTACAGCACGGGCCGATGGCCCTGCAGTTATCGTTGGCTACACAGTTCTGCACACTAAAACGGATCAGTACGCGCTCGCAGTCTGTGAGCTCGGAGACGGAACCCGTTGTTACGCCCGGTGCAACGATCCCGAGTTGGTCAACGCCATGGAACGGGAGGAGTGGGTCGGCTGTGCAGTGCAGTTGCGCTGCGAGAACTCGGTAAATACTATTTGCCGGTCGCGTGTCGCTGGTTTTTCTCTTCAAATCTGAAATTGCAGGGTTACAGCGCAGAAAAATTCTGATATAACTTAAGAATATAGAAAAAGTAAGAACAGGCTACCGAGCATGATTAGAGCATTCCTCTTCCTCGCGCTGCTGCTTCCCTGCCTGAATGTGAGCGCCTCAAAGTTCCCCAGGCCAGTGGCGCTGGAACCGGCAGTTCAGTTCTGGCTAAAGGTTTATACGCGGGTCTCAACCAGTCAGGGCTACATCCACGACGACGAAACCTTGTCAGTGATCTACGAGACCGTGGATTTGCCGCTCTATGCCAACAGGGCTGATCGCGACCGCCAGGTAACCGCCGCCACGCGGCGCGTGACCAATGCACTGCACAATCTTGGCAGCGGTAAGCGCAGCGGTCTCAGTACGGTTGAGGCACAGGTGCTCGCCGCGTGGCCTGCGGGGACTTCTTCGAGGACTTTCGCCGCCGCCACGCAGCGCGTCCGCTTCCAACTGGGCCAATCGGACCGTTTCCGCGAGGGCCTGGTCCGTTCCGGGCAGTGGCGGCAGCATATACGCAGTGTGCTGGCCGAGCAGGGCTTACCCCCCGAACTGGAGGTGCTGCCCCACGTGGAGTCATCTTTTAACCCTTCTGCCTATTCCAAGGCGGCTGCGGCGGGACTGTGGCAGTTCATGCCGGCTACTGCGCGCCAGTACATGCGCGTGGACCAGGTGGTGGACGAGCGTATGGATCCTTTCATAGCCACCGAGGGCGCGGCCAAGCTGCTCAAAACCAATTACAAAATCACGGGCACCTGGCCACTGGCATTGACCAGTTACAATCACGGCGCGAGCGGCATGGTGCGTGCGGCAAAAGCCGTGGGCACCAAAGACATCGATGTTATCGTGGACAAATACAAGGGGGCGGCCTTCGGTTTTGCTTCGCGCAACTTTTATGCCTCGTTTCTGGCAGTGCTGGAGATCGACAGCAATCCAGGGCGCTATTTCGGTAGAGTGAAGATGGATGCCCCGACCGCTTACGACGTGGTTGCTGTGCAGGAGTACGTGTCCGCCAAGGCTTTGGCCCGTGAGGCGGGTATCAGCATGGATGAATTGAAACTGCACAATCCGGCGCTGTTGGAGCCGGTGTGGAGTGGCGATAAATACATTCCCCAGGGCTATCCGGTGCGGGTGCCGCAGTCGCAACTGGGTCGGCCGCTGGAAACGGCATTGGCGTCGCTGTCCACTGATGCGCGTTTGAGCCACCAGAAGCCCGATCGTCTGCACCGGGTCGCCCCGGGAGATTCCCTGTCGACCATCGCCCGGCGCTACGGTACGTCCGTGTCACAGTTGATGGCTGTCAACGGCTTACAAAACCATTCTATCCGGACCGGCAAGTCCCTGGTGTTACCGGGTAGTAAAGCGATGGCCGAGTCCTTGACTGCAGTACACGTTGCGAACACTCGCGCGCGCCTCGCCGCTGGTGGTTCTCGTGAAGGTGGTTCTCGTGAAAGTAGTGCTCGCGAATACGTCATTCGCAGTGGCGATTCGCTGTGGAGTATTGCGCGGCGCTTCAAGGTTTCCCCGCAGCAGTTGCAGGCCTGGAATGATATTTCTACCAAGAAAGCGCTGCAACCGGGCCAGAAGCTGATAGTCGCCAGCGCCGGGTAGGATTGCTTCTTCGCTTATTTCTCTTTGGGCTTTTTGTGTGTCACCGTGAGCCAGTCCAGGCTGATGCCCGAGAGCGCACTGAATTTTGAAATCCTGTAGATCAGTTTCAGGCTGTCGGGGCGCCGTCGTACCTGCGGTTCTTGCGCCCTCGGTATAAACCATGCAATCACCAGCACGCGCAACGCCGCGCTGGCAGCAAAAACCAGAAATAATGGGCTGGACGGCGCCAGAGCGTCGGGCATCAGCACGACCAGGCGGGGTGCGTACGCCGCCAGAAATCCACCGGCAAGCCCACCCACGAATACCATGCCCGCTGTGATACTCGCCTGCGCGGCAGCGTAGGCGGCAAACCCGGTGCGGTGGGGACGCAGGTCGTAGAGAAAATTTGCGGTACTGAGGGAAAATCCGCTCCAGGCGGCGCCGGACAGTATCTGCACCAGCAGCAGGTAATAGTAATTGGGCGAAACCAGCCACAACAGTGGCAGGCACGGGAGTACCCCGCCGGTCAGGAGTATCACCACGCGGTTGCCGTGCCGATCACTGAACCGTCCCCAGAAGCCCAGCAGCAGGAACTGCGTAACAATTGAAGCGGCGGCGTTTATGCTGTACTCCAGGTAGGTGAAGCCCAGTCCACTCAGCATGTGGACCGCGAAAAAGGGCGCGGAAATGGCCACCGCGCCCATCATGCCCGAGAGGAAATACGTATAGTGACGAAAGCCGGGCTCGCGCAGGCCACTGACCAGTTGGCTGATGCTGGCACGCAAGATCCGGTGACTGTGATCCTGGCTCTGTGGCTCTGGATCATGCATCTTCCACAACAGCGTCGACGAACACGCGCGCCCCAGCGCAGCAAAGGCAAACAGCAGTGCAAAACCCAGCCCGGGATTACCGCGCTGTGCACACAGCGTCAGCATGCCGCCCCCGGCAATGAAAATGAGCAGGGAGGACACCATAGTGAGACGGGTTCTGATGGAAAAAAAAGCGCCACGGCGGCGGGCTGGCACGATACTGCCCATCCAGGCGCGCCAGTGTGGCTGGATCAGGTTCAGGGCAGCGCTGTAAACAGAGGCCAACACGATCAGCCAGACGCTGGGCCGACTTAAATTCTGTGTTGCGATCCAGCCGATGGTTGCCACTACGAGGGCCTGGAATGCCGCCACCGCTACGACCAGATTTTTGCGCGGCAACCGGGCACCGATCCAGATAGACAGGAGTTGCATCCAGGCGCCAAACAGCTGTGGCACCGCCGTCAGCGCACCCATCTGGGTTGCGCTGGCCTGCAGGTGGATGGCAAATGCGTTGAAGAAGTTATCCCCGGTGGCAGTCATTGTGGCCGAGGCGACCGCTTCCTGCTGGGACAGCCGCAGCGTGCGACGCAGCCATGAACTCCGCTCGCTGCGCTGGCTCACGGTGGCGCTGACCGGTGTGGGAACGGTGTTGCTCACATAGCTTCGGTGTTGGCCTTCACCCGTTCGCGCAGCTCGGCGGCCCGAATGATCCGGTGCAACATGTCGGCATAGGTCCAGCCGGCCAGCGCTGCCATCTTGTTCAGGTGCCCGTCCCAACACCAGCCAGGATTGGGATTGACCTCCAACAGTCTGGGTGTGCCCTCACTGTCCAGGCGCCAGTCAAAACGGGCGTAATCCCTGCACCCGAGCCGTTCAAACAGCTTTTGGCAACTGGCGTGCAGGAACTGTTCGGTCGCGCTATCGAGTTTCGCGCGCACGGAGCGGATATTGGCGTAGGGTGAGTCTGGATCCCATTTGGCCTCATAGCCGCAAATCCTTGGCAGGCCCTCCGGCAACAGCGAGTAGTCCTCCTCAATGATCGGCAAAAACTCATACGTTCCGGGCGGGTTGCCGATAATGCCGACGCTGATATCCGCCCCGGTCAGGTACTGCTCGATCAGCACCGGTTGTTCGTAGCCAAACTTGTGCCGAATGGAAAGCAGGGCATTCTCCAACTGCCGGAAATCTTCACACACGTTGTCGGCGGTGATGCCAAAACTGGAGTCCCCCGTATTCGGCTTGATAATGACCGGAAATGGAATAGCCACTTCAATGAACGTGGTGTCATCGGGGTTTACCATGTAGGCCTCGGCCACCGGAATGCCCATCTCGGTGGCCATCCCCCTCACCAGCGATTTGTCGTAGCAATAACTCAGGCATTGCGGATTGCCGCCGGTGTAGGGCACGCCCACAATTTCCAGCAGGGCCGGCACGTGCAGTTCACACAGGGCGTCGTTGTTAAAGCCTTCATCACAAATGTTCAGCGCCAGGTCGAAGTCCGTCTTCCACTTGTAGCAATCCGTCATAAACTGGTCATGGCGGTCAAAATAGGAAAACTCATAGCCCTTCAGGGTGGCCAGGGCTTTCTTCATTTCGTTGATGGTGTGCAGGTCATCGTCATCCCAGGTGGCGCCCGGTTTGATTTTATCGCTCTTGCGCGGGTCGCCCATCAGCACGGCGATGCGCGCCACTTTCTTCGGTTGTTTGGCGGCGGCCGACTCAACGGGTTTGTGTACACGCCCGACCAGGATGTTGCGCCGCGCCATCATGCCCAGGTCCTGGTCGCGGGTAGAGTTGGTGTCCAGGGATTCGCAAATCTTAACATCCTCAAAGCCGTTGTCCTCCAGCAACTCTTTCAGTAGTTCGCTGCTGTAGAGCCGCTCGGCGTAGAACTGGTCGGCTACTACACCCTTTTTGACGTGGGTGATAACTTCCCTGGAGACCAGCCGCTGATTGTCGCTGGAAATTGATCGCTCGCGGCAGACAAAATAGGTTTTGTCTATCCACTCCCAGCTGCGCGGTTCGAAGGTGGCGCGCATGTGGTCCCCGTCGGTCACATCGACCAGCAACTTACCTTCAGCCTTCAGGATGCGGAAAATTTCCCCCAGCACCAGCTGGTCATCTTCCGCGCTTTCGAAATACCCAAAACTGTTGCCCAGAATAGTGACAACATCAAACTGGTTGTTCTTATAGGGCAGCTTGCGGGCATCGCCCTCCTTGAAGGCCGCGCTGAGCCCTTCTTTCCTGGCTTGTCCCCGCGCCCGGCTGATCAGGTAGTGTGAGCGGTCGAAGCCCTGTGCGCCGGTGTACCCGCGCCGGGCAAACTCCATGACGTGACGGCCCTGGCCGCAGCACAGGTCGAGCATGGTGACATTTTTGTCCACCCCGAGGATTTTCTCGAAAACGTCGACCTCGGTTTGGGTGATGCCATGGTCATTGACCACGTCGCCGTCAGTGCGCAGGTAATTGGCGTTGAACAGGTGCTTCCACCAGTCGGCCTTGACGTAACTTTCCAGGTTTTCAACCGGACCGAGCACATCTGCCAGTTTGCTGTTGCGCACGTTGCGCTTGCTGGGTGCTTTGACCACTTTGTTCATAGACACAATTCCCTTTTAAAAAACAAAGTAAATTTGCCTAACATGCGTTCTGACAGGATGCCACGGCTTGCGGACACACCACGCTGATCTCGTAGTTAGATCTTCCCGCGAGGACAGAGAGTTGCTCTGGCTCGCTCGGCTCCCATCCCTGGTTTGGGTATGAGTATGAGGTGCGATTTTTGGTGATATATCCCGGCTTGTCCAGTATAACTTTGAGTAAATATACACCGTCCGATGAGAGGCCGACTGGCGCGTGTACTCCAGGGACCCGACCGTATGAAAAAGGTGGCCCAATGAACGGCGACGAACCGCGAGATGCCCCGTACATTCCCAGCAGTGAGCTGCGCGGCACCGCTCGGGCGGTGCGACCCAGGGATGCCGCAACCCTGCTGATCGTTCGTCGGGAGGGCCCCGAGCCGAGGGTATTGATGGGCAGGCGGGCCGCCAGCCACACCTTCATGCCCAACAAGTTTGTGTTCCCCGGCGGCAAGGTGGACCCGGCGGACAGCCGTATTGTGCCACCGCACGATTTGCACCCGGACGTGATGCAGCGCCTGCGCCGGGGATGTTCGGAAACCCGGGCGCGGGCGCTGGCCCTGGCCGCCATCCGCGAGACCTACGAAGAGACGGGGCTGATCATCGGGGAACCCCACACACCGACACTGACCTCCCGCTCACGGCATTGGGCCGATTTTCTACGGCACGATATCAACCCACGGCTGGATGTCCTGCATCTCATCGCCCGGGCCATAACACCGCCCTACCGCAATCGCCGCTTCGACGCGCGCTTTTTCATGATTGATGCACAGCATATCCAGGGCGAGGTACACGAGCGGCCGCAAGGCTCCGGGGAGTTACTCGATCTGCACTGGGTGGAACTTTCCAGGGCCCAGCACATGGATCAACTCCCCCACATCACCCGGATGGTGCTGCTGGAACTGGAGCGGCGCCTGCGCGACGGCGACGGCCCCGAGGTATGCGGGCCGTTTATATATACGCGCCATGGCAAGCCGGTCATCGAGCAAATCTGAAGAGTAACCTGACTTGGGGTGCTTTATTGCGGACGCCAGTGGGTGGCGAAGGGGTAAGCGATAATCGCTTTTACATTACTCAGCTATTCTTACTTCTATGTCATCACCAAGCCCCTCCAGCACATAATCGCTGAGTTTTGCCCGATCCAGTGCTGCCAGCTCGTCCAGCTCCATATCATGGAAGGAATCGATGAGCTCATCCTCTTTTTCTGCCTCGGGGTTCTGTTTGTAGAAATTGGCAAGTTCTGCCAGCTTCGATTTAATATCCTCCGGCAAGTAGTCCGAAATGTTAATTTCTAGCGTGAGGGATCGTTTGGCCTTTGCGTCTAGTCGGTCATTCCTGCTGATCCTTTCAGCCGCTCGCTCCTCGATTTGTCGTTGCTCGGCCTCATCTAGTTGAAGGGCGGCAATAAATCCTGCTTCGCCAAGAATCTGGATCGCTTGTCCCTTTGCGATGGCCTCTTCTACCTTAAGTTGCTTGCTACTTTTGCTACGACCTTTAAGTTTGCTGAGATCCTGCTCTCCGATAACAAGGATCGTAACTTTTTTTGCCAGGTTGCTTGCGACATTACAACCATGCTTCGCCGCGATTTCAGCAATTTCTCGACGCGGAATCGACAATTCGCCGGTGAATAGCACTGTTTCACCTGCCAGTAAACCATTAGGATTACCTTCTTTCTTAAAACCCTCATATTGGGATGAAGAAGATTTTTGGTACGCTCGTTTTGACCACCATTCAATGTCATTTCCGCTCTCCTTCATGACTCGATTGAGTATGAAGGCAGCAGCCTTGGCATCCTCTAGCGCATCATGATGCTGAAAGTCATATCCGATTCGTTCGCAGACCGATTTCAAGCCGTAGCCGCGTTGTGAAAGTTCGGGCCAGTGGCGCCTAACTACTCGGCTGGTATCTAGCCAATGGAACTCATGTGGTCGCACCAACAGTGCTTCCGTGGCCTTAGATACTGAAGCGCGGTCAAATGGGCCATGATGCGCGACGATGGCTTGCCTAATAATATTCAAGAGTTCGTCCCAAATTCCTTCGATCTTCGGTGCATCTGCCACCATCGCTTGGGTGATGCCGTGTATTCCAACATTGAAAGGGTCAAAATATGTCTGCGGATTAACCAAGAAACTCCATTCGCTCACTATCTCACCGTTTTGAGACTCGGCCAAACCGATCTGGCAAATAGAGCCATACCATGAATTCGCAGTTTCAACGTCGAGTGCGAAGAAATTATTACTCAATGGTTACTTCCTCCTCGTTAAAGAATGCCTGTTCTTTGAATTTTTTCTTATTTCTAAGTGTGCATTTTGTAGAAGCAGCAGATCTGCGATTCACGGGTCGAGGCTCATAGTGTCGGCCACGCTCTTCGTGTCCGCACTCGGGGCATGTGAACACCCAGTCGGAAACCACTCGGGAGATTTCATAATCTGAATATTGTAGAAGTCTTGATAGTAGAAGAGACAACTCCTCCAGAGTTTCCCTACCGCAGTTTTCCATCATCACCCCACCAGCATCCAGCTCTTTTAAAGCGTATGTGCGCCGAAGTCCCGTGGCGTCAGAGTCCTTAGCTGCTCGTTCGGTGAATACTTGAATCTGATAGTCTCCCTTTCGTGATGTAAAGTATATTTTTAGGTTTTTATCGATTAGCAGTTTTTTGACTTAGGCATTCATATACAAGCTCTTCTGTAAGTGATCCCTCCAATAAAACTCTCGCTTGGAGTATTTATAAAGCGGAGAAATCTTAGTTATTTTATTGGTGCTTCTTTCTACAACACGCAAGATTGAGCTGCATTGTCCTATACACGGATCTCTTCTGGCTTCAGCTCTGTTATTGGTTCCAGTCATTCTAAGCCCATGACCATAGGCTATTGGGCCGTGGCTTTACAATGTGGGGTCTGGTTTAGTTCCAATCGTCTGAATAGCACCCAATAGGCACCAAAGTTCATTTTATTTATTGGAGTAAGGGTGTCGAAATAAAATAATATCAATTAGTTAATGGCCCGCCCGGCAGAATTCGAATCTGCGACCTCTGCCTCCGGAGGGCAGCGCTCTATCCAGCTGAGCTACGGGCGGTTAGGGCGCGCATAATAACGGTGTTGCTCGGTTGAGTCCATGCGTGGCCGGACTACCCACCGCCCAGGGGTGCGCTCGCCAGGGGTGGAAACGAGGCGAAAATAACGGTGGCTGTTTCGTTATATTTGTCCTGGTCCTCGCTCTGATTACCCTTGAGTCGCGATTGGATAATGCTGCGCCACACGGACTTGCGCAGCCTGGGGTCTATCATGTCCACAATGAAAGTACCCTGGGTGTAGTTTTGCACCGAGACTTCCGTTTGGGTCGGGAAACAACTCCAGCAACTGTAGCCGCTGTAGCGATTATAGCGGCCGTAATAGGCGCCGTAGCCTATGGCGGGTGTATTCCAGGTCTGCACACTCGTCATTTGCTGGGTGACCAGGCTCCAGCTCAGCAGCAGGTCGGCCTGGGCCGCATCTTCCACCATCTCAAAGCCACGATTGGTGAGAGCGTAGGACAGCGCTTCGTCTATGCGGTCGCGTTGCATATCGCTCAGTTGCAGCGGGTTATCACCGGTAACCTGGCCGGACTCATCATAGAAGGCGATTTTCTTCACTGCCCTGAAGTCATAGTCCGCCTTGAAATCCACGGTTGGTTTGGGTGGACTGCTCGCGCAGGCCGCCAGGACAATGCCGATGAACAGCAGGGTGGGGGCGCGCAGGGCTGCCCAAGTTGGATTGACCATAGGAATATCCCTCAGCGGCGGGATTACGAGGTCCCGGTGGTTCTTGCAGTGTAACCAATTTCCGGGCTGTTGGACACGGCGCTGCTCAATGAGTCGCACAGACTTGCGGGACGTGATCGAGTTGGTCCAGGTGTCGGTGTGGCGCCGTGGCGAGTATGACAAAGCGCTGGTTGCGGTCGTCCATCCAGTGGCGATAGGGTTGCGGCAGCACGGCAGCGAGCTGCGCTTCCAGGGCGGCGATGGGCGGTAGTAGCTGGTGGTAGCGTCGGTCCAGACGGGCGGCTCGCGGCTCAAGCACGCCGATGAAATACTTGCGCATGACAGTGGGCAGGATAGCGGCTGCAGCATCCCGTTTTTCTGCTAAACACAGGGGGCTGTGTACCGCACGCTGCTTGAGCATGAGGTTCGCTGTGGCCAGCCAGTCGTCCTGGCGGGACAGCGCCTGCAACAGCGCACCAGCGTCGCCGCCGGCCACCTCGCTCAGCAACAGTTCCAGAGCGCGATTCTGCGCCTGGTAATCGCCGTCCAGCCAGCGCCGGGTCTGCTTGTTGATGGCGGCCAGCGCAACGGCTGTCGCGCGGCGGCTGACGCGTGGATACTGACCCGGCGCGGGGGCGGCCAGCCAGAATGCCCGGTACTCGTCACTGCCCAGGGTGGCATTGAAAATCAGCGCGGGCAGTTGCGCCTGTTGCTGTTGCCAGGTTTCTTCCAAAAGGTCAGCCAGGGTGTCGTTGTTGCCGCCCCGCAGGTGCGAGATACACGCCGGGGCTCGGTCCAGGTACTCCAGTTCCAGCAGCAGACGTTGCGACGGTTTGGCCGCCCGGCCGAGGCTACTATTGCGTTTGAGCACGGTGGCCTGCAGGGTACAGCCGCTGAGTGCCAGGAAGTCCAGCCCGTCCAGATGGCTGGCGGGTATGTCCAACTGCACTGACTCGGCCAGCGGAGGTGGGGAAGTGCGAGTGAGCTGTGGGTTGGGGGGTGCAACCGACAGGGTCGCGCCCAGCATACTCAGGTAAGTTTCAAACGGCGCGTCGGGCCCGCTCGGCTGGCACGCCAGCAGTAAGCCGAGCGCCATGCAGCACCAGAGCCGCAGACCGTTCCCCGGAGTGCTGCGGGCACTGCGTCGCTGCCGCATAAGCTGAATCCCCCACAGTCCTGCTCCTTTATAACGCGACTGGCGACGTTTTGCGGCACCAAATCAAGCCATTTGGCGCGCGGTGCAGGCAAAGGAGGGATGGTGCGACGGCGGCAGCGCGGTTCAGAGCACTGTTCAGAGCACTATTCAGTCCACTGTTCAGTCCACCCGGGCGGTTGCGCGCTGGTACCATGCGGTCAGGTGCGTGCAATCTGCGGGAACGGACTCTTTTATCCACGCCAGGAAATCAATGCAGACCAACAGATCGATGTCGGCGACACTGAAGTTATCCCCTGCCAGCCAGGTCGAAGTGGCCAGGTGGGCGTCCAATTCGGGCAGGATGTAACGCACCTGCAGCAGGCCGCGCTGCACCAGCTCCGGTATCTGTGGCGTATCCAGCGGGCCGGGCAGTGCTCGGTTGACAAAGGATTTCCCCTTGTTGCGCAGCACACTGGCGATCGCCATCATCAGGCCGTTGAACAGTCTGTGGCACCAACAGATGACCAGGGCTCGCTCCACGGCAGTGGTGCCCAGCAGCGGTAGCGCCGGATACAGCGTTTCCAGATAAGTGTAAATGCCGATCACCTCCGTCAGCACGGTGCCATCGTCCAGTACCAGCGCGGGTACGGTGCCAGTCGGGTTGACCTGGCGGTAGGCGTCGTTGAGCTGCTCCGCGACCATCAGGTCGACCTGTTGCGTTTGGATTTCTACACCCTTGAGTTGCAGGAACAGGGCGAGCCGTCGCGGGTTGGGGGCGGGATCGTAAGTGTACAGTTTCATACAGTTGTTTCCTTTCCAGTGGTCGATTGTGCAACTGCCGAGGTCCGATTTGGGTCAGGCTCCCGCGCTGCGCCAGTGTGTCGCGCCTTATCGCAGGGGGCAATAGTTTCAATCGCCACGTTTTCCCTCCCCCCATAAGTGGCTATAATGCCCGGCCTACCAGACCGAGGAATTTATTGTGATTAATCGTATAGCATTCAGTTTGCTGGCCGCCCTGTTGGCCGGCAGTGTGTTAGCGGTCGAGCTGACGGACGACCAGCGCGCCGCCATCGAAGAACGCATCAAGCCGGTTGGCCAATCCTGTATGGCAGGTGACAGTAGCTGTGGTGGTGCGGCTACTACTGCCGCCGTCGGCGGCGGGTCGCGCACCGGTGAAGAGGTTTTCAACACGGCCTGCATGGCCTGTCACAGTACCGGCGCTGCGGGCGCACCCAAATATGGTGATACCGTGGCCTGGGCCGACCGCATTGCCAAGGGCAAGGATGCACTTTACGACACTGGCGTGAACGGGGTTCCCGGTACTGGCATGATGGCCAAGGGCGGGTGTGTGAGCTGCTCCGACGAGGAAATTCACGCTGCAGTGGATTACATGGTCGCTGGCAGCCAATAAGCGCGATGCAATGATTGCTGCCGAGGTCGCGCGGAAAATTACTGCTCAGGCGAACAGGCCTTTAAGTCCCGCCAGGGTTTCCTGTCCGCGCTCCTCGTTGGCTGCCTGATCGTCCAGGCCGCCGCCCTGCCATTGCAGGTCGTCCTGGGGCAGCTCAGCGATAAAGCGGCTGGGCTCGCATTTGATAATTTCGCCGAATTTGCGGCGCTGCAATGCCATGGTCATGCACAGGGTCTGCTGGGCGCGAGTAATGCCGACGTAAGTCAAGCGGCGCTCTTCCTCGACATTACCTTCCTCGACACTCATCCGATGGGGCAGCAAATTCTCTTCCATGCCGATGATATAGACGTGCGGGAACTCCAGCCCCTTGGAGGCGTGCAGCGTCATCAGTTGCACACTCTCGGGTCCTTTCTCCTCTTCGTCCTGCTGCTCCAGCAGATCGCGTAACACCAGGCGAGCAATAGCGTCGTCCAACGCCACCTGCTCGCTGGACATCACCCGCTGCAGCGCGTCGACCAGAAAATGCACATTGCCCATACGGCGCTGGGCCACCTCCTCACTGGAACTGAGCTGGTCGAGCCATCCTTCGTAATCGATGTCGCGCAGCATCTGGCGGACGCCGGAGACACTGTTATCGCCTGTGCAACCGCGCCGTATGCCGTCCATCCAGTCGCGAAAATCGCGCAAGCGCTTGACTCCCGCCTCGGGTGCCTGGTGCGTGTCTATGTGCACGCAGGCCTGGTGCAGGCTGCAATGATGGGTGATAGCGCAATTGCCCAGGGCTTCCAGCGTCGAGGTGCCGAGCTTGCGCCGCGGTACATTCGCAATCCGCAGGAACGCGTTGTCGTCGTGCTCATTCAGGATCAGGCGCAGGTAGGCCATGATGTCCTTCACCTCGTTGCGGGCGAAAAACGAAGTGCCGCCGCTCAGATGGTAGGGTATCTGCTGTTGCTGCAGCGCCAGCTCAACCAGTCGCGACTGGTGGTTGCCTCGGTACAAGATAGCGTAGTCGCCGAAGCGGGTGCGTTTGCGCAACTTGTGGTCGAGGATTTCCGCCACCACCTGGTCCGCCTCATGCTGCTCGTCGGTGCAGCGAATAATGCGCAGTGGATCGCCGTAGCCCAGCTCGCTCCACAGTTGTTTATCGAACGCGTGCGCATTGTTGGCGATGAGGGCGTTGGCGGCCTTGAGTATGCGCGCGGTGGAGCGATAATTTTGCTCCAGCTTGACAACTTTGAGCCCCGGGAAATCCGCCTGCAACTGCACCAGGTTTTCCGGTCTGGCACCGCGCCAGGCATAGATAGACTGGTCGTCGTCTCCGACCACGGTGAGTCCGCTGCGCAGGCCGATCAACTGCTTCACCAGCAGGTACTGGCTGGAATTGGTGTCCTGGTATTCATCGACCAACAGGTGATGAATCTGGTTCTGCCATTTTTCGAGAATGGCCGCAGAGTGCTGGAAGAGGATGGTGGGCAGCAGGATCAGGTCGTCAAAATCCAGCGCGTTGTAGGCTTGCAGCGCGCGCTTGTAACGCAGGTAGGCCTGCGCACAGAGGATATCCGCCGGACTGGTGGCTGTCGCCAGGGCCTGTTCCGGCAGCACGCGGTCGTTTTTCCAGCGGGAGATGCGCTGCGCGATAGTGCCCGCCTGGTCACCCTCGGCGCCGTGTTCCTGCAGCAGCAGATCGCGGATCAGGGTGCGGGTATCCTCAGCGTCAAAGATGGAGAACCCCGACTTAAGTCCTAACTCCTTGCGCTCGGTGCGGATGATCTTCAGGCCCAGTTGGTGAAAGGTGCTTACCGTCAGTCCTTCTGCCGCAGGGCCGCGCAGCAGTTTGCCCACCCGCTCTTTCATTTCGCGTGCGGCCTTGTTGGTGAAGGTCACGGCTGCGACGCGGCTTGCCTTGATGCCGCAGGTGTTTACCAGATAGGCAACTTTCTCGGTGATGACACTGGTTTTGCCGCTGCCGGCTCCTGCCAGTACCAGCAGGGGCCCATCGATATAGCGCACCGCTTCCCGCTGTCGGGGATTGAGTTGCCGTACGCGGGCACTCAGCGGCGTGATGCTGTCTTGTTCATTCATAGGTACACAGGTAGGCGGTCTCCTGGGTGACCTTGAGTTGGAATTTTTCATTGGCGGCCACAACAAAATGGTCTCCCGCCTTGAACGTTTTCCAGTCGTTGCTGCCGGGTAACTTGACCGCGAGGCTACCGCTGACAACGGTCATTGTTTCTTTCTGACGGGTACCGAATTCGAAATCACCGACGGCCATCACGCCGACGGTGGCGGGTAGTGTTGCGGTCTGGAAGGCGATGGAGGCCACCTTGCCATCGAAGTACTGGTTAATTTTAAACATCCTGGTTCCTCAACGAATAAAAAAAGGCTGGCATCTCTGCCAGCCTTCCGCCTGCAATTTTCAGTCTGGGGCGCAGTGCTGCCTAGCGCACGCCGCCGCGAGCCATACCCTCAGAAGTGAAGTAATTGTCCGGCTGTGTGACGCCGTTTTTGAACTTCCCGGGAATCGGTTTGCCGCTCAGGTTGTAGATATTCTGCAGCAGATCGTAGGCCCCGAAGGCTGAGCCGAAACTCGTCTTGCGGTCATACAGGTTGGCGCTGTAGAGATACTGCAGACGCCATAACTGGTCCCGGCCGTCATACATTTCTCCGGCTACAGCGCCCCAGCTGTCTTCGTCCAGATAGAAAGTGCGCCGGCTGTACAGGTGGCGGCTGCCTTCCTTCAGGTGTGAGTCAACCACCCACACACGGTGCTTCTCCCAGCGGATCTTGTCCGGGTTGAGAAACTTCTCGCCCAGCAAATCCTCGACCTTGCCCTGGAATATCATGTCGTAGTTCGCGGCAGGAACAATAATTTCCTTTTTGCCAACCAGAGTCCAGGTGAAGCGCTCCGGCGAGCCGTTATAGATAAATGCGTCATCGTAGGTAGAGGTTCCCGCTACCCCGGGGTTGGGTGTATCGAATGACACTGCCGGTGCCAGGCGCACGCGGCGCTGGCCAACCAGATACTGCCATGCCTTGCGGCCCTTGCCTTTGGTGTAGTCGGCGCCCGGCTCGTGCACCAGCAGGATCTCTCCGGCCCTGCGAGCAGGTGCATCGTAGTTGATGCGCAGCTTGGTCCAGGGAGTTTCGCCGACCAGTTGATCGGGTTTTTCAAACATCGGCAATTTGGAGGTGGAGGAGCCGGTGGTGGACAGAACCGGTTTGCCATTGGAGCCAACGTAGTAGACATCGGTTTCCAACGTGGCGGGTTCGCCGTAGCGAATCATGTGGTTCCACATGGCCTCCAGTCCTGATTGCGGAATCGGGAATGGCACACCCGGCAGGTTGCCATCAATTTTCTGACCATCTTCAACAAGAGTGGCACCTGTGGCGTTCTTCATGGTGTTGGCGTAATACCAGTCTGGCCGGACCGTGCCACGATGGGTAGGGTAGACATTCATTTTGAATCCATCAGCGCCGTACTTTTCGAACATGGCTATCGAGCCTACGGTGAGAAAGTCCTTGTACTGTTGCCAGTTGCTGCCATCAATGGTGTACAGCGGCTTTTCGTCCGGATAGGCGTTGATGTAGTTGTCCGAGCCAGGCGCAAAACCGGCTGGCACAGGGGTGCCCTTCGGATCCCATGGCGGAATACTGCCATCGGCATTGCCCGCCATTTCGGCGCCAAGGGGGGTCAGGTCCTTGCCCAGTCGGGCGGCTTGATCCGATGTGACCGCCGCCAGGGTGGTAGTTGTCGCAAGTGAGGTAAGGCAGAGGGCTGCCAGGGTCGCTTTAAGTTTCATTATTATGGCTCCGATTCGCTTTACTGAGACACTGCACAAAGAGTAGATCAGTCAGCGGGAAATATCTACCGCTTTTGTCGCGGGGCAATGGATTTGACAGTGGGCCTGGTCCAATCAAGCCACCCGGGCGTCTGCGGCCTCCGGGTCAAAGGTAATATGCAGCTCTTTCATGGCGTTGACGAAGAATGACCGGACGAACCTGGGCTCGCCTCGCAATGCCGGGTTGCGCAGCCGCGGAATGAGCTCCTCGAACATGATATTCAGCTCCAGCCGTGCCAGGTGGGAGCCGATGCAAAAGTGCTGGCCGATACCGAAGGAGCGCAGTTGGTTGTAGAGGTCAGGCATCCGTTCTCCGCGCGTTACGTCAAACGCCATGGCGTCCTCGCCAAATATCGCCTCGTCGTGGTTGGCCGCGTGATAGTGCAGGATAATCTTGTCGCCCTGCTTGATCTGCTGCCCCCCAAGCTCAGTATCTGCCATGGCAGTGCGGCGCATGGAAATGAAGGCGGTGTTGTAGCGCAGGATTTCCTCGCAGGCATTGCCGATCTTGTCCGGATTGTCCACCAGATACTGCAACTGGTCCGGGTGTTCCATCAGCAGGCGCATGCCGTGGGAGATCACGGTGCGGGTGGATTCGTTGCCCCCCACCAGGATCAGTATGAACATCCAGCCAAACATGTCCTCGGAGATGGGTGCGCCGTCCAGTTGAGCGTCCAGCAGGGCACCGGTGATATTGTCCATGGGCAATTCGCGGTGCCGGGCCGCCAGATTGAGGGCGTACTGGATAACTTCCAGCGACGCCAACACTCCTTCCTCCTCGGAAATGGACATTTCCGGGTCATCAGCGAAGATCATGGTGTTGGTCCATTCGAAGAACTTCTTGCGGTCTTGCAAAGGCACTCCCAACAGCTCCAGGATGGCGATCAATGGCAGTTCTGCCGCCACTTCTTCCACGAACTCGCACGCGCCCTTGCGCGCCACCGCATCGATGATGTTGCGGGCGTGTTCGCGGAACTGGGGCGCGTAGGATTCAACGCGCTTCGGGGTGAAGGCGTTGCGCACAATGCGGCGCACCTTCTGGTGCTTGGGCGGGTCCATATTGATAATCGTGTGGCTGTGGATGCCGTCCACCATCGCCTGTTCGTATTCCATGGGGAACGCCGAACGCGCTGCGGACGAGAAGAGCGTTGGATTTTTTGACACGTAGTCCATCTCGGCCACCCGGGTCACGGCCCAGTAGGGAACGCCGGTGATGGGGTCCTCCAGTTTCACCACAGGGCCTGCTGCGCGGATCTCCCGGAGTTTGCCGTAGGGCATGCCTTCGGCATAGGTATCCGGGTCGAGCAGGTTGGCGAAGGGGCATTGGCTCATGCTGTTCTCCGGTGCTTGCAGTGCGTTTCACACAGACAATGCTGTTAGACTAATAGCTAGTAGTTTATAGCGAATTCTGGCACATCGGGAGTGTGGGGTAAAGTCTGGCGGATTGTGACGACAGCCCGTTTTAATCTCGTGTGCCATTGCTGCGATATGCCAGCGCTTCGCTGATATGCGCCATACCAATCATCGTGGCGTCATCGAGATCGGCGATGGTGCGCGCCACCCGCAGGGTGCGGTGCAATCCCCTGCCGGACAAGTGCATTTGCCCGGCGGCGGTCTCCAGGCTCGTCCTCTCTTTATCTCCAAGCAAGCAGACATTTGCTAATTCGTTGGGAGAGAGTTGGGCGTTAGGGCCACCCTGGCGTTGTTCCTGACGTACTCGACAGCGGCAGACGCGTTCCTGCACCACGGCGGAGGTTTCGCCTGTATATCTGGGTGCCAGCAAATCACCGGGAGGTATTCGACCGACCTGCACATGCAGGTCGATACGATCCAGCAACGGGCCGGACACCCGCGCCCGATAGCGTTGAATCTGGTCCGGTGTGCAACGACAGGGGCGCTCTGTGTCGCCGAGGAAGCCGCAGGGGCAAGGATTCATGGCTGCGACCAGCTGGAACCGGGCGGGGTAGGTGATCCGGTGATTGGCGCGGGCGAGGGTGATAGCACCGGATTCCATGGGTTCCCTGAGGACCTCCAGGCAGTGGCGGCTGAACTCCGGCAGTTCGTCGAGAAAAAGTACGCCGCCGTGGGCCAGGGAAATCTCGCCCGGACGCGGTTTGCTGCCGCCGCCGACCAGCGCAGCGGCAGTAGCGCTGTGGTGGGGATTGCGGAAGGGCCGCTGAAAAATAAATTCGCCCTTTTCAGGGTGGTCGTGAACCTCACGCAAGGCCAAACCGAGCAGCATCTCCTCGGGGCCAGGGGGCGGCAGAATACCTGGCAAGCGGCTGGCCAGAAGGGTTTTACCGGTTCCCGGGGGACCCCACAGCAAGAGGTTGTGGCCGCCGCTGGCGGCGATTTCCAGCGCGCGACGCGCGCCCGCTTGCCCCACAACATCCCGCAGATCAGGATGATTGCGGCTAGTGATGGTTGCTCCGGCCTGCGCAGGGGCGATCTTCTCACTGCCATTGAGGTGGGCGCACAGCGTGAGAATATCGGGAGCGGCAATAATCGCGCTGCCGGGGACGTGGGCGGCCAGTGCGGCACTGGCCGTGGCGACGACCAATTGGCGACCGGCGCTGCAGGCGGCACTGGCCGCGGCAATCACGCCAGGGACCGGTCGCAGACTGCCATCCAGGGCCAGTTCCCCCAGAAATTCGTGTTGGCTCAGGTAGTCAGGTGGCACCTGTCCCGAGGCGCTGAGAATGCCCAGGGCGATTGGCAGATCAAAGCGTCCCCCCTCTTTGGGCAGATCGGCCGGCGCGAGGTTGATGGTGATGCGCCGATCGGGGAAGGTGAAATGGGAGTTGAGAATGGCGCTGCGCACGCGGTCCTTGCTTTCGCGTACCGCGGTCTCTGGCAGGCCCACGATATGGAAAGCGGGGAGCCCATTGGATAAATGGGTCTCCACGCGCACCAGCGGGGCCTCGATGCCCGTCAGCGCTCGACTATATATTACCGACAGTTCCATGGCTCTTCCCTGAGCGCGTCTCGTTATTTTCAATGGTCGGGTGCACGCGCCATTGGCGGCTCCCGGTCAGCTCTCCCTGGTCAGGGTCTCCAGCTCTCGGGTCAATTCTTCCAATGCCGCCTCCAGCGCAGTCACCCTGCTGTGCGTGCGCTGGAGTAGCGCGGTCTGGGCGTCAAACTCTTCACGGCTCACCATATCGAGGCGCGACAGGGCGGATTGCGCCAGTGACCGCATACCCTTGTCGACTTCGCCCTTAACGCCGCTGCCGCCGACCAGTTCACTGACCTGCTGCAACAATTCCCAGGGGGGGGGTGGTGGTCGTAGTGCCATAGGAATCGCCGCTTTTGTCGTGGGGAATAACGGCAAAGTCTAGAGCATTTCTCTGACCGGGCACAGCGCACAACAGTGCACTCTTTTGGTGCCATGCACCGAAATAGAGCCAGAGAAAAGCTACTTACTGTGACGCTGCGAACCGGCACTAATTCATACATTATTGAAAAATATAAATAATATACTTACTGGCACAGACCCTGCTAAGTACCCGTCGACCGCTTGGTAAAGCGCACGTGATGTGCCCGCAGCAAGAAAACGACGCCTTACAAGGTCTGTATTCTGACTTTTAACTTAGGAGTAACGAAACATGTTAAACAAAAAACTACTTACCGCAGCCGTAACGACTGCACTCATGGCCGGCTTTGGCAGCACCCACGTGCTGGCTGCCGACGACTTCGCGATCAGTGGCAACATTGCACTGACTTCGGACTACCGCTTTCGCGGTATCTCGCAGTCCGATGAAGACCCCGCTGTTCAGGGTGGCTTCGATGTGGGCTTCGAGCCCGGCTTCTATCTGGGCACCTGGGGTTCGTCGATTGACTTTGGCGGTGGCAATGACACGGGCAGTTTCTCTACCGTGGAAGTGGACTACTACGGTGGTTGGAGAGGTCCTGTCGGTGACACGGACTTCGGCGTTGACGTGGGTTATGCCTACTACAATTACCCCGGCGACACGGTTGACCCCAAGGGCGACTATCAGGAGTTTTACGTCAAGGGATCCTGGACGACCTTAGTCCTGGGTGTGGCCTACTCGGACGACTATTACGCCGAGACGGGTGAGTACTGGTATTTCTCGGGTGATTACAGCTTTGGTTTGATCGATAGCCTCACCATGGGTCTGCATGCCGGCTACAACAGTTTTGATGAGGCCGGCAAATTCCTCTCCAATGACAAGGATGAGTATACCGACTACGCGGTCTCTCTCACCTACAACTGGGCCACTGTCGATTTCACCCTGGCGTATGTAGGCACCGATTTGGACGAAGAGGACTACTTCGATACTGACCTGGCTGAACCGGTAGCGGTCTTTACCATCAAGAAAGTGTTGTAACAGAAGCAAGCAGTAGCGAGTCGGCCAGGCGACTGGCCGGCTCCCAATCAGGAGAGTTATATGAAATTAGTCACGGCTATTGTTAAGCCATTCAAACTGGACGATGTGCGTGAAGCGCTGTCTGAAATCGGCGTTCAGGGTATCACCGTGACCGAGGTTAAAGGCTTCGGTCGCCAGAAGGGGCACACCGAGTTATACCGCGGCGCTGAATACGTTGTCGATTTCCTGCCCAAGGTGAAGATTGAAGTTGCCGTTGCGGCGGCCTCAGTCGAACAGACTATCGAAGCCATCACCAAGGCGGCCAACACCGGTAAGATCGGTGACGGCAAGGTATTTGTCACCGCTCTGGAACAGGTGATCAGAATTCGTACCGGAGAAACCGGCGAAGACGCCATTTAAGTCAATCGACCTATACAGCAGAGGTTCCTGTGAAAAAATTATTCGTGATCCTAGGGTTTTTTAGTGTGCTGCTCGGCGCGTCATTCAGCGTACTGGCAGATGCACCGGCGGCAAACAAGGCTGATGATGCGTGGTTAATGACATCATCTGCGTTTGTCATTTTGATGTCCCTTCCGGGCCTCGCATTGTTTTATGGCGGCCTGGTGCGCAAGAAGAACATGCTGTCCGTGTTGATGCAGGTCTTTGCGGTTTTCTCGCTTGTCAGCATCCTGTGGGTTGTGTATGGCTACAGCATCGCGTTTACCGAGGGAAATCCGTTCTTTGGATCACTGTCCAAAGTGATGTTGAGCGGCGTTACGCCTGACTCTCTGGTGGCGACATGGAGTAAAGACGTCTTCGTTCACGAAATGATTTATGTGGTCTTTCAGGGCGCTTTTGCTGCGATTACCTGCTGCCTGATCATTGGTGCATTCGCAGAACGTATGAAATTCTCTGCGGTGCTGGCTTTTATAGTGATCTGGTTTACCTTTGCATATGCACCGATGGCGCACATCGTATGGTACTGGGATGGCCCAAATGGTTACACCGATGCCGAAGCGGCCGCTGTAGCAACAGGAAAAGCGGGCTACATGTTTGCCAAAGGGGCGCTCGATTTTGCTGGCGGCACGGTGGTGCACATCAACGCGGCCGTCGCAGGATTGCTTGGCGCATACTTCGTGGGCAAACGTCGCGGCTATGGTAAGGAAGCCCTGTATCCCCACAGTTTGACCATGACCATGGTGGGCGCTTCCCTGCTGTGGTTCGGCTGGTTTGGTTTTAACGCAGGCTCTGCACTGGAAGCCAACGGCATTGCGGGCCTGGCGTTCATCAACACCTGGATAGCCACTGCTGGCGCGGCTGTATCATGGATGTTCGCTGAATGGATCTTCAAGAAAAAGCCTTCCATGTTAGGCGCGGCATCCGGCGCTGTTTCAGGTCTGGTTGCCATTACACCGGCGTGCGGATTTGTCGGAGTTGGTGGTGCGCTTGTCATCGGTTTGCTCGCGGGTGTGATTTGCTTGTGGGGTGTAACAGGCCTGAAGAAAATGCTTGGCGCTGATGACTCACTGGATGTGTTTGGTGTGCACGGTGTAGGCGGTATTCTCGGAGCAATGTTGACAGGTGTCTTTGCCGACCCGGCACTGGGTGGCACCAGCTGGTGGGATTATGTCGCCAATGCGCCCGGTGCTTACGACATGGCTGCGCAACTGAAAGTTCAGGCGCAGGGCGTTCTCACCACCATCGTAGTTTCAGGTGTAGTGGCGACAATTGCCTACAAGTTGATTGATCTGACTATCGGTCTGCGAGTGGATGAGGAAGCCGAAGTCATGGGCCTGGATATCAGCTCACACGGTGAGAGAGCTTACAACGACTAACAACGTCTTTGCGGGCGCGTCTAACGATGCGTTTTTTGGGGGCCTTTAGGGCCCCTTTTTTTATCCTATAATGGCCTGCGATTCGCAGGTGCGGATTTTCAAATCTGATTGTCGGCTCCTTTAGCGGGAGCCGCTGATACTCTCGATGGCAGCGGGCAGTTGCTGCAGGTTGGTGATCTCTCTATCTGCCCGCTTACCTCTCGGCCACGCCTTGTGCCGGGTGTTCACCCATATCGTGTGCATGCCCATGTTGCGAGCACCCTGGATATCGTGCTCCGGGTCATCTCCCACGTGAATAATATCTTGTGCTGCCACCCCGGCTTGCTTGAGCGCGGCCTGGAACATATCCGGATGGGGCTTGCTGGCACCTATGTCCTCGGCCAAAAATGCGAAGTCGAAATATTCCGCTGCATCGGTCTTGTAGATGTTGGCGTTGCCATTGGTCAGTGCGCCCAGTGTGTAGCGCTGTGCCAGCAGCTCCAGCACGCCCAGCGCCTCTTCATACAAAACTACCTTGTGGCGCTCCAGCAGAAATACCTCGAACGCCTGTTGCGCGCCACTGCGAGCTTCCTCTTCGCCATACCCCGCGGCACGCTGTAGCTCGTACAGCGTCTGTATGCGTATCTGGCTGACGTGATGCTGCAGCTGGGGGTGGCGCTTCCAGACAGACTTCTTAAACTCAAACAGGCCCTGGTGATCGAAGTTTTCCACTGCACCTAGACGGTGTTGCAGCAGCCATTGCTGTTGGGCTTCTTCAGCCCGCAGGAGAACGGGCTCTACATCCCACAAAGTGTTGTCGAGGTCGAAGGTGATGACAGAGATCGCCACATCAATCCCCCGTGCGCCGTTTCGCCCTGGGGTGCGCCGCATCGTACACTTTGGCGAGATGCTGGAAATCGAGGTGGGTGTAGATCTGCGTGGTGGATATATTCGCGTGCCCCAGCAGTTCCTGGACGGCCCGCAGGTCGCCGCTGGATTCCAGCATGTGGCTGGCAAACGAGTGGCGCAGCATATGGGGGTGCACGTCCTGGTGCATGCCGGACTTGCGACCCTGCACCTTCAGGCGCGCCTGGATATTGCGCACGCTGATGCGGCGACCGCGATTGCTGGTGAAGAGGGCACCGCTGTCGGCAGCCTCCGCGGTGGCTGCAGGCCGCACTTCCAGCCAACGTGCAATGGCCTGCAGCGCCACGGAGCCCACCGGCACGGTGCGGGTTTTCCGGCCCTTGCCGGTCACCGTCAGCAACTTGGAGTGTGGGTCTATATCGTCCACCTCGACGGCTGCCAATTCCGCCAGGCGCAGCCCGGAGGAGTAAAACAACTCCGCCATGGCGCTGTCACGCCGTGCGATCAGCGAGTCTGTGTCAAAAGACAGGTACTTGTTGACCTGGTCGGCGTCCAGGGTCTTGGGCAATTTGCGTGGTTTGCGCGGGGCCTGCACGCTGGCGGCCGGGTTGCGCAGCAGCCCGCTTTCACGCCCCAGGAAATTGTAAAAGGAGCGCGTGGCGGACAAGCTGCGCTGGATGCTGCCGCCCGCCAGGCCCTGGCGATGCAACTGGCTTGCCCAGGCGCGAATATCGGCTTCAGCCAGTGCTTCGACGGCGCCCCTGCTGCTCGTTTCACAATAGCGCTGCAGTGCCCAAAGGTCGCGCCGATAGTTACTGATGGTGTGGGGCGAGAGTTGACGCACATCGCGCAGATAATTGATAAACCGCGCGGCGGATGTATCCAGTTCAGCGAGTGGCGTGCCTGCAGTCACCACTGAACCCTCAGTGAGTCGGGTAGTGCAGGCGCGACAAAAGTTTCACAATAACCTCTGCAATATGGGACAGAAATAGTGTGCCCACCTTGCTGTTGTAGTGGTTGGCGTCCGAGCTGCCCACCGCGATCAGCCCCAGCTGTTCACTGTTGGACAGGGGCATGACTGCGGCGGAACCGACTCCACTACCCTCAGTAAACAGGAACTCGAGTTCCTCCTTGCGCAGGGCACCGCATACGGCCTTGTGTCCCCTGAACAGGGAGCCAATCTCAGCTTTCACAGTCTCCTGGGTTTCCATGCGCCAGCCCGCGTTGCTGCTGTGGTCACCGTACAGGATCATGCTGGCATGCTCGACGCGAAAGTCAGTGGCCATGGAGGCGGTGAAGATGCTGTAAAGCGCCTCGATGGAATCCGCTTCCAGCAGCTTCAATACCAGGGCGCGAGTTTGCTCGTACAGAATGTCGTTGTCCCTGGCGTTGGCGGTGAGCGCTTTGAGTCGTTGGCGCATATCCATGTTGCGCTCGCGCAGTACGCTGACCTGCTTCTCGACCAGCGATATCGCGCTACCGGAGGCGTGAGAAATATGCTGGTAATCCAGCATGTCGGGGTGGCGCTGCAGAAAATCATCGTGGTTCTTCAGGTATTCGCGCACGATGTCGTCGTTGAGTTCCGCGTCACTGGTGAGCTCGGCGGCGGCCTTGGCGGCGGTGCCCCGTTTTTTGCTGACTGGCATGATGAGTGGCTCTCCCTGCTGTGGATGGACCCCGCGCGGCGGGGCTTCAGATTTTTATTGTTCCATCGAACACCACCGTGGTGGGGCCCGTCATAATTACTGGTTGGCCTTCTCCTGCCCACGATACGCAAAGCTTACCCCCCGGCAGTACAACTGTCACGGATTCACTCAGCCAACCGCAGGAAATGCCGTAAACGACCGCGGCACAGGCTCCGGTGCCGCAGGCCAGGGTTTCGCCGACGCCGCGTTCATAGACGCGCAATTTGATCTCTGTTTCCGAAACGATTTGCATAAAGCCGGCATTGACCCGCTGTGGAAAATCGGGATGGGACTCGATCAGAGGCCCCAGGCGCTCGACCTCCGCCCGGCTGATATTAGTGACGCGCAGCACCGCATGGGGGTTGCCCATGGAGACAGCGCCAATCTCCAGCTCCCCGCCGTCCACGCGCAGCGGGTAGCTCTGCGCCCGGGCGGTTGCGGTAAACGGTATTTTTCTGGGCTCGAACTCCGGCGCCCCCATATCCACTTCTACCTCATGGTTGGGGCGCACTCGCAGCTCAATAATGCCAGCGGATGTTTCCACGCTGATCACCCGCTTGCCGGTCAGTTTTTTCTCGCGGACGAAGCGGGCGAAACAGCGGGCGCCATTGCCGCACTGCTCCACTTCCTTGCCGTCAGCATTGTAGATGCGGTAGCGAAAATCCACCTGCGGGTTTTGCGGCGCTTCCACCACCAGAACCTGGTCACAGCCGATACCAAAGTGCCGGTCCGCCAGTTTGCGCACGTCCCGGGAGCGCAGTTTGTAATGCTGGCTGATCAGGTCGATGACGACGAAGTCATTGCCCGTGCCGTGCATTTTGGTGAATTGTAATTGCATGCTTGCCTCGTCGCCCGCTCAACCACCCGTGCCCGGGTCGGGCAGGCAGGTCTCGCCGCGGATGAGATCGGCCAGGGTTTCCCGCTGCCGTACCAGGTGTACGTCATTGCCATCCACCATGATTTCCGGGACGCGGGGGCGACTGTTGTAATTGGAGCTCATGGTAAAACCGTAGGCGCCCGCGCCAAACATGGCCAGCAGATCACCCTGACGCAGAGCAAGTTTCCTTGCCTTACCCAGGAAATCGCCGGTTTCACAGACCGGGCCTACGACATCCCACTGCGCCAGTTGTCCGTCAGTATTCTGCTCCACGTTCTGGATATCCAGCCACGCCTGGTACAGCGCCGGGCGAATCATGTCGTTCATTGCGGCGTCCACCAGGGCGAAGTGGTGTTCGGGCGTCGACTTCAGGTACTCCACCTGCATGACCAGCAACCCGGCGTTGGCAGCAATGGAGCGCCCCGGCTCGAACAGCAGCTGCACCTTGCGTTGCCCCAACACCTTGCGGATCGCGCCAATGTACTGGGCGATGGAGGGCGGTGTTTCGTCGCGGTAGTGCACGCCCAGTCCGCCGCCCAGGTCCAGATGGCGGATCACAATACCCACGTTGGCCAGCGCATCCACCAACTCCAGCAGGCGGTGTAAGGCATCAATAAACGGGCTGAGTTCGGTCAGTTGCGAGCCGATGTGGCAGTCCAGGCCAACCACCTGCACGTGATCCAGTTGCGCGGCGCGCTGGTAGACGCGCAGCGCCTCATCCATCGTCAATCCGAACTTGTTTTCGCGCAGGCCGGTGGAGATATACGGGTGGGTTTTGGCATCGACGTCAGGATTCACCCTGACGGACACGGGCGCCACACGGCCCAGCTCACCGGCGACCCTGTTCAACACTTCTAATTCCGCTGCAGATTCCAGGTTGAAGCAGTGAATGCCCAGTTCCAGGGCCCGGGCCATTTCTTCAGGCTTTTTGCTGACCCCGGAAAACACGATCTTTGACGGCTTGCCACCGGCGGTGACCACACGCTCCAGTTCACCACCGGACACAATGTCGAACCCCGCACCCAGCCTGGCCAGCACATTGAGTACCGCCAGGTTGGAGTTGGCTTTCACCGCATAGCAGATCAGGTGTTCAACGCCTTCAAGGGCCCGGCGGTATTCCATGAACGCCGCTTCCAGCGCTGCCCGGGAATAGATGTAGCAGGGCGTGCCGTGCGCAGCTGCGATCGCGCTGACGGCAACGTTTTCCGCGTAAAGGCTGCCCTCACGATAGGAGAAATAGTTCATCGGTCAGCCGCGCCTCAGGACTCTTTGGTCGGCTGCTCGGCGCTGTCTGCCGGTGCAGCGGGCGCGGCGGGCAGAGCCTGGGGCACGTCCTCGGGCGGCATGTACAGTGGCCCGGTTTGCCCACACCCGCCAAGGGTGGCAAACGCGACTGCGATTAACACGGCTGTGACGGAAAAATGCATGATTCTGGTCCGGGCGATGATGGCGTAAAGTATACCGCCCGCTGGTAAGCGACGCGAACAGCCCTTATTATTGAATTGTGCACACTTTGGTGGAACAAGCCCCGTGATGTCTGAATCTGAATTCAATGAGCTGATAGACCACACCTTTGCGGCGCTGGAAGTGGCGCTGGATCAGGTCGACGCGGATCTTGATTACGAGATATCCGGTGGTGTGCTTACGGTCGAATTCGACAATGACACGAAGTTAGTGTTCAGCCGTCAGCCTCCCACCCGCCAGTTATGGCTCGCGGCGCGCTCAGGGGGTTTTCACTTCGCCTACGATGAAGCGGCGGGCGACTGGCGCGGAACCCGTGACGGGCAGCTGTTTCGCCCTTTTGTCGTCGAGCAGATGCAGGCTCAGGGGGACGTCGTTTTTGGCTGGAAGTAATTTTTTGACCGGCACTGCGCGCCGGCATCGAACGCAGGGTATCGCCGCTCTGCTGGCTGTCCTTGGCGCGCTGCCCACAGCCGCCAGCGAGCCCTTGTATGTCAAAAACCTGAGTCCGGTGGCGGGCTTGCTCGGCCTGCCCTCCCAGCGGGATGCGTACACCACCCCCAGTGGTGTGGTAGCGACGGCCCTGCACAGCAGTATCGCCAGCCAGTATATCAACGACAGCAGCAGCACGGAGTTTCTCAATCTGGACGGCGAGACCCTGCGCTTTGCGCTGCAGTTGCGCTATGGGTTGGCCCAAAACTGGGATGTGCAGCTGGAAGTGCCCTGGCTGGACCAAAGTGGCGGTGATCTGGATGGGGCTATTGATGACTGGCACGATTTCTGGGGCATGTCTGATGGCGGCCGCTCGGAAGTGCCCAGGGACGTGCTGGACTACCGCTACACGGCGCTGGAAGGTGGATTTTCCCTGGAGGATGACACGTCCGGCCTCGGTGATGTCAGCTTGTCGCTGAGCCACGTTTTTCATCACGATGAGACATCGGCGGTCGCTCTGGCGCTGGGCTACAAATTCGGGACCGGCGATGAGGACGAATTTTTAGGCAGCGGCGCGGATGATGTCTTTGTCGCCCTGCGTTTCTCCAGCGCCCGGCTGTCGAACCTGCCGTTGAGTTGGCATGGCCAGGCAGGATACCTGCGGGCTGGGGACAGCGGTCTGTTGGAGGGTTTCCAGCAGCAGAATCTGTGGTTTGCGGGTCTGGCGCTGGACTGGCAGTTTGCGCAGTACTGGTCGTTGATTGCGCAGCTCGACAGCCACGGTGCACCACTGCAAAGTGACCTCACCGGTGTAGGCGACGACGCTGTTCTGGGAACACTGGGCACGCGCTGGTATTTCGCGCCGCAGTGGTCTGTGGATATCAGTGTGGTGGAGGATATTCGCGTTGAGACCGCACCGGATGTCACCTTCCAGGCCAGTCTGCGCTTCCGCCCGGAGTCCTGAGCGAAGCCTAGGCCAATTGCCGCTCAGGGGCAGCTTTGCGCGCTGCCAACAAAGCCCTGGCCCGCAGAGCTGCTGCCGCAACCTGTTCCGGCGCGGTGCCACCAAGATGATTCCTGGCAGCGACAGAGCCCTCTAGGGTCAGCGCCTTAAACACATCCTCGCGGATTTCCCCACAGAAGCCCTGCAGCGTCACCAATTCCATTTCCGCCAGATCCTGGCCGCACTCGATGCCGTGTGCCACAGCCTTGCCCACCACTTCGTGGGCGTCGCGAAAGGGCAGCCCCAACCGGACCAGATAGTCCGCCAGGTCAGTGGCGGTGGCAAAGCCGCGCCGGGCGGCCGCGCGCATGGCTTGGGCATTGGGCCTGATCGCCGGCACCATATCGGCGAAGGCGCGCAGGGAGTCAAACACTGTGTCGATGGTATCGAACAGGGGCTCCTTGTCTTCCTGGTTGTCCTTGTTATAGGCCAGTGGCTGACTCTTCATCAGTGTCAGCAGGGCGATGAGGTGACCGTTGACACGTCCCACTTTGCCACGCACCAGTTCCGGCACATCCGGATTTTTTTTCTGCGGCATAATGGAGGAGCCGGTACAGAAACGGTCCGGCAGCTCGATGAAATTGAATTGGGCAGAAGTCCACAGCACCAGTTCTTCCGACATACGCGACAGGTGGGTCATCAGCAGTGCCGCGCAGGCGCAGAACTCGATGGCAAAGTCGCGGTCGGAGACGGAGTCCAGGGAATTTTCCGTCGGCTTGTCGAAGCCCAGAGCGGCTGCCGTATGGGCGCGATCAATGGGGTAAGTGGTGCCAGCCAGCGCGGCGGCACCCAACGGTGACTGGTTGAGGCGCGCCCGACAATCCATCAGACGGCCGTAATCGCGCTCCAGCATTTCGTTCCAGGCCAGCAGATGATGGCCGAAGACCACGGGCTGTGCTGTCTGCAAATGGGTGAAACCCGGCATGATGGTCTCGGTATGCGCCGCCGCCAGGTCAATCGTGCCGCGCTGCAGGCGGGTGAGTTCACCGGCAATGCGGTCGATGGCTGTGCGCAGGTGCAGGCGAATGTCGGTGGCCACCTGGTCGTTACGGGAGCGACCGGTGTGCAGCTTTTTGCCGGCGATCCCAATCAGTTCGGTGAGCCGGGCTTCAATATTCATGTGCACATCTTCCAGTTCGATTGACCACTGGAAGTTGCCTGCGGCGATTTCTTTTTGCACCTGGTCGAGTCCGCCTTCAATTTCCTCGAGTTCTGCCTTGCTCAGAACTCCGACGGCGCTCAGCATGCGGGCGTGCGCCAGCGAACCGGCAATATCCTCGGCGGCCAGGCGCTGGTCGAATGCCACGGACGCGGTGAAGCGCTGCACGAAGGCGTCGGTCGCCTCATTGAAACGCCCGCCCCACAGTTTGCTGGTGTCCTTCTCTTTACTCATAGCGGTGCAAATTCCGTACTCGGCTTGTTGATAGGCTGCGATTACACAAGGCATTAGCGCCGTGAGTATATCAGCTCGAGTATTCTAGCGAGAGCTGCCTGAAGTGTCGCTGTCACATTGCCTGACTGGTATCATCACTCCAGGGAAGTTATGGAATCACGAGCATGTCGCGCACACTGATCATCGCCACCCGGGAGAGCCCCCTGGCCCTGTGGCAGGCGGAATTTGTCCGCTCTGCCCTGCGCCAGGCGCACCCCGATCTGGACGTGCAGTTGTTGGGCATCACCTCCCGTGGCGACCAGTTGCTGGACGCGCCGCTGGCCAAGGTGGGCGGCAAGGGTTTGTTTGTCAAGGAGCTGGAGGAGGCGCTCCTTGATGGCAGCGCCGATATTGCAGTGCACTCCATGAAGGATGTTCCTATGGCGTTCCCGGCGGGTCTCGGTCTGGGGATTATTTGCGCCCGGGAAGACCCTTCCGATGCTTTTGTCAGCAATCGATACCGCACGCTGGCAGCAATGCCGTTGGGCAGTGTGGTGGGCACCTCCAGCCTGCGCCGGGAATGTCAGTTGCGCGCACGGCGTCCCGATCTCACCATCAAATTTCTACGGGGCAATGTCAATACCCGGCTGCGCAAGTTAGACCTGGATGAGTACGACGCCATCATTTTGGCCAGCGCGGGATTGATGCGTCTCGGTCTGGCGGAGCGCATTGCGCAGCGCATGGACCATGGCGATTCCCTGCCGGCAGGCGGACAGGGAGCGGTGGGCATAGAACTGCGCAGCGTGGACGAGGCGGTGCGGGCCCTGTTGCAGCCGCTGCACCACGAACCGACCGCTCGGCGTGTTACTGCGGAACGGGCCCTGAGCCGACGCCTGGATGGCGGCTGCCAGGTGCCTATCGCCAGTTATGCGGAGTTTGTGGATGGCGGTGAGCAATTGTTGTTGCGCGGCCTGGTGGGCAAACCTGACGGCTCGCAGATTTTACGGGCGCAAGCCACGGCGCCTGCAGCGGCGGCCGAGCAGCTAGGCATGCAGGTAGCAGAGGATCTCTTGTCCCAGGGCGCCGCAGCCATTCTGGCTGAGGTCTATGGTGAGTGAGCGCTCCACGGGCATGAGCCGGGTGCTGGTGACACGCCCTGCCGGGGAGGCCTCTGACACACTGTGTGCGGCCATCAAAGCGGCGGGATACCAGGTTTATAGCCAACCCCTGCTGGAGTTGACGGCATTGCCGCAGCTGCGGGCTGCGCAGCGCGAGCTCGTGCTGAATCTGGATCTGTACCAGCACGTGATATTCATCAGTGCCAACGCAGTGCGCTTTGGTATGGCGCTGGTCGATGACTACTGGCCGCAGTTGCCGACAGGTCTCAATTGGTACGCCATCGGTGCTGCCACCGCCGCCGGGCTTGAGCGCTTGGGTATTGTGGCCATCACACCGGGGAGCGCCATGAGCAGCGAGGGCCTGCTGGCAATTCCCGCGCTACAGCATGTGCGTGAGCAGCGGGTGCTGCTAGTGAAGGGGGAGGGGGGGCGCGATTCCTTGGCAACAGAACTCAGCCGCCGCGGCGCTGCGGTCGATGAACTGGCCTGTTACCGCCGCAGTCTGCCCGCGGTACCAGCAGGGGAATTAGCCGCGAGTTTGGCCCGCTGGGCTGTCGATGTGATTATGCTTAGCAGTGGTGAAGGCCTGGCCAACCTGCAGCTATTGCTTAGCCCGGCAGAAACCACTAAGTTAAAACACATAGGCTTGATCGTGCCGTCACAACGGATAGCCCGCATGGCGCACGAGGCTGGTTTCGAGCGGATCGTGACCGCTGAAAATGCTTCGGATGCGGCGATGCTCCGCGCCCTGCAGGAATCGCGACCTGGCACTGGAGAATAACGTGTGAGCACGCAGGATCCACAGCAGAATGAACAACATGGGGAGGCGTCGAATAGCGTGGCAACTGCAGTAGAACAATCGCTTGCCCAGGGCGGCGCCCCGATGGCACCTGGTGGCAAGCCTGACACAGCGCCGCGCAAGGTATCCTCCGCCGTCGGCTGGTTGTCTTTGCTGTTGGTTGTTGCACTGGCGGGCGCAGTCGTCTGGGAGATGCGCCAAGGGCAGGCCAGGGAGGCCGCCCTGACCAGGCGCCTGGCGCAACTGGAAACCTTTTCGCAGCAGAAGCAGAACACTTTGGAGACGTTGGGTGATCGCTGGCAACAGGAGTTGCGCTCCGGCCTCGGCGCTGTCAGGACGACCATGGACGACGAAACGTCCCGTGTATCCGGTAGGTTGGATTCCGTGGAAGCGCAATTGTTGCAGCAGAAGAAGGAGCTGGCGCGCTTCAGTGCCAGTGACCGCGATAGCTGGTTGTTGGCGGAAGCCGGCCATCTGCTGCGCCTGGCCAATCAGCGCCTGGTGATGGCAGGTGATCCTGTCGCTGCCCAGGCACTGCTCAACAGTGCCGATGGCGTGCTGCGGGAGCTGGATGACGCGAGCCTGCACACGGTGCGTGCTGCTGTGGCTCTGGATATAGCGTCCTTGCGCGCGACCCCCAGGGTGGACATGGAAGGCATCTACCTGCGCCTGGCGGCATTGCTTGAACAAGCGGATGGCCTGGTCATTTTCCAACTGCCGGAGCCGGCAGCGCAGCCGCCTCCGGAAGTGGCCAGTGATTGGCAGGCCCGCCTGCAACAGGGCTATGCTGCGGCGCTGTCCAGGCTTTCGGATTACCTTATTATTCGTCGGCGGGATGTTCCCATGCAGGCCCTGATGGACCCGCAATGGGAGGGCCTGGTGCGGCAAAACCTGCGCATGCTGCTGGAGCAGGCCCAGACGGCGGCGCTTTCGGCTAACCAGATTTTATACACGGCCAGCCTGGATCGGGCACAGCAGTGGCTGGCACAGTTCCGGGAGTCAGATGAAGTTACCGCCCGCGCCATTGCTGTCGAGATCTCACGGTTGTCGGAGCTCACGGTCTTTGTGCCACAGCCGGATATTTCCCGCTCACTACAGGCCTTGGATGAGGCCAGCCAACTGCGTGTGCCAGCGGGAGGCGGCCAGTAGCTCATGCGCAAGTTATTTGCTATCGCTCTTGTCGCGCTGCTGGTCGGTGTAGGCATTGTTGCCGTCATCGAGACCGATCCCGGCTATGTGCTGTTGGCCCATGGCAATTATACGCTTGAGGCCAGCCTGTGGGTGGGGCTGCTGCTACTCCTGCTGGCGGTACTGGCGATTTACTTGCTGGTGCAGCTAACATACTGGGTGATCGGCGGGCGGCGATCCGTGGTGGCCTGGCTGGGAGCACGCAAGGCGCGCAATGCGCAGCGCCACACTTCTCGCGGCTTAATCAGTTTCACCGAGGGCAACTGGCTGACGGCACGTCGCCATTTACTGCGCGGGGTGCAGCACAACGAAGCGCCACTGGTCAATTACCTCTTGGCCGCCCGCGCCAGTGCACGACTGCAAGACAGCGAGAAAGTTGATGAGTATCTGCGCGCCGCCGGCGACGCGGAACCAGGTGCCGCCGTGGCGCTGGAGTTCGCGCGGGCTGAGCTGAAGTTGCAGGCCGGAGAGTATCAGCAGGCGGTGACGGCACTGGATCAAGCCACCAGCAATGTCAGCCGCCATCCGTATGTCCTGAGTCTTTTACGCCAGGCTTACCAGGGCTTGAACGATTGGGACAAGTTGCTCGACCTGTTGCCGCAGCTGCAAAAACACCAGCTACTTTCCCATGAGGATTTTGAGCAACTGCAGCGCCAGGTTCATCATAATCGCCTTGTACAAAACCACTGTGATCTCCAGCAGCTGCGCGCAAGCTGGCACAAGGTGCCGAAGCATTTGCAGCGTGATGCCGCCATGGTCGCGGTGTACGCGAGTAACCTTACCAAACTGGGAGACCAGGAGGCGGCAGAGGACGCCCTGTTGCATGCCCTGAAACAGGAGTGGAGTACAACCCTGGTGCGCCAGTACGGTTATGTGCACAGCGTAAATGCTACCGGTCAACTGGCCCGGGCCGAGAGTTGGCTGATCGCCCACCCCGAAGATCCCCAGCTATTGCTGTGTCTGGGCCGTTTGGCGGCCCGCGAAAAATTGTGGGGCAAGGCGCGGGACTATTTCGAGAGCAGTTACCGGCTTCAGCGCAGCCCCGAGATCTGTGCTGAACTGGGCCGCTTGTTGAGCAGTCTTGGCGAGCCCCAGGTGGCCGCCGCCTACTTCCGCGAGGGATTATTGCTGCGTGAAGATACGCTGCCAGAGCTGCCCATGCCGGATAGAGCCGTGCCTGACAGCCGCTTGTTGGCGCGCCTATAGCCTATTTAGAGCGGTATATTGCTGTATCAGAGTGTTGCGGCGCACGCTAGAGTTTGATGCCCAGTTCGTCCCATAGTTCATCGATACGCCGTTTTACCGCTTCATCCATGGCAATGGGGCGGCCCCATTCGCGCTGGCTTTCCCCCGGCCATTTGTGGGTGGCATCAAAGCCGACTTTAGAGCCCAGGCCAGATACCGGTGAGGCAAAATCCAGATAGTCGATCGGCGTGTTCTCGATAAAGACTGAATCCCGCTGCGGGTCCATGCGGGTGGTCATCGCCCAGATGACATCCTTCCAATCCCTGGCGTTCACATCCTCGTCGGTAACAATGACAAACTTTGTATACATGAACTGTCGCAGGAAGGACCACACGCCCAGCATGACGCGTTTGGCATGCCCCGGGTATTCCTTACGCATAGTGACTACAGCCAGACGGTAGGAACAGCCCTCCGGTGGCAGGTAAAAATCTACTATCTCCGGAAACTGTTTTTGCAGTATCGGGATGAACACCTCATTGAGGGCCATACCCAGTATGGCGGGTTCGTCGGGCGGGCGACCCGTATAGGTGCTGTGGTAGATAGGGGACTCGCGGTGGGTGATGGCCGCAACGGTGAACACCGGGAAGCGTTCCACCTCGTTGTAGTAACCGGTGTGGTCGCCAAAGGGACCTTCATCCGCCATTTCGCCCGGCTCGATGTAGCCCTCGAGTATGTATTCAGCGGTGGCAGGGACCTGCAGGCCATGTTCGCGACACAGTGGCGTGAAGCACTCGGCCAGTTCAGTCTTGCTGCCGCGCAGCAATCCGGCGAAGGCGTATTCTGACAGGGTATCGGGTATCGGCGTTACCGCCGCCAGGGTCGTGGCCGGGTCAGCGCCCAGTGCCACCGCAACCGGGTAGCGTTTACCCGGGTGTTGTCGCTGCCACTCCCTGAAATCCAGCGCGCCACCGCGGTGCGACAACCAGCGCATGATCAGTTTATTGCGCGCCAACAGCTGCAGGCGATAAATTCCCAAGTTCTGGCGCTCCTTATTGGGACCGCGGGTGATGACCAGTGGCCAGGTAATCAACGGCGCCGCGTCTCCCGGCCAGCAGGTCTGGATGGGCAGCCGGTTGAGGTCGACATCCGCGCCCTGTTGCGCGTGGTACTGGCAGGGCGGGTTGCGCACCACCTTCGGCGCCATGTGCAACACCTGTTTCAGCAGGGGCGCCTTGTCCCAGATGTCGCGCAGGCCCTTGGGTGCATCCGGCTGGCGCAGGTAGGCGAGTATTTCGCCGATTTCACGCAGGGCGTTGATGTCGTGTGCACCCATGCCCAGAGCGACGCGCTGCTGTGTGCCAAACAGGTTGACGAGTACCGGTGTGTTGTAACCTTTGGGATTTTCGAACAACAGGGCGGGTCCGCCTGCGCGCAGCGTGCGATCGGCGATTTCGGTCATTTCGAGTTTGGGATCGACCTCGGTCTGGATCCGCACCAATTCCCCGCGCTGTTCCAGAGCGGCAATAAAATCCCTGAGGTCGGTGTATTTCACAATGCTGTCAATCCGTCAGCTCATTGGCAGACGCTACGCCTCACGGTTGTACATCCCCGGAACGAACTTTGTTACTACTTGCGCTTCATCGACTTGAAGAACTCGTCGTTGGTTTTGCTTTCCTTGAGCTTGTCGGACAGAAACTCAATGGCGGCCAGGTCTTCCATGCCGTGCAGCAGTTTGCGCAGGATCCACATACGCTGCAACTCATCATCGGCGGTGAGCAATTCTTCCCGGCGCGTGCCGGAGCGGCGAATATTGATGGCCGGGTAGACGCGTTTTTCGGCGATCTTGCGATCAAGGTGCAGCTCCAGGTTGCCGGTGCCCTTGAACTCCTCGTAAATTACCTCGTCCATTTTGGAGCCGGTGTCGATAAGGGCGGTCGCAATAATAGACAGGCTGCCACCTTCCTCGATATTACGGGCTGCGCCAAAAAAGCGCTTGGGGCGCTCCAGGGCATGGGCGTCAACACCACCGGTCAACACCTTGCCGGAGCTGGGAATCACCGTATTGTAGGCGCGCGCCAAACGGGTGATGGAGTCCAGCAGGATGATCACGTCCTTCTTGTGCTCCACCAATCGCTTGGCTTTCTCGATCACCATGTCGGCGACCTGCACGTGGCGTGAGGGCGGCTCATCAAACGTGGAGGCCACCACCTCGGCACCGCGAATGCCCACCGAGCGCTGCATTTCCGTCACTTCTTCCGGACGTTCATCAATCAGCAGCACGATGATATAGCACTCGGGATTGTTGGTGATGATCGCCTGGGCGATATTCTGCATCATGATGGTTTTACCCGCTTTGGGCGGCGCCACCAACAGTCCGCGCTGGCCCTTGCCGATGGGGGATACCAGGTCGATGATACGGCCGGTCAGGTCCTCGGTACTGCCGTTGCCGGTTTCCAGCGTCAGGCGCTGGTCCGGGAACAGGGGTGTGAGGTTCTCGAACAGAATTTTGTGCTTGGAGTTTTCCGGCTTGTCGAGGTTGACCTCGTCTACTTTTAACAGGGCGAAGTAGCGCTCGCTGTCTTTCGGTGGGCGAATCTTGCCGGAAATGGTGTCACCGGTGCGCAGGTTGAAGCGGCGAATCTGGCTAGGGGAGACATAGATATCGTCGGGTCCCGCCAGGTATGAACTGTCGGCGGAACGCAGGAAGCCAAAGCCGTCCTGCAGTATTTCCAGTACGCCGTCGCCGGAAATATCCTCGCCGCTCTTCGCGTGGCGCTTCAGCACGGCGAAAATAATATCCTGCTTGCGTGAGCGGGCCATGTTGTCCAGGCCGCTTTCCTTGGCGATATCGATAAGTTCCTGGGTAGATTTGGTCTTTAGGTCAGTTAGATTCATAGGGAAAACAAGAGTACATGAGTGATTAGGGGAAGGAATGGGGTGTAACCGAACGCCGGTTGGCGATGCCAACTAGATGCCAACTAATAGTAGCTTTAACGTGGGTTGCAGAGTTTTTGTTATGGCACTGGAATGTGCGATGGACTGGAATGTAGCACGGCCCGCTAGGGCCGTCTACCGCTTTTTTCTGTCAATAAAGGGGTCAATCTGGTGTGTCGGGAGTCTGGATGAGTCGGCCCCCCGAGCTTTTAGATCACTTCCTGGATGAAATCTGTCAATTGCGTCTTGGATAGAGCGCCGACTTTAGTGGCCTCTGCGTTGCCGCCCTTGAACATGATCAAGGTCGGAATGCCGCGAATCCCGAACTTTTGCGGAATTTCCGGATTGGCGTCAACGTCGACCTTGCACACCTTCAATTTCCCGCTGTAATCGGCGGCGATTTCAGCGAGCACCGGAGCGATCATCTTGCACGGACCGCACCACTCTGCCCAGAAGTCCACCAATACGGGGACGTCGGAATTTAATACCTCTGCGTCAAAAGTAGCATCGCTGACGTGTACGATTTGGTTGCTCATACTGTTCTCCGTTCGATCCGCAGCGGTTTTTGCTGCATAGTTTTTAAGGGGTGTCATCATACCACCTGATGGTCAGTGTACAACTGCGGCGCTAGAGCTTTTTGGCATGCTGATATAGCTGGTCGCTATACGTAGTGCTGGGCTGGCAGGTTGCACGAAACTCACATGGGAAAGAACCTGGCCGTGATAGTCTTGTCGTACGCTAACATATAGTCTGCGAAGACTTGAAAACGGTTGCTTCCACCCACTTCAGGGCATCAGTTTGCATAAAAAACAAATCGCCATCGTTACACTTGTCGGAATAGCCTTCGCCGCCTGGTTTTATTTTGGGCTGGGCAGCTATTTACAGCTTGAAGCACTGCAACAGCGGATTGGTGACCTGCGCGAGTGGTACGGGAATAATCCACTGCTGGCCGGTCTGATCTATTTCGCGGGGTATGTCGTAGTGACGGCGCTATCGGTGCCGGGCGCGGCGGTTATGACGCTGGCGGGTGGCGCCCTGTTCGGGTTTTGGTATGCGCTGTTATTGGTGTCATTTGCCAGCAGTATCGGTGCCACCCTGGCCTTCCTGGCGTCACGAGTGCTGTTGCGGGATTGGGTCCAGCAGCGATTTGGGCGGCACTTGGGCGCACTGAATGCGGGGTTTGAAAAAGACGGGTCCTTCTATCTGTTCTCATTGCGCCTGGTGCCGCTAATTCCGTTTTTCCTGATTAACCTGCTGATGGGTTTGCTTCCTATTCGTACCTGGCCCTATTACTGGGTATCGCAGTTGGGCATGTTGCCGGGCACTGCGGTTTACATCAACGCCGGAACGCAGTTGGGGCGTCTGGAGTCCCTGTCCGGAATCGTTTCGGCGCCGCTATTGGGGTCCTTTGTACTGTTGGCCTTATTTCCATTTGTTGCGCGGTGGTCACTGGCGTATCTGCGGGGTCGTCGAAGTCTGGCACGCTACACCAGGCCGCAGCAGTTCGATAATAACCTGATCGTGATTGGTGCCGGGTCGGCCGGTCTGGTTGCAGCGCTCATTGCCGCAACGGTGAAGGCAAAAGTGACACTGATAGAGCGACACAGGATGGGCGGCGACTGCCTGAATACCGGCTGTGTGCCTAGCAAGGCCCTGATTCGCTCTGCACGCGTTGCACAATATGCGCGTCGGGCAGAGGAGTTCGGGTTGGCTCCTATGACCGTGGAGGTGAACTTTCCCAAGGTTATGCAGCGGGTGCAGGATATCGTCAGGACCATTGCGCCACACGACTCAGTAGAGCGCTTTACTGCGTTGGGAGTGAACTGTGTCCAGGGCGATGCGCGTATTCTCTCGCCCTGGGCGGTAGAGGTTAACGGGCAGATACTGACTGCGCGCAATATCGTGATTGCCAGCGGCGCCCGTCCGCGCGTGCCTGAGATACCTGGTCTTAAAACGCTGGACTACCTCACATCCGACACCGTGTGGGAGATCAGCGAGTTGCCGGGGCGCCTGCTGGTATTAGGAGCAGGGCCTATCGGTTGTGAACTGGCGCAGGCGTTCGCACGCCTGGGCAGTAGCGTCACGCTGGCGACCCACGTCGATCGGATACTGCCCCGGGAAGACCCGGAGGTTGCCGAGGTGGTACACGCCGCATTCCGGCGCCAACGTATAGCGGTACACCTGAATTATGACCCCCTGTTTTTTAGCGCAGACGCGGGCGGGCAAAGCTGTGTGTTCAATACCACGCGCGGCCAGCGCAAATTAAGTTTTGATCGTGTCTTGCTCGCCGTGGGTCGCAGTGCCAACGTGGAGGACATGGGCCTGGAAGAATTGGGTATCGCCGTCGGCCCTGCCGGTACGGTTGTGGTGGATGAGTATCTATGCACCGCGCTACCCACCATCTCTGCCTGCGGCGATGTGGCCGGGCCTTACCTGTTTACCCATATGGCCAGTCACCAGGCCTGGTATGCGGCGGTGAATGCACTGTTCGGCCGTTTTCGCCGGTTCAAGGTTGACTATTCCGTGGTGCCCTGGGCGACGTTCACGGACCCCGAAGTGGCGCGGGTTGGTCTCAATGAAGACGAGGCGCGGGCGCAGAATATCGCGTGTGAGGTAACCCGCTACGAACTGAAAGACCTGGACCGGGCCATCGCTGACGGCGAAGCGCACGGTTTCATCAAGGTGCTGACCGAACCGGGTCGCGACCGTATTCTCGGTGCCACCATCGTGGGGTACCATGCCTCGGAGTTGATCAACGAGTTCGTGCTGGCCATGAAGCATGGTCTCGGCCTGGGTAAAATACTGAGTACCATCCACATTTATCCGACGTTGAGCGAGGGCAACAAGTTTGTGGCCGGCGCATGGCGCAAGGCGCGCAAGCCCGAGGGACTGCTGCGCTGGGCAGAGCGCTATCATCGATGGAATCGAGGCTGAGCGCACTGTGCGCGGCCGAAGAAGGAGAGAGCAGATGAGCAAAGTTGCCGTAGTGCTGGTGCTGGTGCTGG
>Ga0163144_10002069_pt1 | contig 46814 bp, 38 predicted proteins | sample OliLak19BULKMAT1_FD_123175 | JGI IMG/M metagenome (GOLD analysis project Ga0163144, IMG submission 123175) | Freshwater microbial mat bacterial communities from Lake Vanda, McMurdo Dry Valleys, Antarctica - Oligotrophic Lake LV.19.BULKMAT1 | ecosystem: Environmental > Aquatic > Freshwater >... | reverse complement strand
TCCGTGTGGTTCGAGAACAGCACGGCCTTCGAGATCACCGATCCTTCGCGTGCGACGGCGGTCGCGACCTGACCGTCAAACGGGGACCCGCTACTCAGCGGCCGGTTGCTCGGCGGCGCAAAGCTCAACGGCAAGGCGGCGATGGTGGATGTCACGACCGGACGCGGACGCGTGATGCACTTCGGGTTCCGCCCTCGGTATCGCGTTCAGACCATGGCAACGCAGCCGCTGATCTGGGAAGCAATGATGCGGCTGCGCAACTGACGTTGGCTGTACGAACGTGCACGTCTGGCGCCGTCGAAGATGATGGTGAAGATGACGTGGAGGATATCGAGCGACGTTACTTCAGATTGGTCTTGAAGAAGGTCAGCGACTTGGTCCACGCGTCTTCGGCGGCAGCCTTGTTGTAGGCCTGACCGGTCGGATTGGAAAAGCCGTGATTCGCGTCGGGATACACGTTCACGTCCATCGTGTGCCCGGTCGCTTTGATCTTGCCTTCCATCGCGCGAACGCTGTCGAGCGGAATGCCCGTATCCTTGCCGCCGTAGATGCCGAGTACCGGTGCCGCGAGTCGCGCGAGCTGCGACGGGTCGGTGATCGGCGCACCGTAGTAGATGACGACCGCCTTGATGTCTTTGCCGCCAACGAGACCACTGCGCAGCGACCAGTGGCCGCCGAAGCAGTACCCGATCGCGCCGATCGAGGTCGCGCCCTGCTTTTTCAGGAAGTCGATCGCGTCTTGCAGGTTCTTCTCGCCAATCGGCACGTTGGCCATTGCCGCCTGATACAGCGTCATCGCGGCATCCGATGTCGTGGCCACGGTGCCGAAGAGATCGACCGCGAGGACCGTGTAGCCTTCACCGGCGTAACGCTTGGCCACGGCTTTCATGTTGTCGTTGAGCCCCCACCACTCATGCACCAGCAACAGTGCCGGCTTGCCACGACCAGCCTTGGCGGGCTTGGCCAGGAATCCCTTGATCGTCTTGCCGTCGATCGTGGCGTAGGTGACCATTTCGTCGACCACCGCGGCACGCGGCGCGATCAGCGCAGCCGGCGAGGGCGCTGGTGTGTCCTTGGCGTGCTCGTGGCGCATCGCGTTGGCGTAGTCGGGCTGCGCCTGCTGCGCGGAAAGCGGCACGGCGACAAAGGTCGCGACGCATAGTGCGGCGATCGTGGAGGAGCGGGAAGCGTCGAAGGGAATGATGCGCATGGATGAATCCGGAAGTGAAAAGCGGAATGATGCTGCGCGCTGTGGAACACTCACCGCGCCTTACAGGTCCCGCAAATACAGCGAGACCGTCGACGTATCGGTGGAGAGCTGCATCGGGCGATTGAATCGAAGACCGAGTTTCTCGAGCAGACGAATGGAGCGGACGTTGATGGGGTCGGTGATGGCAGCGAGCCTCGTAAGTCCGATGTCGTAATGTGCATGCACCACCACGGCACCGGCGGCCTCGCCTGCATAGCCCACTCCCCAGAACTCGGGAAGGAACGCGAACCCGATGTCCGCATCCTCCAGTCCGTCCCGTCGTATCAACCCGCAGATGCCGATCGGCGTTCCGCCCTCGCGCAACGCCACGCGGTACAAGCCGAAGCCATGCTGCGCGTAGCTGGCCAACGCGCCGTTGCGGAGATAATTCTGCGCGTCCTCGAGGCTCCGCACACCGCGGTCGCCTATGAACTCGAGGAACGACGGTTCGTTCACCAGCAGCAGCATGAACGCCGCATCGTCGATGGTGAGGCGGCGCAATGACAGCCGAGCAGTCACCAGCACCGGCGCTGTCGTCTCCGTGTCCGAGCCTGAGTTCACGTCGACTCGCGCATCGACATCGTCGCGCTCAGGGCGAACAGGTGAAGGCGGAGTTGCTCGAGAGTTCCGCCCACATCTTGAGCTGCGCCTCGGAGGTGGCCAACCGCTTCACTTCGCGCAACGGCCCGCAGGCACGGGCCGGTTCGCTGGCCATGCCGAAGGCGTTCACGAGATACACGTTGGCCCACATGCTGTCGGAGCGGCTGGTGAGTCGACCGAGCAATCGCTGCAGCTGCGGAATCGCGTCGCGCGCGACACGCGCTTGCGCATCATCCTCCGCGTCGAACATCGCCTTCTTGATGCCCTCGAGCACGCGGTTGGCCTCCTCGCCATCAGCGTCCGCGGCGGTCGCCGGCGTGCCGCTGGCTACGGCTGGGGCGACGCCGGTCACGGACGGCGGAGCATTCCCCGTCGTCGATTCCCCGTTCGGCGCAAGCTTTTGCGCGGGACCGGCTGATTGGGTGCCCGGGCTCCCACCCGACCGTGCCGGCGTGCCGTTCCCCGCCCCCGCGGCCGGCGCGCCAACCGGTGGCGCCTCAATCGCCACCGCGACGGACGTTGGCGCCTCGTTGGTCGCGGATCCGGTCGCACCGCCGCCCGTCATCATCAAGTACGCAGCGGCAGCGACGACAACAGCCCCCACACCACCGATCATGACGCCCTTCGCCGGTCCTTTCGACGGTGCCTTGGCCGGTGCCGCCGCAGCGTTCGCGCCACCGGCGACGGCCCGCCCGCTGGCCACCGTGGCCGGACCATTCGCCGCGGCCAGCGCAGCGGCGTTCGACGCAGGAGCCGGGGCGGCCGCTGCGGCGCCTCCCGAACCACTGTGCGCGACCTGCGCCGTGATCGCCGGCGACGAGAGCGGCGTCGCACCCGACACAGATGCACTCGACAGCGGCGTCCGCGTGCGCAGCACCGACGTCCCGATCCACGCCTCGGTCGCCGCAACCACGGCGTCCGCGAAGTCCAGCGCCGAAGCGCTCCGCGCATCCGGTTCGCGCGCCAGCGCATGGTCGAACGCGTCCTGCAGCGCGACGGGCCAACTCACCTCCGGCATCGCGTCCGCCAGCGTGCGGGGATCGCTGACGATGCGCGCGGTCAGGCTGCGCTCGGGCGTGGTCGAGTCGAAGGGCAGCAGTCCCGTGAACATCTGATACCCCACCAGCGCCAGCGCATACACGTCGCTGCGGGCATCCAGCGGCTCGCCGAACACTTGCTCCGGACTCATGAACTCCGGGGTGCCGATCACCGACCCCGCCTGCGTCAGTTGCGTGCGCGGTGCCGACGTACCGTCGACCACCTTGGCGATGCCGAAGTCCACCACCTTCGCGCGATCGATGCCCGCGTCGTCGGTGATGACCATGATGTTGTCCGGCTTCAGGTCGCGGTGCACAATGCTCATCCGATGCGCCGCGTCGAGTCCCTCAGCGACCTGAAAGATCAGGTTGGCGGCCCGGGCAGGCGACAAGCGCGTCTGCTCCTCGAGAATGTTGCGCAACGTCGTACCCGGCACGAACTCCATCGCCAAATACACGAGTCCGTTGCTCGTTTCACCGAAATCGAAGACCCGCGCCACGCGATCATGCTCGATGCGGGCGGCGTTGGCGGCCTCGCGATTGAAGCGCGCCACCGCCGCTGAATCCTGTACCATGCTCGGATGCAGCACCTTGATCGCCGCCTGCTGAGGCAACCGCACATGTCCGGCAAGGTAGACGCGTCCCATCCCGCCCTCGCCCAGCAGCTTGCTGATGAGGTAGCGATCAGCAATCACACTACCGATGAGGTCCGTATCGGATTCGTCCGCGCGCAGCGTTGTGCCGTCCGTCGGGCAAAATGCATTGCTGTCCGGATACGTCGTTCCACAAATCGGGCAGGTCTTTGGCATACGAGAGTGAGCGGTTCCTATTGACGCCGTGGCGCGAGAGGCACGACGTTTGTATGGCAGTTTAGACGATCCCACCTTGAGAGGTGTCTGCATGTCCATGTTCCATACGGGCCGGCGCTGGCCCGCAGTCCTGCTCGCTGCCAGCATTGCGGTTGCTGCGCATCCTTTGGCCGCGCAATCGCCCGCGGCCGCCGATACACGACCCACCATCGCTGTGCTGTATTTCACCAACAGCGCGCTTGTCGATATGGCATCCTACGCGCCCCTGAGCAAAGGCATGGCGGAGATGCTCATCACCGAAATCGCGCAGAACAGTGGCGTGCGCGTCGTCGAACGTGATCGCCTGCAGTCGCTGCTGGAAGAGCAGAATCTGCAGAACAGCGATCGGGTGGACAAGGCGACGGCCGTGAAGCTTGGCAAGACACTCGGCGCGCGTCACATGTTGATGGGAAGCTTCGTGATTGATCCGAGCAAGACGATGCGCATCGATGTGCGCGCGGTGAACACCGAAACCTCCGCCATCGAGTACACCGAATCTGTCTCGGGCAAGTCGGACAAGCTGCTCGAGCTGGTGATTCAGCTCGGCGCCAAGGTCAACGCCGGACTCAAGCTGCCGGCGCTCAAGGTCGCCAGCTCCACCATCCCTGCATCGAAGAGCCCGAACCAGTTCAAGGCGTTGATGGCACTGAGTCAGGCGATGGAAGCGGAAGACAAGAAAAATCCGGTGGAAGCCGCGAAGCTGTATAAGAGTGCCGTTGCACTCAACCCGGACTTCCAGCCAGCCAAGACGCGTCTCGCGTCGTTGGAGAAGGGCAGCCGCTGACAACGTTCGCTGGTGCAGGAGAAACGCGCGTGTCGATCAGGTGATCGGCAGGCGCGTTTTCGTTTGGTTCAACGTGTGGTGTGGCGATTGGTGCAACTGAACGCGTGGACTTCCGGATTCCCTCACGCGTCTGCCGCGCCTCAGCGACTCGAACGAATTGCGCCAGTGGTGCTGAACCGCGCTGAAGCCGCGCGAGCCGTCGACATGGTGACCGAACAGCCGGGATGGCCGCTCGCTGCTGAGGCGCAATCACCGGTGAATCCAGCGAAACTCGAACCGCTGATGGGGATCCCGAGCAGCAACGTCGTGGAGCCGATCTCGACCAGGCGCGTGCAGGTGACCGAACCCTGACCGACGGCCAGCGTGCATGCCGCCAGACCACCCACGGTCACCACGCCGCCACCCGTTCCCGTCAGCGTCAGCACCAGTGGCACCTGGCGCTGCGTGAACGCGGCCGTGACGGCACGCGAATCCGTCATGTCGACCGAGCATGACGACGCGCCCACGCAGTCTCCACGCAAACCATCGATCGACGAGTCGAACGACGGCGTGGACACGATCGACGCCTTCGTTCCATATGCGATCGCGCGCACACACATGGCGCTCGACTGGCCGGCGGTCAGCGAGCAGGCGGTCGAGCCGTTCACCGTCACGCTCCCACCCCCGCTTCCCTCGAGCGTCAGCGCGAGCGGCAGCATCTTGATGTCGAACGAGCCATCAATCGTTGCTGCCGCGGTCGGCATCAGTGTACACGACGTCGCCGTGGAGCACGAACCGCCGAATCCGCCAAAGACCGATTCGATTGTGGGGTTGGCGAGGAAAACGAGCGTGTCGCCGTAATCCACCGGACGAGTGCACGTGGACGATCCCTGCGCCGGTACGAGCGAACAGATCGACGCACCGTCTGCGGTAATCGAGCCACCGCCAAGTCCCGTCAGATTGACGGTGAGCTGCACTTGGCGCCGGGTGTAGCTCGCATTGACCGTGCGCGCGTTGCTCGCGACGAGCGTGCAGTTCGACTTGCCGGTGCAATCACCGGTGAATCCGTCGAAGATCGAACTCGCGGCCGCTGCGCCCGTCACGGAAAGCGTGGCACCCGCGTCGACGATCCGCGAACAGGTGACGGCCTTCTGTCCAAGCGGCAGCGCACAGGCGACGGACCCGTCGATCGATACCGTGCCGGCACCTGTACCGCTGAGCGCGATCGTGAGCGGCACCTGGCGACGCTTGAAGGACGCGGTAATCGTCGACGCGGTTGTGGGCGTCAGCGAACAGCTAGTACCACCTCCGCTGCAATCGCCACCGAACACCTCGAACGTCGACTCAACCGTTGGATTGCCGACCAAGGTGACTGTTGCCCCGTAGTCGATCATCCTCGAGCAGGTGGACTGCCGCTGCGCCAGCGCGAGTGTGCACAGCACGCTGCCGCCCGCCGTGACCGTGCCCGCGCCCGTTCCCGTCAGCAGCGTCGTGAACTGCACCTGACGACGCGTGTACGTCGCATTCACCGTTTTCGGCGCGTTCATCGTCACCGAGCAAGCGCCGCTTCCACTGCAGTCGCCCGAGAATCCACCAAAGACGGATTCGACGGTCGGCGTCGCGTTGAGGCTCACCGTCGAGCCGAAGTCGACCAGACGCGTGCAGGTGACGGAGGTCTGACCAAGCGTCGATGTACACACCACGCCGTCGGTCGCGACGACAGTGCCCGCACCCGTTCCGGAGAGTGTCACCGTCAACGGGAACTTGGAAACGGTGAACGACACCGTAACGGTCTGCGATTGCGTCAGCGTCAGGGAGCAGCTTCCAGTGCCGGTGCAGGCACCACCAAATCCGCCGAACAACGAACTTGCCGCAGCCGTCGCGTTGATCGAGACTGCCTGGCCGACCTCGAATGTCTGCGTGCAGCTGTTCGCTGTTTGCGTTCCGGTGAGAGCACAGGCCGGCGCGCCGTTCACCAAAACGTCGCCGAGGCCGGGGCCATTCAACACGAGTGTGAGCGTGACCTGACGCCGCGTAAACGTCGCGACCGCGCTGCGACTCTGCGTCAGCGTTGTGGTGCAGGTGGTGGACTGCCCGCTGCAGGCACCACTCCAACCGCCAAAGCTGGAGTTCGCGTCGGGTATAGCGGTCAGCGTGATGGACGTGCCGAAGGTGGCCGACTCGCCGCATGCACCGGTGTTCGCGCCGTTCGCGCGCACGCAGGCGATCGTCGAGCCGCCGGTGACCATACCTCCACCGACTCCGCCGATTGACACCGAAATCGCCTGCGCATCAACAAAGCGCGCCGTGGCAGCGAGGTTGGATGAACCAGGGGTGACGATACACGTCGATCCGGTGGCGCCGGCGCAGTCCCCGCCCCAACCCGCGAAGAACTGCAGCGTGCCGCCGCCCGGAAGTGGCTCGCCGGTGGCGCTGAGCTGGAACGGCGCCCCCTCCGGAACGTCGACGAGGCAGGTGCCGGAAATCGCGCCCGCCGCGATGCGACAATCGAGCCCGCTCGCACCAGTCACGCGCCCACGACCGTCTCCGCCCGTCGATGTCGTCACCACGACCCGACGCAGCGCGCTGAATCGTGCGCTGGCGATGCGCGCCTGCGACATCTGCACCTGGCACGTCGGTCCAATGCTCGACGGGGCGCACGCATCGCCCCACGCCGTGAACACGCTCCCCGCCTCGGCAGATGACGTCAGTGTCACCGCCGCATCGCTGGAGAACGAGAAACTGCAGGTACCGCTGATGGACGCGCCCACTACCCGACAATCGATGCCGGTTGGAGTGGAGCGAATCGAGCCCGTACCGCCGCCAGAACCGCCGTTGATCGTCAGCGCGGCCGGCGGACGGACGACCCGCACGGTCGCCGTCGTCGTCAAGGCGCCGATGCGCGCCGTCACGCGCGTCGTGCCGATCGAGACCGTCGTGATCACACCCGTGCTGGCGTCAATCGTCGCCACCGCGGGCGCGTCGGAAGTCCACGCCACCGCGCGATCGACGACTGCCTGACCGCGGGTATCGAGCACGCGCGCCGACAGCTGTGTGGTACCGCCGAGCAGCGCCTGCACCGTTTCGCTGGGCAGCACAATCGCGCCGCCAGCCTGCAGCAGTTGCACCGACGCGAGATCGATCAGCGTGACTGGCTGCGCGACCGTCGTCACCGCACCCGGCGCCAGCCGCAGCGGACCGACTACCTGTTCGTCGACGATGGTACCGTTCACCAGGAGCGCGAGATTGAGCACCACGGCACACGAAGCGTTGTTGTTGCCTCCGGAGAGATCGCGCGCGCCGTCCGCGAGACAGGTGCCGACATCCACGGGAATAGGAACGCTCTGCAGCGTCTCGGTGGTCAGCGCCAGGACCTGTGATCCGATGCGCACGCGCGTGCCATCCTGACGCAGATACGACGCAGTCACGTTGAGTGTGACCACCTCGTTCGCGACCGAGAGCGCGCGCGGCACCGTCGCGGTCACGGCCACCATCGCCGGTCCGCTGGCGCCGCTCTTGCCAGGCGTCACCAGTCGGGCGATGTCGCTGCAGGCACCCATCAGCAGCAGTAACGGCGCCAGCAACAAGGCCGGCACGCGACGCGTTCGTCGTGCGCAGCGTCGGGTGTGGAACAGACTACCGAGTATCGTCATGCGCATACGAGGTGCGCCTCAGAAACGGGACGTGACTACCAAACCGAACGCAGCACCGGAAAACGACTGCGAAGGCTTGTTCACGGTGGCAGTGCGCTGCGAGAGCGAACCACCTTGGGCACGGACATACGGCTGCATCGAGAAGAGCGCGCGCCGAACGTTGACGCCGACGGTCAGCGTGCCGCTGGCGACACCGGCGGTGGGCAGGCCAAGATCGATTCCCAATCCGGAGTGCCATCGCGCATCGGTGGAGACCACGAGCGCGCTTCGGGCACCCAGCGGCAACACCGTGCGCACACCAGCGTCGACGTACTGACCGCTGGATCGCTCCACCGTGATGCCGTCGCGCGCGAACGGCGCGCGCCAGCGATACGACGTGTAGGCCAACAGTTCGCGCACGCGCGGCGCCGCGATCTGCAACTGGGCGTCGGCACTGAAGACGGGGCCAAGCCGAACCGTGGCGACACTTGAGACGGCACTGCTCGTATCCGATGGCGAATCGCTCTTGAGGCGATCCGCGGTGAACACATCGGCGGCCATGGCCACGATCAACCGATTCGCGCCGACCGTGCGATCGCCACTCACCGACGCGCGCACCACACCGCCCGGCGTGAAGTCGGCCGACTCCGATCCGGCCGACAGCGCCGCGATCGGCTGATAGCGTCCGCGGAGTTCATACGACGCACCATAAGCCATCGACCAGGCGCCCAACTGCTGCGGCAACACAAAGCCAAGGGTGCCACTGGGACCGGAGCCGACCGGCGTGCTGCCGAGTCCGAGCGCCGGCGCCGACAACGCACGCAACGAGCTGAACTCCGTCGCGGTGAGCGCCGTGCGGCCCGTGGGCGCGTTTGCACCGACGGTGATGATCAGACCGTCGCCGATCACCCGACCGGTGGCGCGCAATCGCACATCGCTCACCCCGGAGAGCGTCGCGGTGCGCTGTCCACCACGGGCCGACGGATCAGTGAAGGTCACCGTGCCCGAGGAGTACAGCGTCGTCACGTCAAGCCGCCAGCCATTGCCGAGCGGCAGCGCCGCCGTGACCGGCAACGTGAACTGCCGAATGCTGCGAATGCGCGTCGAGTCGAGTCCGCTGAACGTCGATTGCGCGAGCCCCGAGCCGCCAAACGACACGTTCTCGAACGACGTACCGCCGCCCGCGAAACGACTGCCGACGAGACGCTCCTGCGCGCGAACCGAGAAGACGGGGACGATGGTCATGACCAACGCTCCCGCGCAGCGCGCACGACACCGCCACGACTCACGCCGACGTTCGGTTGAACCCGCCGCGCGCGATGTCGCATGACTCATGGACGACGCACGATCACAACGACCGTGACGACCGTACTCGGGAACGAGGGATCGCTCGCGCCGCCCGACGGGCGTGTCAGCGACGTGACGACGTCGAGCGGACGGTTGAGGCGATCGATGGTACCGGCTTCCGGGGCATTGATCTCCCGCACTCCCGGAAGCAGCGACGGCGCATTCAGCGTCGCACGCGCCACGGTCTTGAGTTGCGACGCGCGATCGCCGGCCGCGTCGAATCCGGGCGCCAATCGCAACGCCTGTTCAAACTCGTCGAGGGCGCGTCGCCGATCGCCCGCCAACTCCGCCTGCACACCGCGACCGTACGCATTGAGCGATGCGAGGCTGGCGCGTGGCCGCGCCTCGATCCGCGCACGTTCAGCCGGCGTCAGGGTTACGCCGAGTGCGTCGAGCAGCAGAAAGGCCACCGCCTTCTCTGCGGCCAGCACGTCGGCCAACGGCGCGCGCGCGTCGAGTGCCTGCTGCAGCGTCCCGCTCTCGACATCGGCAATGCGCGCCGACAAGCGGAGTTCGCCGTTGGGCATGGTGTCGAGCGAGCCGAGTACCAATCGACGCGCGCTCACCAACTTGCCGACACGCGGCGCGGTGGCCGAGTCGACGCGTCCCGCCTTCGTCAGGTCGAGTTCGCGGAGCACTTCACCGAGACGCGAACGCTCCACGAGTCGGAGCTGGGCACTGCGCGACAGGTCGGTGACGAGGAGATCGGCCAGCGCGAAGCTCAACGCCGTCAGCCGCGCATCGCCAGCCGCCAGTCGGAATGGCGTCACCCCCAGGGTGCCGCGATCGGAAACACCAGCCGCGCGCTCGCGTGCCACCGCACTGGCGGCCGCGGAATCCGTGCCGGCCCGGGTGCTCACCGCGCCTCGGCTCGCACTCCCCGATGCGCAGCCCGCAAGCAGTGCGAGGGTACCGCAAAGGAGGGCCGACATCGGCCACGCGCATCGTCGCGCAAGTTTTGAACTTCCCACGGACGTCAGCATCGGTTTCAAGCGGACGGATGGAGCAGCTGCGCTGCACCAAGGCGGTGATCGCACATACTAGACGGTAATCCCAAAGCTGAGCCGAACGCAGGCAAGCGTCAAGAATGAAAACGCAACCCGGCTCGAATGAAGATGCTAGCTCGCGTGTGTCATCTGCTCGTCACCAATGCGTCAACCGTGATGCGCTCGCCGAAGCCCGGCGTTCCCGTCCGTGGGACCGTTTCAGCGCGGGCCCGGACGCAGAACCCGGAACGCGCTCTCGCGGCCAAACCGATCCACCGCCGAGACGAGAACGCGCGATGGTTGCGCGTCGCCGACAGTCCCGATGACGACCTGCCGTTGCGCAGCGGGCAATACCCAGCTTCGCCACTGGCCGGCGACGAGGGCGCGCACCGTCCACCAAGCGATCGGTGTGCTGCGCGACGGCGCCAACCGCACCACGGGCTCTCCGGTCGCCAATTCGACGCCGAACGTCGCCGCGGGTACGCGCGGAGCCCCCGAGGCGAGCCACGGGGAGGCGGGGATGAGGGCGGGTTCGGCGTAGAGTTCAGCGCGCAACCGATCCGCCAGCGCGGCGGCGTTGGCCGGCGGCGGAGGCGGCGTCGCAACTCCGATCAGCACCGAATCGCGCTTCACCGACGAGACAGGCATCAGGGCGCGCATGCTGAAGTGGATATCGCCCGTCGCTGCAGTCGCGCGCGTCGCACGCACCTGCGAATTCAGTTCGTCGGCCGACCATGTCCCGCCGCTCGCGGCACGACTGGCGTTGTGTCCGGGCCAAATGTGCCGAGACTTGGCGTTCTCGCCGAGCCACCAGTCCAGCAACACCGGATAACTCTGCGCTGTCTGCGCAATCGGCCAGTACAACTGCGGCGTGAAGTAGTCGATCCACCCTTCACGCAGCCAGCGACGTGCATCGCCGTACAATTTGTCGTACGAGTCGAAGCCTTTGATCGGCGCCGGATGGCCTGGTCGCCAGATGCCGAAGGGACTGATCCCCACCTTCACCCACGGTTTGAGCTGCTTCGTGCGCTTGTACAACAGCTGCACGAGCGTGTCGACGTTGTGGCGTCGCCAGTCGTTTCGCTCCAGCGCACCGCCACGTTTGCGATACGCCGCGTAACTCGACGAATCAGGGAATGGCACCTCGGCGCCGCCGGCAACGGTTTCTGGATACGGGTAGAAGTAGTCGTCGATGTGAATGCCGTCCACGTCGTAGCGCCGCACGACGTCGAGCATGACGCGCAACGTCTGCTGAAGGACGTTCGGCTCGCCCGGATCCATCCAGAGATACTTGCCGTAGCTGCGCACCAGCTCCGGATGCGCGACGCTGATGTGCGTCCGCGCCGACGGACTCGTGGCGCTGGCATGACGCGCGCGATAGGGATTGAACCAGGCGTGTAGCTCGAGCCCGCGCGCATGCGCTGCGTCGACGGCAAACGTGAGCGGATCGTAGAACGGTTCCGGTGCGCGCCCTTCGAGACCGGTCAGATACGCCGACCACGGTTCGTAGGGCGACGCATAGAGTGCGTCGGCCGCAGGACGAACCTGCAGCAACACAGCGTTGAGATTCAGCGCCTTGGCGCGATCCAGAATCGCCAGCAGCTCCGCCTGCTGCTCAAAGGACGAGAGTCCGGGCCTGGACGGCCAATCGATGTTGGCGACGCTCGCCACCCAGACGCCGCGGAACTCGCGCATGATCTGTGGTGGCTCGCTGGCTTGCGCTACCACCGTCGACGGACGCAAGCTCGCGGCAAGCAACACGGCCGCGGACAACGTTGTCGCCAAGTGCAGGCGGGGGCGGTTGGCCATCTGTCGAACGTAAGGCATCGTGGTTGGTTGGTACCCTGGGGTGTCGATCGATCGTTGGGCACGTCGCAGCATCGATCCGACTGAGTTGGCGCAGGCTGACACGCCAACTTCGTGCATCCCACCGCATTCGTCCACCGGTTCCCGCTGAGGACACTTCCATGCATCGTCGAGTCGCCGCCCTGCCGCTCCTGCTTGCCCTCTCTGCAACGTCGCTGTCCGCGCACGACATGTTCTGGCGACTCACGTCGTATTACGTGGCTCCGAACACGTCGATCCGCCTGCCGGTACTGAACGGGACATTCTCAAAGAGTGAGAATTCCATCGAGTGGGCGCGGGTCGCGGAGCTGAGCGTCACGTCGCCCAACGGTCGCACTCAGATCGACAGTGCGCAGTGGGATTTTCGCGGCGACACGACCTGGCTCAGCTACAGCACGGGCGTTGCTGGCACCTATGTCGCCGGTCTATCGACCAAGTCAACGGAATTTCAGCTCGACGCCAAGGCGTTCAATCAGTATCTCGCCGAGGACGGCATTCCTGACATTCTCGCCGCGCGCAAGAGCGATGGTTCTTTGCAGAAGCCGGCGCGTGAACGGTATTCCAAGCACATCAAGGCAATCTTCCAGGTCGGTACCGCGCGCTCAATCGCGTGGAGCTCAGCACTCGGCTATCCCGCCGAACTCGTGCCGCTGGAGAATCCGTACACCCTCAAGCCGGGTGCCACGATGCACTTTCGCTGTCTGGTCGATGGCAAACCGGTGGCGAATCAGCTGGTCATCGTTGGAGGTCGCGCAGGAGTCACTGGCGACGTTCGGCTTCCGACGCAATCGCTGCGCAGCAATGCCGACGGCGTGGTGAGTGTCACGGTCGGCCGAGCCGGGCGCTGGTACGCGAAGTTCATTCACATGCAGCGCGTTGATGATGGCCGAGTCGACTACGAATCCAAGTGGGGCACGATCACCTTTGAGATCCGGTGATCACCGACGTGGACGCAACGCGCGTGGTGTGCGCGTTGCGTCAGGGTACGTGCTACTTCCTGCCCGCCGGTTCAACCCAGAGCGTCGGATACTGCTTCTTCAACTCGTCGAGCTTGGGCAGATCGTTGTAGACGATGTACGGCTGCGTGAGGTGGCGCGGCAGATAGTCCTGATGGTACGCCTCGGCGGCGTAGAACGTCTTGAGCGGCGCAACCTGCGTGACGATCGGACGAGAGTACCTGCGCGCCTTGGTCAGCTCGGCGATGAACACGGTCGCCGTCTTCTGCTGCTCGGTGTTGGCCGTGAAGATCGCGGAGCGATACTGGGTGCCCACATCCGGCCCCTGCCGATTGAGCTCGGTCGGATTGTGCGCGACGGTGAAGAACACCTCGAGCAGCTTCTCGTACGACACGACCGCCGGATCATAGGTGACTTTCACCACCTCGGCGTGCCCCGTGGAGCCGCCGCTCACGGCGTCGTAGCCGGGATTGACCGTCGTGCCGCCGGCGTATCCCGAGACGGCGTTGGTGACGCCTTTCACGTGTTCGAAAACCGCTTCGACGCCCCAGAAACAGCCACCGGCGAAGACTGCGGTTTCAGTCGCGCGAACGCGATTGACGTTGGTCGCAGGCGCGTACACGTTCGACGAACTGCTGACGACGATCGGCGCCGAAAAAAACGCGGCGGATGCAACGACCACGATCGAGCGGAACATCAGGATCTCCTGGAGTCAGAGGCAGCACACAGCGGTCACGTGAGCGTGCTTCACGTCGACACAAAAGATATCCGCCGCTGAGTCAGAAGTTCCCGGCGTGCAGCCAAGCGAGCGTCATGCCGATGCACCGAATAGCTTTCTTCATGACCACACTTGACTGCCTCGGCGCATCGTCCCGATCGCCACTCCGGGTTCACACTCACCCCAACCGGACATGAGAATCGTCGGCGGGAAGTTTGCAGACCGCAATCTCACGTCACCGAACGATTTTCGGGTGCGCCCGACGGGTGAGCAGGTGCGCGCCGCACTCGTCGGAATGCTTGGCGACGATCTTGAAGACGCGCGCGTTCTTGACCTGTTTGCCGGTACCGGTGCACTCGGCCTCGAAGCAATTTCGCGTGGAGCGAGGTACGTGGACTTCGTCGAGTTCCGTCCGTCGAGTCTCCATGCGCTCAAGGCCAATATCGCCGCGCTTGGCGTGCAGAAGAAATCGCGCATCTTCAAGAAGGACGCGTTGCCGTTTGCGGCCGCTCTTGCGACGGAGAAGTACGACATCGTGTTTGTCGATCCGCCGTACAACTCGAAGATGCTCGATCGCTTGCTCGACTCGTGGCGCGCAGTGCCGTTCGCGCGAATTTTCGCGGCCGAACACGCCACCGATCATGTGCTCCCACCGGGCGGTCGTCGCAGGGTCTTCGACGAGACATCCATCACGATCTATCACCGCGACGAACTGCCACTCAAAGCCGCAGTTCCTATCGCGCGCCCTTCCGCTTCCGCCGCGCCTTCTTCGCGGCCTTCTCCGACAAAGCGCGCTCCGCGTCGGCGATAGCCGCTTCGCGTGCGGCGATCACGCGCTCGCGCTCAATCCACTCCGCGCGGTCACGCGCTTCGGCCTCGCGGGTGCGGCGCAGGCTTTCGGCATCCTTCCACGCCGCCACTTTCGCGTGATCACCGCCCACGAGCACTTCGGGCACGGCGAGATCGCGATAGCTGGCGGGACGTGAATAGCTCGGCGCGCTGATGCCGCGATCGTAGAACGAATCGGTGCGCGCACTGTCGATATCGCCCATCGCACCGGGGAGCAGACGCACCGTCGCATCGATGATGGCGAGTGCGGCCGGTTCTCCGCCGCTGAGGACGAAATCGCCCAGAGAGAGTTCTTCGGTGGCGAGATGCTGCGCAACGCGTTCGTCCACGTCCTTGTAGTGACCGCAGAGGAGCGTGAGCTCGTTGCCGGCCGCAAAGCGCAGGGCATCGGCGTGCACAAACTTCCGACCGCGAGGGGACAGCAATACGATGGGCGCCTTCACGCCGATGTCCTCGATCGCTTCGAAGAAGGGCGCCGGTTTCATCACCATCCCCGGTCCGCCACCGAACGGATAGTCATCGACGGTGCGATGACGATCGTGCGTGTACGTGCGCAGGTCGACGATGTTGTAGGACACGCCACCAACGCCTGCCGCGCGCGCCGGAATGCTGAGCCCCAGCGGTCCCGCAAAAAAGTCGGGAAAGATCGTCACCACGTTGATACGCAGCATGAGAGCGTGGAGTGGCGCTACTCCAGCAAGCCTTCGAGTGGCTTGAGCACGATGGTGCGCGTCGCTTCGTCCACACGCGAGACGATCTCCGGGCGCCATGGCACCAATGGCTTGCCCGTGGCCGTTTCGACTTCGATGAGCAGTCCCTGCGGTGCATCGTAGACATCGCGCACATGTCCGACGAGTCCCTGCCCTTCGACTTCGACGCGCATTCCGATCAGCGCGTAGATGTAGACCTGATCTTCGGTCGGCCTTGGCAGCTCTGCTTCGTCCACGAGCAGATAGCGGCCGCGCCACACATCTGCGGCATCGCGATCGCCGATTTCACGCACCTTGACCAGCCACTCCCGATTCATCGGGCGGCCGTCTTCGATGTGCAACTCGCCCTCTGGCGACGGCTTTCCCTGACGATCACCAGCAATAATCACCGCGCCGGACGCGAAGATCGCATCCGGCGCATCGACCAGCGGTTCCACGGCGAGCGCGCCGCGCACACCATGCGCGCGACGCACCTGCCCGACCACCACGAACTCGCCCAGCTCAGGACTCCGCGCGATCCGCGTCGTCGGCCAGCATCACGACCGGACCCGGTGGCGGCGTGAGGTCGTCGGACTTGGAGGCGGTGGTGGACGCTGCGTTGGCGGCGGCGACCTTGTTGATGCTGACGCCCTTGGCCTCGAGACGCGCCTCGTGTCGCTCCTTGAGGACGCCGGCACGGCGGAGCAACGAGCGGACAGTGTCCGTCGGCTGCGCGCCCACGCTCAGCCAGTAGTTGACGCGGTCCTTCTGGAGATTGATGGCCGTATCGCCCAGGAAACGGGGCTGGTACTGCCCAATGATCTCGATGAAACGCCCGTCACGGGGGCTCTGGGAGTCAGCAACAACGATACGGTACATCGGGGTCTTCTTCCGGCCTTCGCGGCGGAGACGGATCTTGACGGCCATCTGGGCTTCCCATGACGGGGTGATGCTGCAGCATCGAGCTCCTCGCGGGGCCGGCGATTCCGGTCCGCACTCGAGTCGCCGCATGCCCCCTGCCCTCCGAAGAGCGCAGGGCGCTGGCGCGGCGCAGCCATAGCCTTGCAAACTAGTGGACCCTGTACTCGAGGCGCTACTGGGTCGGACGTCGTCTTGCGCCTTCGCACCCGAGGGTGAGAATTCCCGCCATGACGGCCCTGCGGGCGATTCTCGTCTTCGCGCTGCTGATATCGGCGCCCGCCGCTCTCCGCGCGCAGGCAAAGGCGGTGGTCCTTGGCAGCGTCGAGGACTCACTCGGCGCGCCGCTCCGGGATGTGCGGGTGCAGGCCGTTGGCACCAGTGTACAGGCCGTGACCGACGCCAGAGGGCGATTCAAGCTGGGCGACCTGTCCCCCGGCACGTACCTGCTGCGCGTCCGACGGCTGGGTTTCGCGCAGTTGCTGGTGCCGGTCGAACTGCCGCAAGCCGAGGATTCTCCGTTGGCCATCGAGCTGCGTGAGAGCGCGACCGATCTCGCGCCCATGGAGATTCGCCGGAATGCGGTATCGGCACGGCTGGCCAAGACCGGCTTCGAGAATCGGCGGCTGTTTTCGGGCGCCCCTCCCGGACAGTTTGTCACGCGCGCGGACCTCGATCGACTTGGCGCGATGGACCTGAGCCAGATGTTGCGACGCATGAGCAGTCGCGCCTGGCGGTGCACAGATGGGATCATCTTCCTCGACGGCGTGCTGTTGGTACAGCCTCCGCGTGAGCAGGCGCCGACCGCCGCCACGTTTACGGCCACGACGACGCCGCTGCTCAACAGCACCAACAACGCCGCCGCCAGCGCTGCAGCCGGTCGCGCCATTCAGGACGCCGCCAAAAGCGGCAAGTCCGCGCCCAAACCGACGTCCTTGGACATGATCCCCGCGCAATGGATCGAGGGGATGGAGGTGTACGCGAGCCCGGCCCAGATCCCCAACGAGTACCGCGCTGCGTTCCGCGAAGCGCAGTGCGTCATTCTGCTCTGGACGCGCTAGCGCATCCCGAACATGCCGCCGCCCCCGCCGCCGAAGGGCAATCGCGGCATGCCGCCACCGCCCTTTCCGCCGGCGCCGCCGCCCATCTTCTTCATCATCTTCTGCATTTCGCGGAACTGCTCCAGCAGCTTGTTCACTTCGCTCACCGGGCGTCCGCACCCCTTGGCAATGCGCGCGCGACGTGAGCCGTTGAGGATCTCCGGCTTCTTGCGCTCCTGCGGCGTCATGGAAAGCACGATCGCTTCCACGTGCTTGAGCCGCTTCGGATCCATCTTCACGTCCTTGAGCATCTTGCTGTTCACGCCCGGCAACAGCTTCAGCAGGTTCTCGAAGGGTCCGAGCTTCTGCATCTGACGCATGGCCGAGAGGAAGTCTTCGAGGTCCATCCCTTCCTTGCGGACTTTCTTCTCGAGCTTCTTCGCTTCGACCGCGTCGAAGGACTCCTGCGCCTTCTCGACGAGCGACACGATATCGCCCATCTGCAGAATGCGTCCGGCCATGCGCTCGGGGTGGAACTCCTCGAGGGCGTCGACCTTTTCGCCCACGCCGATGTACTTGATCGGCTTCTTCAGCACACCGTAAATGGAGAGCGCCGCACCACCGCGCGCGTCGCCATCGAGCTTGGTGAGAATGACGCCGGTGACGTTCAAGGCTTCGTCGAAGCCCTGCGCGATCTTCACCGCTTCCTGACCGGTCATGCCGTCGGCAACCAACAGGATCTCATCAGGTTTGATCGCTGCCTTGAGCCGCTTGAGCTCGTCCATCAGGTCGGCGTCGATCTGCAAACGACCGGCGGTGTCGATGATCACCACGCGATCGCGTGCGCGCATGCCCTCATCGATGCCCGCCTTGGCAATCTTCACCACGTCCTTCGTGGTGCGGTCGGCATACACGGGTACGTTGAGTTGCGCACCGAGTGTTTCGAGCTGATCGATGGCGGCCGGTCGGTACACGTCGGCCGCCACCAGCCGCGTGACCTTTCCTTCGGCGAGCAGCTTGCGCGCCAGCTTGGCCGCAGTCGTCGTCTTTCCCGAACCCTGCAACCCCACCATCATCACGATCGTTGGCGGGACGGTGCTGATCTTGAGTCCCTCACGACGCTCGCCCAACATGGCGGTGAGTTCATCGTGGACAATCTTCACCAGCTGCTGCGCCGGTTGAATCGTCTTGATCTGCAGCACACCCACGGCCTTCTGCTCGACGCGCTCGAGGAATTCGCGCGTGAGCGTGAAGTTGACGTCTGCTTCGAGAAGCACGCGCCGAACCTCGCGCAGCCCTTCCTTGATGTCAGCGTCGGTGAGCACGCCACGCCCGCGAAGCTTCGCGAAGACGTTGCCGAGTTTGTCTGAGAGCTCGTCGAACATAGTCAGGAAAGGCTAACGGGCCGGGACGATGGGTACAACCTCGGCGCGTCAGATGCGCGATAAAGTTGCCGAGGATGTCACCGGCACTAGATTGGCCCATTCGGTTTGGTGGTGCGATCACCGTCCGAGACTTGGAGTGAGTGGGGGATGTTGTGGTTCCGTGTCCCCTGTGTCTTGGTCCAGCGCACCTCTCGCCTGCCTCCCGTGTCGCGATCGACCCCGCGTTTCCCGGCAATCACGATGCCCCGCGGCCAGCGCAAGGAAGAGATCCTTCGCGCCGAGCTGCCGCCGACTCTGCCGATGATGGCGCTGCGTTCCACCATCGTCTTCCCGTTGGGAACGATTGCCGTGCAGATGGGCGCGCCGGAAAACCTGGCTCTGCTTCGTGCGCACGAGGAGTCGGGACTCATTGTCGCACTGGTGGTGGCGGCAGCGGAAAGTGATGATGCGATCGATCCGCACAACTTCGTTGGCAAGGTCGGCGTCGCCGCTCGTGTACACGAGCGCATCAACTTGCCGGGTGAGACGGTACAGATCACGCTGCAGGGACTGCGCCGCATCACGATCGACGGCATCAATCAGGTGTCGCCGTTCGCGATCGCCCAGATCCAGGGCGCCAAGGAAACACCGGCGGACCAGAACGACCTCGACGAGCTCGTCGCACGCACGGTCGCCGCCGCAGAAACGCTGGCCGACCTCGTGGACCGCATTCCGAGCGAGGTGCCGCAGATTCTCAAGATGAACGTCTCTGACCCGGGGCGTTTTGCCGACCTCGCGGCAACGAACATGAATCTGCGCATCGCCGACAAGGAAGAAGTGCTGCAGCGACTCGATATCGGACAACGGATCCGCTTCATCCTGTCACGCCTGGAGCGCGAAGTCGCCCGGGCGCGCGTGATGGACGATGTGAAGAAGCAGACCGAGATCAAGATCGAGCAGCACCAGCGCGAGTTCTATCTGCGACAGCAGCTGCGCGCGATTCAATCGGAGTTGGGCGAAGCCGATCCGAACGAGAAAGAGTCGGTGGACCTGCTTCGGCGCATCGAAGAATCGAAGCTGCCCGAGAAGGTCGCGAGCGAAGCGCGTCGCGAGACGGAACGACTGCGCATGCTCTCGCCCGCGTCGAGCGAGTACCAGGTACTGCGCACGTATCTCGATTGGGTGCTTGCACTGCCGTGGCACGCGCGCACGGCCGACGATCACCGCATCACGCTCTCGAAAGTGGAGGCCGCGCTCGAGGATCGTCATTACGGACTCGACGAAGCGAAGGAGCGCATCATCGAGTATCTCGCCGTGCGCAAACTGCGTGGCGGTGACCCCACCGGCCCGATCCTCTGTTTCGTCGGTCCGCCGGGCACGGGCAAGTCGTCACTTGGCGAAGCGATTGCCAAGGCGATCGGTCGCGAGTTCTATCGCATCTCGGTGGGTGGAGTGCGCGACGAAGCGGAGATTCGCGGTCATCGTCGCACTTACGTCGGGGCGATGCCGGGGCTGCTCATTCAGGCGCTGCGTCGTGTTGCGGTTCGCGATCCCGTCATCATGATCGACGAGATCGACAAGATGACCTCGGGATCGAGTGGCGACCCGACGGCGGCGATGCTGGAAGTGCTCGACCCGTCGCAGAACTCGAGCTTCGTCGATCACTATCTCAACCTGCCGTTCGATCTGTCGAGCGTGTTGTTCATCTGCACCGCGAACAATCTGTTCGACATTCCGAATGCGCTGCGTGATCGTCTCGAAGTGATTCGCATCGCCGGCTATACGATCGAAGAAAAGGTCGAGATCGCGCAGCGCTATCTCATGCCGCGACTGCTCGAGGATCACGGCCTCGCGCCGGACGATCTGCACATCCCCGAGTCGGTGCTGGGCTTCATCACCAGCCGCTACTCGCGCGAAGCGGGACTGCGCACCTTCGAGCGGTCGCTGGCGTCTCTGATGCGCAAGCGTGCGCGCGCCAAGGCCGACGGCGACGAGAGTACGTGGGCGATGACCGACGAACGCGTCGAAGAGCTGCTTGGCACGCCGCGCTTCGCGATGGAAGAGGCGGAGATGGAGCCCGAGATCGGTGCCGTCACCGGCCTCGCGTGGACCGCAACCGGCGGCGACATCATGACCATCGAGGCGCTGCGCATGCCGGGCAGCGGCAAACTCACCGTCACCGGTCAGCTTGGCGACGTGATGCGCGAGTCGGTGGACGCGGCGTACTCGTTCGTGCGCTCGCGCGCCAGTTTGCTTGGCATCGCCGAACGCGAGTTCAGCGAAGCGGATCTGCATCTGCACTTCCCCGCCGGATCCATTCCCAAAGACGGACCCTCAGCGGGAATCGCCGTCACGCTCGCCTTGGCCAGCGCGCTGTCGCGCCGCCCGGTGCGTCGTGATCTCGCACTCACCGGCGAAGTCACACTGCGCGGTCGCGTGCTGGAGATCGGCGGCGTGAAGGAAAAGGTGTTGGCCGCGTACCGCGCGGGACTGCGCGAAGTCATCATCCCGAAGGGAAACGAGAAAGACGTGCGCGATGTGCCGCAGGAAGTGCGCGACAAGATGGCGTTCACCTTTGCCAGCACCATGGACGAAGTGTTGCGATTGGCGCTGCTGCCACTGCCCGATTCGCATCCAGCGGATGCGCCGCCGCATCCCGCAACGCCGATCGCCGATGCGCATCCAGCGGACCGCCCCGCGAGGTCGCGGGGAATGCGCGAGCGCGTGGGAGCGGACACCGCCGACGCTGAGTAGGGCACGAGTCAACAAACAGCGACACGGAAAACTGCAGGAGCGAAAGGGGAGAGCTTCCTTGGTACTTTTCTTTCTTGTCTTTCGAAATTCCCGCTGTTCCCTCTCCAGCCTTCTCCGTGCAAGCTGTTCGCCGTTCTCGCCGTCCGATCTCCCGTATTCTCCGTGCGAGCTGTTCGTGCTTCTCCGGTACGCTTACAAGCGCGTCGCCACGAGATGCAACAGCACGCCGACGAGTCCGCCCACGATCGTGCCGTTGATGCGGATGAATTGCAGGTCGCGCCCGATCTGCAACTCGATCTTCCGCGAGGTGGCGTTGGCGTCCCACGCAGCGACGGTCGCGGCGATGAGCTTCGCAACTTCTTCGCGCGCCTGCTCCACGGCGTAGGTCACGATCTCCACCACCCAGCCATTCACTCTGGCGGCGAGCTCGGGATCTTCGAGCACCTTGTGGCCGAGCGCCGTCAACCAACGTTCGATCTGATCGGGCTCGCTTTCGGCGTCGCTGGCCAACTTTTCGGCGTATCCCGTCAGTCGCTCCTTCACGTCTGACCAGACCGACCGCGAGAAATCGGCGACGGAGGGGTGATCGAGCACATCGAGCTTGATCTGCTCGGCCTTTGCAATCATCTCCGGATTGCTGCGCAACGACAGCACGAAGCGATCGACCGCCTCGTCGTAGCGCACGCGCAGCGGATGATCAGGATCGGCCGCCACCGCGACGAGCGTATTCTCGACACCCTTCAGGATCTTGTCGCCCACCTTGTTGTCGACCGCACCGGGCACCCACCACGGACTCTCGGCCTTGATGCGCTCGCGAATGATCTCTTCGTTCTCCTCAAGAAAGCGCGCCGCCAGACGGAGTGCGTCGTCGAGCAGGGCCTGATGCCGGCCGCCGGAGGTGAGCATGTCGAACACACGCGCCGCCAGCGGTGCGGCCTGCATCGTACGCAATCGTGAGACGATGCCACGATCGACCATCGACTGCACGTCATCGTCCTTGAGCACGCCCGCTGCGCCAACAAGTCCGCGTGCGACCACCTGCGCCAGTTGGCGACTGTGCTCGGGCAATACGAGCCACGCCGCTGCGCGTTCACCCAGTTTCATCGCGTGCAGCTTGCTGGCGACAACGTCGCGCGTCAGGAAATTGCGTTGCACGAAGTTGCCGAGGGCCGTTCCGATTCGATCCTTGCGCGCAGGGACAATCGCCGTGTGCGGGATCGGAATACCCAGCGGGTGCCGAAAGAGCGCCGTCACCGCGAACCAATCGGCGATTCCACCCACCATGGCGGCTTCGGCGAAGGCGCGCACGTAGCCAAGCCACGGGAAGCGCGACTCGTAGTAGCGCGTGATCATGAACAAGACGGCGACGCCGACAAGCATCAGTGTCGCGACGCGCTTCATGCGCATCAACCGGACGCGCTTGATCTCGTCATCTGGCGTGAGCGCGAGTCCGGGCGGCAAAGGCGCGGTCTTCGGCGCAGTCATGGCAGCCCCTACGGCATCGGGCGTGCCCGAGTTTGCTGCGTCCGTCACCGTCAGCGGCCGAATGTGACGCGCTTGAAGTCGAGGACGCGCTCACCGACGGCGGCCGGCGCATCGAGGAAGTACACCACCGGGCGACCGTCCACCTGCACCATCGACATGATCACGGTGCGCGCCGCACGTGTTGGCGTCGCGACGATATCGAGTCGGCGCGTCGTGGCGCCCGACGGCACGGTCAGACGACCCATCTCGTAGCGCCGACGTGTCGCGTCAGCCATGAGGTCGAGGAAATCCGCCGCGTCCACCGAAGTATCCCACACGGTCGCCCACGCCAGCGCGTCGCCCGACGGTGTGTTGATCACGGCATACTTGTCGCCATCGAGCCCACCCGCCGCGCGACGCGCCAGCGCCTCGTCCTTGAGGTGCTGCACCAGAATCAGTCGCGACTCGAATTCGCCGAAGCTGTTGGTAAAGGTCGTTTTGCCGACGGAGGGCTCGGGCAGCGTGACGGACGTTGGCACGTCGCGCGCGCTCGCGTCAGCGGCGAAGTATGCGTCGTCGTTGAGTATCTGCTTGGTCGAAATGGGGAGATCGGTCAACAGCTCGCTCTCCTTCCGCTTCTCGATGAATCGTCGCACGAAGTCGGCGCCGCCCAGATACGGGAAGAGCATGCCTTCGCGCACGGCACGGGGCGCAGAGGCAAAGACCGGCATGCCGCCCTGTCCATCCCGTATCATGTCGCGAATACGGTCCCAACCACCCGGCATCCTGAGCATCGGCCCGATATTCGGATCGAGACGGAATTGATTGAACACCGCCTGTCCTTCGAGAATCGCCTGCGCGGCCGCCTGTCGATCGGCGTTGTCCACCGCGCCCTGAATGCTGTCGATGCGCACGTACTGATCCTGCAACGCATGTACGAGTTCATGCGCAATCGTCTGGTCGCGCAGCGCCTTGGGGGCGCCGTCCACGACATAGAGCACTTTCGTGGCCGGATCGTAGTAGCCGATGACCTGCTCTTCAAGCAATCGCTGCAGCAACGCCGCCAGGTCGAGGGTGTCGGGCATCAACCCAAGCACGCGATACGCACCTTGCTGTCCGGCGATCTGCGTTTTCGCCCGCTCGCTCGATAGCTGCTGCATGAGGAACGTCGCCACTTCCGCCTTCGACTTCGTTTCGAGCTTGGGCGGCGTCTTGAACGGAAGTCCGAGTTGCTCCTCGATTTTCGGCACGACGGTGTTGACCACGTCCGCGTAGGGACTGCCGTCGGCACTCGCCGACTTCTCGCCACACGCGACAGTGGTCGCGAGCAGGAGCGCCAGCGCCGCTGCGGAAGCGGATACGCGCGACATCAACTCGCTCGTGCAAGTCGCTGTTGCGAGCGCTGCGTTCCGGATCTGCTGAAGTCGGATTTGGTGCGGAGGGAGTTCGGTCACGTCGGGAAGGCGCGCTGCATGTACCAGGCAATGAGGTAGTCTCCCCAAAGCAAGGCAAGCATCGCAGCAGGCGCAAGGAACACACCGAACGGGACATCGGGAAAGGCGAACTCCTCTCCACTGCGCCTGGCTCGCACCCAGAGAACCGGACCGACGACAAACAGGAAGAACGTCGCACCAACGAATGCGCCACCAATGATCGTCAGCAACGCGCGCTCCGGCCCCAGCGCCGCACCGACCACGGCCATCAACGTCGTATCGCCAAACCCCATCGCCTCACGCTTCATCGCCACTTCGGCCAACCAACCGATGATGGTGATTGCACCGGCACCGACACAGGCGCCAAGAAACGCAGTCCACGGCGTGGCGAAGAGCGACGTTTCATTCAGAAAGAGTCCGCCAACGGCCGCGCCGAGCATCAGCACCAGCCCCGTCAATGTGAAGCCATCCGGAATGAGATAGTGCTTGGCGTCGGTGACGGCGATGCCAAACAGAATCGTCCCGAAGACCGCGATGCGCATCGCTTCGTAGGTCACGCCGAAGTGATAGACACTGGCCACCCATCCGAACGCGACCAACAGCTCCACCGCCGGATACTGTATCGAGATCGGCAGCTCGCAGCCGCGACATTTGCCACGCAACAGCAGCCAGCTCAATACAGGAATGTTCTCGTGCCAGGCGATCGGACGTTCGCAACGCGGACAACGCGAGCGCGGACTGACGACGCTCAGGTCGGCCGGCCAACGCGAGATACACACATTCAGGAATGACCCCATCGACGCCCCGAGGACGAAGACGGAAGCCAGCACCATGGCGGTCAATTCAGCGGTGAACGGAGGCATCGCATGCGGTAGAAGGTCGAACCGGCCGGCATCAGCGTGGTCGCAATGCGTGAAGCAGAATACCGGTGGCGACAGCGACATTGAGCGATTCCACGCCGGGTGACATGCGAATGGCCACGCGTTGGCGAGCCCGCTCGGCCACCGGCGCAGACAACCCTGCCCCCTCGTTGCTCACTGCCAGTGCCAGCCGATCCGGTGCGACCGTGATTGTGTCGAGGGGTGCACCGTTGGTGTCCGCCGCCCAGAGCGGAACCGCATGCGTGTCGAGCCAGGCGGTGACCGATTCCCAGGTGGCAGGCAACGCCGAATGCGAAAAGAGCGCCCCCATCGAACTACGGACGACTTTGGCGTTCCATAGGTCAACGGTTCCCGGCAAGGCGAGGGTCGTCGCCACGCCAAGCGCCGCGGCTGTCCGGATTACGGTCCCCACATTTCCAGGGTCCTGCAGGGCGTCCAGCACCAGGAATCGTCCCACCTCGGGCGGGGTATCCATCACACGCTGGGGAATCTCGGCGACGGCAAGAATCCCCTGCGGAGTATCCGTGTCCGCCGCGTCGTCGAGTTCTTTGGCCGATACCTCCTGCAGAGGAATGCCGCGCCTGGCTGCCTTGACCAGCAGTGCGGCGCCACGTTCGTCCCGGCCGAGTTCGTTGGTGGCCAAGAGGCCCACCATTTGCACAGCCGAGTCCAGGAGCGCCTCTACGGTCCGCACTCCCTCGGCCACAAACCGCTGGTGGCGTTCGCGCGCTTTTCGGCGCTGCAGGTCGCGAGCGAGGGTAAGTAGCTTCACGGCAGTTGAACCCGATGGCGAGACAAACGATGCCCAGACACGATGAGGGGAATATGCGGAGCCGAGCGACGGATGCGACGCCGAAAGTGCGCGAGTGGCCGCATTTTGCTGCCCGAACGCGGCGTTGGAACCTAGTGCGAACAGCGGTCCCGGCCGGAGTACTCCTGGCGACCTCCTGCATGGCGTCCACCCAGCAGGAAGTCCAGATGGGTGCCGACTACGCCGCACAAATCGACCAGCAGTTGCCGCTCGTACGCGATCCCGAGATCGTGCGGTACATCAACGTGCTTGGCGACTCCATCGCGCGCGTGTCGGACGATCGCTCGCTGCAATGGAAGTTCAGCGTGGTCGATCAGCCCGACATCAACGCCTTTGCCGTGCCCGGCGGCTATATCTACGTGAACCGTGGTCTCATCGCGCGGGCAGCCACGATGTCGGAGTTGGCGGGTGTGCTGGGTCACGAAATCGCGCATGTGACGCAGCGACACAGCATGGAGCAGATGGCCAAGGGTCAGAAGGCGCAGATCGGCGCCGTCGGACTGTGCATCGCATTCCCCTCGTTCTGCAACAGCGGCGCCGGTAACGCGGCCATTCAGTACGGCGGCGGAGCGCTCTTCGCAAAGTTCAGCCGCGATGATGAAAGCGAGGCCGATCGCTATGGCGTCACCTACGTCACGCGCGCCGGCATCGATCCGCGGGGCATGCCGTCGATGTTCCGGACGCTGCTGGCTGAGCGGAAGACCAATCCGGGCGCGCTGGAAGCGTGGTTCTCGTCGCACCCGATGGAGGAAGATCGCGTGGCGACCACCGAAGCTGAAATCTCGAAGATCTCGCCGACGATTCTGCGCACGCTCACCCGCGACACGCCGGCGTACCAGCGATTCAAATCGCGGCTGGCCTCACTGCCCCAGACTCCGGCGCGCCGGTAGCGAACCGCAATGCTCAGGGCAGTCCACGTACGAACTCGGTGACCAGCCCCTCGAAGTTGGCGGCAACCAGGCGCCCCGCTTCGAGGACTTCACCGTGGTGCATCGGCTGCAGCGTCAACCCTGCCGCCTTGTTGGTGATGCATGAGACAGCAGCCACACGCATGCCCAGCGCCCTCGCGACAATCACCTCGGGCACGGTGCTCATTCCTACCGCGTCAACGCCGAGCTTTTCAAGCATGCGGACTTCCGCCGGTGTTTCGTACGTGGGGCCAAGCAGCCCGCAGTAGACGCCATCCTGCAGGGTCAGTCCAACGGTGCGCGCCGCGTCATGCAGCTGCGCCCGCAGGGCGCGGTCATAAGGCTCCGACATATCCGGGAATCGCTCGTCACCGGGTTCGTTGGGGCCGGCCAGCGGATTGCGGAACATCAGGTTCATGTGGTCGGCGATGACCATCAGATCGCCCGGCACGAACGTGCGACGCACACCGCCTGCCGCGTTCGACGCGAAGTACACGCGCGCGCCCAAGGCATGGAGGACGCGCACCGGAAACGCCGCCAGTGCGACGTCATGGCCTTCGTACAAATGAAAGCGTCCGGCGAGCGCGACCACGGGGCGATCGGCGAGTCTGCCCACGATCAACTGACCGGCGTGGCCCGCGACCGTCACCGTTGGAAATCCTGGCACGTCCGAAAACGGGATCTTGATCGCGTCGTCGATCCGATCGGCCAGACCACCCAGCCCGGATCCGAGCACGATGCCGCAGACCGGCGTCGGCATCGCACCGACGCTTCGAACCGTGGACACCCGTTGGCGCACATAGTCGGCGGCGACGCGCGCCTGCCCGCCTCCCATACTGACCGGGCGCGCTTCGAAACTGGTGGTGACGAACGCGCCGCTCATCGGACCCGCCCGCTGGTGCTCATGATGGTGCTCATGATGGTGCTCATGATGGTACTCAGGATGGTGCTGAGGATGGGGCTCAGGATGGGGCTCAGGATGGGGCTCAGGATGGGGCTCAGGATGGGGCGCATTCGGTGCTCTCCAGAGGGAACTCGGGCAGTTGTGCCGCGTCGGCCAGCACCTGCGCAATGTCGCGCGCGGCCGCATTGCGCGCCGCGATCCGCTCGGCGTGCGGCAGAAACGCGGCATCGAAGGCGGCCAGCGACAGGCGCGACAACGTTGCGAGATCATAACCGAGATGCTCAGCGCAGCGGAGATACTCCTGCGTGAGCGAGACTCCGCTCATGAGCCGATTGTCGGTGTTGATCGTGACGACCGCGCCGAGTGCGACGTAGCGCGCGAGCTTGTGCTCGATGAACGTGGAGGAGACGCGCGTCTGAACATTGCTGGTTGGACACACTTCGAGCGGAATCTGCCGATCCACCACGTACGCCTCGAGCCTCGGGTCTTCGTGCAGCCGCGTACCGTGCCCGATGCGATTCGCGCCACAACGATGAATCGCGTCGCGGATAGAGTGCGGTCCGTCGCCCTCGCCGGCGTGGACAGTCACGGCGAGATCGTGCCATCGGGCGAACTCGAAGGCCGGTGCGTGGTGATGCGCCGGATTGCCCGCTTCGCCTCCCGCCAGATCGAAGGCAACCACGCCGTGGTCCTTGAACGCGACCGCCAGCTCGGCCATCTCGAGTGAGTGTGGCGCCGGAAAACTGCGCAACGCGCAGATGATGGCGCGGGCGATGGTCCCCGTCTCCCGTTGGCCGCGCGCCAGGCCCTTGAGCACGGCGCGAACGACATCGTCCAACGCCAGCCCTTTCCGCGTGTTGAGGGCCGGACAAAAGCGCGCCTCGATGTAGCGCACACCATCGAGCGCCGCATCGAGCACGAGTTCGTGTGCGATGCGTTCGAGCGACACCGCGTCCTGCATGACTGCGAGCGTGTATTCGAAGCGCGCGAGATAGTCGGCAAGATCACGAGCGTCATCCACACGCATCCAGTCGGCCAGAGCCGAAGCGGAACCCACCCTCAGCGCGATCCCGTGCTCGAGCGAAAGGTCGTAGAGGGTACGCGGCCGCAGCGAGCCGTCGAGATGGCAGTGCAACTCGGCCTTCGGCAAACGCTGCACGATCTCCGCGAACGCTGGCGAGAGCGCGGCACCGGTCATTCCACCGGCTCCAGTCGATCACGCACCGGCAGCACGCGAAAGATCGCGCCACCGTGCAACGGCGTATCGGATGGGATGGGGAGCCCGCGACTATCCGTCACGCGTGCACGGCCGGCGACGATCTCGTCGGCCTGATCGGGGAAGAGCGCGCGCACGGCATCGAGGGCAAACGAGCCCGCCTGCAGTGAAACTCCGCGTTCGTTCACGTAGACGCGCAACATGCCGTCATCGATCGTCATGGCTGGCGAGGACCGGTGGATCGAACGCGCTTACGATCGTCCGGACGGACCGGTTTGGGGAGCGTCGACAGATAGCCGGCCAGCGAATCAGAATCGCGCACGGGGACAATCTCCTGACTCGACGCGCTCAGATACGGTGCGCTGTCTGGTTCGTCGAGCATGTAGTCGTTGATGATGAGCGTATACTGGCGAGCCGCCTCGAGCGCGCGACCGGCGGATGTGGTGACCCGCACGATGCGCCCGCCCCGTGGCAACGACGGATCGTAGGTGACCGTCAACCCGCTGACGTGAGCTCCAGCCCGCCCGGACAGCAGCCAGCGCTCCAGATAGCGCGTTACCTGCGCGCCGGTCATGCGCAGTTTCACCAACACGTTACCAAAGGGGGAGACTTCGTGCACCCCGCCGTAGCTCAAACGCCCCGCCGGAAGGTCGGCTCGAATGCCATCGCTGTTCCAGACGGCGAAGTCACCTCCTCCCGATCGACGCGCGGCGTCCGCCACGAGATTGCCAAGTGCGTGTTGCTCGCCGCGTCGTGGCATGGGCGAGGCGATCGTCGTCACGATGCGCTCCATGCGCGAGCGCACTCTCGCGACCGCGGCGCCGACGATCGAATCAATGGCCGGATCAGCACCACGGATGGAGTCGCCGTCGATGAGACGAATGGCGGTACGCACCTCGCTGCCGTCGAGCGGAATATCCACCACCGCAATGGCTCGACCGCTCGACGCAGGTTCCACCACCGGAACGCCGTTCACGCGCGTGTGCAGATTGACGTGCGAGTGTCCGACGACCAAGAGATCAGGCTTGTCGGTCAGCTGTGCGGCCACATCGAGCCCGCCGCCTCGACATACCGGCGGCGCCGCCTGGTCACAGCGCGCCCCGTCATGAATCACGCCAACCACAACGCGTGCGCCAGCCGCGCGGAGTGCGCGCACGCGTTCACTGATGAGCGGCGCAGGTTCGAGAAAGCGCAAATCGCGAACATTGCGAGCTTTGGTACTGCGAACGGTGTGCGTGCCCGCCGCACCGACGATCCCGATGCGCAGGGCTCCGCGAGTGACGATGGTATCGGCGCGCAGATATGACGGACGAGCGCCCGTCGTATCGCGCACGTTCACGCCCAACAGCGCAAACGCCATCTCCGCGCGACGCATCCGCAGCGTATCCTGCCCAAAGTCGAACTCGTGATTACCGACGGCGCTCGCAACGATGTGCAGGCGGTTGAGGACGGCCACCGTCGGTCGTCCGGCGTCCCAGTCGGCGGCGGGACTGCCCGTAAACAAGTCGCCAGCGTCCACAACAATACTCTCGCACGGTGAGACGCACTCGCGTCGCGCCTGTTCGATGGCAGCCGACAACGCCGTCGCGCCACCAACGACGCGGCCAGTGGAATCGGGGCGCGCCCGCAGCGCTGCGTGAAAGTCGCTCATGGCGATCACCCGAACGGTCGCGCGGCGCGCAGACGTCACGCTGGCCGTGGCGGCAGACGGCGGCGAACGCACGGCACTCGGTGCACTGCCTCCCGATTCCGACGTGCGTCCGCGCGACTGCTCGGCGAACGCTATCGCGACGGCCGCGGCAGGTTCGAGTGTCCAGTTCGTCGTGGCGTAACGCGCGCGTTCGAGCGTACCACCACGCGCGCCCGCACGCACCACCTCGTCGATCACCAGCTGACGGATGTCCACGTCCTTGTCGTAGACGACCGGCGCACCCGCCAGCATGGCGTATCCGCCACCGCCCCCCTGCCGATAGTTGTTGAGCGCGAGCGTGAACGAATCCGTGGGCGACACGTCGCGACCGCGCACGGAAAGCGTCGTGATGCGTTGGCCGAGCGGACGGGTGAGATCGATGGCGTAGTCGGCGCCTGAGACAACGTCGAAATTGAAACCAGGCACTGCGGGATCGACGAGACCACCTGCCGGTGCGCGACCATCGTCGCCAAGCGTGCGATAGTAGCGACTGGCGTGCTCGAGGAACGCGCGAAGCTGTGCGCCTGAGATGCGCACGGCGCGCAAGGTGTTGTCGTAGGGGTAGAGCTTCGAGAGTTGGGCGCGTGTAATGGCGCCGCTGTCAAGCGCCGCATCCAGCGAGAACACCGCGGTGGCAGACAAGTCGGCGCCCGACTCACGCCGCATCACGTCATTGACGAGATCGGTGATCGGCTGATCACTCACGCGCGCACTGTCTGAGCGCCACGCGACATCCGTTCGACCAGCCGGCGCGGTCGCCCACGCGATCGTCGCACGATGCGTCCCCTCACTCGCCGCCAATACGTCAGCGGACTCCCGGTGTCCGCTCACCCGCACCGATGCACCACGTCGCGACACCACGCGCCATTTCCGGTTGGCGCGTTCGAGGCTGAGCGTGCCCACTGCCACCGACGCTGCCCAGTTGCGCGGCTGCATGAGCAGCGCGCCGTTGATGGTCGAGTCCACCATCTCCTTGTGCGAATGGCCGTACACCACCGCATCGATGCCGTCGATCTCCCGCGGCACGCGCGCGGCCACGTTCTCCGAGGGCAAGGCGGTCGCGGTCGTATCGTAGCTCGCGACTTCATCGAGGCCCGAGTGCAGAAGTACCACCACGAGGTCCGCCTTCTGCCTCCGCGCCTCCGCCACCGCGCGACGCACCGCAGGCACGATGTCGGTCACCGTGACGCGCGCGTCACGCAGGTTGTCGCGATCCCAGACCATGGCACCGGGCGTGGTCGCCCCCACGATGCCGATACGTACGCCGCTCCGCTCCACGATCGTCAGCGGTGCGACGAACGGCGCGCCTGACAGCTCGGATACGTTGGCCGCAAGGAACGGAAACGACGCCTGCCTGATCGCCGCCTTCAGTGCGGGAACGCCGTAGTTGAACTCGTGATTGCCGAGCGCGGCGGCGTCGTAGCGCATGACGTTCATTGCCGCGATGACGGGATGCACCGGAGGCGGCGAGACTCGTGCTGCCACAAACGTGAGCGGATTGCCCTGCAGCAGGTCGCCCGCGTCCACCAGTATGACGCGCTCTGGATGCGCTCGCCGCAGCGAATCCACGATGGTCGCGGCGCCGGCCAGACTCCGCTGCGGATCGGGCGCGTTGGCGTAGTAGTCCCACGCGCGCAGCCGACCATGCACATCGGTGGTGGCGGCGATCACCAGCTCGATCCGCTGCGCCGCCAGTGCCACCGGCGACCCGATGCTCGCACTCGCCATCATCGCACTCAGCCACCGCGCCGTTCGTTTCATGCTCGAATGGTAGCCACTCCGGCACCCCGCAGAAGGTGGCGGCCACCGAGCGAGTTGCCCCACCCTCCGTCAGGGCCCAACTTCCGCCCCATGCCTCTTCCAGCGGCCCGGTCTCCGATACACATCCGTTACACCGTCGTGGCATGCCGGACATGCTGCACTGCGAGCCTACTCATCGTGTCGTGCTTGAACCGGGACGTTCGGTCATGAAGCCTCTCGTTATTGGAATCGCGGGCGGTACCGGTTCGGGGAAGACCACGGTAGCACGCAAAGTCGCCGAAGCGTTGCCGGGATCGTCGGTCGCGTTTCTCGAAATGGATGCCTACTACCGCGATTTCCGGCACCTCACGCTGGCGCAGCTGCATCGCGTGAACTGGGATCATCCCGACGCAGTCGATGTGGAACTGCTCACCGAACATCTGCGAGCGTTGTCGCGCGGCGAGGCAGTGGAGATGCCATTGTACGAGTTCGCCACGCACTCACGCGGCGCGCACACGCACCGCATCGAACCGGCGGACGTAGTCGTCGTCGACGGGATACTGCTGCTGGCCGATGCGAACGTGCGTGAGCTGTGCGATGTCAAAGTTTTCGTGGATGCCGATCCTGACATCCGTCTCATCCGCCGCATCCGACGCGACACGAGGGTGCGCGGACGCACATTGGAATCGGTGCTTGACCAGTACCTGACAACCGTGCAACCGATGCACCTGCAGTTTGTCGAACCAAGCAAGCGCTATGCCGATGTGATCATTCCGCGTGGCGGCAGCAATCTCGTTGCCATCGAAATGATCGTTGCGAAAATCCAGCGTCGGGTGATTGCGCGCACCGCGGCGCGCACGCCTGCTTACGTCCCAACTGTCGCCGACATCAGCTCTGCATGAATCCTTCGCCGCCGTCCGCCGATCGCATCCTTGTCGTTGACGACGAACCGGAAATCGTCGCGCTCGTGACCTATCACCTCGCCAAGACCGGTTATCGGATCTCGACTGCGGCGTCCGGGCAGGATGCCCTCGACATCGCCCGACGCGAACGGCCTTCGCTCGTCGTGCTCGACCTGATGCTCCCAGGCATGTCCGGCTTCGACGTGCTCGAACAGTTGCGTACCGATGACAGCACGCGTGACGTCGCCGTGCTCATGCTCACGGCGCGCCGCGAAGAGCCCGATCGCATTCGTGGACTTTCACTCGGCGCCGACGACTATCTGACCAAGCCCTTCAGTCCGCAGGAACTGGTGCTGCGCGTCGGGGCGATTCTGCGCCGCTCGGGTGCTGCGCCAACCAACACCACCGACAGCTTTGCCATTGGCCCGCTGCGCATCGATCGCGCCGCCATGACCGTCGTGGTGGACGATCGCGCCGTCGAACTCACGCCCACCGAGTTCAAGCTGCTGCTCACGCTGGCGGAGCGTCGGGGCCGAGTGCAGGGACGCGGACATCTCCTCGAGACCGTCTGGGAAGCGGCACCGGACATTCAGACGCGCACCGTGGACATGCACATTCAGCGCCTGCGCACGAAGCTCGGCGCGGCCGGTGACATGATCGAAACGGTTCGGGGCTTCGGCTACCGACTCCGCGCGGCCGCTCCGCGCGGCGTCTGACGAACGCGCGTACCACGCGTTCGTGCGTCTCACGCAACGGCTCGTTCTCAACTCTGTCGTCGTCGCATCGCTCCTCGTCGCGACCGTGCTCGTCGTCGTCGAACGGCGCGTCACGGAGCGCGTACGTGCGGAGGGGCCCTCCGCGATCGCGGGCGCGTCCGAGGAGTTTCTCGCGCGAGTGCGTCGGGACATCGTCATCGCCGGATTCGCCGTCGTTGTCATCGGGGCATTGTTCGCCCAAGTGTTGGCCCGTCCGATTGCGCGTCCCATCGAAGAATTACGCGATGTCGCGCGAGCGCTGGCGTCGGGAGACCTGAGTCGGCGACCCACGATGGTCGCGGCGGGTGAAGTCGGTGATCTCGCCGACGCGCTTCGCCGGCTGGCCGAGCAGCTTGAATCCCGGGTGCAGGCGTTGCGCGCCGAGGAAGAGCTGCTGGTGGCGCTGACGGAATCGCTCAATGAAGGCGTGATCGCGGTGGACGCGAAGCAACGCGTGGTGCGCATGAACGAAACTGCGCGCCAACTGCTGCGCATTCGCGAGCCCGTTCCCTTTCCCGCAGAGTATCTGCCGCGCGACCGCATGCTGCGGGAGGCGCTGGCGTCGGTGCTGTCGGGTACGGACGCATTGCCGGGCGAAGTGCGAGTCGATGACCGCACGTTGTCGCTGACGGCGCGACCACTGCCGGCGGGCGGCGCCATTCTCGCGCTCTACGATCTCACACCGTTTCGTAAACTTGAAGCGGTGCGACGCGACTTCGTGGCCAACGTGTCACACGAGCTGCGGACGCCGCTGACGGTCATCAGCGGCTTTGTCGAAACGATGGAAGACGAGGAGCTGCCTGCCGAGTTGCGCAACCAGTTTCTTGGCATGGTTGCAGGCAACGTGCGCCGCATGCAGCGTATCGTCGACGACCTGCTCGATCTGTCGCGCATCGAGTCTGGTGGATGGCTGCCGAATCCGTCCGAACTGGATGTGGCGGCGCTGGCCAACGACGTGGTTTCACCGATGCTCGACGCGGCGTCGGCCAAGGGCGTCGCGCTTCGTGTGAACGTGGGCAGCGAGGCGCGCGCAGTGTACGCCGATTCCACTGCGGCGCGTCAGATCCTGAGCAACCTCGCCGAGAATGCGTTGCGACACACGCTGACCGGCGAAGTGGTGCTCTTCTCGTCGAGTGAGGACGGCGGCATCTGGCTGGGCGTTCGCGACACGGGCATCGGCATCCGCGCCGAACATCTTCCGCGCATCTTCGAGCGCTTTTATCGAGCCGATCCGGGTCGCTCACGCGAAGCCGGCGGCACCGGCCTTGGCCTCGCGATCGTGCGACATCTGGCCGAGGCACACGGCGGTCGCGTCAGAGCAGAGAGCGAACCGGGTGTGGGCACGACGATCTCGGCCTGGTTTCCCGCCCCGGCGCCCAACACCGACTGATCGCTACTCGGCGGCCGGCCCGCGCTGCCGTGCACGACGGCCGGCAAAGGCCTCCTCCACGAGTCGCGGCAGCATCACCGCCGCCGGCCCTTCGATTGGCAGAATGCTCGGCCCTTTGCGCTGCCCCTGCATGGTCGCGTTCACCACGATCACCGTCGCGCCGTGCGACGCCGCCAACCACGGCAACGACGCCGCGGGCTCGACCACGTTGGACGTGCCGACCGACACGAAGACGTCGCAGGCGACTGCGGCATTGCGCGCCTGTTCGAACTCGGCCGCTGGCAGCGGCTCGCCAAACCACACCACGTCCGGCCGCAGTCGCGCGCCGCACGTGGCGCAGGTCGGGACGCGCCGCGCGGCGACTTCGGTGAGCTCGACTGTACCGGCGCACCCGGCGCTGCATCGTCCACGCATCAGTGAGCCGTGCAACGCAATCACGTCACGGCTCCCCGCCCGATGATGCAAATCATCCACGTTCTGTGTCACGAGCGAAAAGTGCGACACCCGCGACGCGAGCAACGTCAGCGCCGTGTGGGCGGCATTGGGCTGTGCGGCAACGATCGCCGCGCGCCGAGCCGCATACCAGCTCCAGACGCGATCGGGCTCGGCCGCAAACGCCTCCGGGGTGGCCAGCTCCTGCGGTGAAAACTGGGCCCAATGCCCCGTCAGCGCGTCACGAAACGTGGGAATTCCACTCTCGGCCGACGTGCCCGCGCCCGTCAGGACGCAGACGTATTCGGCAGCGCGGAGGGCCCGCGCGGCTATGGTCAGCGCCTCCGCTCTGGTCTGCGGATCGCTTGCAGGCGTCGAGGCGACGCGCCGCTCAAAGGTGGGATCGGATAGAGCCATTTCGGGCGACGTTATCCCACGGACGCTGCTTAGGCAACCGGTAGAGGTGAGCTGATTTTTCGCCTGCGCCGCGAATCCCGGCCGCATGCCGTGACATGTTCGTTGCACAAACGTGAGCAGACCGCAACCTGGGTCACGGAGCTTCCCTGCTGTCAGAACCTGCAGACGCTCCGAACGGAGCCTGTCGCAGCGAAGGCTTCATTACCAACACGAGACCTATGCGGACCCACGCGAACGTGATTTACTGCGATGTCACTACCAGCGCATCGCGCCACGTCCTGCGCTTTCTGTCAGCTGCCCTCACCGTCCTCGTGACGGTCGGCGGCTTTGCACCAACGCTACGCGCGCAAACAGTAGCTACCGGCAAGATTATTGGTCGCATCATCGATGCCACGAGCGGTCAGGGGATTGCAGCCGCCGGCGTGCAGGTGGTTGGCACGACGATCGGCGCGCAGTCGGGAGTCGACGGGCGCTACATCATTGCTCGGGTGCCGGCTGGCACCGTGACACTGCAGGTGCGCCGCATCGGCTACGGTCCGAAGACGATCACGGGTATCGTCCTCGCGGCGGACGGCACGATCGAACAGGATGTCTCGCTCAAGACTGCCGAGGTACAGCTGACCGCGGTCAGCGTCACGGCGACCAAGGAAAAGGGCACTGTCAACGATGCGCTCGATCGTCAGCGCAACGCGACGAACGTGGTCAACGCGATCACCGCCGAACAGATCGCGCGCAGTCCGGACAACGACGCCGCGCAGGCCGCGCAGCGTGTCAGTGGCGTGACCGTGCAGGACGGCAAGTATCTGCAAGTGCGCGGCCTCAGCGAGCGATACACTACCGCGTCGCTCAACGGCGCGCGCATTCCGAGTCCGGAACCGGAACGTAAGGTCGTGCCCCTCGACCTGTTCCCGGCCAGCCTGCTGCAGGATGTCACCACGAGCAAGACGTTCACCCCAGACCAGCCAGGCGACTTCGCTGGTGCAAACGTGAACATCCGTACCAAGGAGTTTCCCGCAGCTCGCCAGATCAACTACTCCACGACGTTCGGCGCCAACACGCGCGTGCTCGGCACCTCGCTGCCGTTCGCTCCGCGCGCCGGCGGTGAGTTGATCGGATTCGCCAACTCAGCCCGACAGATCCCAAGCGCGATCGCGCAGGCCAACTTCCTCGGCAACGTCAATCAGCAGCAGTTCAATCAGATGGCGCTGCAGCAGCGCAACGTCTGGAATGCGCAGTCGCGCAACGGTGGATTGAACGGCTCCTTCGGCGCGTCCACGGGCGGCAACACGATCCTGGGCAAGCGCATCGGCTATGTACTGAGCGGCAGCTACGGCTACTCGGAAGAAGTCCGCGCGGACGAACGCTTCGCCGTGGGCAATCAGGGCGCCAATAATACCGTCGTGCCGCTCACGTCCGTCGCGGGCAGCACTGGCCGCAGCAGCGCACAGTGGGGCGGTATCGCGAACTTCTCAACGCTGCTCGGCAAGAACTCGCGCGTGTCGCTCAACACCACCGCCACGCGCAGCGCCGACAACGAAGCCCGCACCGATCGTGGCTTCGACGAGAATCTCGGTGACAGCATCGCGCGCACCACCTTGCGCTACGTCGAGCGCGGTGTCGCAACCGTCACTGGCCAGGGTGAGCATCAATTGAGCGAGCGGAACAAGTCGTCGTGGGCCGTCACCTACGGCAACACGTCACGTCGCGAGCCCGATCGTTCCGACGTGGTCTACGCGCGCAACAGCACCGGTCAGTACACCATCCTCAGCTCGCTCGATGGGGCCCGCCGTCTGTACTTCGACCTCGAGGAGAACAACCTCACCGCGCAGGTCGATCACGCCATCAACCTCGGCGAAGTCTCCAAGCAGAACACGCTCAAGTTCGGTGCCTACGCACGCTCCACCGATCGTCGCGCCGATGCGCCGATCTTCGCTTTTCTGAGTCGTGCGCCGGACAACGTGCGCTCGCAGACACCGGATGTGATTTTCGGTGCATCGCAAGCCTGTGAGACGTGCAGCATCATCAACGTGCAGCCGGTGGGTCAGGCTGGTTCGTACACCGCCGATGACCGCACGGTAGCCGGCTACGTGATGGGTGACTGGGGCCTGGGCAGCCGTGTACGGCTGATCGCCGGCGCACGTGTCGAAAAGGCTGATATCACGGTCAACGCGGCCACGCAGGGCGGATTCACGACGAGCGCGAATCTCAACAATACCGATGTGTTGCCGTCGTTGCTCATCAACACCAAACTCACCGAGTCGCAGAACCTTCGCTTCGGCATCACGCGCACCCTGGCGCGACCGGAGTATCGCGAGCTCGCCCCGGTGACGTTCCGCGATGTCCTCGGTGGTGTCAGCGTGACCGGGAACGACAAGCTCGTTCGCGCGCTGATCGACAATCTCGACCTGCGTTACGAAGCGTTCCCGAATCCGGGCGAAGTGCTCAGCATCGGTGTCTTTGCCAAGCGCTTCGATCGCCCGGTGGAGCGCATCGAACAGGCAACATCGGGGGCGTACCAGGCGCGCTTCCAGAACGCGGTGAGCGCAGTGAACGCGGGCGTTGAACTCGAAGCGCGCAAGCAGCTCGGCTTCCTCGGTCGCTGGGCCGAGTCCTTCACCGGCTTTGGAAACGTCACTCTGATGCGCTCGACCGTCGATCTCGACACGCTGGGCGGTCTGACGGTGACGGACCAGTCGCGCGCACTCGTTGGCCAGGCGCCGTATGTCGTGAACGCCGGCCTCACCTACTCGTCGCTGTCCGGACGCACGAACGCCACTCTGCTCTACAACGTGGTTGGCGATCGCATCACGGCAGCCGGCGTCGTGCCACTGCCCAATATCGTCGAGAAGTCGCGCAATGTGATCGATCTCTCGCTGCGCTTCCCCGTGATCGGCGCGCTCTCAGGCCGCGTCGATGCACGCAACCTGCTCGACGCACGCTACCGCTTCATGCAGGGCAATCTCGAGCGCGAAGGTTACAACGCGGGCCGTACCTTCTCGATGGGCTTCTCCTGGAAGCAGTAGTGGCGCGCTGACGACGATGGCTGAGCGTCGTCACGCATGGAATGCGACGCATATCACATGAACCGGCCACGGTGACAGAACCGTGACCGGTTCATGACGTATACGGCACACGGTGTCGCGTTCTTGATGCCTTGGCATTCCGCCACGCGCATCGATGCTCCCGCCCGTTGCGCAGGCTTTCACTCAACGACAGGACCGCTAATGACGAAGCTCATGCGCTTCCGCGCATTCGCCACGACAGCGCTGGCCGTGTTCGCCTTCGCGGCGTGCGGCGACGATGATCCAGTCACGCCGCCGACGCCCGCCAACGGCTCGCTCGCGGTGAACGTGTCCGGCCTTCCCGCCGGCACCAACGCATCGCTCACCGTGACTGGCCCGAACAGCTTCTCGCAGTCGCCGACCAGCACGACGACGATCTCTGTGCCACCAGGCAGCTACACGGTCGCGGCCAATAGCGTCACCGCGAACAGCGTGCAGTACAATGCGACGGTCTCCGGCTCGCCGGCCACCGTCGCCTCGAGTGCGACGGCCACGGTAACGGTCACGTACTCCGCCGTCGCCCCGGTAAACGGTTCGCTTGCCGTGACGATCACCGGTCTGCCGGCTGGAACGAACGCCGCCGTTACGGTGACGGGCCCGAACAGCTTCTCGCAGGTGCGCACGGCCACGGGCACGATCTCGGTTCCGCCCGGTGCCTACACCGTCGTTGCTGCGCAAGTGACCGCTGGAACGGTGCGCTACAACGGCATCGTGACCGGTTCGCCCGCCACCGTCGCCTCGAATGCCACGGCGACTGTGACCGTCACCTACGCACTGGCGCCCAGCCCGATCGCCACGATCTCAGGCTCGATCGGCGCCAACCGTCGACTCACTGCGGACACCAGCTACGTGTTGCGCGGTTTCGTGTACGTGAACAGCGGCGCGACGCTCACCATTGATGCCGGCACGCGCATCGTTGGCGACAGCACAGCGCTCGGCTCCGCGCTCTTCGTCCTGCGCGGCGCCCAGATCAACGCACAGGGTACCGCCGCTGCACCGATCGTCTTCACATCGCAGCGCGCTGTCGGCAACCGTTCGCCCGGCGACTGGGGTGGACTCGTCATCGTCGGCAACGGTCGCGCCAACCGCACAGGCAACGTCATCGTCGAAGGCTCCAACGGCTCCGTCGTGGGTGCCAACCCGGCCGGCGTGATCTACACGGGTGGCACCAACGACGCCGACAACTCAGGCACGCTGCGCTATGTGCGTGTGGAGTTCGGCGGCTACGCCACGCTCACCGATGCCGAACTCAACTCGTTCACATTCGCTGCCGTCGGTAGCGGCACGACGGTCGAGTACGTGCAGGCGCTCGCGGGCCTCGATGACAACTTCGAGTGGTTCGGTGGCGCGGTCAACGGCAGGTACCTCGTCTCGTACGAGTCGGGCGACGACCACTTCGACGGTTCCGAAGGCTATCGCGGCCTGAACCAGTTCATGATCGGCCTGCAGACCACGTATCTCACGCCGCGTCCGGGTGCAGGCGCGGTGTCCGCCGATCCGCAGGGCTTCGAGATCGATGGTTGCAACGGCGGCGGCTGCGTGGCGCCGAGTGGTGCGAACGCGCAGAGCGCCGGCCGCGACGACGGGCTCTACAACATGAACGTCTTTGCGAACTTCACCATGATCGGTACGCCGCCGGGTGTCACGGTGCCAGGCAGTGGCGGCGTAGGCGCAGTGTTCCGCCGCGGTACGGGTGGCTACTACATCAACGGCGTGATGGCGCGCTGGCCGCGTGGCGCGATCTCCTTGCGCGACTCCACGTCGAACAACCGCTTCACCGTCGATTCGCTGATCGTTCGCAACCTGTACTTTGCGGATAACGGTGCGCTCTCCAACGGCGAAAACTTCGATGCGGCCGTGAGCGCAACGCTGTTCGGCACTCAGGCGGCGTTCTCGGCACGCAACTCGGCCATTGAAGTCGGGGCTGCCTCGGTGTCCGCGGTGAGCCTCTTCACCTCGCTACCCAACGTCACCGGCACAACCACTGGAGCCAACTTCGACTGGTCTCCGGTAGCCGGCTCACCAATCGCAACCGGTGGCCTGAACACCTTCGCCAACGACCCGCGCATTGCGGCTCGCGTTGGCACCTTCATCACGCCGACGGCGTACCGTGGTGCAGCGGCCCCCGGCGGAACGAAGTGGTGGGATGGCTGGACCAGCTACGCACGCAACTGACCCCTGCGGGCGCTGCGGTGTAGAATTGCCGTAGCGCCCTCGGTGGTGTGCACGTGCATCATCCGTACGTCGCGTGTATACGACATCTGCTCGAACGGTCGGCGTCGCTACGGTGACGCCGACCGCTTGCTTTGTACCACGACGACTTCCCGATTCCTGCGCCATTTCCTCTCGATCGCTCCTTATCGCATGCGCTTCCGTTCTCTGCTGCTTTCTGTTGCGCTCTCCGTCGCGGGAGCCGTTGGCGCCGGAGGCTGCGGCGATTCCGCACCGCGCACCGCCGCCGATTCGCAGGCGGCGCACATTCGCGACGTCGTAGCAGCCGGCGGTGTGGTGGATTCGATCCTGCCCATCGCAGAGCATCTCCGTCGCTTCCGTGCCACCATCAGCGAACAGCCCGACACTTTGCGAAACGCCAGCGCCACGCGCGACGCGTTGGTCGATCGCTGGGCCGGCGCGGTCGCAGCCTCCGACACCTCGGCGCTCAACAACCTTCTGCTCGACCGCGCCGAGTTCGCGTGGTTGTACTACCCCACCTCGCGTCTCAGCCAGCCGCCGTACGAGGCACCACCCGAGCTGCTCTGGGGACAACTCCTCGCCAGCTCCAACAAGGGCGCGACCGACGTCTTGCGTCAGTTCGGTGGACAATCGTTGCGCGTGACCTCATTGCGATGCGAGGAGCCCGTGCAGCAGGAAGGAAGCAACCGTCTCTTCGACAAGTGCATCGTAACGGTGAAGCCCGGCACCTCCGCCCAGACGGAAGGGCGACTTTTCGGCACCATCATCGAGCGCGATGGACGATTCAAGTTCATCGGCTACGCCAACGCAATGTGAATCACATCGCACTGCGCGCTGGGCGCGCCTCATGAACCCTGTCGTCCGCGACGCCAGTCGTCGCCGACTTCCGGTTCGCACATGGTTTGGCGCCATCGCCATCGCCGCATGCAGCGCCTCGGTCGCCTGTTCGTCGGATGATCGGGTGACGCCTGGCACGGACACGGTCGCCGTTGCGCTGCCCAGTGGCACACGCGTGGACCTCACCGGTGCCGGCGCCACGTTTCCCTATCCCCTGTACTCGCGCTGGTTCAACGACTACGCGCTGCGCACGAACGTACGCATCAACTATCAGTCGATCGGGTCGGGTGGCGGCATCCGCCAGGTGCTTGCGCGCACCGTCGACTTCGGCGCCACCGACGTCCCGATGAGCGACGCAGAAATGGCGCAGGGCAACATGCGCATCGTGCATATCCCGACTGTGCTCGGCGCCGTGGCGATCACGTACAACTTGCCGGGGCTTCGGCGTCCGCTCAAACTCTCGTCCGACGTCATTGCCGACATCTTCCTCGGCACCGTCACGCAGTGGAATGCCCCGCGGATCGCCGCACTCAATCCCGACGAAACGCTTCCTGCCTCGGACATCCTCGTCGTCCATCGCGCCGATGGCAGCGGTACTTCCTACATCTTCAGCGACTATCTCGCCGCCGTGAGCCCCACGTGGGCGAGTGGACCCGGTCGCAGCAAGGATGTGCGCTGGCCCACCGGAATCGGCGGCAAGGGCAACGAGGGCGTGGCCGGACAGGTGAAGCAGATGGTGGGCGCGATTGGCTATCTCGAGGTGGTGTACGCACGACAGAACCATCTGCCCGTCGTGCACGTCCGCAATCAGTCTGGCCGGTTCGTCTCCCCCATGGCCTTCGAGATCGCTTCGGCGGCCGCCGCCGTCGCCACCGATTCCGCCGTGCGCGATCTCCGCGTGAGCCTGGTGAACGCGCCGGGTGCCCACGCCTACCCGATCGCCTCCTTCACCTGGATGTTGATCGCGCCCGACGCCATAGGGGCGACAAAGACTCGGCAATTGGTCGATTTCCTGCGATGGGCGCTTTCCGACGGCGGCGACCTGGCCAGCTCACTCGGCTACGTGGCGCTCCCCACCGAGACCGCCGCGAATGTGCTGAACCAGCTCGACGCGTTGTCGCCCCCGACGACGGCTGGCAAGTCTCCGTGACGATGCTGTTACGTCACGCTCGGCGGGGATTGTACCGCGATTTCTAGTTTTCGCGTATGAGCGCCCCCTCCGTGGATCTGGCTCCGCCATCCACCCCGACCTCGCCGCCGTCCCCCGTTCGGCCATCCGCCGAACCGTTGTGGACGCATGGGCACGGTGGCTCCGGGCCTTTCGGGGACCGGGTCTACCGCGTGGTCATCGCGGCCTGCGCGCTCTTCATTCCGCTGTTGCTGGTATTGCTCGCCGTGGTCGTGGTGCGTGCAGCCTGGCCGGCCGTGCAGGCGCACGGCGGCGACCTGCTGTTTGGCCGCACGTGGGACGTGGCGCACGGCCGCTTCGGTGCGCTGCCCGCCGTGGCCGGCACACTGTTGTCGTCGCTGCTCGCCCTGTTCATCGCCACCCCGCTTGCACTGGGCGTGGCCATCTTCGTGGTGGAGCTGGCACCTATGCGACTGCGGGCGCTCGTGTCGTTTCTGGTGGATCTGCTGGCCGCTATTCCCAGCGTCGTCTACGGCCTCTGGGGACTTTTTGTCCTCGTGCCCATCCTGCGCAGCTCGGTCATGCCTGGTCTCGAGCGCACACTTGGCTTCCTGCCGATCTTTCGCGGTCCGGCGTACGGCACCAGTCTGCTCGCCGCCGGACTCGTGCTCGCCATCATGATCCTGCCGTACATCGCATCCGTGTCGCGCGAAGTGCTGGCGGCGGTGCCTCGGGCGCAACGCGAAGCGGCACTCGCGCTTGGGGCGACGCGATTCGAAGTCATCCGCGATGCCGTGCTGCCCTACGCGCGATCGGGGCTCGTCGGCGGCGTGATGCTCGGCCTTGGCCGCGCGCTCGGCGAGACCATGGCGGTCACTATGGTGATCGGCAATCGGCACGCGATTCCGTCGTCGCTCTTCGATCCGGCGTACACGATGGCCGCGCTGCTGGCCAACGAATTCGGCGAGGCCTCCAACAACGACCACCTCTCCGCACTGATGGCCGTGGCCGGACTGCTGCTGGTGATCACGCTGGTGGTGAACATGCTCGCACGCTGGTTGGTGTGGCGTGTGCGCCGAGTGGGGGAGAGCGCATGAGCAGCGAGATCGCTTTAGCCGGCGCGCGCGCAGTACGAGACGCGCAGCGGCTGCGCACGGTGCATGCACGTCGTCGCGTCGGTGCGCTTCTCACGGTGCTGACGTGGTGTGCGGCGGTGCTGGCGGTAATTCCGCTGCTGGCCATTCTCGTACACCTGCTGGTGGGCGGAGCGAGCGCGCTCTCCTTCGACCTCTTCACGAAGATGCCGTCTCCTCCGGGAGTCGCGGGCGGCGGCATGGCCAACGCCATCGTCGGCACGATGATCCTCGTCGGGATCGCATCGCTGTTTGGCGTGCCCGTGGGCGTCGGGGCCGGACTCTTTCTCGCGGAGCGTGGCGGTACACGACTCGCCGAAGTCGTCCGCTTCGTAGCCGATGTGCTGAGTGGTCTGCCGTCGATTGTGCTTGGCATTTTCGCGTGGGAGCTCATTGTGCGCCCCAGCGGACACTTTTCGGCACTCGCCGGTGGCGTTGCACTCGGGTTGCTCATCATTCCGCTGGTGACACGCGCCACCGAAGAGATGGTCAAGCTCGTGCCGACGCCGTTGGTGGAATCAGCGCTGGCGCTCGGCTTTCCGCGGTGGCGCACCTCTCTGGTCATCGTGCTGCGCACCGCCATGCCAGGCATCGTCACCGCGGCATTGGTGGCGATCGCGCGCGCCGCCGGCGAGACCGCACCGCTGCTCTTCACCGCCTTCGGCAACGCCTACTGGTCGATCGATCCCACCAAGCCGATCGCAGCGCTCCCACTGCAGATCTTTGCGTACGCGTTGAGTCCCTACGACGACTGGCGCGCGAAAGCGTGGGCCGGCGCGCTCGTGCTGCTGCTGCTGATCACGTTGATGAGTCTTCTTGCGCGGTCGGTGCTGCGCGCGCGGCAGTCCTTGATGCGCGGCATGGCGCCGCGCGCTGAGGATCTCGATGACTGAGCGGGCGACCGCATCGTCGACGGTGTCCGCACCCGTGCCCGCACAGTCGACCAGCCAGCACCCAACGAACACCGCGCGCCGACACGTCGCACCGCGCGTCGTGCTGCAAAACCTCGTGGCACGCTACGGGTCGCGCGTCGCGGTACGCGACGTTTCGCTCGACTGCCAGCCCGGCATCGTGACCGCGATCATCGGACCATCCGGCTGCGGGAAGTCCACGTTGTTGCGCTGCGTCAATCGCCTCCACGAAAGCGTGCCCGGTGCCAGCGCGAGCGGCTCGGTGCGCATCGATGGCGACGAGATCTACACGCGCACGGTCGATCCGATTCGCTTGCGACGTCGCATCGGCATGGTCTTTCAGCGACCGACGCCGTTCCCCACGCTCTCCGTCTTCGAGAACGTGGCCGCGGGCATTCGTGCAGCCGGTGACGCCGACCGTGGCGAGACGCTGCAGACGCGAGTGGAGCGGGCGCTCGGCCGTGCCGGTCTCTGGGAGGAAGTGCGCGACCGGCTGCACGGAAGCGCGCTCGCGCTGTCTGGTGGACAACAGCAGCGCCTGTGCATCGCGCGTGCCCTCGCGGTGGAGCCGCAAGTGCTGCTGCTCGACGAGCCGACCGCATCCCTCGATCCGCTGGGCACACAGCGCATCGAAGAACTGGTCTACGAACTGCGCGGCACCGTGACCGTCATCATCGTCACGCACAACATGCAACAGGCGGCGCGCATCTCCGACGTGACAGCGTTCATGCTCGAGGGGGAACTGGTGGAGCACTCCGCCACCCGTGCGCTGTTCACCACGCCACAAGACCAGCGCACCGAAGCCTACGTGACCGGGCGGTTCGGTTGACGGCCACGTCGGGAGCACTGAACACAGCGGAGTCACGCGCTGGTCGCATTGTCGTCGAGCGCTTCTCCGCCTGGTACGGTGGTCGACAGGCGTTGGTCGGCGTCGACCTCGCCTTTGAACCACGCACGATTACGGCACTCATCGGCCCGTCGGGGTGTGGCAAGTCCACGCTGCTGCGCGCG
>Ga0163144_10002068_pt1 | contig 46829 bp, 28 predicted proteins | sample OliLak19BULKMAT1_FD_123175 | JGI IMG/M metagenome (GOLD analysis project Ga0163144, IMG submission 123175) | Freshwater microbial mat bacterial communities from Lake Vanda, McMurdo Dry Valleys, Antarctica - Oligotrophic Lake LV.19.BULKMAT1 | ecosystem: Environmental > Aquatic > Freshwater >... | reverse complement strand
TCGGTCCGATGAAGCTGGAAGATAAACGCTTTGTCGGTGAGGGCGAATTGCACCACGTGGGGGCCGTTGTTTTTCTGTCCTGCCCGGAAGGTCGGCCGGGCCTCGGTATCAAATCCGCTAAGACCTGCGGAGAGAATTTCGTCAGCCGCTTTCTGGCACTCGGCCCGCGTCCTCGGCACGTAAATCTGGTCGGGGGAAAGTCCCTGAAAAGCCGGTAAGCCTGCGGTCTCAGCCTTCGTCGGTGCCACAAACAGGGTCTTCTCCCCGGCATTCTCACCAGCGTCCGACCCAGGGCTACCAGCATACGCGTCCAATGACGACGAGGCCGGACAGTGGGATTCGGATGGATTCATCTCGTGGCAACTGCCTGGCAGCTTCCGTTCTGTGAGACTAATGGCTTCGCCCCCGGCTTTTGCAGAAGCGGGACTCTATTTGTCGCCGGACTGTCGCATCGCTCCGGTTCCACCGTGACGTGTGGCACTGGGCGCGCTGCCGCCGGCATGACCACCGCCCTGTCGCTTGGTGGCTTCTTCGGACGAGATTTCCACGTCTCCTGCCTCAACCATTGCAACCACTGCAGGGCGTTCGGCTGCTTTTTGGGTGATCTGTCCAGACTTTCCGGGGCCGAGGAAGAGTTTCTTTCCAGCTGGGAGAGGAACGCTGAGGGGCTTTTTTGTTTTGTTGGTGATTTCCATATTGTCGAATGACTTGGGAGAATAACGGAGGGGAGAGCGGGAGTTGGTAATGTATCACTGTGGCCGCACATTTGCCGAGAAGGATTGCTTGAAAAGCATTCACCGAGGGACGGATCCCGGTAAGCCCCTGCCGCTTCATTCGTGCTGATTCGTGTCAATTCGTGGTCCTTTGCCTCCTCAGAGGTGCGCCCTGTCGCCGCATCGAATTCCGATGACCGCTTCAGTGTGCCGGGGAGGAATTCAGAACTCGCACACTCCCACCCTACCCGTTATCCCGGATCCACCCCTTAAAATTCTCGGTTGGCGGCCCTGATCCGACGAATTCACTGACCTTATTCCCGTTCCCATCGACGGCAACCATGGTCGGAAAGGCGCGGACTCCGTATTGGCGCAGGGCGGAGAGCGCGCTGGCGGGGGCTGATCCTTGGTCTGCCGGGATGTCGTATTTTAGGAAAAGAATTTCTTGTTCGGAAAATTGTCGCCAAGCTTCACCGGAGATGACGGAGCTCTCAAGCTGCTGGCATGCTCCGCACCAGGTTGTCCCGGTGAAAAGGAACTCTCGCGTTCGCTGACCGACCGGCACAGAGCGCACGGCGGTCGGATCTTGCACGTAGCGGGGAAAGGCAACGCCTCCGCCTCCGGCGTTTCTAGTGAATGCGAAATGGAGGCCCCAGACGACCAGCAGAAAGAGCAGGAAATTCTTCACGGTTTACAATTTCCATAAAATAGGCGCGCCAGCATCATGGGGCAAGCGGCTTCTTCAATGGGAAATTCCTCAATATGTTGAAAAATACCATAATTTCTGTATATTTAGGGTTCTTTGACCAATGAACGCCCTTTCCAAGCCCACTGATTCAACCTTTCGATTCTTTCGATCGACTATCTTCATCGCGCTTGTCGCAGTGATGGGCCTGCTGACAGGCGCCGTCCCCACGTTGGGGGCTGATCCGGGGCGGTTGGGGGGAAAAATCGACGGCTACATCAAGTCCCTCCGCAAGCAGGGCGGCATTCGGGGCGACGAGCGCACTGCATGGGTGGTGTATGACTTGACCAGCGGGGAGAAGCTGGCGGGAATCAACGAAAATGCTTCGCTTCAGGCCGCCAGCATGATCAAGCCGTTCCTCGCACTGGCGTTTTTTCATCAGGTCGAGATAGGCCAGATCGTTTACGGTCCCGAAAGTCGGGGAAAGGTGGAGCGCATGATCCAAAAAAGCGACAACGACGCGACCAACTGGGTGATGCGGCAGACGGGAGGACCGACGGCGACGCAGTCGCTCCTTCAGCGGCATTATTCGGCGATCTGCCAACAGATTGGTATCGTCGAGTATATTCCAGAAGGCGGACGAACTTATCGCAACAAAGCTTCGGCGGCGGATTGCGCCCGCTTCCTCGATGCACTTTGGGACCGTCAGCTTCCTCAGTCGGAGGAAATTCTGCGGATCATGGCCCTCCCGGGGAGCGACCGGCTCTACACCGACGCCAAAAGCGTCCCATCGGGCACGCAAGTGTTCAACAAAACTGGAAGCACCTCGATGTGCTGCGGCGACATGGGCATCCTCGTAGCGCGAGGGCGCGACGGTCGCAGCTACCCATACATGCTGATCGGCATCATCGAGAGCGGCCGGTCGAACACAGCGAACTATAGCTCGTGGATCTCAAACCGGGCAGACGTCATCCGCGAAGTGTCAAATCTCGCGTATCTGGCGATGAAGGAACGGCATCCGTTGTGAGGCGTGTCTTGGATCAACCAGTGCGGGAAAATAGGCGCGGAACTTTTTCCGGAGTGGGGCGTTTCATTGTCGTAAGTGCCCAACTCCGCTGCTCATGCAGACTTCCCTCACCTCCTTCCACATTCCCGCGAGCCGGAGACGGCTCCTGAAGAGTCTCCTTCTCACCAGTGGAGGCATTTTTTCCGCAGACCTCTGCGCAGAGGCGCTCACCCTGACGCCGCAAGCGGGGGAAGGTCCCTACTTTCCCGACCACTTGCCGCTCGATCAGGACAACGACCTCTTGCAGATCCTCGGAGGGCAGGCTCCAGCGGAAGGTGTCGTGACCGAGGTTGGCGGACGGCTCCTCAACGCTGATGGCAAACCCGTCTCCGAGGCGATGATCGAACTTTGGCAAGCCGATAGCAATGGCTGCTACCTCCACAGTCGCGGGGTGCAGAAAGGAAAAGACCGCGATCCCCGCTTTCAGGGATACGGGAAGATTCTCACCAATGAAGAGGGGGAATACCGCTTCCGAACGATCAAGCCCGGCCTGTACACGGGACGCACGATCCATTGGCACATTGCGGTGAATCAGGGCGATAAGCGCATCCTCACGACCCAGCTTTTCATCGCGGGAGTTTCGCAAAACGATCGGGACGGCATCCTCAACCGGATGGGCACCGAGGAACAACGTCTCTCCGTGATCCGGGAATTTTTGCCGGCTACAAAGGGAAGCGAGGAGCTCGCCGGGACTTGGGATATCGTTCTAGGAGCGACCCCGGGAGAGCCCCGTGAGAGGCGGAAAGGCGGGCCGCAAGGCTCGCCACCGGGGGCGAGGCCCTGAGGTCGCCCTATGTGACGGACGGCCTCCATCCCCGCGCTAAACGAGACGTTCACTCCTTCCACGGAATGACCGCTGCGAGAGTTCGGGCATCGATCGGGTCCAGCCCATAGACGTCGCGAGCGGGAGCGAGGAGGATTTTTCCACCTGGAGAGGGACGGGGAAACGTCGTCAGGTAAGTGATATAGACGTTGATCTTCGGGGTGACGGCAAAGTGGAGTTGCTTCTCCGTAGCCAGAGCCTCCGCGAGACGCATCGCATCCCAGCCTTGCGGTCCCAGCACCCAGGCACCGAGCTCGGCGGGCCGAGAAACGCGGATGCAGCCGTGACTGCGGTCCCGCCGCGAACTCTCAAAAGCCGCCTGAGACGGAGTGTCGTGCAGGTAGATGTCGTGTTTGTTTGGGAAGAGGAACTTCACCCGACCGAGGGCGTTGCCTTCGCCGGGCCGCTGTCTCAGCAAAAATCTCCCATCCGCCACTAAAGCCGCCGTCTCCGGGCTGAGCGGGAAGGTCTGCCCGTTGTCAGGAGTGAGGGCGTCAACAATTTCATAGTTGTTGCTCGGGAAGAAATTCCAATCCGCCTGCGCCATGGGGATCAGCTCCTTGGCGGCAATGCCCTTTGGCACATTCCAGTAGGGCCCGAAGACCACCTCCTGCATGATGTCGCGAAAGATCCGGGTCCGCCTCGTCTCCTCTGCCGCGCTGCCATGGACGATAGGCATGGAGAAGGCGAGGAAATCATTCGCGTCGAAGGCGTAAAGTTCCGCCGTGGGGATGTTCACGATCAGATACCGATCCCCGAATTTGTCGGGCAGCAGGCGGGCCCGCTGGAGATTGATGACAATGGAGCGGTAACGGTCCGCCGCGTTCGTATTAAGATAGCTCCAACTTCCCGGTCCGAATACTCCATCCGGCTCCAGGCCGTAGTCTCGCTGAAAAGCAGACAGAGCGATCGTCAGTTCTTGCGTCATGGTCGTGAGCGAAGCAGCCAAGGCTGGAGCCATCTGGAGGTAACCTTTATCGACTAGATGCGCAGCGATGGCCCCCGCATAGGGATACACCTCGCCGGGTCGCCCCACTCCGGCAGTCGCAGGATCAGGAATATTGGGAAGTCCCGAGTATTGCAGGATCGCCTCCCTTGACGCCGGATAGGCTTTGAGCAACTCCCGGTAGATCCAGTTTCTTGGGGCGAAGGTATCCAGAGCCCGCGTGAAATCCATCGGCTCAAGAGAGAGGGACAGGAGCGAACTCTTCTTCAGATCGTCGAGTGAAGCATCGCCACTGCCGGGACGGTCGCCTTCATTCCAATCCGGCCAGATTGAACCGGTCGGCATGGCCCCCGTTCGCAGCAGCAGAGCCGCATCGAAAAAAGCGACCGTTTGCGCGAGGTCCTCAGCTGGAACCGCCGTTCCCGCCGCTTGCGGCAGAAGCACCACCGGATCAAGCGCCCAAGTTTCTGGAAGGGCGTGGCGCACCAGACCGTCGGTGATATCCCGGTAAAAGCCCTCCGACCGGTTCCACAAAGGCAGGAAGCTGCGTTCCGTATAAAGATCGGCGATCAGAGCAACCGTCAGATCGCGGTAGTGACGGTCCACCGGGATCATCGCCGCCACCGTGATCCGCAGCGTCTCTCCGCGCGGGTCGGCAGTCGAGGGAGCTTGGGGGAGTCCATCCGGGGAAGCTGGTGAGGGAGGACTTACTGCGCCATTTCCTTGGGCCTCCAGAAGAGAGACTGAAAGGGACGTGGCGGCTAGGACTGCAAGCCCGAAGGAGAGAGAGGATCGACAGGATGGAAGTGTCATGACATGGCCGTTCGGAACAGCCCTCATCATACGCGAGAGAATCCCACTGCGCCACCCCCCAGCAACCAGGACCGATTATGCTGGTGGCCGCAGAGGCTGATCCGAGTGGGCTTTTCCATGCCCCGCGAAGAATTTTGCAGAAAGTTTGAGAAAAGCCGTTGACGATGCCAAAAGGCCGGTTATAATCACCGCCCGCCCGAAAGAGTGCGGCGCTGAAAACCCTCGATGGTTTGAAGTGAATAAGATCTTTTAGTAAATTTTGGCCGCTCACTTTTGCGAGCAATTCTTGTGGGGTTAAATCCGCAAGTCTTTGTTAGAAAGTGATCGGAGTAAAGGAAAGACTAAATTGTGTGCTGCGCGTGAATCAAGTAACGCGCCGAATGTTTCTTCTTAGTTGAAGATTCATTCACGTCAATTTTCCGTTTTTTTGAACAATGGCTTTTATTTTAAAAGCCAGCTCGTTTGCGAAGCGGAATCAATTTTCTATTCGGAGAGTTTGATTCTGGCTCAGAACGAACGCTGGCGGCGTGGATAAGACATGCAAGTCGAACGGAGATTCTTTAGAGCTTGCTTTGAAGAATCTTAGTGGCGAACGGGTGAGGAACACGTGAGTTACCTGCCCTGAAGTGGGGAATAGCCTCTCGAAAGGGAGATTAATACCGCATGTGATCGAAAGATTAAAGGCGGCGTAAGCTGTCGCTTCAGGATGGGCTCGCGTCCTATCAGCTTGTTGGTGAGGTAATGGCTCACCAAGGCTATGACGGGTAGCTGGTCTGAGAGGATGACCAGCCACACTGGAACTGAGACACGGTCCAGACACCTACGGGTGGCAGCAGTCGAGAATCATTCGCAATGGGCGAAAGCCTGACGGTGCGACGCCGCGTGGAGGATGAAGGCCCTAGGGTCGTAAACTCCTGTCATCAGGGAGTAATGGCTCATATAGTAACTGATATGGGTCTTGATAGTACCTGAAGAGGAAGGGACGGCAAACTTCGTGCCAGCAGCCGCGGTAATACGAAGGTCCCAAGCGTTGTTCGGATTTACTGGGCGTAAAGCGTCTGTAGGCGGCGCGGTAAGTCAGATGTGAAATCCCGGGGCTCAACCCCGGAACTGCATCCGATACTGCCGTGCTTGAGGGTCGGAGGGGAGTCTGGAATTCTCGGTGTAGCAGTGAAATGCGTAGATATCGAGAGGAACACTAGTGGCGAAGGCGAGACTCTGGACGACACCTGACGCTGAGAGACGAAGGCCAGGGGAGCGAAAAGGATTAGATACCCTTGTAGTCCTGGCAGTAAACGGTGCACGCTTGGTGTGGGAGGGTTCGACCCCTTCCGTGCCGGAGCTAACGCGTTAAGCGTGCCGCCTGGGGAGTACGGTCGCAAGATTAAAACTCAAAGAAATTGACGGGGACCCGCACAAGCGGTGGAGCATGTGGCTTAATTCGATGCAACGCGAAGAACCTTACCTGGGCTTGACATGGCAGTCGTAGACTTATGAAAGTTTGTCGTCACTTCGGGTGGACTGTCACAGGTGCTGCATGGCTGTCGTCAGCTCGTGTCGTGAGATGTTGGGTTAAGTCCCGTAACGAGCGCAACCCCTATGAACTGTTGCCAGCGGGTAATGCCGGGGACTCTGTTCAGACTGCCCAGATTAACTGGGAGGAAGGAGGGGATGACGTCAAGTCAGTATGGCCCTTACGCCCAGGGCTGCACACGTGCTACAATGTCCAGTACAATGTGAACCGATACCGCGAGGTGGAGGAAATCCTTAAAACTGGGCTCAGTTCGGATTGTAGGCTGCAACTCGCCTACATGAAGTTGGAATCGCTAGTAATGGTACATCAGCTACGGTACCGTGAATACGTTCCCGGGTCTTGTACACACCGCCCGTCACATCATGGAAGCCGGTCGCACCCGAAGCACCTGTGCTAACCGTAAGGAGGCAAGGTTCGAAGGTGTAACTGGTAACTGGGATGAAGTCGTAACAAGGTAGCCGTAGGGGAACCTGCGGCTGGATCACCTCCTTTCTATGGAGTATTTCACCCGAACCCTATAATAACCTAGGGTTCAATTAGTTGGTGAATAGGTCGAGCCTGACTGCTCTGGATTCGCTTCGGCGGAAGCCAGGAAAGCAAAAGGTCATCGTTCCAGAAATGGACGATACGTAAAAATTATGATGGCGTGTTACTCTCCGTGCAGTGCACGATTTAGTCTTTTTCTTTCCAAACGCTGAAAGTGCAACGCGTTAATTTGGAACTTCGGGGGCATAGCTCAGTTGGTAGAGCGCCTGCTTTGCAAGCAGGATGTCAGGAGTTCGAATCTCCTTGCCTCCACTTCCTTTTTTAAGGTTGGTGAAGTCTGGGACGTGTTGAGCAGAAGGGTCTGTAGCTCAGTTGGTTAGAGCACACGCTTGATAAGCGTGGGGTCACTGGTTCGAATCCAGTCAGACCCACTAGCTCTGAGCTTGGCAATTCTGTATTTGAGTTCTTTGATAACTGCATAAAGGTAAATAATTAACTACAACTTGACTGGAAACAGTCAGAGTTTGCCTCTGGTGCTCCTTCGGGAAGCCCAGGGGCGAAGCAAATGTAAGAAAGTTACTCTAACAGCAGGGGAGGAGATAAGCACTTTCCCCGATCGTTTTCGTAAAAACTTTAAGGAAACGCTGGAACAAGCTGTTAAGAGCATATGGTGGATGCCTTGGTGCTAACAGGCGATGAAGGACGTGATAAGCTGCGATAAGCTTCGGACAGCGGCAAGTACGCTTTGACCCGGAGATTTCCGAATGGGGTAACCTGGCTGGGGTAATGCTCAGTCGATTCACTCTGAATACATAGGAGTGAATTCGCGATACCCGGTGAAGTGAAACATCTCAGTAACCGGAGGAAAAGAAAGAGAATCGATTCCGTAAGTAGTGGCGAACGAAAGCGGAACAGCCCAAACCGAGATCATTGATCTCGGGGTTGTAGGGCTCCAATGTGGGACTGACAACGTTAGATTAAGCGTGTGGAAAAGCGCTCCAGAGAGGGTGAGAGGCCCGTGATCGAAAACCGCGTCAGCCTTAGGATGTCCCTGAGTAATGTAGCACACGTGAAACGCTGCATGAATCTGCGCAGACCACTGCGTAAGGCTAAATACTAGTTAGCGACCGATAGTGAACCAGTACCGTAAGGGAAAGGTGAAAAGTACCGCTGTGAGCGGAGTGAAATAGAACCTGAAACCATATGCTTACAAGGTGTCAAAGCCCCCTCGAGGGGTGATGGCGTGCCTTTTGCTTAATGAGTCTGCGAGTTAGTGTTTGTAGCAAGCTTAAGTCCTTCTGGGACGCAGGCGTAGCGAAAGCGAGTCCGAATAGGGCGATTTAGTTGCAGGTGCTAGACCCGAAGCGGAGGTGACCTACCTATGGCCAGGTTGAAGCGTAAGTAATATTGCGTGGAGGACCGAACCGGTGAACGTTGAAAAGTTCTCGGATGAGCTGTTGGTAGGAGTGAAAGGCTATTCAAACCCCGTGATAGCTGGTTCTCCTCGAAATGTATTTAGGTACAGCGTCGCATGCTGACTACTGGGGGTAGAGCACTGAATGAACTAGGGCCCACACCCGGGTACCGACTTCAACCAAACTCCGAATACCAGTAGGTGTAGTGCGGCAGTGAGAAAGTGGGGGATAAGCTTCATTTTCAAAAGGGAAACAGCCCAGACCAGCAGCTAAGGTGCCAAAATACTGCTAAGTGGAAAGGAGGTGGAATTACTTTGACAGTGAGGATGTTGGCTTAGAAGCAGCCACCATTTAAAAAGTGCGTAATAGCTTACTCATCGAGTGATTCTGCGCCTAAAATGATTGGCTATAAGCAGTATACCGAAGCTCTGGATGCACATTTATGTGCGTGGTAGAGGAGCATTCTCAGAGCGTCGAAGCCTGATGGTGATTGACGGTGGAGTTCTGAGAAGAGAGAATGCAGACATGAGTAACGATAAGAGAGGTGAAATTCCTCTCCGCCGTAAACCCAAGGTTTCCTGGGCAATGTTCGTCATCCCAGGGTTAGTCGGGACCTAAGTCGAGGCCGATAGGCGTAGGCGATGGATAGCAGGTTAATATTCCTGCACCTCCTGGCCCCAAAGCATCAGGGACGCAGGCTGGAGATCAACTAGGTAATTGAATTCCGAGGTGCGGCTACGGCCAATCCGTATTGATCGAAGGACTGCCAAGAAAAGCTGATGTGTCGTGCTAAGGGAGCCCGTACCGTAAACCGACACAGGTGGGTGGGTAGAGTATACCAAGGCGTAAGAGTGAAACCTGGTTAAGGAACTCGGCAAAATAGCCCCGTAACTTCGGAATAAGGGGTGCCTGCTTCGGCAGGCCGCAGTGAAAGGGGACAACCGACTGTTTAGCAAAAACACAGCATTCTGCCAAGACGTAAGTCGAAGTATAGGATGTGACACGTGACCAATGCCGAAAGATTAAGGCGAGGTGTTAGCGCAAGCGAAGCTCCGAACTCAAGTCCCGGTGAATGTCGGCCGTAACTATAACGGTCCTAAGGTAGCGAAATTCCTTGTCGGGTAAGTTCCGACCTGCACGAATCGTGCAACGAGTTGTCCGCTGTCTCAACCAGGAGCTCAGTGAAGTTGTAGTGCCGGTGAAGATGCCGGCTACCCGCAGAAGGACGGAAAGACCCTATGAACCTTAACTGTAAGCTGTCACTGGTTTTTCGATTTCAATATTCAGCGTAAGTGGGAGACTTTGAAGCGGCCCTTGAGGGGGTCGTGGAGTCATCAATGAGACACCACCTTTTGGTATTGAGGAATCTAACATCCTGCCCTGAATCGGGCGGAAGGACAATGGCAGCCGGTCAGTTTTACTGGGGCGGTATCCTCCCAAAGTGTAACGGAGGAGCGCGAAGTTTGGCTCAGCGTGGTTGGTAATCACGTTTCGAGTGTATAGGCATAAGCCAGACTAACTGTGAGACGGACATGTCGAGCAGATACGAAAGTAGGCCTAAGTGATCCGGTAGTTGAATGTGGAATTGCTATCGCTCAACGGATAAAAGGTACTCTAGGGATAACAGGCTGATCGCGCCCAAGAGTTCATATCGACGGCGCGGTTTGGCACCTCGATGTCGGCTCGTCGCATCCTGGGGCTGAAGAAGGTCCCAAGGGTCTGGCTGTTCGCCAGTTAAAGCGGCACGCGAGCTGGGTTCAGAACGTCGCGAGACAGTTCGGTCCTCTATCCTCTGCGGGCGTAGGAAAATTGAGGGGTTCAAACTCTAGTACGAGAGGACCGAGTTTGACGCACCTCTGGTGATCCAGTTGTCCTGTCAAGGGCACGGCTGGGTAGCTATGTGCGGACTAGATAAGCGCTGAAAGCATCTAAGCGTCAAGCTATTCCCAAGATTAATTTTCCCTGAAGGATCGTGGAAGACTACCACGTCGATAGGCTGCAGGTGTAATTTCAGTAATGGATTCAGCTGAGCAGTACTAATCATCCGTTTGGCTTGTTCCAGCGACTTTCTTTCTTTGATTGTAGTTGTATTATTTACCTCCCTATGCAGTTATCAGAGTTCTGCTTTCTCGTTTTGAGAGACCAAGACCGACCTTCAGAGGTCTGTGTTCGGGTTCCGCCATGCTTCGCTTGGTGGAATCAGGAACATAATCTTCTGGTGGTAATAGCACAGTGGCACCACCCGGTCCCATTCCGAACCCGGAAGTGAAACGCTGTAGCGCCGATGGTAGTATGGCGATAGGCCATGTGAGAGTAGGTCGCTGCCAGGTTATTAATTAACCGCCCTGGAAACAGGGCGGTTTTTTTGCGTCAAGAGGTAACCGTCGTCCCATGACCGGGTGGAACCGTCACCGAAGCGTTGCGTCGGAGGAAGGATAGTTGGAGGGGTCTTCCAGCCCACTCAAGGAGGTGGGCTTTGCCGGTTTCTTGACTTGCGGCAACCCTCCGCACTCCCCCCGATGATGTCTCTCCCCCAAGAGAGATACGGTCTCTCTGCGATTCCGGGATTGCGTTGAGCCGAGTTCGCAGCTACAAAATGAACCGTGCTTGAACTCAAAGACATTCGATTCACCATTTCCAAGGGGGAGGAAGAGATTCCTCTTCTCGAAGACATCAATCTAAAGATTCCGGCGGGCCACTTCGTGGCAATCGTAGGACCATCGGGTTGTGGGAAATCCACCCTGTTGAAGCTTGTCGCAGGGATCAACCAGGAGAGTGGTGGCAGTATTTCGTGGAATGGCCGCAATCTTTCGGAGGAGGGAGATCTTGAGCATTCGGAGATCGGCTATGTGCCTCAGTTCAGCATCGCCTACGAGGATTTGACCGTGGAGGAGAATATCGGCAGCACCATTCGTCTGCGCGCGCGGACCGATGGGCGGGAGGCCTTCGACGCACTGCTGGACCGGGTGCTGGCAGATGCGGGGCTGACGGCGATCAGGGACCGCTTCGTGAAAGTGCTCTCCGGGGGGCAGCGGCGCAGGTTGTCGCTCGCGCTGGAGTTGGTGACGGATCCCGTTTTGCTGCTGTGCGATGAGGTGACCAGTGGACTCGATCCGAAGAGCGAGCAGGAAATCGTGCAATTGATGCACGATCTGAGTCGGAACGAGCACCGGATCGTGGCGAACGTGACGCACAGCCTCGCCAATCTGGATTTGTATGATTCGGTGATCGTGCTCCAGGCGGGAAGGGTCGTGTATCATGGGCCGCCGCGGGCCTTGGCCTACTATTTCAGCGTCGAGACGGCGGAGGGAGTCTATCGGCGGTTGGAAAATAGGACGACCGAGGAGTGGGCCGGCAGTTGGGCCAAACACGGTTCGGCCTATGATGAAGCGCTTCCGCGCAAAACGGCGGGTGACCCCACTCTCTCGGTCTCGGCGATCACTCCGGGCGCTTTCGCCCAATTCACGGCTTTGGTGCTGCGGCGGTGGAAGCTTTTTTTCCGGGACCCCGGACAGCTTTTGCTCCAACTCGCTATTCTCATCGCCTTCCCGGTGCTGGTGATTCTTTTCGAACTCGAAGGAGTCGAGCAGACCCGGCGCCTTTCGGAGACGCTGCCGGCCTCGCTTGGCGAGTATGAGCAAGAGAGGGCCGATGTGACCTTCAATCTCAATCTCGGTGGCATCGTCTCCGGTTTGGTGATGTTCCAGGTCGTCCTGCTGACTTTGATGGGGTCAAATAATTCGGCTCGTGAAATCGCCGGGGAACGCCCGATTTTTGAGAAAGAGAAGCTGGGAGGGGTGCGACCATGGGTCTATGTGGCCAGCAAAATCGCATTCCTTTCGGTTTTGGTAGGGATCCAGTCCGTCTGGATGGCGGTGTTTGTGCAGAGCATTTGCGAGATTCCTTCGCAGGCTTTTTTGCCGCATCTGGCGCTGCTCTTGTTGGTCAATGGAGCAATGACCGCCATTTGTCTCGGCATCTCCGCCTTGGCGAGAACGGCGGACCAGGCTTCGCTGTTGAGTATCTATCTGGTGGGATTCCAACTGCCGCTCTCCGGGGCGGTGCTGGCCCTGCCGGAGTGGGCGGGATGGATGACACGCCCTTTCATCTCGGCGTATTGGAGTTGGGCGGGTGTCATGGACGGGATGGAGCGGGACTACTATCGCTACATCGATGAGGTGACCGACACTTGGCTCTCTCCGGCTTGGCTGGCGCTGGTCGTTTTGTTGCTGCACATCGCGGTGGGTCTGGCCATCACCTATGTCGGGGTGAAACGGCCTCGCTGGCTGAATTGAGTCGTCTATCCCTGAGTTGCCTACCTCTGCGATGCCCGGTTCCGTATCTCGCCACTTTTTGGGTTGGAAACTGCCCTTGGTGCAGACCGTCCGTGAGTGGCTGACTTCAGGCTGGTCGGGAACGGGGGTGCTGAATTTGTCGGATTGTCTGGTGGTGGTCCCGAGTCGCACGGCGGGTCGGCGGCTGCGGGAGGCGCTGGCGGTGCACGCGGCGGAGTCCGGGGCAGCAGTGTTTCCGCCGCTGGTGGTGACTCCAGATTATCTGATCGCTCCAGCGCGATTGGCGATCGGCAGCCCGGTGGCGAGTGGAACTCAGGAGCTCTTGATTTGGACGGCGTTGTTGCAAAGGATTCGTCTGCACGAGGTTCGCCGACTCTTCCCGGTGGATCCTGTGGATCGTTCTCTGCTTTGGGCGCACGATACGGCAGGTAACCTGCTCGCGGTGCGGCGGCTCCTGGTCGAGGCGGGACATACCTTCTCCTCTGCGGCAGGGGTGATGGCAGAACAGGGGCTGGAAGCGGGGCGTTGGTTTGATCTGGCGGTTTTGGAAAAAGCGGCGGGACTGCTTTTCGGTGAGCGGGGTATCGAAGATCCAGGCATGGTCCAGTTGCGGCTTCCCGAAGAGATGGCGGTTCCTGCGGACATCCGCCGCATCGTGGTCGCCGGTTTGGCAGATTTGCGGACTTTGGCGGGAGCGGTGTTGACCCGGCTCTCCGCCGAAGTCCCGGTGGACCTTTTGATCGCGGCACCGGAGGCGGCTGCAGATACGTTCGATTTGTGGGGGCGGCCCTTGGCGGCAGGCTGGGCGCGTCGCGAGATTCCCTTACCCGAGGCCAGCACTTCATTGCGGCGGCTGAATTCTCCCCGCGAGCAGGGAGAATGGGTGGTGGATCGATGCACGGCGTGGTCGGGAGAAACGGCGACGGTCTCGAGGGAGGGCCTTTCTTCCATCGTCGCCATTGGAATTCCCGATGCGGAATTGGGACCGGAACTCGCGCAAACATGTCGACAGGCGGGACTCGGCACCTACGACCCGGCGGGTGAGCCGCTCGCGGGAACGGGTCTTGCGTATCTCTTGCAATGCACGGGCGATGCCCTGGTGAGCGGAAGTTTTGCGGCCTTTCGCAGGTTCCTGATCTGTCCGGGCGCGGCGCGGGCGATGCTGCGGAGTGGTGTGACCGAAGGAGAACCTTCGTTTTCGGAGACGAGCTTGTTGGGGGACGCGGACCGGCTTGATCGGGAGTCGATGCCGACCTCCCTGGGAGATGCTTTGAGCGCTTTGCCGCGTCTCGGTGCACCGTCGGCTCTCGGGGTCGGCCTACGCTGGCTGCAACGCTGGCAGGATCGTTTTCGCAAAGAGGCCTTTGTCCCGAGCGTGGTTGCCTTCCTTGCCGAGTTGCATGAAGGCCGCTCCTACACCAAGCGCGATCCCCAGGGGCAGGCCCTTGCGGCGGCGGCCGACGCGTTGGTCGGACTCGCTGAGGATTTCCGCGCGCTCGGAGAGATCTGGCCGAAGCCCCTGCCTCTCGCCGAGCATTTTGAGTTGCTGCAGCGACGACTTGCGAGCGAGGTCCTTTATCCCGAGCACGAGGTCGGCGATCTGGAGCTGTGCGGCTGGCTGGAGTTGCCCTGGGAAGACACCCCCCGATTGATCCTGACCGGGATGAATGATCATGCGGTGCCCGAATCAACTGTCGGACACGCATACCTGCCGGACTCGGCTCGGAAAGTTCTCGGCATCCCTCACAATGAAGATCGCTTCGCCCGCGACGCCTATTTTTTGACATTTATGATCGAGTCCCGCCGGGGCTTAGGCGGCTGGGTCGAACTGCTGTTCGGGAGCCATAGTTTGTCGGGCAATCCCTTGCGACCGTCACGTTTGCTTTTTCAATGTCCAATCGAAGATCTCCCGAAGCGCACTCAGCGACTTTTCCAAGGAACGGCCGCCTCCGTCGCCAGTCCGGCCCGCGAGCAGGGCTTCCGCCTGCTGCCGGAAGCTCTGCCCGCAGATCACAGGGCTCGCACCAAGCTGAGCGCTTCGGCGATGCGGACCTACTTGCTCTGCCCATTTCGTTACTATTTGAAGCAGGGGCTCAGAATGGAGTCCGTGACCCCCAGCCAAGGCGAGCTGGAGGCCCGCGATTTCGGCACGATCCTCCACGACACGCTGGAGGCGCTGGCCACCGCTCGCGAGGCAACGGCGACGATCCCTGCGAAGATCACCGCCTTTTTTCACGCTGAATTGGATCGCCAGATCGAGCGGCGTTACGGGGCTCGCCTGCCCGTGCCACTGGTGATCCAACGCGAGGCGGCCCGCAACCGATTGCGGTGGTGGGCGGAGATCGAGGCCGCGCAGCGCCGCGAGGGCTGGCAAATTCTCGAGACCGAAGTGGCCTTTGGCTCGGAGACGTGGCCCTTTGAAATCGACGACATGGTGATTCGCGGCCGAATTGATCGGATCGAGGAACATCCGGAACATGGCATTCGGGTGATCGATTTCAAAACGGGCAATTACAAAGGCAAAAGGCACGTCGCTGCCGACAGCCATCTTAACGCCCTGAAAAAGAGCGAGTCGCCCGATGATTTCGAGCCTTGGAGTCTCCATGAAGACGAGTCGGGCAAGATCTGGCGCTGGACGGATTTGCAGCTGCCGCTTTACCTGCTGGCGGTTGCTCCGAAGCATCCGGATCGGGCGATCACCACGGCATACGTAACCCTGGGGCAAACCGAGCCCGAGATTTCTTTGGAACTGTGGCCGGAACTTGCGGGACCCTGTCTTGAGTCCGCCCGGGCTTGTGCGAGGGGAATCGTGGGAGCGGTGCGAGCCGGTATCTTCTGGCCGGCTCGTGAACTGAATACCTCGTGGGACGACTTCGCCGAGATCCTCGCTCCCGATGCGGCGACGGCAGTCGATCCCCGCCACCTGCTCGCGGCTGAGTCCGCCAGATCATAATCCGCCCCCATGACCGCGCTCGATGCTTTGCCTCATGAAATGATCCTCGCCTCGGCGGGATCGGGTAAAACCTATCAGCTCACCAATCGCTATATCGCGCTGATGGCGATTCCTTATCTTGGGGGGCGGGCACCCGAGCCGGAGAGGATCATTGCGACAACATTTTCCGTGGCAGCGGCGGGCGAGTTTTTCGACGCAATTCTGCAGAAGTTGGCCAAGGCGGCGCTCGATCCTGCTTTCGCCGCTTCCTTGGGAGGCGATCCGCTCGACCCGCTCGCTTCAATTTTGGCCCATCTCAAATCGGAGGATTATCGGGCGCTCCTGAGAGTCTTCATCGACCGGATGCCGCGCCTCTTCCTCGGCACCCTGGACAGCTTTTTTTCCCGGGTCCTCCGGGCATTCCCCGGGGAGTTTGGCATCGGTGCGGACTTTGAAATCCTCAATGACTATCGCATCGCCGCCGCCAAGGAGGAGGTCTATGGTGCCATCTTCGGACGGGATCAGGGGGATGCTCAGGATCAATTCCTCGCGGCCTTTCGCCTGGCTAATTTTGGCAAGGAAGAGTTCGGGGTGCGGCGTTCCCTCGATCCTTTCGTAAAGAAGCTTCATTCGATCTATCTGAAAGCTCCGGGCCAACGGTTTTGGGGGCAGGCGGATACGATTTGGGCTCCCGGACAGGCGCGGTTCTTGTCGGAGGAAACAATCGATCCGGTGGCCGAATGCCGACGATTGGTCAAGGCGCTCGCCACCGCTCCGAGCGGTCTGACCGAGCCGGATCGGTGGCCGAAACTCGAAGAGCAACTCGCTGCCCATGTCCATGGCGTGCCCTTTGCCGGCGAGATCAATTACTTCAGCAGAAAGTGGCTGGAGCATTGGGATGTGCTCGAAGCGGGCGGCCCTCAGATCAAATTCAATCGCAAGTTCCAGGACTTCAGTCCGGTCGCTTGCGAGGCTGCCATCCGCATCATGCAATGGCTGATCGGCGGGGCGATCGAGGTGAAGCTGCGGCGGACGGCCGGAGTCTGGGAGTTGCTCGACATTTACGAGCGGACTTACACCGATCTGGTGAGACGGCGGGGTAAGTTGACGTTCGAAGATGTCCAGTTGCTCCTCGCGGGCAACGAATGTGTGCGCCGCGGGGCTGCCTCCGGGCAGGTGATTCCGCGCCTGAGTCAGGGGGCTGAGCGGGACGAAGACGCCCGACTCCGGATCGATTATCGCCTGGATGCGGCATACGATCACTGGTTGCTCGATGAATTTCAGGACACCAATTTCCTGCAATGGGGCATCCTTGGCAATCTGATCGATGAGGTCATCCAGGACAGTTCGGGGACCCGCTCCGTCTTCATGGTCGGGGATACCAAGCAATCGATCTACGCGTTTCGCGGAAGCGACCCGACTTTATTGACCGACATCGAGAGTCATTACAATCAGAACCAGATCCGCCTCAAGCCGCGGTTGCTGGATGTTTCCTATCGCTCTTGTTTGGATGTGCTGGGACCGGTCAATCAAGTGTTTCGCGACACGGCGGCGATGGCTGCCATGGGCGTGCCTCAGGCGGCCCTGGACCGTTGGAAATGGCGGGAGCATCTCGTGGGGAGTGATCTGGAGGCCAAGCCCGGATATACCGCCTATCTCAATCCGCTGCCTGATGAAGCAGGTGGTGAGGTCTCAGACGAAGAAATTTTCGGGCTCGCCCTCGCCATCCTTCAGGAGGTGGACCCGATGCGCCTGGGGCTGAGTTGCGCGGTGCTTTTTGCCCAGAACGAAGCGAGCGCCGCCTTCGCCGACTACGTCCGTCGGCGCAGCGACCTCGTGGTCACGAGTGGAGCCAAGCAAACCATCGCCACGGACAATTCCTTGAATCTCGCCCAGCTCAGTTATTTTCAAGTGGCGGCCCACCCCGGCGATACCTTTGCGTGGGAGCATCTGCGGATGTCGCCTTATCGAGCGGTGATCGGGCGAATGGAGCATCCGGGACCCGGGTCGCTGGCCCGTCGGGTCGTCGCCTCGATTTTTGCGGAGAATTTTGAGGTGGTGAGTCGTCGTTTTGTGGCGGATCTGGACGCTGCCATGAGAGAATTGGGCGAGGGGGGGCTCGACGATTTTTCGTTGCATCGAGCGGAATCATTCGCGTTGGCGGCGAGGGAGTTTGATCGGAGCGGGAGCCGCGACATCGACGAGTTTTCGGCCTTTGTGCGAGCCTTTCAACTCCGTGACACCGGGACCAAAGGGGCGATTGTATTGAGCACCATTCATGGGGCCAAAGGTCTGACTTACGACATGGTGATCTTGCCGGACATCGGCAGGCGCACCGTCACGAAAACGGAACATGGGATCGCGGCACGTTCGGGCGCTGACCGCGCGGTGCGCTGGGTGCTCGATATGCCTCTCAAAGACATCGTGCAAGCCGATCCCGAGTTGTCCTGCTTGTTGGCTGAACGAGAAGCTGAGGTCGCCTACGAAGCAATTTGCTTGTTTTATGTGGCGATGACCCGGGCCCGCTATGCGAACTATCTGATCTGCGAGCCGCAGAAAGCGACTTCGGTCAAAAAGAACTTCATTCGCCTGCTGCAGGACACTCTCGCCCACGATCCCCAGCCGATTGCTTTCGCAGGAGTGGCGGCGGAACTGCGCTATCAAAGCAACACGGAGCTGACGGATCGACGCTGGTTCGACAAGGTGGCGGTGGGCAAAGTTCTGGTGGAGGCGGACGCGGTGCCCCTCTCTCCGGAAGCCCGGGCCAGTCCGCGTCCTCATCTGCGCAAACGGACTCCGAGCGGTGCGGAGGATTCCCGGATTAGCGCGGCGCAGCTTCTCAGCTTGAACGGTGCAGAAGCGCGGAATTTCGGCACACTCGTCCATGCGATGTTCGAATCCATCGAGTGGCTCGAGCCTGACACCATGGCGAAGTTGCAGGCTCGATGGCCCGATGCGGTCGATGCCCGTGGGCAGGTCGAGGCGACCCTCGCGAGCGCCGATGGTGCGGTGGCGCTGCGGCGTCCGTCCTCCACGGCGGAAGTCTGGCGGGAACGGAATTTTGAAATGGTGATCGAAGGCGAGTGGCTTTCCGGGACTTTTGATCGGGTCGTGATCGAGCGCCATCCCGACGGGAGGTTCGTTGCGGCGATGATTTATGATTTCAAAACCGATCAGCTTGATCGGGAAGGTGACTTGGTTGATCTCGCGCAAAAATATCAGGCTCAGATGCTGGCCTACGCCGAGGTTTTGGCCCGCTTGACCGGTTTGCCGAAGTCCGAGATTGGCTTGGTTCTTCTCTCAACTCGTCTGGGCAAAGCGATCCAAGTGACAAAAGAGCGACAATAAGAAACTGGATTTTCTCGAATTTCACCTTGTTATCATAGTCTTAATTTGTTAGGAAACGTTTGTGAGTCGGCCATTACGAGATCCTTTTGACCATCTTGGCCCCAGGCGCCCTCTGGGAGCCTGTTTGTCGTTGGAATACTCGAGCCGCGACCGCCACCGCACCGTGGTTATGCCTATCTTGATTGTTCTGGTGATGGCGGCTTTGGGCGTATTTTACCTCATTGCCCAGCCGGTTGCCACTCAGCCCGCTCTTCGGGCCATTCCGATCGCTGAAGCGGAACAAACCAAGGGGGCGGAAACTACTAAGGCACTGGACTCCACGAAGGTCGCGACGTCGGAAGGTGCGGTGGTCCCGGTTTTACACGCCCAATAATCCGAGGAGTCCTGCAGGTGATTCGAGGATGGTCTCGGCCCCGGCCTCGCGCAGCTCAGTTACAGGTCGAAAACCCCAGGCCACGCCGATCGCGTGCATCCCGGCCGCGATGGCGGTCATCATGTCCACGTCGGAATCGCCGATGAAATAACAATGCTCCGGGACCACGCCGAGTCGCGTCGCCGCTTCGAGGGCTCCGGTAGGGTCGGGCTTTGGCGGGATGCCCTCGCGTTGGCCGATCACGACCGCCCAGGGCCAGTGGGGGAGAAAGGCTTCGACGCAGCGTTGGGTGAAGTCGTGGGCTTTGTTTGAGACCACTCCGATGGGAATGCCAGCCGCAATCAGCGCATCGAGCAGTTCCGCGACTCCGGGAAATGGCGCGGTGGTGTCCTGCCAATGACGACCGTAGGCCGCCCGGTATTCCTGGAGGATGGCATCTGCCTCTGCTCCCTCGGCCGGACGAGATTCGGGAGGAAAGATCCGCCGCACCAGGTTGATCATGCCATCGCCGATGAAGCTGCGGTAGGCATCGACGGGATGAGGCGGTTGGCCGCGGCTGACCAGGACCTCGTTGCCGGAGGTGGCGAGATCGGCCAGCGTATCGAGCAGGGTTCCGTCGAGGTCGAAGAGGACGGCGGATTTGGGATCGGTCATGAAGTTGGGTGGGAAAGATTCCACGCGCAGACGAGAGCTTTGAGACCCGCCATTTCGATGGACGGATCGACGCCGCAACCCCAGAGGAGGGCGCCGCTCTCAAGGTCCCGAATTTGCACATAAGCAGCGGAGTCTGCGTCAGAGCCTCCCCTGAGAGCATGGCTGCGGTAGTCGGTTACCTGGAAGTCCTTGTGCCCGATCTCGGCGAGCAGATGGACGAAGGCGTTGATCGGACCGTTACCGGTGCCGCTCGCAGTGATTTCCTTTTCCCCAAGTGTGAGGGTTGCGTGACAGAGCACTTCGCCACGTTTCTTGCCATGATGATCCAGCTCGAAGTCGATTAGATTCATCGGGCTGGCGACATTCACGAAACGCTCGAAGAAGAGGTCTCCGATCTCGTCGTTACCGATCTCCCGTGCTTCGGCGTCCGCCCGGTCGTAAACGAATTTGCCCACTTGGGGATGCATCGTTTTGGGAAGGTCAAAGCCATGCTCGCGGTCGAGGATGTAGGCGACCCCGCCCTTGCCGCTTTGGCTGTTGATCCGGATGATCGCCTCGTAGCTGCGTCCGATATCCTGGGGGTCGATGGTGAGATAGGGCACGCCCCAGGGTAGCGCCGTAGCCTCAGTTTCGCTCAATCCAGATAGTTCGCGGGCGCGGCGATCGAGGCCTTTTTTGATCGCGTCCTGATGGCTTCCGGAGAAGGCGGTGAAAACCAACTCGCCCGCATAGGGATGACGCTCCGGCACCAGCAGGCGGGTTGATTCCTCGTAGATCCGTCGAATGCTCGGCAGATCAGAGAAGTCGAGTCCAGTGTCGATGCCGTGGCTGTTCAGGTTCAGCGCGACGGAGACGATGTCGAGATTGCCGGTGCGTTCGCCGTTGCCGAAGAGGGTTCCTTCGACCCGGTCGGCGCCGGCCAGGAGACCGAGTTCAGTGGCAGCGATGCCGGTGCCTCGATCGTTGTGGGTGTGCAGGCTGATGATGGTGTGCTCGCGGCTGTCCACATTGCGACAGAACCATTCGATCTGATCGGCGTGAACATTCGGCGTGGTCCATTCGACGGTGGCCGGGAGATTCAGGATGATCTTGCGATCCGCACTCGGCTGCCAGACGTCCGAGACGGCGTTGCAAATCTCCAGGGCGAAATCCAGTTCGGTGTCGGAGAAGCTCTCCGGCGAATACTGCAACGTCACCTCCGTGCCCGGAAGGGTAGGGACCAGCTCGCGGATCAATCGCGCTCCTTCGACCGCGAGGCGTTTGATATCCTCCCTCGAGGCATCCCCGAAGGTGACGCGACGTTGCAGGGGCGACGTGGAATTATACAAATGCACGATCGCTCGCGGCACGCCGACGAGGCTTTCGAAGGTCCGACGGATGAGAGCCTCCCGCGCCTGCACCAGCACCTGCACGGTGACGGATTCGGGGATGCGGTCGCCCTCGATCAGGGAACGCAAAAAGGCGAATTCCGTATCGGCGGCTGAGGGAAAGCCCACTTCGATTTGGCGGAACCCGATTCGCACGAGCTCGTCGAACAGACGCGTCTTTTCTTCCACGGTCATGGGCACCGGCAGGGCCTGGTTGCCGTCACGGAGGTCCACGCTGCACCAGATCGGGGCGGTCGTGAGAGTCTGGTCCGGCCACGTGCGGTCGGGCAAGGCGACCGGGGGAAAGGGACGATATTTGGTGATGGATTGAGGTTTCATGGGGGAAAGGCCGGAACGATTCCAGCGGCCCGAGAGGATCGGGTCGTTGCGCAGGAGGGTCTAGGATCAACGCCTTCGCCGTTTAGGCAAGGGTGATCCACTCCCGCGCCGGCGGGAGGAGGAGAAGCAGGAGAGCTGGAGAAAGGGGCTTCATCCGAGAGTGGGGAAAGTTATGCCCGGATGACGAGGTGTCCAGAGAGAATTAGCGACGTCGTTGCGACAGCACTTGAAAGGCCTCGCCCACGCCGGGGCCAGCCATGGGGTCACTTCCTGCTCCGTGCGCTTCGAGAAAGGTGGATTGGGTTTGGAGGAAATTCGTTTCCAGACCGAGGCCCTCACCCCAGGCGATCAGATCCGCGAAGTTCACATCCGCGGTCAGGTCCTGTTTGCCGATGCGGGCATAGATCCCGGCTCCTTCGATCTGCTGATGGCGATGGTAAGCCCGCAGGGTCCCGGCGGGTTGGCGATGATAGATCTCTGCGGCGGTGGGGGCTCCGTAGTCGATCGTCAGCATCGAGCCGGATTTCCAATGGTCCTGCACGACTTCGTGAAGCCAGAGGCAATAGGATCGGTGAAGCTCAATTCGCTGACCATCGCGCCGATCCGGCAGCGCGGTTGCCGAAAACTTCGCCGGATCCAGCGCATGGCGAACAGGATGGAATTGCTCGCTCAATCCCTGATCTGGGTCGTAGGCGACGAAAATTTCGTCCCAAGCTTTGCCCGCGGCGTTCCAGCGCAGCCATTGCACGGGGAAAGCATCGACCAGCTCATTCGAGACAATCAAAGCTTGCCCGCGGTAGGCACTAAGCAATGAACGAATGTCCGCTGCCCAAGTCACCCCGTATCGCCAGAGGTGCTCTGGTTGTTGTTGAATCAGCGGATCGGAGATCTCCACGATATTGTATTGCACCCGCCGCCGCCCCCACCAGCCCAACTCGCGCAAGACGCTCCGAGCCAGTGCCCCGCTGCCTCCGCCCACCTCGATAACCGGCACGGCGCACCGCCAGCCATGATGTTTGATCTCCGCTTTGATCCACCCCGCGACGGCTCGTCCCAGTCCGCCCGAAAGGGTGGCCGACGTTGCGAAATCCCCGCGTCTTCCACCGACCTCCGCGATGCGCCTGGTGTAGTAGCCATGTTCAGGGTCAAAGAGCGCTATCTTCATGAAGTTCTCAAACGACATCGCGCCCCCGCAATGGGCAAAAGTTTGTTGGAGAAATCCGCGAATGTCCGGCATGTTGCACTCACTGTAGCACAGGCATTCTAGCGATGATGTGCGGCAGACCTCCCAAATGCACCCGACCCAAAAAATTCGTGTAAATGCGTGTTCATTCGTGGTCCGAACCTCTTTTACACTCATCGACCAAACAGGGTTAGGTCAAGCATTCAACAGGGTATGATCAACTTCACGCGGGGTAACGGTCTGCAAGACAACCCATCCGTCACGTTTCGTTTGTTTGCTCATTGTTTCCCATTCCTCGCCGCGTTCCTGCTGATCTCCTGCGGACCGGAGTCCGATTCCGCCTTGATCGCAAGCGCCGAACCCACCACCGAAAGCCCCTGGCATCCCAATCCCGAAGCCACTTTCGTCGGGGCGGAGAATTGCCGGACCTGCCACGAGCCGGAGTTCGATCTTTGGAAGCAAAGCGATCACCATCTTGCCATGAACCCTGCCACGCCGGAGTTCGTGCTGGGTGACTTCAACGATGTGACCTTCGAGCACTTCGGACAGATCTTTCGTTTCTTCCGCAAGGGCGACGAATACTGGGTCAACGCCCCCGACTCCGATGGCGTCGCTCGCGATATGAAGATCGACTACACTTTCGGGCACGAGCCGCTCCAGCAATATCTGATCCCGTTCCCCGACGGGCGGTATCAGGCACTCCATGTCTGTTGGGATTCCCGGACCGCAGAGGAGGGCGGTCAGCGCTGGTATCATCTCTATCCCGACGAACCCGTTCCGCCTGACGACGTCCTCCACTGGACCCGTCGCCATTTTAACTGGAACTACATGTGCGCCGACTGCCACTCGACCAACCTCGACAAAGGCTACGACGTGACCACCCAGACCTACCACACCACCTGGTCGGAAATGAACGTCAGTTGCGAGGCCTGTCACGGGCCGGGGTCCGTCCACGTCGCCTGGGCCGAGGCCACCGCAGGAAAGGAGACGACCGGCCCTGCCAACATGAGCGACCTCGCCGACTACGCCCGGTCCAAAGGACTCGTCGTCACGCTCAAAGAGCCCGGTGAGAAGGAGTGGCCCTGGGGCATCAACGCCACCACCGGACAACCCGAGCGACTCACCCCCCTGAATTCCACCGTCCAAGTCGAGAGCTGCGCCCGTTGCCATTCCCACCGGACGCTCGTTGAGCCGGTCCACACCCCCGGCGAACCCTATGCCGATGGCTTCCAGCCTTCCGTCCTCAGTGATGCCCTCTACCATCACGACGGTCAGATCGATGAGGAAGTCTATGTCTATGGCTCCTTTGTCCAAAGCAAAATGTTCCATGCTGGAGTGCGCTGCACCGATTGCCATGATCCGCATACCATGAAGCTCGCCGCTCCCGGCAACGCTCTCTGCGTGCGCTGCCACACCGCCGAGCCTTACAACACACCCGCCCACCATTTCCACTCCGTCGAGAGCACCGGAGCGAGTTGTGTCGAGTGCCACATGCCGCATCAGAATTACATGGGCATCGACGCCCGGCGCGACCACAGCATCCGCATTCCGCGTCCCGACCTCGCCGCCAAGACCGGGGCTCCCGATGCCTGCACCCAATGCCACACCGACCAAACTCAGAGCTGGGCCGCTGAGCACTTCACGAACTGGTGGGGCAAAGGTCCGCGCAATGCCCACTATGGAGAAATCCTTGCCGCCGCCCGGGCCGGAGGGCCGGGCTCGCTGGAAGCTCTCATCGCGCTGGCTGGAGATCAGGACCAACCAGGCAACGTTCGCGCCACGGCGGTCGAAACACTCGGTCAAGGCGAGCTGACTCCTCCCGTGCTGCAAGCTCTCAGGAACCGACTCGCCGATGCCGATCCGACGGTCCGGATCCAAGCTCTCATCGCTCTAGATCCTATGCCGGTTCCCGCGCGTTCCGCTCTCGCGACCCCGTTGCTCGCCGATCCCCGTCGCTCGGTCCGCGCCGAGGCCGCCCGCCTGCTCGCTCCTGCGAGAGGCCAACTGGCGGCCGCCGATCTCGCCGCCTTTGATAAGGCCGCCGCCGATTTCCGCAACAAACAGGCCGCCGTTTCTGATCGCGGGGCGGGCCATCACGCCCTCGCTCTCTTTGAAAGCGACCTCGGCAATGCTGCGGCCGCCGAAGCGGCCTATCGCGTGGCCATCGTTGTTGAGCCTGAGTTTATTCCGGCTCGCATCAATCTCGCCGAGATGCTCTACGGTCAGAACCGAATGCGCGAAGCCGAAGAGATCTTCCGCGCCGCCCCGGCCGCTGCGATGCTCGATGGTGATCGCGGGATCGCCCACGAATCCCTCGCCCGATTTTTGGTGCGGCAAAAGCGTTACGACGAAGGACTCGCGGAACTCGCTGCTGCCGTCGCCCTGATGCCCCGCCACGCCGCAACCATGTATTTCTACGGTGTCGCCTTGAATTCCCTGGGGCGCTTTCCCGAAGCTCTGCCTGTTCTGCAAAAGGCCCACGAGATCGAACCAAGAAACGTGGAATACCTCATCGGACTGGCCACGGTCTGTCGCGATGGCGGGAAGGCCGACCTCGCCCTGGGCTATGCGCGGGCCGCGCTGGCCTTGCAGCCGGAGAATCCGCAGTTGCAGCAGTTGGTGGGGAGTTTGGGCGGGTGAGGTGCTTTGAAGTTTGGCTTGATGGTTGTCGGCTGGCTCTTTTCGCCGGGGCTAGTTCTCCGCGCCTAACCCTCGAACTCCCGCTTCAATTCGCCAACCTGTTTCTTGAGCAGGGCACCCACACGGTGTTTCGCGAGATAGACTTGCGCGGCGCTGACGCCGAGTTCCTGCTTTACGCGGTCGGTGTCCCACCCTTTCACGACGTAGGCGTCGAAGATCTGGAACTGCTGGGGTGAGACGAGTTTCTTGACCCGGTCGAGAGCGACTTCGGCGAGATTGGCCCGCCATTCATTCTCCCAGATCTGGTCGAGCACAGCCTCGCCATCGACACCGACGATCCGCTCGACGGTCGCAGTATCGCGCGCTTCACCATCGCCACCCGGAGTACCGCCAGACTGCCCGAGGGCAGCGGGATTGCGTTGCTTTTTGCGGAATTGGTCGGCAATGCGCCACCGCGTCATGTTCATGAGCCAGGTCTTGAAAGACCCTTTTGCAGGATCATAGGTCTGTCCTTTCTGCCATTGCTTGGCGACGGTCAGAATGGTCTCCTGCACGACATCGAATGCCTCGTCATGTGCGAGTCCGGCCTTTTTGGAAATGGCGTAGATGAGCCGCCAGTAGGTCTGGTAGAACTCCTCCCAGGTGCGCTGGTCTTCCCAGTTGCCAAGGCGCTCGATTAGACTGCGCCGAGTCTGGGCATACCCTTGTTTGATGGCTTGGTCGTCGGGGATCTCGACCTCGGGGTGATGACTCATGGGAACACGCTACGTCAAAAGCGTGATCTTCTTTCAAGTTTTTTGCTTGGTTTCGCGGCCCCCTCCTCTACCCTGATGATACATGATTCGCATTGGTATCGTCGGTTGCGGCCGCATCCTCGCCGCCCATTTACAGGGCTACCGCCTCCTCCGCGAAGCGGGGGTGGATGGTTTTGCGATCACAGCGCTCTGCTCGCGACGGGCGGGCGATGCCCAAAGCTATGACCAGCGCGGCGAAGGCCCTCCCCAACGGGCGGCGGTATCGAAGATCCCCGGCGACCCCCTGGCGGTGGGCGACGAATATCTATCCGACTTCCAACCAGGTGTGCCGGTGGCGATCCACACGGACTACCAGGAGATGCTGGCTTCCGGTGAAATCGACGCCGTGAATGATTTTTCGGTTCATGGGTTGCATCATCAGGTGGCGGCAGCCGCCTTCGCCAAGGGGCTGCACCTCCTCTCGCAAAAACCTCTCGCCGTCACCGTGCGGGCCGCCCACCAGATGGTCGCGCAGGCCGAAAGGGCCGGAGTGACTTTCGGGGTCTTTGAGAATCTGCGCTTTGTTCCTGGCGTGAGGCACCAGCAATGGGCCTGTTCCCCCGAGGGTCCGCTCGGGGCTCTGCAGATGGCAATCATGGGCAATGTGGGCACCTGGTGGGCACCCGATCTCGTAGTGGCCGAAACTCCGTGGAGACATGATCGACTCTCGGGCGGAGGCATGGCTCTGGATCTCGGACCGCATTTTTTCGACCTTTTACGCTCCGTTGGTGCATCGGATGTGGCGGCGGTCAGTGGTTCCACTCGGGTGGTGGAAAGGGAACGATACATCATGAAAGATGGCGCAAAGTCCTCGCCGACTCCTTGCGATGCAGACGATACCTTTTCGGCTCAAGTCGAGATGGTCTCTGGTGCGACGGCTACGTTGTTCGGCAGTTGGGCAGGACGCGGGGCCCCTACCGTAGTGGGCGATGGTCCGGTGTTTTATGCAGAGAAGGGCCGAATCACCGGAGATCGAATTGATCACGTGGATGGACGGCAATCTTCCTTGCGGGCCACCTATGAGCGCGATGCTGATCCGGCGAGAAAGGCCCGCGACTTCCCCTTGGGCTTGGAGAATGACTTCGCCCTCGCGCAGCTCGACTGGCTTCGCGCCATTGGGGAACGGAGGCAACCCGAGTGCTCAGGGCGCGAAGGCCTGATCGAACTGGCCTGCGCCTATGCGGTGGTAGAGTCCTCCCTCGCCCAGCGACGCGTGACTCTCTCCGAAGTGCTGGACGGCTCACTGGCCGAATATCAGAAACCGATCAACGCCCATTTCGGGATCGTGTGATGGCTTTGCGCTACGCGAGAATCTGCTTCACCAATTCACCGTGAATGTCAGTGAGACGGAAATCCCGTCCCTGGAAGCGATAGGTAAGGCGTTTGTGATCGACGCCTAACAAATGCATTATCGTGGCGTTGAGATCATGGACGTGGACGGGGTCTTTCACGATGTTGTAGCAATAGTCGTCGGTCTCTCCAAGGGTCATCCCCTTTTTCACTCCGGCTCCGGCGAGGAACACGGAGAAGCAACGCGGATGGTGATCGCGTCCGTAATTTGCCTCGGTGAGGGCGCCCTGCGAGTAGATCGTGCGTCCGAATTCGCCGCCCCAGACGATGAGAGTGTCGTCAAGAAGCCCGCGCTGTTTTAGATCGGCGATGAGGGCTGCGGTGGGCTGATCCGTATCGTCGCATTGTCCACGGATCGCTTTGGGGAGACCGGCGTGGTGATCCCAGCCCATGTGGAAAAGCTGGATGCAGCGCACGTCGCGCTCGGCGAGACGGCGGGCGAGGAGACAATTCGCCGCGTAGGTGCCGGGCTTTCTCACATTCGGCCCATACATCGCGAGGGTCGCCTCGGATTCGTCGGAGACATCGGTGAGATCGGGAACGCTGCTTTGCATCCGGAAGGCCATCTCATACTGGGCGATGCGGGCGTCGATCTCGGGATCGCGGAAGGCCTCGGCATCGCGACCATTGAGAGCGGCGAGCTCATCGAGCATCCCGCGCCGCATCGTGCGATTCATCCCGGCGGGATCGGAGAGAAAGAGGACCGGATCGCCGACGTTGCGGAATTTCACCCCTTGATGCTGCGTCGGCAAAAATCCTGCCGACCAGAGCCGGTCATAGAGTGGCTGATCGTCGGGGCGCCCCGTTCCGAAGGAGGTGAGCACGATGTAGGAAGGCAGTTCGCGGTTCTCGGTGCCGAGTCCGTAACTGAGCCACGATCCGATGCTGGGGCGCCCGGCGAGTTGATTGCCGGTCTGGCAAAAGGTGATCGCGGGATCGTGATTGATCGCTTCGGTGTGCATCGAGCGGATTACACAGAGTTCGTCGGCGATGCCTGAAAGATGGGGGAGCAGTTCGCTCATCCAGGTCCCGCTCTCGCCGTGTTGAGCAAAGCGAAAGAGGCTCGGAGCGATCGGGAAGCTCTTTTGCCCCGAGGTCATCGTGGTGAGGCGCTGCCCTTGCCGGATCGACTCGGGAAGGTCCTTGCCCCGTTGCACTTCCATCTGCGGTTTCGGATCGAAGAGATCCATCTGCGAGGGCGCTCCGGATTGGAAGAGGTAAATGACACGCTTCGCTTTGGCGGGGAAATTCGGGAATTGCGGCAATCCAGGGCGCTCGGCGGCCTCCCCTAACAAACCTGCCAAAGCGGCCGTGCCGACAGCCGAAGCGCTCTTGCGGAGGAAGAGACGGCGATTCAAAATATCCTGGAACGCGGCTCCATTCGGGCTGGCTTCGAGGATTTGGGAAAAGGAGTTCATGGCGGCGAATCAGTCGCGGGTGATGACGCGGTCGAGGTTCAGAAGAATGTTTGCAGTGACGGAGTAGGCGGCGAGTTCGGCGGGAGGAATCGCCGGATCGGGGATCGACGCCCCGTGAGCGATGAGGGCGGCGGCAGACTCTGGCGCGGCCTGAAACTCGGCGAGCCGACTCTCGAATCCGTCTCGGAGGAGGAGGAGGGTCTCCGCATCGGGACGGCGAGCGGTGGCGAGTCGATAACCGGTCGTGATGCGTGACTCTGGGGTGGTGCCGCCTTCGCGGATCATGCGCTCGGCGAGGGCGCGGGAAGCCTCGACAAAGGTGACCTCGTTCAGCAAGACAAGGGCTTGCAGCGGGGTGTTTGTGCGAGACCGTTTCGGGGTGCAGACTTCGCGATTGGGAGCGTCGAAGAGCAGCATCGTCGGCGGGGCTCCGGTACGTTTCCAGATCGTGTAGAGCGACCGCCGGTAGAGGGCGTCGCCGGTCTCGGCTTTGTATCCGCGCAAGTCGCCGTAGCGGCTCGTCTCGTCCCAAACGCCTTCGGGCATGTAGGGCCGCACGCTCGGTCCGCCGATAATCGGGGCGATCAATCCTGCGACCGCGAGGGCCTGATCGCGCACGAGTTCGCCCCGCAGACGGAAGCGCGGTCCGCGGGCGAGGAGCCGGTTTTCAGGATCGAGGGCGGTCAGTTCGGGCGTGGTTGCGGAGCTCTGCCGATAAGCCGCGCTGAGGACGAGAAATTTGATCATTGCCTTCATGTCCCACGCGGTCGCGGGCGTTCCGTTGACGGAGGGGAGCTGCGTCGGTGAGACGAATTCGACCGCGAGCCAGTCGAGCAATTCGGGGTGCATCGGCCACTCGGCTTGTGATCCGAAATTCTCCGAGGTCTTTACGATGCCGGTGCCGAAGAGGCGCTCCCATTCGCGATTGATCCAGACCCGCGCGGTGAGAGGATGGTTCCCCGCGACGAGCCAACGGGCGAGGCCAAGACGGTCAACCGGTTCGCCCGCGGCGAGTTGGGGCAAAGAGGCGGGTAGGACACGGCCCACCGGATCAAGGGGATGGTCATACTCGCCCCGACTCAGGACGAAAGCCTCGCGCGGAGCGGGCTTCTCCTGCATGACCATCACACTCGGGAGGGATTTCTCGAATTCCTCACGGGCCTTTCGAGACGCCTCGGCCGCCGCTTTCGCCGCTTCGATGGGTGCCGGAACGATCTCCCGAAAATAGGTCTGGAGTGCCTGCGTGTCGTTCGCTCCACGCTTCGCCGGATTGATCGCCAGAGCCGTGAGAATCGGACCCGGCAAGGCGACGGTTCCGTCGAGGCTCACCCTTGCAGGTTCGAGGCCTGTCGTGGAAAGGCGGAAGCGTCCGATCTGATGATCTCCGAATCTCGACTGATGCCGCAGACGCACCGTGAGGACGGCGTCTTTCCCCAACTTCACGGGAGCTGCGGCGAGAAAAAAGGCGCGACGCGGTAAGCGCTTGTCGGCGGCATTACCATCGACGGCCCAACCGGAGAGGCCCTCTTTCTTGGGGTTCTTCCCGTTCGCCACTACTTCCGCGACGCCGTAGCTGGGTTGCTCGTAGTCCGCAGCCGCCTTTGCCAACGGGATCTCGATTCCTTCGCCGGACGGCCCCCCCGCCTCGTGCAGACGCAGTTCCACGCCGGTGAGGACAAAATTCCCGGCACTGCCACGACCAAGACTTTGATTCGGGAGCGACGCATCGGGAAAGGTCTCAAGAAGAATGCCGCTGAATTGTTCTCCCGTGAGTGGGATCTCGATTTCGTAAGTGTCGCCCGGTGCGTTTTTTCCGCTGGCGAGCCACGATCCGTCCGTCTGCCGGGTCAGGATCGCGCTACCGAGACTCTTCGCCGTTTCTTCCGAAGCGGGACGCCACGGACTCGGTTCGGCGGGGGCGAGGGCAGCGGCCCGCGTCTCCTTGACCCAGGCTTCAAAGGCCGCGCCATCGTTCTGGCCGGCGGATGCTACACTCGCCTCGGCGGCGGTGACGACCCCGTCAAGTCGGGCGAGTTCCACTTGTTGCGCCGCAGTCGGAAGCCGCAGAAGCGGGGGCGTATTCACCCCGTTTTTTCCCTCCGCATGGAGGACCCCGGTCTCCTCGACGGAGTTAAAAAACGCGAACATCCCGTAAAATTCCTTTTGGGTGATGGGATCGTATTTGTGGTCGTGGCAGCGACAGCAGTTGAAGGTCAAGGCCATCCACGTCATCGTGGTGGTCTCGACCCGGTCGATCACGGTTTCGACGAACCATTCCTCCTCGATTCGTCCGCCTTCGCCATTGAGCCGGTGATTGCGATTGAAGCCCGTCGCGATGATCTGATCCTGCGTCGGATTCGGGAGGAGATCCCCCGCGAGCTGCTCGATCGTGAATTGGTCGAAGGGGAGGTTGCGGTTGTAAGCCTCGATCAACCAATCCCGCCACATCCACATCTGGCGACTGCCGTCACTTTGAAATCCGTTGCTGTCGGCATAACGTGCGAAGTCGAGCCAGTCCATCGCCATGCGTTCGCCGAAGTGAGGCGAGGCGAGGAGACGATCCACGACCGTCTCGTAGGCTTTCGGCGAATGATCATTTGCAAAGGCATCCTGCTCAGCCAGGGTCGGAGGGAGTCCGGTGAGATCAAGGGAAACGCGACGCAACAAGGTCGCCTTGTCCGCCGCAGGTTGCATGGCCAGTCCCTCTTCCGCAAGGCGCTCGCCGAGAAAGGCATCGGCCGAATGAACCGCCGCATCGCCGCCCGGCACGGTTGGTCGCACCGGAGCGACGAAGGCCCAATGCCCCTCATACTCCGCCCCTTGCGCGACCCATTGTTTCAAGGTTTCGCGCTGCACGGCGGTGATTGATTTGCCACTGTCGGCCGGAGGCATCGAGTCTTCGTCGCCCGACTCCAGAAATATGCGCACGAGGACTTCACTGTCTTCCGGCTTGCCCGGAACGAGCGGGATCAGGCCCGACTTGCCTTTCTTGAAGGCTTCTTCTTTTAGATCGAGCCGGATACCGCCTTTCCGTTCCTTCTCGTCGGGACCGTGGCAATGAAAGCATGAATCAGAGAGAATGGGGCGAATGTCGCGATTGAAGAGCACGCGATCCTCGGCCCACAGCGCTGCAGGGAGAGAAAGGGAGAGGAGAAGGACGAGGCGCATCATCAGTGAAGTGTAACTCTTTGGCCGGCATGAAGCTCACGATACCTTCCGCCGCATCCGCGCCATCGGACTACGCAGCGAGGGCTGGACCGGAACTTTGCCACAAAACCGCCGCACAAGAGAGGTTTGGCCTCCCCGCAATCTGGCATAGGTTGCGGGGCTTTCACCTTCCTTACCATGACTCATCGCATCGCCGTTCTCGGGCTGTCTCACGATCACATTTGGGGCAATCTTACCGAACTTCAGGAAACCGGTCGGGCCGAGTTGGTCGGAGCCGCCGATCCCGATTCCGGACTTCGCGAGAAATACCAGAGCCGATTTCCCGGGGAAGTGACCGACTCCGCCGAGACCTTGTTGCAACGCGGGGACATCACAGCGGTTTATGTCTTCGGGAGCAACCGGGAGAGTGAAGATTATGTGGTCGCCGCCTGCGAACGGGGACTGCACGTCCTGCTGGAGAAGCCGATGGCCGCATCACTCGGTGGGGCCGAACGCGTAATCCACGCTGCCGAGGCTGCCGGGGTGCGTTTCATGATCAATTGGCCCTTCGCCTGGTGGCCGCAGCTCCGCCTCGGCATCGCCATGGCCCAGGCCGGTGAAATCGGACGTCTATGGGAAGTGAAATACCGGGCCGCTCACCAGGGCCCACGCGAAATGGGGTGCTCCCCGCAGTTCTCCACCTGGCTCTACGATGCCGAGCAAAACGGAGCCGGCGCTCTGATGGATTATTGCTGCTACGGAGCCGCCCTTTCTTCCGTGTTGCTGGGCAGACCGGAGCGGATCCTCGGCTTGGCCCGCTCGACCGGCCTCAAGCCTGACCTCGCCCTCGAAGACAACGCGGTGCTCCTGATGCAATACCCCCACGCCCTCGCTATGAGCGAAGCGAGCTGGACTCAAGTCGGGAATCTCACCTCTTATGTCACGGTGCTCTACGGCAGCGAAGCCACCCTCGTGATCGAACCCTACGCCGGGGGACAGATCCTTTGCGCCACTCCCGGCAACCCCGACGGTGTCGCCCTCGTGGTGCCACCGCAACCGGATCACTTGGGGAATGCCAGCCTCCATTTCCTCGCAGCGATCGAAGATCCCAATTTGGAGATCCATCCTCTTCTGACTGGCCGCACCGGATATGAGGCCCAGTGGATCCTGGAAGAGGGATTGGTTGCCGCCGGATTGAAATAGGAACTACCTCGCACGCTCACGATTCGTGTAGATCTCCCAGAGTCAATGCCTCACACCAGATCCACGATCGAGCCAAAGTCGGGCGTGAAAAGCCTCTGGTAAGTTCGGGTCGCCAGGCCGTCGGTCATTTTGGCAAGCACGTCGCAGACGACCCGGGCGCGGGCGGTGGCATCGGACTGGATGTAGATCAGAGCTTCCTCCTCTTCGGAAAGCAGGGAAAAATGATGCTCTCCAGGTTGCTCTTGAGAAATATACAGATCGTGAAAGACCTCGAACAAACGCGAAAGCAGAAAGTCTGATTTCCGATCCAACTGTTGAAGCTGCCGACTGCGGAAGACGAGATCGAAGGCGATGCTTTTGTATAGGCGACACGCGAGCAGAGCCTCCGGGGCGATCGTCACGGCATACCGATGCCGTGCGCTCTGTTCACTCAGGAAGCCACTGACTTCCACCAACTCGGCCGCTGCGATGAACTCGCCGATTTTCTTGCCCAATTTGGACTCGACTCGACGACGACGGATCATGTCGATGAGCTCACCGATCCGGTCTGACTCTTCCGTGCGGAGCGATTGTCCTTCCGCCCATGCTTCGAGCTTATCGACGGAGATGAATCCCGCTTCGATGCCATCGGCGATGTCATTGAGCGAGTAGGCGGTGTCGTCGGCCCAGTCCATGATCTGGCACTCGATGGAGCGGAAACCATTGCGGGATTTGCCGGGAGGGAGAGCGTCGGGGAAAGATTGCCCCGCGACCACGAAGTCGAGCACGCCGGCTTGCTCACGATAGAGAAAGTGGTGTTTCTGTCCCGCAACCTCGCCATAGAGCGTTTTGTATTTCAGCACGCCATCGGCCAGGGCGCGGGTCGGGTTCATCCCCCGATCCGGACCGAAAAGAATTTTCGTCAGGATTCGCAGGGTTTGGGCGTTGCCTTCGAATCCGCCGAGGTCGCGCATCAACCGATGGAGAGTGCGCTCGCCCGTGTGACCGTAAGGTGGGTGCCCGATATCGTGGGAGAGACAAGCAGCCTCGACGAGATCAGGGTCGATTTCGTAGCCGGGACGGAGCAGGGGTGAGGTCCGGTTGAGCCGGTGGCATATGCTGCGACCGATTTGCGCGACTTCGATGGAATGGGTCAAACGGGTCCGGTAAAAGTCATATTCTCCGCTGAAAAACACCTGGGTCTTGTTCTGGAGCCGTCGGAAAGACGAAGTGTGGATGATCCGGTCCCGATCAATCTGGAAGGGGCTGCGGTTCTCGCCCGTGATGGTTATTCCCGGACCTTCGAGACGTTCCCAGTCGAAAGGATGATAAAATTGATTGTCCATGGACGTTGCCGCATCTTCGCCGCCGTCGTGCGGTGATTCCAGCCAAATCTCTGGCAGTGGGATCGCTCAATCGCTCCCGTCGCCGCCCCCTCCGTGGCTTCCACCACTGTCTCCGGAGTCCCAACTGTCGCGGGAACCTCCGTCATCGTTGAACCCATCATGCGAGCTTCCACTTTGGGTGAAGCGCCGCCGGACCACGTAGTAGATCATGAACGCCACGAAGGCCCCGAAAAAGATCATCATCACTTTGTCATCTTCCCAGTTCATGTTTTGGTTCCTCCCGTTTGTCTGTGTTTGGTCTTTAGGGCAAATCAATGCGCCTCAAGCCAGTTCTCGCCAGTCCCGGACTCCACCAGAATCGGAACAGCGAGCGGCAGGGCTTCTTTCATAGCCAGTTCGATCTGCGGGACGAGGATTTCGGCTTCTTCGCGATACAGATCGAAAACGAGTTCGTCGTGGACCTGCAACAGCATCCGGGTCCGATAGCCGCCCTCGTCGAGCAGCGTCGCCACCCGGACCATGGCGATTTTGATCATGTCCGCTGCGCTGCCTTGGATGGGCGTGTTGATCGCGGTGCGCTCGGCGGCGGAGCGGATCGTGGCGTTGCGGGAGTCGATGTCGCGGAGGTAGCGCCGCCGACCGGTCAGGGTCTCGACGTAGCCGTCCTGACAGGCCTGGGCGATGGTGCGATCCTGGAAATGTTTCACCCCGGGATACTGGCGGAAATACTCCTCGATGATCTCGTGGGCCGCCGTTCGCGTCACTTCGCCGTTGAGCCGTTGAGAGAGGCCAAAGGCGGAAATCCCGTAAATGATTCCGAAATTGACCATCTTGGCCGTGCGCCGCATCTCGGTGGTGACCTTCTCCAACTCGACTCCGAAGACCCGCGCAGCGGTGGCGGTGTGAATGTCGAGCCCGGCCTGGAATGCGGCGATCATGGCCGGATCCTCGCAGAGGGAAGCCATCACCCTCAGCTCGATCTGCGAGTAGTCCGCCGAGAGCAACACATACTCCGGCCCACGCGGCACGAAAGCCCGCCGGACCTCGCGGCCTTGTTCGGAGCGGATCGGGATGTTTTGCAAATTCGGATTGTTCGAAGCAAGTCGTCCAGTCGCCGTCATCAACTGATGAAAGGTCGTATGGATCCGCCCGGTTTTTGGAAAGATGGATTGCGGCAAGGCATCGACATAGGTGCTCTTCAGCTTGGCAGCCTCTCGGTAGGCCAGCAGGTCGCGTACGATGGGGTGCTCCGGCGCGAGCGTAGCGAGGGTTTGTTCGTCGGTTTTGTATTGGCCGGTTTTCGTTTTCTTCGGCTTGTCGATCAGATTGAGCCGATCAAAGAGGATCTCGCCGACCTGCTTGGGACTGTTGAGGTTAAACTCGCCCTTGGCAGCGGCGAAGATTGCCTTCTCATACTCGGCGAGTCGTCCGGCCAATAAAACACCCGTCTCCGCCAGCGCGGCCGGATCGACCCGGATACCTTCGGCCTCCATCGCCACCAGCACCGGAATCAAAGGACACTCGATCTCAAGCAACACGCGATCCTGACCGGCCTCCCGAACCCGCTCGCGCAGGATCGCGGCGAGCTGCCAGGTTACATCGGCGTCCTCGCAGGCATACTCGGTGATGGCGGCGAAGTCGGGCTCCTTCGGTTGATCCTCGTCGAAGAGAGCGAGCTGGCCATTGCTTTCCGCGCCGTTTCCAAACACCTCGGCGAAAGCGATGGGCGTGTAACCGAGCAGAGACTCGGCAAGGTAGTCCATTTTGTGACGCTGATCCGGTTCCACCAGCGTGTGGGCCAGCATCGTGTCGAAGAGCGGGCCGCCCACCCGGAAACCCTGCCAAAACAACACTCCTATGTCGTATTTTAGATTGTGCCCGATCTTCTCGATCTTCGGATCGGCTAGAACGGCGCGGAATTCTTCGAGAATTTTCAGGCCGGATTCGCCCGGAGGAATTTCGACGTAGATGGCGGTATCTGTCTCCCACGAAAAGGCCATCCCGATGAGGACGGCCACCTTTTCGTCGAGCGAATTCGTTTCGATGTCGAAACAAAAGGACGTGAGGCCGGAGAGCTCCTTGATGAGGGCCGCGCGAGCGACGGCGTCATCGACCCGGATCGAACGATACCGTTTCGACAGGTCCTTGATGGTTTTGAGCACCGGGGAGATCGTCGCGCTTTTGGCATCGGCCACCTCGCTCTGGTGGCCGCGCCCCGATTGAAACGAATCGCCAAAGAGCCGTTTTCCCAGCGAAGAAAACTCGAACTCCACAAACAAGGAACGCAGCAATGCCTCATCGTGCTCGCTCAGCCGGATCTCGTCGAAGGTGGTTGTGACCGGCGCGTCGGTCAGGATGGTGACCAGCTTCCGTGAGAGCAGTGCCTGCTCGCGGAAGTTCTCCAAATTCTCCCGCAGCTTGCCTTTCAACTGAGCCGTCGAGGCCAGTAACTTCTCCGTGCTCCCGAACTCGGCGATGAGCTTTTTGGCCGTTTTTTCCCCGATGCCCGGCACGCCGGGGATATTGTCCGAGGCATCGCCCCACAAGCCCAGCACGTCGATGGTTTGCAGTGGATCGGTCACTTCCCATTGCTCACAAATGGCCGCCCGATCCAAAATTTCCGCCCCGCTTCCCTGGCGACCCGGCTTATACATGAAGGTGTGCTCCGTCACCAACTGGGCAAAGTCCTTGTCCGGCGTCACCATGTAAGTCTCGAAGTCGCCCGCTGCCTCGGCCCGTTTCGCCAGCGTCCCGATAATGTCGTCCGCCTCCCACCCCGGACACTCGATCACCGGAATCGCGAAGGCCGCGATGAGTCGTTTCAGGTGAGGCAGCTGTAGCGCCAGATCCTCAGGCATATCTTCGCGGGTACCTTTGTAGTCAGGATAAATCAAATGCCGCGACGTCGGCTCGGAAGTATCAAAGGCCACCGCCAAGTGGGTCGGATTCTGCGTTTTGATGAGATCGAGCAGGGTGTTGGTAAATCCGAAGAGCGCCGAAGTATTGAATCGCTTCGAAGTATAAATCGGACTGCGCATCAAGGCAAAATGAGCCCGATAGACCAGGGCCATGCCGTCGAGAAGAAAGAGTCGTTGCGAAGGAGTCGCCATCGAGCAAGAGACCGTCGGGACCGGGCAGTGTCAACGGGAGCTTCGTGTGTGGTCCTGCGCAATACCACGGTGAATTTCGCCTGGACAGGCTCCTGTCAATTGGTGGGGAAGCTCAGGGGATTTGCGATCCGGTGGAACGGGACTACCGTATCGGTTCGAATGAAACCCCCGTTCATCCGCGTCCTTGTCTTCGTCGCCTTCACGGTCTCGCCGTTCACCGGAGCTGCTCAGGAGGCGACAAAAATCTCGTTCCAAGAAACGATCAAGCCCATTCTCACGGAGAAGTGCGCGCACTGTCATAATGTCGAGACACTGCCCGACCGGGTCAGTTTTGAATCCGCAGATCTCGCTTTTACCAAAACCAAAGCCGGTCAGGCGATCATTGTTCCGGGGAAACCGGACGAGAGTCTCATGATCCTGGCTCTTGAATCGCCGAAGCTCCACGAAAAAGCGATGCCGATGGTCGGCCCAAGTCCGAACGTCGATGAAATCAAGCTGATCCGTCAGTGGATCGCGGAAGGAGCGGAGTGGCCCAAGGGGCCTGCCGGTAAGATTGAGCCGCCTTTCCGGGCGAAGGAATAGCTCGTCCTTTCGTTGATTCCACGGCTTGAAAAGTCTTTTTCCTTCGAACTTTTGTCTTCTGCCGTCCGCGTGCTTCTTGCCGGTTGCAAAGCCGTCGGGGCGTAAGCGATGACGGTTGCCCCCGGGACGGCCAAAGACCTTGAATTTGTGGGGCGCGAAGTCGCGGGAGATCGCGTTCAAGCCCTGCGCCCGCTCAGGACGCATGAAATCCAGAACCGGGCCCTTCGATTAGAGACCGAAGGCGGCGAGCGAATTGGAGACCCGCCCGATCGCGAGAACGATTGAGGGGTGCTCCTCCTCCCAATGCGAAATGCTTTCCTTGAGTTCCTCCCACTTCCCGGCAAGACGGCGGTGCGCATCCTCATCGGACATCGCGAGCGTTCCGGCAGTCTCCCGGACGACACCCTTGACCCGATCCGATTCGGGATGCCGGTCGATCTCTTCGATGGCGGCCTCCAACGTGGCAAGGGCTTCCTTGGCCTCGTCGTCGAGGCCGTTGATGGCGATCAACGCCTGACGGATTTTTTCAATTTCGTTGAGCATGATTGCCGGGGGTTTGTGAGCCTTCCCTCGCTAGGTTGCGAGGGAAGGGATATTAGACCGAATCTCCCTCATTTTCGACATCTGTGTGCATAAAAACTCCCCAGACTCATAAAAATCCCGGCTTAAAGACCTCATCTTTCTCTTCGACGATCTCCATCCGACTGATTGCTTGGGGTTTCATCCTCAAACACTTCCGCTCCCGTGTCGCCAGATGCCCGGGGTCGGAGGGGTTCAATCTTCAACTCCCTTGATGTGGCGGTGGTCCGCTACCTCGCCGACCGAATTGCGGTCATGAGTGAAGGGAAAATTGTCGAGTTGAGGGAAGCCGATGAGGTTTTCGAGCGGCCTCAGTCACTGGTGATGCAAACTTTGTTGAGGGCGATACCAGAGGTCCGAGGACTCAGCCGAGGGCAGTTCACCGCAAAGTCTCCACTTGCTCGTCAACTCTCCGCCGATTCGAGAATCGCCGCTCTCCTTGGCAGGGCAGTCTGGGCTCCTTCGGCCAGGGTAGCCAGCGCGCCGGCAGCATTGGCAAAGGCGAGAGCGTCCGGCAGGCTCCTCTTTTCGGCAAGCGCGACCGCGAAGGCTCCCGCGAAGGCATCGCCTGCTCCCACGGTATCGATGGGCCAAACCTCTGGTGGCGCGACCTCGACGACCTTTCCCTCTCTGGTGAGCGCAAGCGTAGGAGAGGCTCCTCGAGTGATGATAAGCGTAGGGCACCTCGCGGCGGCACAGGCAGAGGCCGCATCGGACTGGGCAACATCCAGACTACCGCCAGTGATGAAGGTCGCCTCGTGTTCGTTAACGATCAAGATATCCACAGCCCAATCCGCTTGTAAGTAGCGCTCGTTCCACGGCGATGGATTAAGGATTACTCGAACGCCGGCATCGCTCGCAATTTTGATCGCCCTGCTCACTGCCGGAAATGGGCACTCCAGTTGGACGAGCAAGATCGAGGCTCCCGTGATCAGTTTGGAAAGATCATCCACTCGACCGGGAGTCAGATCATGATTCGCGCCCGGATGAACGAGAATGCAATTCTCACCGTTCTCATCGAGGGTGATGAACGCCGAACCGGTTGGCGTTGCAGTGGTGGCAATACCGCGGATATCGATTCCTTCGCTCTCCAGATACCGTCGATACGCCTCGCCTCCGGAGTCTTCCCCGACACAACCGATCAGAGCCACGCTCCCTCCGGCCCGAGCTGCGGCGATGGCTTGGTTGGCGCCCTTTCCTCCATAGCAGGTCAGGGCACTATTCGCTGTTAAAGTCTCCCCGGCTCGCGGGAACCGCGCCACCCGCAAGGTGTGGTCGATGTTGAGGGATCCCACCACGACGATGCGCTGAGGCGTGGCGCTCACTTTCCTGATCTGGGTGGTTCGACGCTCAGTTGCAGGATGGCTTCTCGAACCCTCTCCGTCTGTTCGGGACTCATCACGAGAAAGCGATGGGGACCCTCGCCCTTTTTGTCGAGAGTGAACCAGGTGGCCCCATTGTCTTCGACCTTGACCCGACCTGCCGGAGAGAGATCGAAATAGCCACGATCAGGGAACAGCGCGTAGAGCAAAGCAGTGGGATCCCAAGTCGGTCGATCGTGCGGTGGGGGATTGTAAAGAACATACGATTCCTTCAACGGATGATGCGGGACATAGTTGAGATCCTCTTCGATGCTCCGGTGGGGAAAGGCTGCGGCAACGCCGATCTCGTATCCACTCCAGACAATCGGGGTGGGCCAGGACTCGGCCAACTTTTGGGCTGCGGGCACATCTTTGACGACGTTGTATTCGAGGTGGCGGGTGTTCCAGTCGACAGTCTGAAACGCTCCCGCCATCATACTGAGAACTTTGACTTTCTTTGCGAGAAGGTCCCGTCCCGAAAGCGGCGAAGCGTCGTCTGCGGTTGAGTCGAGAACCCGAGCGAAATTCGTGAAGAACCCTACCTGAACGAGGGAGACGCTGGCATCGGGTTGATCGGCGAGTATCTGCCGAATCAACCCCGTCGCCTCTGGCGACTCGTCACCAGACAGGAGATCATGAGGATATCGGAAGGTGCCGTCGGGGTTCTTCTCATCAGCGAGTAGGTTGAAGCGCCCCGCCTCGGGAGTGGCTCCGCCCTTGACTACTCCGATGGGAGTATCGCCGTATCCGTAGAAGGTATTCACAGCATCAACAAACGCCGCCGCCTGGGGATGGTCCTTCGTTACCGTAACCGCGAGAAGGTCGACCGCTCCCCGCTTTTGGAGACTGTGAATCATACAGAGGGCGATAACGTCGTCGACGTCGTTGCCCATGTCGGTATCGAAGATGAGTTTTACAGGCTCGGCGTTGACACTGATGCACGAGGCGATCAGCGCAAGAACGCATGCGGTTAGGGAGAGGGGTGTTTTCATGTTTTGGAATACGGGCTTTTTCGATCAATGTCAGTCGTCTGCCAGAAAGCTATCGCGGTGCTTGCACGGTAAGTTGAACGATGGCTTCGAGGGCGCGCGCCCGCTGCTTGGAATCCATGGTGAGAAACCGATCGCGACGGCTTCCTTTCCCATCTTTTCCCGGACCACGGAAGCGGGTGAATCCATCGCTCTCCACGCTCACTCGACCCGCCCCGGAGAGACCGAAATAGCCCCGCTCGGGGTAGACGGCGTAGAGCACACTACTCTCGTCCCAGCACGGCCTATCGTGTTCAGGACCACTGTGCGCAAGATACGCCTCTTTCACCAAATGAGGTTTCCGATACTCCAAATCTTCGAGAATACTCCGATGCGGAAACGGCAGGGCCACCCCAATTTCGAACCCGCTCCATACGATGGGAACCTCCTCCGGCCACTCGTCCGCCACGGTCTGCATGTAGGCAATGCCGTTGATGACATTGGCCTCAAGGAAATGGTTGTTTGTGCCGAGGACGGAAAAGCGAAACGTGTTCCCGCCGGCGCGGGCTCCGTAGATCACCAGATCCGCTTCGAAGGCACCGGCCGCGGCCGGATCGAAGACGACGCGCACGATCCGGGACTCACCTGCGGGGAGACTCGCAAAGAGTCGCGCGAAGCGGAAAGCGCCGCCGCCGGGGGATTCCAATGCGAAATGCGAAGGGCGAAAGATCTCCGTTCCGGTGTTCGTGACGACGAACTCGGCTACGAGCGAGCCTTCGCGCCAGTTCACCTCGCCGAGCTCGGTGCCGTCGGCGGCGACGGCGACGGCGACGGCGGCGACGGGTGTGTCATCACCGCTGCTGACAGGCTGACCTTTTCCCGTCACCGCCAGCGTCGCGCCGGACGGGCCGGCCCGATACTCGAGTGCCCCCTGGTCAATTCGTGATTCCCCGAGCCGGGCCGTTCCCTGCAAGTCGGTCTCGCCCGGGCCGATGGCGCGGGCGGGGTCGCCGGCATTGCGGGCGGGAGAGTCGACCGCGAGCCGGAAGTCGTAGGCGCCAGCATCCGAAAAGGCGGGTGCGGAGAGCAGGCTGTTCGCGTCATTTCCCGAAGCACCGCGGTAGGCGGCGAGGGCGGTGTAATATAAATTTTTCCACTGCCATTCCTGCGCGCCTGACGGAGCAAAAAAGAGCTGGTAATCGACGTCGTTGCCCGAGTTCTGCGTGTAGGGATTTCCAAAAAGGCGTCCCTGGCCGTTCGTCTTCATCAGATTGTTGCGGATGATGCAGTCCGCGACGTCGAACTGCAGGTAGATCTCGCCGTTGCCGTCCTCATTGGTGTCGTTTTCAAAGAGGGTATTATTGAGGACGAGACAGTCTCTCGTCATGCCCCGCTGGGTGTCATAGCCGCCCATGAAGATGCCGCCGATCTGGTTCTGATAGATGAGGTTGTTCCTCAGGGTGATCGCGCTCGTGGCCCGTCCGGCGTGCTCGCTGGCGAGTTCGATCCCGATGTTGCAATGGTGTACGACATTTCGCTCGATGAGGATGCGCGTGCCGCCGTCGACGTAGATGCCCCCGGCGCTGGTGTCGCCCCCGCCGGCGGTGAAGCTGCCGCCGTAGGCCGGGTTGAAGGACGAGTCGATCTTGAAAACGAGATTGTCCCGGCAGACCCCGTCGCGGGCCTGGTCGAGCGCGGGAGTCGGGCCGACCTCTTCAAAACCGATGAAGTCTATCCCGATGTTGTTGCAATCGCGGACGACATTGTCGCTCACTTCGAACTCGGTCACATTGCCGTTGAGGACGAGGGCTTCGCTCGAGCCGAGTTTCAGGTCAAAGAGTTCATTTCCCGAAATGAGAACATCACTGAGCGGCGCGGTGGCCGATCCGAAGACGGCGATGCCGTGCGCGTCCCCTCCGTCGAGGCCGTTGTATTGCGTCTCGATGCCGTGGATGACATTGTCGACGATCTCGATGTGGCTGGACTCGTTTTCGACGAGGATGCCGACAGGCACGAGGTCGCGGGTCGCGGTCTTCAGGTTCCGCAGGGTGAGGCCCTCGATCCGAAGGTAACTCTGGTCGTAGATCGAGATGAGCGAGTTGGAATTGTCGGGGTCAAAGGGCAGTCCGGTGCCGTCGATGACCGGTCGCTCGCCCGGGTAGGCCTTGAACACGATAGGGCCGTCGGTGGCATTTCCCGAGACGTAGATCCCGACTTTTTCAGAGTAAACCCCTTCGCGGATCAGCACCGTCGAGCCGGCTGACACAGTCTCGGCGGGATGCTGGATCGTGCGCCACGGTGCGGCGGGGGAGCCGGGATTGGCGTCGTTCCCGGCCGGACTCACGTGGAAATCGGCGGACGTTGCCACGCCGGCGAAAGCTCCCGTCGAGAGCAGGAGATAAAGCAGCGTGCGGAGCCGTGCGGTCGTCATGCGGGAAAGCTAAGTCCTTTCTCGCCAAAGGGAAAGCCTCCCGCTTGCGGCCCGCGCATTTCGTTGCCGGACTTGCCCCGCGAGAGATCGTTTTATCCTGAACGACGGATTGCCGTCACCGGTCCTTACTTTTCTTCCCCGTTTCGTTCGCATGGCGCCCGGCGCCGTCACCGTTGTCGGGAAGGCCACCCGCCGGGTCGAGGCGGGCGGGGACGGTTGCGAGTTTCAGTTCCCCGCCATTGATCGAGCAAGACTTGGCTTTGCCCTCGGGGTCAAATCGCGTCCGTCAAGCGGTCATCCTTCGCTCTCGAGCAGCGGCTTCGGATTATCAACGTTGCCGGCAGGGCGCACGCCCGGAGCGCTATTCTTCTTGTTTGCTTTCTCCATGCCGAGGTCGGCGGCCATCTTCGTGATCAACTCCCGGAGGCGCTTCACCACGTCAGGATGTTGTGCGGCGACATCGGTCGTCTCACCGATGTCATTGTCGAGATTGTAGAGGCGCGGGGTCTCCGTTGAAGCAACGACGGATTCCTTGTCTTTCTTGCCCTTGTTCTTTTTGGCATCACTTTCATCGGCACTGTCTGTGCCCGGACTTTCGCCGCCTTCACCGGCGTCCTTCTGGTCTGCGATGGCGAGCTTCCACGGCCCCGAGCGCACGGCTTCAAGGGAACCCCAGAGGAAGTAATACAGCGCTTCGTGAGGCGAACCCGTGCTCTGCCCCGATAGCACGGGCCAGATATCCAGTCCGTCGATTTTGCGCTCGGTCGGGACGTTGCCTCCCGCAAGGCCGACCGCTGTCGGCAGCACATCCATCTCGCTCATGACCGCGTCGCTGACGGAACCCGCTGTAATCCTGCCCGGCCACCACACAATCGCCGGCACGCGCACGCCGCCTTCCCAAGTGCTGCCTTTCTTCCCGCGCAGCGGGGCGTTGCTGCAACTCTTCCCGGTTCCGCCGTTGTCGCTGGTGAAAAGGACCAGGGTGTTCTGGTCGAGTTTCAATTGCCTGAGGGTTTCCAACACGCGACCGACGCTCCAGTCCACTTCTTCGACCCAGTCGCCATAAACGCCGTTTTCGGATTTGCCCTTGAAGGCGGCCCCGGGCTGAATCGGTCCATGGACGGCGACGTGTGGCAGGTAGAGGAAGAACGGATGATCCTTGTTCACCGTGATGAACTTCACCGCTTCCTCAGTGAAGAGATGGGTCAGTTTATCCTGCTCGGGCGGAGCCTCGGTGACCTTCTCATCGCGCATCAGGGGCAGCGGAGGCATGAAGTTCTTGCCCTCGGTCTTCTTTCCGGTTCCATCCATGTTGTTCGAGTAGGGCAGGCCGAGGAAATGGTCGAACCCGTGACGTGTCGGCAAAAACTCCGGCTGGTCGCCAAGGTGCCATTTGCCGATGCACATGGTGGCATAGCCCTGCGGTTTCAGAAGCTCCGCGATGGTCTTTTCCTCCGCACTGAGGCCGGTGCCCCTGACGGGGAACAGGACATCCGGGATCCCGACCCGCTTGGCGTAACAGCCGGTCATTAGCTGCGCCCGGGACGCGCTGCAAAGCGGTGCGCAATTAAAGCTCGTCAGCTTCATTCCCTCCTTCGCCATGCGGTCGAGATTCGGCGTGCGGTTCACTTTCGAGCCAAACGCGCCGATGTCACCGTAGCCCATGTCGTCAATCAGAATGACCACGAAGTTGGGCTTGGCCGGTTTCGGGTCGGCTGCGTGCATCATGGCCAGCGGAGCCGGCAGCAGCGCGGCGAGGAGCGTGAGGGTGTGTTTCATGAAAGGCATGTGAGGGATGCGGGTTGTAACGCCGATGAGTTTCGTTCGGTAGCCTGTCCCGGATTCATGGAGTTGCCAAACGACGAAGCTCATTCACCGCGTCCATCCTGAACGCGTCCGATGAAGGTGGCGTGCCGGTCTTGCCCGTGATCTCCGCAACGTGAGTTCGCGCCCATTCAAAGAATCGCCGATGCGTGTGCCACACGGGTTGCTTCTCGTTCTTCTCGTTGATCAGCCAAAAGCCGCCGGGTTTTTCGGGAGTGCCTTCGTTGTCGTAGAGTTCCCAATAGAGGATGAAGGGGCACCCCCATTCGATGCCGGCGATCATGGTCTCGATACTCTTGCGGTTCTGCTCCCCGGGATTGTAGCGCCCCGCGGGAAAGCCGTATTCGCCGATGAAAACGCGCTTGCCGGTGATGCCGGGCTTGGGGCGCAGTTTGGACTCGATGTGGTTGAGCGTGGCGAAGAGATCATCACGGATCACGCGCTGGAGGCTGTCGTAGCAGGAGTAGCTGACGAAATCGACATCGACCTGCGGAAGGATGTCGTTGGTGAGGCATTGACCCCCTTTTAGAAACGGCTCCACGAGGTTCACCTCGGTGTAGTGCCACACATTCACGCGCTCATGCTTCGTGTCGCGCTTCGCATCGTCGATGGCTTGTTGGCGCACGTTCAGCCAGGCGATGAAGTTATCGGCATACTGATCGGGAAAGGGCTGCTTCGGGTCAAAGTGCGGTCGCAAATGCCAATCGCCCTCCCAGTGACCGAGGTAAAAACTCTTGCCCGTGCCAGTGTAAGTGCGCAGCAGGTGGCAGGCGAAGTCATACATCTCGCGATACTCCAGATCGCGCTCCGCAGGCTTGAATGTGCCCGCGCTGCCGTGCGTGGTGAAGGGGTAAGCCCAGATGTGAAAATGCGTGAACGGCATGTCCAGGACCGCCCGATGCGCAGGCTCCTTGCCGGCGACGTCGGTGAGCGTTTTCAGACTCGGATCACGCTCCAGCACATTCGCCTTCGTTTTTCCAAAGGAAGCCTGCCGCGAGATCGAGAACTTCATGATTCCGGAGCCCAGCTCCGCGATGAGTTTCCCACTTTCGAGCAACGGAGCCTCCTGCGTGAAGTGATACCGCCCACCGATGGCCTGGGTGCCGAGGATGGTGTTGAAGGGAG
>Ga0163144_10002067_pt1 | contig 46839 bp, 32 predicted proteins | sample OliLak19BULKMAT1_FD_123175 | JGI IMG/M metagenome (GOLD analysis project Ga0163144, IMG submission 123175) | Freshwater microbial mat bacterial communities from Lake Vanda, McMurdo Dry Valleys, Antarctica - Oligotrophic Lake LV.19.BULKMAT1 | ecosystem: Environmental > Aquatic > Freshwater >... | reverse complement strand
TCATCGAGACCAACACGTTCAACAGCAACGCCATCTCGATGGCCGACTATCAGCTTCAGAGTCACGTGCGCGAGATCAACCTGGCGGCCGTGGCCTGTGCGCGCCGCGCGGTCGAGGCCATGAACGTGCTCACCCCCGACAAGCCCCGCTTCGTCGCCGGCTCGATCGGGCCCACCAACCGCCAGTTGTCGGTCGCCGGCAATATCTCCGATCCGGGGCATCGCTCGACGACCTACGACGAGATGGTCGAGACCTACTACGAGCAAGTCTCGGCACTGGTCGACGCGGGCGTCGACATCCTCTCGCCGGAAACCGCCTTCGACACGTTGGTGCTCAAGGCCTGCCTGTTCGCCATCGAGACCTACTTTGCCGACCACCACGTGAGGCTGCCGGTGATGGCTTCGTTCACGGTGTTTCAAGGTGGTCGCACGCTCTCGGCCCAGACGATCGAGGCCTGCTGGAATTCGATCTCGCACGCCGATTTGCTGAGCGTCGGCATCAACTGCGCCTTGGGGCCCGAGCACATGCGGCCCTATGTCGAGGAGCTGTCGAAGATCGCGCCGGCCTACATGAGCTGCTATCCGAACGCCGGCTTGCCCAACGCCTTTGGCGGCTTCGACGAAACGCCCGAGATGATGGCTCGCACGCTCCGCGACTTTGCCGCCAACGGTTGGCTGAACGTCGTGGGCGGTTGCTGCGGATCGACGCCTGCGCATATCCGCGCGATCGCCGAAGCCGTGCGCGACCTGCCGCCCCGCGTGCGGCCCAAGATCGAGCCGCTGTCGCGCTATAGCGGGCTCGAAGCCCTGATCGTGCGGCCCGAAAGCAATTTTCTGATGATCGGCGAGCGGACCAACGTGACTGGTTCGCGTAAGTTCGCCAAGTTGATCGTCAATGGGCAGTTCGAAGATGCCGTCGCGGTGGCGCGCAGCCAGGTCGATGCCGGCGCCAACATCCTCGACGTCAACATGGACGAAGGCATGTTGGAGGGCGAGGCCGCCATGACGCGGTTCTTGAATCTGCTGGCCGCCGAGCCCGACATCTCGCGCGTGCCGATCATGGTCGACAGCTCGAAATGGTCCGTCATCGAAGCCGGTCTGAAGTGCGTGCAGGGCAAGGGCATCGTCAACTCGATCAGCCTGAAGGAAGGCGAAGAGCAGTTCCTGCACCACGCACGGCTCGTGCGCCGTTACGGCGCGGCCGTGGTCGTAATGGCCTTCGACGAGCAAGGCCAGGCCGTCACCGTCGAAGACAAGGTCCGCATCTGCCAGCGGGTTTATCGGCTGTTGATCGACGAAGTGGGCATGCCGGCGACGGACATTATTTTCGACCCGAACATTCTGACCGTGGCCACGGGCATCGAAGAACACAACCGTTACGCGATCAACTTCATCGAAGCCACGCGCGAAATCAAGCGGCTTTGCCCGGGCGCGAAGGTTTCGGGCGGTGTGAGCAATGTTTCGTTCTCGTTCCGCGGCAACGACGCGGTCCGCGAGGCCATCCACGCGGCATTTTTGTACCACGCCATACGGGCCGGCATGGACATGGGCATCGTCAACGCCGGCCAATTGGGCGAGTACGACCAAATTCCGCCCGAGTTGCTCGCGCGCATCGAGGACGTCCTCTTCGATCGCCGCCCGGATGCGACCGAACGGCTAGTCGAATTCGCCGATTCGATCAAGCACCAGGGCAGCAAAGTCGCGGCGACGGACGAAGCGTGGCGCGAAGGCACCGTCGAGGAGCGGCTCTCGCACGCGCTGGTCCGCGGCATCGCCGATCATGTCGAGGCCGACGTCGAAGAAGCTCGGCAGAAGTACGCGACGGGGCTGGAGATTATCGAAGGCCCGCTGATGGCCGGCATGCAGGTCGTGGGCGATCTGTTTGGCCAGGGCAAGATGTTCTTGCCGCAGGTCGTCAAAAGCGCGCGGGTGATGAAGAAGGCTGTCGCCTATTTGCTTCCCTTCATGGAAGCCGAGAAGGCCAAAAGCGGCCAGGTGGGCAAGCCCCGTGGCACGATCCTGATGGCCACGGTCAAGGGAGACGTGCATGACATCGGCAAGAACATCGTCGGCGTCGTGCTGGGCTGCAATAACTACCAGGTGATCGATCTGGGCGTGATGGTCCCCTGCGAGAAAATTCTGCAAACCGCGGTGGAACAGGGTGTCGACATGATTGGCCTGTCGGGCCTGATTACGCCCAGCCTGGACGAAATGGTCCATGTGGCCAAGGAGATGCAGCGGCAGGGCATCACGCTGCCGCTGTTGATTGGCGGCGCGACGACCAGTGCCAAGCACACGGCCGTGAAGATCGCGCCGTCCTACGGCCAGCCAACGGTGCATGTGCTCGATGCTTCGCGGAGCGCCGGCGTCGTCGAGCAATTATTGAATCCTAAGAGCAAGTCGCAGTTCGACCAGTCCAACCGTGCCGCACAAGCCAAAATGGTCGAGGCCTATGCGCAGCGGCAGCAGGTGCATTTGGTTTCGTATCGCGACGCGGTAGCGCAAAAGTATCCAACCGACTGGGCCAGTCTGGCCATCGATACGCCGGCCTTCCTGGGCACGCGCGTGCTCGATAACTTTTCGCTGGCGACGCTGGTTCCGTATATCGATTGGTCGCCGTTCTTTCAGGCTTGGGAACTGCGCGGCAAGTATCCGAAGATCCTCACCGACGCGACCGTGGGCGAAGAGGCCCGCAAGCTTCACGCCGACGCGTTGCGGCTGCTGGACGAGATGATCGCCAAAAAGTCACTCGCGGCCCGCGGCGTGTATGGCTTTTGGCCGGCGGCGAGTGTGGGCGACGACATCGCCATCTACACCGACGAAAGCCGCACGGCCGAATTGACCCGCTTCCATACGTTGCGTCAGCAGTGGGAACGCAAGGGCCAGAAGTGCTACTACGCGCTCTCTGACTTTATCGCGCCACTGGAAAGCGGCCGGCGAGATTACCTGGGCGCATTCGCGGTGACGGCCGGCATTGGCGCGGATGAATTGGCCCGGCACTACCAGACCGATCACGACGATTACCATTCGATCATGGTCAAGGCACTGGCCGATCGACTGGCCGAGGCCTTCGCCGAGTACCTGCACCAGCAAGCCCGACACGACTGGGGCTACGGCCGCGATGAGCATTTTACGCCCGAGGAATTGATCGACGAAAAGTACCGCGGCATTCGGCCCGCGCCCGGCTACCCGGCCTGCCCCGACCACACCGAGAAGCGGATTCTGTTCGATCTGCTCGGCGCGGAAACGGCCACGGGCATTCTGCTGACCGAGAGCTTTGCGATGCACCCGGCGGCGAGCGTGAGCGGACTGTACTTCGCGCACCCGGAATCGCGGTATTTCTCGGTCGACCGCATCTCGCGCGACCAGGTCGAAGACTACGCCCGCCGCAAAGGCATGAGCATGGCCGATATGGAGCGATGGCTTTCGCCGAACCTGGGGTATGATGCGTAGCTGCGTCGACAGTGCCAATGACGCACGGCGGCAACGACACATGGCGAGCGGGATGCGTAAGCTTCCCGGTTCGACGTAGCGGCTACCCGGCTCGCCCCAATGTAGTCCCGGGCGAAAAAAGCGGTTCCCAACGTGTATTGCTCCCCGGCCCCTGCCCCCTAACCCCTGGTCCCCCTTCCGTGGCCAAGTGCGAAGAAGGCTATCTCTGCGACGTGTGCGGCGGTGATGTCGAGCAGATCACCGACAGCGATCTGTACTTGCGCTACGTGATCGGCGAGCTCGACCCCGAGGTTTTGCATACCCAGCGCGAGCGACACATCAAGTGCAACCCCTCGCTCGCGCAGTTCATCGTCGATGACGACTTTCCGGCGGTCGCGGTCGAGGGCCTTTTCGACAAGCGGCAGCTCGATCCGGCCTACGTCCGCGAGCGCGAGATTCTGATAACCCGCGGCTTTCGGCGACTGCGCGAAGTGGTGGGCAAGGAAGACGCGATCATCAACTACCCGCTGCCCGAAGTCCGCGCGCGCAACGAACAAAAAGCGCTGTGACGCAGGGGGTGTCTGGAACCTTGGCCACCCGCAAGCCTACTACTTGAAAGCGTTTCCCTGGCCAAGGTTCCAGACACCTTCGGCAGCGGAGTAAGGGACCGCAGAGCACGTAGGGTGGGACGAGCGGAGCGAGTCCCACGCGCGACACAGCGCAGCACGTGGGACTCGCAAGCTCGTCCCACCCTACGAATCGGTCCTGCAGCAGGATCGGCGAGTCGGTATCGCCAAACGTCCCCAATTGGGCCATCTGCTTGGCCGACACCGACTCACGACCCGCTTGACACTCGTGCGGTGCTACCGCGCCAATAAGAAGGAAAAGTTCGTAATCTCGCCTTTCTGCTCGGCGGCAGCTTCTTCTTTTTCCTCTTTCTCGCGCGCGATAACCCGCGGCGTGATGAGGATATACCGCGGCTCGCTGGCAGCACCGGTTGAATTGGGTTCTGCCAGATCGATCAACAACGAGCGTCCGTCGGGGATCGTCTCAACGATTATTCGTGGTTTCATAGTACGCTCGTCGGGCGGGCGGGCGGAGTTGACCGTAAGTCGCACCGTGCTCCGATCGGGTGACGCGACCGCCTGTAGTGTAAGGAGACCCGCCAGATCGGCAATCGTGGATTGCCAGGGGTATGTTCCGACGTTCGGACCACTACGCAACTCAGACAATCGCATCGGCATCAGTTGTCCGTTGTAGATCGTCAACCGCCGGCCAGGAATCGCGCCATCCTCCAATAATCCGTTGGTCTCATGCGGGGAGAGCAGTTTGTGATGCTGCTTGGCGTCCAGGCCGACCTCGCGTTTGAGCCGTTCATCGATGGCCTTGGCGGGCACGGCTTCAATTTGCAGCGAGACTTTCACATCCCTCAGTCGTCGCAACTGCTCGAGCAATTCCTCGATTTGTTCGTGCGATTGTCGAGTCTGCTGGATGACCAGGCGATTATTGGAATATCGCTCGATTGTACCGGTGCCAAGTAAGTCATCCCATGAGCCAAGTTGGATCGTCGATTTGATTGCGCCGACGAGCCTTTTAAAATCGATTCCGACCTCGCGAGGGTTCGCGCTGACCAGATCCGCTACGTTGTACACGACATGGTACGCTTCAAAATCGCGACGTTGTGCGCTGGTGATCTTGACAGCTTCATCTCGGACGACGAAGCATAGATGCAATGGTTCGAGAATTAAATGTAATGCACTCTTTACCGAAATCGCGTCGCTCAATTCGACTGTCACGGGTGAATCCTGAGTGGCGCCCTCGTCGGCAAGCCCCTTGGGATCCATCGTCATCGTCACTTGCGCGGTCTTGCCTAAATGCTCCATGACCCTGCTGAGCGGCTCGTCCTTGAACTTGAGCGCAACCGGAGTTGTGAGCCGCTGTTCCATCTTGTTCGTCCGTCGCAACCGCTTAAGCAGCTCAACGATCTCAGCATGCACTTGATCGGTTTGGCCGACGACAAGACTCAAGTTATTAACGTGTGGTTGGATCGTGCCGAGACCGCCGTGCTTATCCCAAGCGGCTGGTCGGATCGTCTTCATGATCACGGCGACCAGGGATTCGAAGTCCGGCCCCTTTTTAGATAGCGATTGCGCGCATGTACCGCACCAATATTGCTTCGCCTTGACCAAATCGGAAACGTCATACACGACGTGATAAATTGGGTTCGCCTTCATCACTTTCGGCGCGATTTCTCCGGTCAGCCCCGCGTCGCTGTTGACCCCCACTCCTACGAGCTGCCGAGGGGTGTCGGGCTCGACCTTCGCGGCGGTGCCCTTAGGCACAATCGGCCGGGCCTTTAGCAGCATCAGTACCGATTCCTTTTCGCCCTTTTTGTTTGTCGTCGAAAGTCCGCCGACCAAGAGCGACCTGCCCGGCGGCAGGTCGATCGACGATTCGACGCGGCTTTTGGCCACTTCCGGAACTTGCAGCGTGATGGCATCCTGGCCGTCGTGCGCGGGGATCGTCATTTCCTCGACGCCGCGGATCGTCGACTGCGTCAGTTCGTAGTCGAGGCGAACGGTGTCACCTTGCAAAATGGGGAGCACGCGCAGCGCGCGGCCTTCGCGGACGACACGAATCTGGGGCTGACCCTCTTGCAGCCCGACGACGAAGGGCCTCTGCGTGCAATCGAAGACTTCGCCGGTCCGGCCGGTGGAGAGCGTCATCCGGGGCGCTTGCATCAGGGAAATTCGCGGGTGGCGTTGAAATCGATCCAACACTTCAACGACACGGTCGTTGTTCATCAGCTCAACCATCACGGGCAGTTTTTTCTCGACGACGAAGCTGGCCTTGTTAGTCGGCGGATCGCCCGCGTCGACCAGGATCGGCAACGAAGCGATTGGCACGGGTGCGCCATTCACGGGCGATTCTTCTCGCGGAACCGTCGTAGGCAAAAGCGTCCAGCGGTTGGCAATCTTTTCGATCTCGGCCGATGCGCCCCAGGCGAAATAGACTTGGAACTCGACAAGTTTGCAGCCGTAGCGGCGCATGCGGGCCAGCTCGTTTTGAATCCGTTGATGATTGTCCTGAGTGGCATGCAGGACGAGCGTGTCGCCCGTCCATGTCCCAGGAGGTTGGTCCGCATTTTTAACCGCGATTGTGGTGCACAGATGTTTTAGAAGAAACTGTTTCGCGGCATCGCCAGAGAGGTCGAGATCCTTCGCGACGATCGCGAGTCCCTGGGTCAGCCCATAGCGAAATTCCGTGGTTGCATTGGTTTTGATTTCTGAATCGGTGTCTTGCGTCCTACTGTTTTCAGCGCCATCGAAATCAGGCAGCGGAACAATCGCCTCATCCGCCCCCACGACCAGCGCCGCACCTGGCAGCGTCAGCGCCGCCACCAGCAGCATCACGGCCCAGCACCACCACGGAGTACGACGGCGACATCCTTGTCCCAGCGTCATGATTCTCTCCAATCGTTGTGAGGTTACTTCCACGGGCCGCACGCCGGGAAACACCGGCACGGCCGTCAACTTCTGCTTCAGCTCGAGCACGTCCAACAGACTTCGGGCGTACCGCGCGGGTGGGCAGGCCAGCGCGGCGATCACTTCCTCGTCGCAGCAGCGCTCGGCCTCGCGGGCGATCTTGCGGCCGGCGAACCAGACCAGCGGATGAAACCACCACACGGCCTGCGCGAGCGACTGCAACAAACCGACCCACAAGTCGCCGCGGCGGACGTGGATCAGCTCGTGCGCGAGGATCGGTTCGAGCTCGCTGGCTTTTCGGCCCTGCACGATGGCCGCGGGCAGCAAGATCGTCGGCCGCAAGAGGCCCACGACGGCCGGGCCCACACGGCTTTCGGTGATCAAGAGCCGCACTGCCTGCCGCACGCCCAATTGCCGGCAGAGCACGCGCACGCGGCGGTCGAGCCGGGGATGGATCAAAGTGCGGCTGCCGCGGAAGAGCCGCCAGCACTTCCAACCGCGGAGCAGGGCGACGGCGATCATCGTCAAAGAGCCGACAAGCCAGGTAGCGGCCAGCCACCGTGCTGTCGCTCGTGCGCTGTCGTGGAGAGGCGGGGTGATGGCCGCAAAAGTGCGCGACTCATCGTCGACGAACGTCGCAGGGATCGCGGCGGAACTGTCGCCTCGATCGTCATTCTCGACGATGGCGACGTCGGCGGAATCGGCGGCGAACATCATTGCCGTGTGGTTGTCGCTTGGCTCATTGAAGGGCATGGTTGTGGATTCATCGAGCGTTGGCCACGGCTCGGTCGCACTCTCGCTAGGAGTGTCCATCGGCCGCGGTTGCAACCAGCAGAAGACGCCCGCCGGGCTGCTCCACACGGGCGGCGTCAGGCACTTCACCAGCACGATCAACCACAGCGCATGCGCCAAGTGCGGACGGTTGCGGGCGAACGCTCGCACCGCCAGTGCAACGACCGCAGCCAGTGCGGCCACTTGCAGCGACTGCGCGGTTGCCAGAGTCAAGAAATGTCGATCCACCATCATGATGGAATTCCTTAAGTGCGATACGAGGGTTCGCGAAACCGTAGCCCGACCCATGCGCGACGGGCTGACTGCCGGTGAAGACAAAGGCTATCCGCAGGCGCACCTGAAGAGCGGACAGGATTTACAGGATCAACAGGATGAAAACGTGTGTAGGAAGTCGCCAGAATCGCATTTACATCCTGTCGATCCTGTAAATCCTGTCTTACTGGCGTCAACTTCGTCGCGTTCCGTGGCACTACGCAAGAAGCCCTTATCAGTCCGTGTATCATCCGTGTGTCGTCCTGTTCCCTACCTGGCTGAACGTCCATCCATTTCGCGTGTGAATCACTCCTTGGCCTTCTCCAGGCGATCCAACAGCGCGCGGAGCTCCGCGATATCGTCGGCGGTGATGCCGCGCTCTTCGATCAGGTGCCGCACCAGCGGCAGGGCCTCGCCCGCGAAGAGCCGGTCGACCAGGTCGTCGATCGTTTCGCGGATCACGGTCCGCGGCTTAACCTTGGGCGAATAGATGCGAGAGCGCCCCTGCATGCGGCCACGGACGTAGCCTTTGGTTTCCAGCCGCCGCAGGTAGGTCTGCACCGTGGTGAAGTCAATCGTGCGGTCGGCCGGAAAGGCCTCGTGTACCTGGCGCACGGTGCCGCCGCCCAGTTCCCAAAGGACGCGAGCCACTTCGAGTTCGCCTTTGGATAAGGCGGCGCGTTGGGTCATGGGACCAGTCTCTTGCCACTGCCCATTTGAGTACACCGGCCATTCAAGTACAAATGTCCGTGGCGAGACTTTACACGTACAGCCGTACGTGCGTCAAGGGGAGATGGGCGCAGTCGACCATTACCGCCAGCGCCCGGGCGGCGTTGGCCAGGCGCTGAGGTCGTGCGCATACCCTGGCTTTCGCGAGAGTCGCAATCAGCCCCCGAAGGCAATGAAAGCCACGGTCAGCCCAATCAGGACGAAACCGAGGCAGACGATCGATACGAGTTCCAGGGACATCGTGCCCAATGCCGTGAGATCCTCCTTCATCATGCGCTGTCGTTGGGCGGCGTCGAACTGCCGGCACCACTGGGGATGTTGCTTCTCGATGATCTCGAGCGAATTCTGCTGCTGCGAGTGCGCGGTTGCCATGTTCGTGGGCTCTCTAGAAAATCGTCAGATTGACTGGTTCGTGAAGTCGCCGTCGGCATGCATTGACGCAAGAAATGTGCCACGTGGACGCCGAGCGAATTGTCCAAGGTCGAGCGACGACACTACCCCCGTGCGAGAAAGCTGTTCCGCGCAGCAACGGAGGTCGACGACAGAGCAAACGCCGCTGATCGTGCGCAGGTCACGAACGCACACCTGCCCGATTACGCACAGGCAGGTGTGTCAAGGGGGCGCGCTGCGGCCCAGTGACCGCGCGCTTCATAAGGCGCGCTGGTCAGGCTGCCGCAGATCAAGAAGAGGGCTGCAGCTGACTTTTCAGAACCGTTGGAGGAGGCGTTTCCTACCGCCGAACATTGCCGCAGTGGCTACGAGTCGGCGTCGGGAGACGCCTCCTACAAACATGCTATCCGAAGGACGCTAGTACTCCCGCTTCGTCTTGATGCCCGGTTCGGGCACGGGGTACTTGCCGTCGGCGCCCAACAACACCGGCGCGGGGGAGTTGAACGCCAGCTTATCGACGTTCGGCGCGAACTCGTGCTCGTGGTTGAGCATTTGATCGTACGTCACGCGCTGGCCGGTGTGCGCGGCCAGGCGGCCCATCGAGGTGACCAGGCTGGCTTCGGCGCCGCGCTGGACTTCGTTATACGGCTTGTTGTTGCGAATCGCGTCCATCAGATCGTCCCACTCGACCTGGTAGGGGTTCGGTTCGTTGGGTGGATACTGCCAGGCGATGTCTTTCCGGTCGAGCTTTTGGCCGCGATAGATTTTGCAGCGGGCCGGCGTGTGCGACGCGGAGGAAATCACGGCCATGCCCTTCGACCCGTGAGCAAAGCTGGCGAACTCCTGCTGGCAGCCGGGCATCGTGCGGCCTTCGAGCATCATCTTCGAGCCGTCGGCGAACGTGTACTCGACCGAGTAGGTGTCGAAGTTCTGATCGATGTAGTTGCCGCGGTAGTGCCGGCCGCCGTAGCCCTTGGCCTCGACGGGCCAGGCGTTCTTGATCCAGCAGCATTCGTCGATGTTGTGAATGAGGAAGTCGCTGAACGCACCGCCGCTGGCCCACAGGAAGGCGTGGAACCGCTGGATCTGGTAGAGCAACTCGCTGATGCCCTCGGGCTTGGGTCCGGTGTCGGCGTTGCCCGTGGGGCCGGCCGTGCGATAGGCACGCATCAGGATGATGTCGCCGATCTCGCCTGCTTGCACGCGCTGGAACAACTCTCCACGGGCCAGGCAGTGACGGCACATGAGACCCACGCCGACCTTCAGGTTCTTCTTTTTCGAGATTTCGCCCAGGGCCATCATCTTGCGGGTGCTGGGGCCGTCGACGGTGATCGGCTTCTCCATGAAGACGTTCAGGCCCTTTTCGATCGCGTAGGTGAACTGCACCCAGCGAAATGCTGGCGGCGTAGTCAGAATCACCACATCGCCCGGGCTGAGCGCGTCCATCGCCTGGCGATAGGCGTCGAAGCCGATGAACTTGCGATCGTCGGTCACCTCGACTTGCTTGTCGAACTCCGTGCGAATCGCGTCGTGGCTCTTGCTCAGCCGATCGGGGAAGACGTCGGCCATGGCCACGAGCTTGGTGGGGCCCTGCTTGGTCGACAGCGCGTTGACCGCCGCGCCGGTGCCGCGACCGCCGCAGCCGACCAGGGCCAGCTTGATGGTGTTATTCTCGGCCGCATGGACCTTGGGGATGACCATACCAGCCAGGGCCGAGGCGGCGGCCACGGTGCCAGTGGTCTTCAAAAGGTCGCGACGCGAAATGCCAGATTCGGGTTGGTTACTCACGGCGAATCTCCTCAATCAATCGGGGGTATGCGTGTAGGAATGCGTTGGTGGGCGGGCAAGGTCTCGGGGCGGGACACACACAATAGACTAACCGAACCGGCGGACCGACGCAAAGAAAACTGGGACTGTCCGAATTCGTGATTTCCTGGGGAAACGCTTCCCTTCGGGTCGCGGCTAAACGGGGATGTTTGCGTGATCCTGATTCTTGGCGACCGGAGTGCTGCCGTCCGCCGCCAGTGCCAGTGCGCCGTGGACGACGCTCTCCTCCCCTAGCGCCGCCGGCAGAATCGCGTACGTGCCGCGGAAGGGCGCGAAGACGTCCCGATCGACCGCCTTCCTTAGCGGAGAAAAAAATAGCTCCTCGCCGGCCAGCGACACGCCACCTCCGACCACGACCACGGCCGGTCCAACGATCGTAATCACTTGCGCCACGCCCCAGCCCAGCGTATGTACGGCCGATGCGAAGACATCGCCGGCCAGGCTGTTGCCGGCAGCGGCTGCCTCGGCGATTGTCTTGGCGGTTAGTTCATCGAGATCGCGCACGACGCGGCGACTGAGGTCCACCGCGTCGGCATTCTTGCCTAAGTGGGCGAGCAGTTCTGCCCGAGCGGCGGCGGCGATGCCCGGCCCCGCGCAGATAGACTCCAGCGTCCAATGATCGTCGCCGCGAGGCAACCGCAGGTGTCCGATCTCGGCTGCCCCGGCGCCGCTGCCGCGATAGATGCGTCCGCCAATGACCAGCCCCCCGCCCACGCCGGTGCCGACGGTCACATAGAACACGGGATCCTGCCCACGGCCGGCGCCGAAGCGGGCCTCGGCCAGGGCGGCCACGTCGCAATCGTTGCCGACGATGGCCGGCAGCGAGAGATTCTGCTGGCACCAATGGGCCAACGGGAAGTCCTCCCAGCCGGCGACCTGGTGGCTTTTGATCGCACGGCCGCCGACCATATCCACGGGCCCGCCGAAGCCGAAGCCGATCGCGCTGATTTTGTGCTTCGCGATCAGCGGCAGGGAGGTCTCGCGGATTTGCTCGAGGATGCCCTCGGCGCCGGCTGCGATGTCGACATCGTGCCGCGCGAGCTCCATGAGCTTGGCTTCAGCGCCCAATCCCACGCCAAGCTGCAGCTTCGTGCCGCCGATTTCGATACCGAGAAACATGAGTAGCGCGGAGTGCCGTAGGGTGGCACGCCCTGAGGAACGAAGGGCGTGGAGCATTGAGACACGACCACGCCCTTCGTTCCTCAGGGCGTGCCACGCAGATTCATTCGCCTACACGGTTCGAGCTGCAACTTCCGCCTTGCCGGCATGACGGCCCTCGCCATTAATGCGGGCGAAGACATCGTTGAGCACCCAATGAAACAGGCACAGGTGAATGCTTTCGACCATGCCCATGTCGTCCAGGGGCACGTGCAGACACGAGTGCGCCGCTTGTCGCAGCTTGCCGCCATTGAAGCCGGTCATTCCGAACGTCTTCAGCCCGTGACGATTGGCCCAATCGACGGCCGTGAGCACGTTGGGGCTGTTGCCCGAACCACTGATGGCGATGACCACATCTCCCTTACCGCCGTAGTTCATCAATTGTTGCACGAAGATCTGGTCGTAGCCGCAGTCGTTTCCCACGGCCAAGATCCAGCCGCAGTTATCGGTAAGGCTCATGACCTTGAGCCGCTTCTTGGTTTCGTCCTTCAGGTCGCACTCGCGGAGCGAGCTTTTGCCCAGGTCCTCGGCCATGTGCGTGGCGTTGCAGCCCGAGCCGCCGTTGCCGAAGATGAAGACGAACTTTTCGTCTTGCCAGGCCTGATAGATCAGGTCGGCCATTTTCTGAATTTCGGCTTCTGCGACGCGCGCGAGCTCGTCTTGCAGGCGGCGGACGTAGTCGGGCAGGTGGAGTTTTGCGCCCAGCATGGGCAGGTTTCTCCTGGCAAGAAAAGCGAGCGATTCGCCCCGGTTGCCGCCAGTTTAGCAGAGGAAGGCGGCGGTCGGTAGTCGGTGGGCAGTGCCGGCTAAACCGCCAGCGGAAGCTGGGGCTACGAGTGGGACAATCCGCGAATAATAACAGGACGTTTGCGGCGGCTATAAGCGCGCCCCTCCGCTTGCGGTTTAGCCGTCACCCCGCGCTCGGCACCTGCGCGGCCTCGATTTGCCCCTGCTTGACGTTCACTCGCAGCAGCAGAAAGCCGCCCGCGATGAAGAAAACCAGTACGCTCAGAATGGCCCAGCGGGGGCTGTCGCTCCATTTGAGGATGGAACTAAACAAGATCGGACCGCCGAAGCTGGTCGCCTTGCTCGACAGGTTGAAGAAACCAAAGAACTCACCGCTGCGGTTGGCCGGCGTCATCAATCCCATGATCGCGCGGCTGACCGATTGGATTCCCCCCATGACCAGCGCCAACACGGCGCCCATGACCCAAAACTGATTCATCGTCTGGAGAAAGAACGCGGCGAACAGCCAGACGACGTAGGTTCCCAGGCAGAACCACAGGGCACGCTTCTCGCCCACGCGACCCGCCAGCCAGCCCATCAAAATTGCACCGGGCATGGACACGAATTGGATCATCAACACGACGTAGATCAGTTGTTCCGCGCCGATATCGAGCACTTTTTGCGCAAACACCGGGGCCTGGGTGATGATGGTCACCACGCCGTCGTTGTAGACCAGGTAGGCGACGAGAAAGATAAAAAGCGTCCGATAAACGCGGACGTTGCGGAGCGTATTGCCGACCTCGCCGAATGCCTGGCGAATCGCGACCACCAGCGGTTGCTTCGCAGCCCGAGGCTGTACGCGGTCTTTCAAGATCAGAATTGTGGGCAGGCTGAACAATCCCCACCACAGGCCCATGATCAGCAGCCCAACTTGGAGCCGCGCGATGTTGGCCGCCCGGTCGGAGACTGGATCGACGACGCCGTTTACTTCGACGGCGGTCGGCAAGCCAAGATGCTCTCCATAAATGATGACCAACAAGGCCACCACCAGCGCCAGACCGCCCCCGACGTAACCCAGCGCGAAGCCCCAGGCCGAGACCCGGTTCATGCTTTTTTCGTCGGCAATCTCTGGCAAAAACCCGTTGTACATGCCCCACGCCAGTTCATAGCCCAGATTGGCGAGCAGAAACAGCGTCACGATGATCCAAGGATATTGCGTCGGCACGAAGCACATCGCGGCGGCGGCGGCGGCCCCAGGCAGCGTCGTCATGGCCAGCCAGGTTCGTTTGCTCGCGCGGGCGTCGGCGATGGCGCCTAGGATCGGCGAGAGGATGGCGGCCACGAGCGTCGTCAGGCCGATGCCGTATCCGTAAGCGATCGTACCCATATCGTCGTCGGGTAGTACGAACTTGGTCAGGTAGATCACCAAAATCGTGATCGACAGCGTCGAGTACGCGCTATTGGCCCAGTCGTACAAGCACCAGGCAAAGATTTCACGCTTCTGCACGGGACGCGCGGGCGCAGGCTGGAAGGCAGCGGCGCTAGGGGAAGAAATCACGGCGGTTCCCGCGAAAAGGGTGCGATCGGGCCGCCGCATTATGGGCCGGGCCGCGCGGGCCGACAAGACGAGTTCCCGGCGAGCGGCTCGCGCTCGTAGTGACCGCGGTTAGTCGTGACCGCATTCATGCGGTCCGGGTGCAGGCTGACCAACTCGACAGGGCTTAGTCGGCGCAACGCAAGTAGAGAGATTGCCGGACCCGATAAATCGGGCCACTACAAACGGTCGGCTCTACCCACAGGCATGGAAGCCGCCGCGGCTAATTCTGACGGTCGGCCGTGGTTTCTGGCCGGCGCCGATTACCGTCGCGATCTCGTCGGCCGACATGCCGCGATCGAGCATCGACTGCTTGAGCGCGTTGTTGTCCTCGGTCTGCCGCACTCGGCGCCAAGCATCGGTGACGATGGCAATGGCGCCGATCGCACACCCCAGAACGATGCCCAGCGTGCCCAAAATGGCGGCCAGCAGAATGCCTGGTTCCTTAGACAAAGTGTCAATCACCTGGTTCCACATCGAAATATCCCTTTCGGTTTAGGGTCAATGACGTCCCGCGACTGGTCAGTTCGTTCCGCCGGCCAAATTATTGTGGACGGTGCGAAAAAAAGCGAATCGAGCGTCACCCGCGCTCGAAGTGACCGCATGCATGCGGTCTGGCAGCAGGCTAACCCGGTTACATGGTGCGACGTTTTCGCGGTCGCTACACACGAATGAGTTTTCTGGACCCAATGAATCGGGTCACTTCAAGCCCCAAGACCGCCAATCCCAGCGAAGTCGGCTCCGGCACTTGAGTTGCGCCGCCCGTCGTCCAGTTTGTGGAAATCAGGTTGATATCAAAAACGTTGACGATCAGATCGCCATTGGCGTCGGCCACGGGACCGGTTTCGTTCCGGTGCGACGATACGAGGTTGATGTCGAAAATGTTGACCAGGCCATCCAGATTCACGTCGCCGGGCAGGCCGACTTGGGCCAGGAAGATGTCGTTCTTGCCGCCATTGGCGCCCAGCCACACCACCTGTTGCCCGTAGATCTGCGGCAGTGTGTCGTCGTAGTTGTTGTCGGTGAGCGGCTGCACGGTCGTGCCGTTCCAAAAATAGATCTCAAAATCGTCGGCCAGCGCCTGCTTCCCCTGCCAGACGGCGAAGGTGCCCGAGACCTTGGCGAACTGATTCAGTTCGCCGGTGCTGATCGGGGCGGTCACGCCCGTGCCGATCTCGTGATGGTAGATCTGAAATTTTGGAACACGCCGCCCCACCGGACCACGTGGTTGCCAGAGATTTGTGGATCGAAATCGGGGGCTTCGTTGTTGCTGATGTTCGAGTCTTCTGGCAGCGCGCTGTTGCGATAAAACACCTCGCGCGTATCCGAGCCGCCCGCCCCGGTCTCGCTCCACCACACGACACTTTGGCCCGAAATCCGCGGACTGCCCTGATTGAGCGAATCGTCGGTCACTTGAATCGTGCTGACGGGCAACACGGCGCGAGCGACCGCTGCGAAGGGCGGGCCAAGCGATAGCGCGAGACAGACCGCGACGACGACTCTCATGGGTGCAACTCCCGGTCGGGCCGAGCGCACCGCGGTGCGCATCAGCGAGCGTTAAGCATTGGTGCCACGGACAGTGCTGCCGTCATCAATGCCCCAATGATACAAGCCGGGGCTGCGAAAGCCAGTTTTTGGCACTTTTCGCTTGGTAGGGGCGGCGGAGGATTTATGCGCAGGGTGTCGACGGTGTCAGGGTGGGACGTCCCTGAGCGCAGCGAAGGACGTGGTAGGTCGGCCTTCCGCGCGACGCTGCCACGGGCTGGCGTCGGCATGCCGAGCAGCCAGCGTCAGCCGGCCGGCGGGGTCAAGCTTGCAAGACGACGGAACACACCGACTCGCTGACGCCGATCGCTCGTCGCGCAATTCGGAGACGCGAGTACGATGCGCGACTCTGCCTCCTCGCTCGCGCGTCGGGTTGGTATGGCTGCCGAGCGACGTCTACCAGTGCGTCACTCAGGACAATCCTCACCGCCGCCGGAACCGCGCGACCGCCAGGCCAGCACCCGCCAGTAAGGCGAGGACGATGCTCGACGGTTCGGGAACGGCTGTTCCGCCGCCGCCAACCGTCCAGTTCGCGGAGATCAGATTGATGTCGAAGATGTTGACCACTGTGTCTCCGTTCACATCGCCGACGGGCCCCGTTTCGCCCCAGTGCGCCGAGACGAGGTTGATGTCGAAGATGTTGACGACGCCGTCGAGGTTGACGTCACCGGGGATGCGATCGGCAGATGAGAATTCCGTGAATATGAAATGTGCTCGCTGGCTAAACTGGGTGACAGTGGAATTGAACGCAAGTTCATTGCTTTGGGTGTCAAGGTCGCTGAGGGACCGGCCTGCGTCCCAATCAGCAAGCGCCGCTGAGTCCACCATCGTGGCATCAAAGTCCCAGAAACGGAACACAAAGTTTCTTTTCTTCAGCCCGGGTCGAAATTCATCTTGTGTCAAACTTATGACGCCGGCGGCGACATCTTCGAGAGGATTACCCCCGTGGCTCACTACATCATTCTTGATTTGCAGGTCGCTCGCAGCCTCGTCGAAACTTCCGATTGAGAATCCCGAGCTGTTGCCAGATGTGAAGGTCAAGGAGAATTCGGAGAATGGGGAAATGTATTGGACCCACGAACCAACGTCGTCGGTTGTCGGTCGCGGAGAGCCGTTTGCGTAAGGGTCGTACTCAAGCCATCCAGTGAACGTGTCTCCTTCAGCAATGTATTGACTTATGGCATCGACATTTCCAGAGGTGAAAATCGTTTCCACTTTCCCCGCAAAATGGACCGTTTCAGCTTGAGCAGTTCCTGTCAGCAGCAGCGCGATCGCAAAGAATCCACTTCGCTTTGAGCGCATTGTCCTGCTTTGTCTCATCATGAGGTTGACCAACCAGATCTTGTGATTGGAATTCGCGAGAAATTAGGCATCACTGTGTTTTTCATTCACGTCAAGCGCCGCTCCTCCAGATCAGCCGCCGGACCAGCAGGCCGACAACTGCAAGCGAGCCCAGCACGATGCTCGACGGCTCGGGGACGGTCGCAAACGAAGCGCCTGTCAACGCTATGCGGTACTGTCCACTACCACCCCCTGGTAACCAACCACTAATTGGCGAGCCAACTGGATCGCTGTTAAAGCTCGAAACAGCGAGCAAGTACAGGTCAGGCGACCCTGGCACTGAACCCGGCGTTACTCGTGACGTGGTGACGGCTTGAAGCGGATCGTTGTCATTTTGGGCGACGAGAAGACCGCCTGCGTCAAATAGAAAGAGCTGCGTATCGACCACAGTTGTTTGGGCGTTTGACGTTGTGGCAGAGAATGCCAATGGGTCAGTGATACGAATCAAGAACATGTCCTGATCTGACGCGTTCGTGAGACTGCCCACGACGTCGGTCAAAGATCCATTTCCGATCGTCATTTGAGCGCTTGGCGGCAGATTTCCGGCTTCGCCACTTTCTTTCCAGACGATTGACCCCGTATTGTCGACGACCGATGGAACAACTACGCCCGCAGTAGGATCCGCGACGGCGCCGAATGCCGCTGGTTGCAAGGAACCAAATCGCGCGAACACTTGTACGCTCGTCGACTTGCCCTCAAATACTCGAAAGCTTCCCAAGGAGGGGAACGCGGGGAAGTAGAAATAGTCCGCATCGACTACCTGGTCGACTCCAGTATTCGGGGTTTGCCGGATCTGGATTCTCCATGTGTCCTCGGCAAGAAACGGCTGACTATCGACTAGGAATTCTCCACCAAATGCGGATACATCCAAGTCGACGCTCAGATCGACGGCGCTGCTTGTTGTCGCTACCGAACCATTGCGAAATGTTAGAGTCCCTAATCGAAATGACTGCTCCGGCATAACCGTTTGTCCGCCAAAGAACCATTCCTGCTCAAAATTTGGAACGGCATCGTACCCATCAAACCGCATGAACGAAGTAACGGACCCCGGCAACGCCTGGCCCCACTCAACGCGCGATGTCCCCTCGCCTACCTCGAAGCCAAATCGCGGGCTCATGTTGCCGAATTCACCGTTCGCCACAGTGACTGTTCGAGTCACAAACTGCGCTCGGGCCGATGTTGTCGACCAAACCGAGTTCGCGAGAAGCAACAGAGCTACCGACACCGCTTGTTTTGCATATCGGTTCAGTGCAACGGATTGTGCGTTATGGGTCACTTGCATTAGTCGCCTCGAATCGAAAGGATGAATGAAACCGGAATCGGATGCGCGATGCGCAGAAGTTGTGTGAGTTGCAACGAGTGCTCCGCTCGCAAACCCGCAAAATGTCGACTCCCGTCGACTTGTCGTTTATGACAACTCCCCTTTGGAACTCACATTGCAATCGCCAATACCTCGAATTGGTGCACGTCCGACAAGTTTTTTCCGACCAACACCGACTCCCACTCCAACTACCACGCAAAACGACCAAAATAGCACCGTCGCGGGTTCTGGTACCGTGGACTGCTCGGGGACCAACAACTGCTGAACTTCTTGCTGGCTCAAGGCGGTCGAATAGACCCGCACGTCGTCGATCAGGCCGTTGAAGTCCTCGCCCGTCGGGGGTCCATTTGGAACCGCGTCGGCGCCGACGGCACCGATGGCGATGTCGTGATTCGCATCCCACAGGATCGGCGAAAAGGCGGCAAACGTCACATGGTTCGCCAGAACTCCGTCGACGAACAAATCGTACTGATTGGGCTGAACCGAGACCGCCACGTGATGCCAGGCGTTTGTGCCGAGACTGACGCTGGTGTCCGAGATCACGGGGAAGGAGCTGCCGTCGCCCAGATCCACGCGGATTGCCGAATTGCCGGCCAGTCGCGATTTGAAGTCAAAGCCGTTGCCGTCAGGAAATCGAGTGCCGAAGTATGTGAGCGTCCCGTCGGGGCGCGACTCGGCGAGGTTCACCCAGGCCGCCACGGTAAAGACGCCGCCGATCTGATCGGCGCCTGTGACGTCGACGATCATTTTGTCGAGCGTGCCATCGAGCGCCAGCGAGCTGCCGCCGAATCCGGCCGGCACGTTTGCAGAGTACTGCGCGTCGCCCAGCAGCGTGCCATTTCGCCCGCCAACCGCATCGTTGGTATTGCCGTCAAAGGTCCAGCGACTGATAAGTGCCGCATCGGTCGTCGAACCACATATCATGATTGTGGCGAGAATCGCCAAGTTTCGGCAGCGGCATCGATTCATCTTTGGTTCTCCATTGAATACTCGCTGTGATGTAGGATCCCGTCTACAGGGACTAGGACTGACCAAGGCTCAATCAACGCTCTTCGAACGGCCAATTGCGTCGTGCTAAATGCCGGCTTCCCCCCCTAAAGATGTAGGCGTTTCGCACTCTCCGGCATGACGCGGGAAATCAGAAACCCCCAAACGGCGAGCGAAATCGCTGGCCCCAGCGACGCCGTAACGTGCAATGCGAAAGGGGCTTGCGGCGACGGCGCAAGGGCGCGTGCGCAATCGAAATAAGTGCTCGGCGTCGGCCGGCTCTCAGTCAAGGGAGGAAGGAGTCGCGGCCTCTTGCCAATCGCCCTGCCGCACGCCGCGATTCGCAAACGTCTCCTCAAGCTCCTTCTGAAGTTCGTCCGCGAAGACTCGATTGGGCCACCAACGGTAGTCTATTCCGGCGCGTTTGGCCTGCACGCCGGATCGATAGGCCGCCTCGGCACTTGCCCGGTCGCCGGTTCGCAGGTGTATTAGCGCGAGGATATACCAATGCCCCGGACTTGGACCGAGCGTCGTCGGGCGTTGCGACTTTCCGGAAAAAAGCAAATGCTCACGACCCGTTCTTACCTCGTACAGGCAACGAATCGTTACATCTTGCGACGGGTACCGCTTAAACAAGTCTGTAACGAGGGGCTCTTGGCCAAATGAATCGGATTTCTCCCAGGGCACGACGAGCAACGCGAGCAGACAGTTGATCAATTCATGCTCACTTGAGTCCGGGCCAATGCGCTTCAACATTTCTCGACAGGCCTTGTCATATCCCGCTCGATTTCCGGCGGCCAAATTCGCGATCGCCAGCCAGTGCCAGTACAAAACTTCATCCGGCGCCTGGTGAAGCACCCGCTCGAAGGCCTCGACAGTCGCGGGCCAATCACCGCGATCGGCCGCGGCATGCCCCGCCAGCAACACGTCCCAATAGTAGAGGTGTTGCTTCGCTTGGCGTAATGCCGCGGCTCTGACCGATTCGTCGATGGTCTGCACCGAACGAATGGCCGCGAGCGTCGGATCCAATTCGTGGAAGCGCGCGGCCAAGGAATCGACGATTGACGTTGCCTCGCGCTCGATGACCAGGGCGTTCGGATGTACACGGTCAGTCGACGGGCCCCCTGCGTTCCAGATGCGCACGCAGTGGTCCTTGCCCGCCGACGCGATGAGATTCCCATCGGGGCTAATGGCCACGTCGCGCACCCATTGCGTGTTCCCCTCCAAGGTGTGCAACTCCAGCCCGCTGTCGACGTCCCAGACCTTGACAGTTCGATCCGCACTCCCGGAGACAAGCCTCTTGCCATCGGGACTGAAGTGGACGCTCCACACCGTCCCCCCGTGACCCGTGATAACACGTACCATCTGTCCCGTGGCTACGTCCCAGACTCGGATCGAATGGTCATTCGACGAAGAAGCCAGCAGCCGGCCGTCACGACTGAAAGCAACGTGTAAAACCGGCGCGGTGTGGCCACTGAGCTCGCGTACCACCTCCCGAGTCGCCACGTTCCAAATTCGTACGATCTTATCGGCGCCGCACGAGGCCAGGAGGTCGCCCCGCGGACTGAACGCCAGCCGCCCCAAGCCGCCCACGTGCCCACTCAAAGTGGCCAATTCGCTCCCGCTGTCGGCATCGAGTATTTTGATCGGTCCACTGTGCGAGCCGACGGCCAGTATCTCACCGTTGGGTGAGAAAGCTATGCCGCGCAGAGGCCCCATGACGAGCGGCACGTCCAGGCACTCCTGGCCAGTCGCAACATCCCAAGTGCGCAGACGGCCTACGTGTTCCGCGGCTGCCAGTCGAGTTCCATCGGCGCTGAAGGCAACGTCGAATATGATCCCCGCGTTGGATCGCATCGCGCGCAGCGGACGGCTCGTGGCCGCATCCCAAAGAATCACGGTATTATCCAGTCCGGCGGACGCCACCAGCCGGCTGTCGGGGCTGAAGGCGACGGAAAAGACCGCGGCCGTGTGCCCTGCCGACGTGTCGTGCTCCGTCGATCGCCCGGAGTCCCAAAGTCGCAGCGTGCCGTCCTCGCTCGCGGATACCAGTCGGCCGTCGGTCGGGCAGAACGCCACGGCGGTCACTAGCGCCGTGTGGCCGCGCAGTTCCGTCACGTGTTGCGGCTGGTCGATATCCCAGACCTTGACCGGTTCGCCGCGACCGCCGCCGGCCAGCCGATGTCCCTCGGGACTGAATGCAAGGCCCCAAGCGGAATCGCCGAAATTGTGAAAACTCGCCGTCTCCTTCCACGATCGCGCGTCCCAAAGCTTGACGCTTCGGTCCTCGGCCGACGAAGCCAACCGCGTGCCGTCGGGCGAGAACGCCAGGCCATGCACTGGCTCTTGATGTGCCGCGACGGTCGCCACTACGACGCCGTCGTTCGCTCGGCAGATGCGAATCGAGCCGTTGCGGCCGGCAATTGCCAGCAATTGTGTCTCGGACGCCTTTGCCGGGTTCGTGGGCGCGAATACTAACCGTTCGGTCGGTCCCGCTTCGACCTGGTGCAACATGTGAAAGTCGCGGCCGTCCCACAGGCGGATAAGCGGATCGTCGCTGCCCCCCGTCGCCAGGCAGCGACCATCGGAACTCCAAGCGACCGTAGTTAAGGGATGATCGCCGCCCGCCAGAATTGCGATCTTGTTGCCACTTGCCGTGTCCCAAATGTTCGCTTGCTGATCACAGCCGACCGAGGCCAATCGCTGCCCATCGGGGCTGAAGGCGACGCCCGTGACCGAGGAACGATGGCCTGGCAACGTGTGCAACAGCTTGCCGGTCGCCGTTTCCCACACGTACACGTTCTTGTCAGCGCAGCCGGCTGCCAGCAGTCGTCCCTCGGGACTGAAAGCCGCGGCATGTAGGGCGCCTTGGTGCCCCTCGAACCGCCGCAACTCGCCGTGACACTGTCGCCATGCGTAGTGCCACTCCCAACCGCGCTCGTCGGCGGCACCGGCGGCAGGCCGATGGCGTTCCAACAAGTCCGCCGCGCTCTCGATCCAACCGCTCTTGGCGTATTGCTGAGCGAGGCTCATGTCGGCGGCGTAGAGATTCCGCAGGGCTTGCCGTTCTCGCTCGCGGGCCTGCACCTCGCTCGCATGCGCTTCTAAGGCGCGGGCATGGGCTTGGAAAGCATAATACGTCGATGCGAATGCGCCCGCGACAAGCGATGCCGCGATCCCGACGGCAAGCGAACCCACGACCGGGTTGCGAGCAAACCACCGCCGGCCGCGCTCGACGGGGCCAACCGGACGGGCCGCGATCGGCTCGTTCGACAGAAATCGCCGCAGGTCTTCGGCCAAGGCCCGCGCCGACGGATAGCGACGCGCCGCCGGCTTCTCGAGACACTTGAGGCAGATCGTTTCCAGGTCGCGCGGAATCACTCGTCGGGCAGCCCGGGGGCGGGCTGGCTCGGCCGAACAGATCCTGTGCAACGTTTCGGGAATGGAAGCGGATTGAAACGGCGGTCGGCCGACCAACATCGCGTACAGCACGGCCCCGAGTGCGTAAATATCGGCGGCCGCGCTAATCGCCGCACTGCTCCCTTTCACCTGCTCGGGGGCCATGTAGTTGGGAGTGCCGATCATGTCACCCGTGGCCGTCAGCCCGACCAGGTCTTCTCCAAGTCGCCGCGCCAGCCCAAAATCGGCCACATAAGGCTTACCCGACTCGTCCAACAAAATGTTCGCCGGCTTCAGATCGCGGTGGATGACGCCGCGCGTGTGCGCATCGTCGACCGCGTCGGCAACTGTCGCCAGCAACTCCGCCGCCGCACGCGGGTCGAAGGGGCGTTCCGCGAGCCTGCGCGCTAGATTCGTGCCTGCAATCCACGGCATGGTGTAGAACAAATGCCCCTGGTGTTCGCCCACGTGATAGATCGGCACGATCGCGGGGTGCGTGAGATTGGCCGCGGCGCGGGCTTCGTTGCGGAACCGTTCGATGTCGCGCTGCGAGGCAAACAGCCCGGCTAGCAGCATCTTCAGCGCCAGCAATCGGCCGGTGGTTCTCTCGCGAACCATGTAAACGATGCCCATGCCGCCGCGGCCGATCTCCTCCAGCAGTTCGTAGTCGCCGAAATCACCCGGCCTACCCACGGGCGCCGCGGGTTTGATTGCCGAAGGAGGCGATTCATTGCCCGTCATGCGGCCGATCAGCGCGGCATCGGCAAAGTAGTCGCGCAGTTCCCCGGCGCGCTCGGGATGAGCGGCCAAGAGGTCGTCGCGGCTGACCGGCTCACCGCGATCCAACCGCGTAAAATACTCGGCCAGGATCTTGCCCAGCGGGTCGCCGTCGTCGTCGGACTGCTCGCCACGCACGAAATCATGCATGTGACTTTAGCCGCCTCGCTTGCGGGGCGCTCCGTCGACATAGTTCGCGTTGAAACGACTCAAACGGAATCGGGGATGACGTTCCGCGGCGTCAGTGCCATGCAAGCGAAACGGCTAAGCGATTTCGTCAACTAACATACTTCCCAGCGTCCGCAACCCGCGGGCAACCAGCGCGGCGGCGGCTTGCGAAGTGCATGCGAGCGCCTCGGAGATATCGGCCAATGTGCGGCCTTCCAGGTGCCGCATGCGGACCGCGTCGCGCTGTCGCGGCGGCAAGTTCTCGATCGCATCGTGCAATCGAGCCCAGTCCTCGGCGCGCGAGACCGCCATGCTCGGAGATGTCTGATCCGCCGCGCCGATGCCATTCCATCCCACTCCGACGCTCGACGAATCGTCGATGCGGACCTCTTTCCTCACGCTCCGACACTCGGCCAACACGTGCCGGCGAACGGCATCGTTGACGTTATTGTTCAAGATCGCGGTCAGCCAGGCGACGAGCTCGGGCATCGATCGGCCGTGAAACCACCGCATCGCGCCGTTTGCCTCGGCCAATGTCTGCTGCACGATGTCCGAAGCGTCGACACGGCCGTGCATCTCCGCGGGCAGTGCGATCGCTGCCGCGGCGCGAAGCTGCGGACGGACGTGTTCGGCGACGAGTCGCCAGGCGCACGCATCACCCGCCAGTAGCCGTTCGACGAGCTCCGATTGCAACGCCGCCGATCGTGAAGGCGCCGCCTCCGCCGATCGTTCCGCGGACTGTCCCCCCTGAGATATCATGCGTAGCGCTCCGCCCAGCTTGACGCGAAATCTCCGGCCGCCTGCCTGCGGGATCGACCGCGATTTGCCTTGCCAGTTTCGCCAGCCAGCGGAGCGAATGCAAGCATCCTCCGGAAAAAACTGGGGGCGGAAACACCAGACGGGGAGCACACGGGCTGCGTCGGTGTGCGAGTAAGAGCTGCCCGTCGGCTTCCGTCGCTCGATGTGACTAGAGCCCCAGCATGTCGTTGATGCCGTACATGCCGGGCTTCTGGTGGGCCAGGAACTTGGCCGCGGCGAGTGCTCCGTGGGCGTAGCAATCGCGGTTGGTTGCGCGGACCGTCAGCTCGAGCGTTTCGCCCAGCAGGCCGAAGATGATCGTGTGCTCGCCTGGGTTGTCGCCGGTGCGCACCGCGTGGTAACCGATTTCGTCGTGCGGCCGCGCGCCGGGGCGGCCCGATCGGCCGTGCTGCACGTGCTTCTGGCCCATCGCGGCGGCGATGATCTCGCCGAACCTCAGCGCCGTACCACTGGGGGAGTCCTCCTTGAAGCGATGGTGTCGCTCGATGATCTCGACGTCGGCGCCGCTAGGATGGTCCGCGAGCGCCGCGCCGGCGATGCCCGAGAGCTTCATGGCCAGGTTCACGGCCAGGCTCATACTGGGCGACCAGAGCAGCGGGATCTCGGCCGAGGCGGCACGCAACTCCTCCATCTGCTCGCGCTCGAGTCCGGTCGTGGCGACGACCAGCGGCAGCTTGCGATCTCGGCACGTGCGACAGATGGCCGCGGTCCCCGCGGGCACGGAGAAATCGATGACTACGTCGCAGTTTGCGGACAGAGTGTCGGCCGCGAGTGTGTCGGCCAATGGCACGCCAAGCTCACCTATGCCGGCGACTAAGCCTGCGTCCTGGCCCAGCCGCGAATGGCCAGCGCCTTCAATGGCTGCGCAAATGGATAGTTCCTTGTCGGCCGCGGCCAGCGCAATCAACCGCTGGCCCATCCGCCCCGCCGCCCCGTGAATCGCTACGCGCGTCTTGGCCATGATTTGCTAATCGCGGATTGGGAACTGAAGAGAAAGAGTGTTGGAACCGCGGATGAACGCAGATGGATTCCGACGAAAATCGTGAGAACCCCTAAATCAACATCCCCAACACCACGTCATTCCCGCGCAGGCGGGAATCCAGCGAACTGCAATTCGGCCCTGCGACCCAAGATTCACAACCGCCACGCACAAGTCACTTTCGTCACCGCGCTCCCCGAGTCATGGATTCCCGCCTGCGCGGGAATGACGTCCGATTGGTCAAGCTAGTCGTTCTTCCTATCCGCGTTCATCGGCGTTCATCCGCGGTTCCAAACGAATTCCTCATTTCAACTATAAAGCTGAATCGCCTTCACGATCTCGTCCAGGTCGTTCGACACAGCCACGGCCCGGTTGGCGTAGGCCGCCCGTTTCACTCCACGACTGCCGAGGATCTCGTTGAACTTGTCCTGATCGGTGGTGTGGTAGGCGACCGTGGCCGTGGGATCCTTGAGTTGATGTCCCGTGAGGATGCAGACCACGCGCTCGTCGGGGCCGATCACGCCCTCATCGTGCAGCAGCTTCGCGCCGGCGACGCTGGCGGCGCTGGCCGGCTCGCAGCCTAATCCGCCCGCGCCGACTTGCGCCTTGGCATCCATGATCTGCTGGTCATTCACTTCGCGGACCACGCCGTCGCAGCAGGCCAGGGCCCGCAGGCATTTGGTCAGGTTCACGGGACGATTGATTTCGATCGCGCTGGCGATGGTTGAGGCCCGCCGGTGCTCGCGATCGAGCTCGTCGAAGTAGTCGTCCGCGATCTGCATGTCAGGCGAGCCCTGATTCCAGCGCAGGCCGCGTCGTTCGTAAAGCTCATGCAGCGTGTTCGCGCCGGCGGCATTGATCACGGCCAGCCGGGGCACGCGATCGATCAGTCCGATCTCGCGCAGCTCGGCGAAGGCCTTGCCAAACGCGCTGGAGTTGCCCAGGTTGCCGCCGGGCACGACGATCCAGTCGGGCACTTCCCATCGCAGGGCTTCGAGCACGCGGAACATGATCGTCTTCTGGCCTTCCAGGCGGAAGGGATTGACGCTGTTCACCAGGTAGATGCCCAGTTGTTGCGACACTTCCTTGACCCGCGCCATCGCGTCGTCAAAGTCGCCGGCGATCTGCACGGTCAGCGCGCCGTTGTCGAGGGCCTGCGACAGCTTTCCATAAGAAATCTTGCCCGTGCCGACAAAGATCACGGCTTTCATCAGCTTCGTCACCGAGCAATAAGCCGCCAACGACGCGCTGGTGTTGCCGGTCGAAGCACAGGCCGCGCGGCTGGCCCCGACGACGCGGGCGTGCGTGAACGCGGCCGACATGCCGTTGTCCTTGAAGCTGCCCGAGGGGTTCATCCCTTCGTACTGCAAGAACAGGCGGCCGGGCTTACTGCCGACGAAGCGGGCGACACCTTCCGAGGGCTGCAGCAGGGTCTGGCCTTCGCCAATGGTAACCAATTGCGCTGGCGGAGCGAAGGGCAGCAGCTCGTGGAACCGCCACACGCCGCTGTGGCAAAGCGGGTCGCTACGTCGGGCCCATTTCCCCTCAAACCAGGACAGCGACTTAGGGGGCCGCAGGCGGTCCCAGTCGTAGATCACATCGAGCAGATTGCCACAGGCCTGGCAACTGACCAGGACCTCTTCGATGCCGTAGGTGGCGCCGCAGGCCGGCGAGATGCACTTTTGGAAGGCTAAATCGGTCTTGGCCGCGACGCTAATGGCAGACGCCTCCAGAAGTTCGCCCAACGGTTGCCGCGTCAATTGCGCGGTGCAAGACAGTCTACGTCAGGGCCGTGGCGGCATCAAGTTGGAGCAGGAATGTCGAGCAAAAGTATCGCGTTACTTCTTCTTTTCAGGCAGGACCACCAGGCCCTTGACGCCCAGGTCGAGCCGAAAGAGGCCGCCCGCGCTGGGATACGCACCCAGTCCGCCGGTGACGAAGAGCTGATCCATATTTGGGCCGCCGAAGGCCACGTTGCTGGTCGTAACGTTGCCGGCGGGGTAGCGCGCCAGGATCTTGCCATCGGGGCTGATGACTTGCACTTGCTTCATCCCGTAATGGGCGACGTACAGGTTGCCTGCCGAATCGAGGCACATGCCGTCAGGCTGATTGTCAATCTGCCCAGCCGCCGGGTCCTTGGCCGGCAAGTCGATCAGCACGCGGCGGTTGGCCACTTTGCCCGGAGCGACGATGTCGTAGACCAGCACGCGGTTTTGCTTGCTCTCGCCGACGTAAAGGAGCTTGCCGCCGGGCACGAGCGCGATGCCGTTGGGATAGGCCAGTCCTTTGTCGACGAGCTGCACCTTGCCCGCGCTGTCGACGTAATGCACCATCCCGTCGGAGTTCTTCTCGTCCGATTCGGCGGGATCGGTGAAGTAGAACCCACTGTTGGCTGTATCGAGAGACAGATCGTTGGGACCGCGCAGCGGCTTGCCGTCGAACTGCGTTGCGGCGGGTTCGAGCGGCTTGCCGTCGGCTGCCAGGTGCAGAACGGCGTGCTTGCTGGGATCGCATACCAGGTGTGTGCCGTCGGCCAACACTTTGTGACCGTTGGGCCCGCCGGTTGTCGCCCAGGTGCTGGATTTTCCGTCTGGAGAGAATTGAACGACGCGGTCGCCTTCGGAAAGGAATCCATTGCCGGCGTGGTCAAAAACGACGCCCTCGCAGTAATGCGGCACTTCGAGAATCTTGACCGGTGTGATCTTCGACGCGTCGGGCAGTTCGACCGCCGTGGTCGTTCCGATGCGTGCCACCGCGATTGTAAACGAGAGGGAAAAGCACACAGCCCGTAGGCAAACCATCGAAGCATCCTCATATCAAACCAAGAATTAGGACGGAACCATCCAAAGTAGTCTCAGCCTAGAACCGGCAGGTGGCGATGGCAAGCAGTTTTTTGCGTGTCTCTTAAGTCCGCCTAACTCCACCTCCCCAACATCGCGTCATTCCCGCGCAGGCGGGAATCCAGTACACCACACGTCGGTCCTGCACCCAAAGAATTACAACCGCCCCGCACGAGTCACCTCTGCCACACCCCTCCTCGAGTCCCTGGATTCCCGCCTGCGCGGGAATGACTTCCGAGTAGTAAGGTTAGAGGTTCTAAGTAGGCTCCGGGTTGAAAAGAAAGCTCTCTCGAATAGCAAACTCTTGTTGCGCCGCCCGGCGGTGTCTAGATTGGACAGGTTGACAGTTCTGGGAGGGGTCCGCTCGAGGGGGATGCGGACGCCACGTGGGTAGTGACCCGATTTACCGGGTCCGGGGAACTTATGGACGGAGATGCATTGCCCGACCGGCGACGCAACATCGGTTCGTATGCATCCGGACCGCGTGCATGCGGCCACTACAAGCCCGATTCGCAATCAGGAGACTCGCGTGCCAGAGTCCACTTCGCAAGCCACTAGTCGCCGCACGTTTCTCGAACGAGCCGCTGGTGCGGGTACACTCGGCGCTACGGCCCTTTTGGCCGGCTGCCGCGGTTCGGCCGATTCGGGCTCGGGCGACCGTAAGCGCCTTCGCGCCGCCTTCTCCAACGCGGGCCTGCAAAGCACGTGGTGCAAGTTGGGAAAAGACACAGCAGAGCTATGGGGTGACCTGTTGGGGGTCGAGGTCGTATGGTTCGACGGCGAGTTCGATCCGCAGAAGCAGCGCGACAAGATCGAGCCGATCGTCGATGGGGACTGGGATTTCTGCTGTTTTCAAGCCGTGCAGATCGATTCGCTCGAAGAACCCGTGAAGCGGCTGAAGAAGCGCGAGATACCCGTCATCTCGATGGATACGTTGCTCGTCGCTCCCGAGCGAATGCGCGACGTGGGCGTGTGGTGCGAGGTTACGCCCAACCAGGACTTCATGGGCGAGAGCAGCACCCGCTACATGATGCAGAAGATCGGCGGCAAGGGTCGCGTGATCCACATCGGCGGCCTGTCGGCGCACAGCGGTGCGCAGGGGCGCAAGCGAGGTTTCGAGAAGGTGCTGGCCGAGTACCCGCAAGTTGAGGTCGTAGGAGGAGGCGTTCGTTGGTGCGATTGGAAAAAGGAAAAGGCTCGCAATGCCTTCGAGACGTTGTTGGGCGAAAGTGACGAACCCATTGCCGGCGCGTTCTTCCAAAGCGACGACATGGCGCTGGCTTGCCTGCCGGCACTCGAGGGCACGCCGCACGAGAAGATGGTGATCACGGCCGTCGACGGACAGAAGGAAGGGCTGGCGGCAATTCGCGAAGGGAAGTTGGCCGCCACGACAGTCAACCCGGTTTGCCTGATCCACATGACCGCGCTGGCATTGGGGCAGTTCATCGTCCGCAACAAAGAAGCAGTCGAAAACGTGCCCCTGGAGATTGTCACGCCGGGACCGCTCGTGTCGCGCGATACGGGCAATCTCGAGGCGATGCTCTACCTGGCCGATCCGCGGCACTGTTTAGTGTGATGCTTCGGGAGGGTCGGGAGTCTTTTCCGCGCAATGAGCGTTGTTCCACGCTCTGGCGAGCGTGGCTACGATTGCCCGTAGCTACCGTCGCCAGACGGTGGACGGACCGCTACAAGATGCCACGCTCTGGAGAGCGTGGCTACACGAGGTGATCGAGATGCCACAGGACGACCGGGACCACTTGCCACGCCTCGATCCCGTAGCCTATCGCGGACAAGCCTACGTCCACTGGACGATGACGATTCAAGACCGCCGAACGGGATGGCTCGTCCCGGCATTCCACTACAAGTTTCGCGAATTGCTGACTCATGCGGCGTTCCGGTATGCATTCACCTGCCCTATTTACTGCCTGATGCCCGACCACATGCACCTGTTGTGGATCGGTATCGACGTCCGCACCGACCAATTGAAGGCATCCAGATACTTTCGCAAGCAACTCGGCATCCCATTGTCGAAGCTGGGATTCGAATTTCAGCATCAGCCGTATGATCATGTGTTACGAGACGACGAGCGACATGAGACGGCCTTTGGAAGCATTGTCGAATACATCGCACGAAATCCTGAACGGAAGGGGCTGGTTCCGGCGAACGGTTTTCGCGATTACAAATACACAGGCTGCCTGATTCCTGGTTATCCGGACCTACACCTTTGGCAGGACGACTTCCGGCCGCGATTCTGGCGCACCTATTCGTTCCTGCGAACGAGGGGCCTGTTCCGTCCAAGCGACGAGGGGGTTGCCTGATTTAGCTACCGTCGCCAGTAGCTACCATCGCCAGGCGGTGGGCTCCCGGACGAGCCACGCTCTGGCACCTCAAACGGGTGCCCATATCACATCACCCTCTCGCTTGATTCTCCGCGACCCGTCGCGTAAGTTCAACCGCCGTACAGGAGGTTTCGCTTCCCTTCGACAGTGTGTCGCTGTGCCGTTTGGCTAACTTTGGAACATGACCGCCGACAACACAACTCCCCCACCTGCACTCCTCGACTGCCGCGGCATCTCCAAGCGCTTCGGCGGCGAGACCGCTCTGGACGGCGTTGATTTCACCATCCGCGCCGGCGAAGTGCATGGCCTGGTCGGCAGCAACGGCGCCGGCAAGAGCACGCTCATGAAGATCCTCGCCGGCGCGCTGCCCGATCATCGGGGGCAAGTGCTCTTGGATGGCCAGCCGGCCGATCTTTCCAGCCCGCAGGCCGCGCTAACGCAGGGCATCGCCATGGTGTATCAGGAACTGTCGGGCATCGGTCAACTTTCGGTGGCCGAGAATATGTTCCTGGGTCGTCAGCCCACGACACGATTGGGCCGCATCGACTGGCATCGCATGCGAACGCGGGCCGCCGAGTACCTCCGCGAACTGGAGATTGATCTAGACGTTACGCGGCGGCTGGAAAGCTACCCCCTGGTCGTGCGGCAGATGGTCGAGATCGCCCGCGGATTGCACTCGGGCGCTCGCGTGCTGATTCTCGATGAGCCGACCAGCGCACTGAGTCCCCCGGAAACGCGGCGGCTCTTTGCTTTGGTGGATCGACTGCGGAAGCGTGGCGTGGCCGTTGTTTTCATCAGCCACTTCATCGAAGACGTGCTAGAGATTTGCGACCGCGTGACGATTCTCAAGTCGGGCTGCAAGCTGGAAACCAGCGACGCGAACAAGTTGGAAAAGCACTACGTCATTCATACCATGCTCGGGCACAGCCTGGTGGGGAGCGAGGTCGGCTACGAAGCGGGCGTCACGCTGCCGACGCGGATCGCCGCGCCGCCGCGGTTGCAGGTGCGCGATCTTTCGCTGGCCGGGGCCTTCTCGGGCGTGAACATCGAGGTCTCACCCGGCGAATGCCTGGGGCTGTATGGCTTTGTCGGCGCGGGACATCAAGAACTGCTGGAGTGCATCGCGGGTACTCGCCGTGCCGACCGCGGACAGGTCCTGCTCGACGATCAACCGCTGCCCCCCGGTAGAACCAACACCGCGGTGCGGCGCGGCGTGGTGCTGGTGGCGAGCGACCGCGGCCGCTCGCTGGTTCCCAAAGCCGAGATCTACAAAAACGTCACGCTCGCGCACCTGGCCAAGGCGGTGGGCCCTTGGCTGGCCCGTCGCAAAGAATCGGCCATTGTCGCGCCACTTCTGGATCGCGTCGGGTGCAAGCCCCCTTCGCCGACGTTGCCGTTGGGCAGTCTCTCGGGCGGTAATCAGCAGAAGGTCGTGCTGGCCCGCTGGCTGCTCGGTCCGGTAAGAGTGTTGCTTTTGGACGAACCCACGCGCGGCATGGATGTGGGCGCGAAGGAAGAAATCATGCGGCTGGTGGCCCGGGAGCGCGAGTCGGGCGCGGCCGTGCTGTTGGCCTCGACGGAGCCCGAGATGGTCCTCGCGCACGCGCAGCGGATTATCGTGATGAGCCGCGGCTCGATCAGCCAGGAGTTCGTCGGCCAACAGGTCGACAAGCCGACACTGATGCGGCATGCTTGATGTCGATTGGATTGGAACCGCGGATGAACGCAGATAAACGCGGATAAGACATTATTGAGCAAGCTTTGATGATTTCGCGTCTGAATCGCACTCGAGGCATGCCATTTAAAGCATTCCATTCTTCGGCTCTTTGATCTAATCTGCGTCCATCCGCGTTCATCCGCGGTTCCAATCATGAATTCACGATCATCGGCGACAGCGGATTCGCGACTGCGGCGGCTGTTCAGCCGTTGGCAGGCGCAGGATGTTGCGCCACTGGTCAGCTTGGCGGTGCTGGTGCTTTTTTTCGTGGTCGCCTCACCCAGCTTTCTCAAGCCCGGCACGGTCGAACAAGTTCTCAAGCAGGGCTCGGTGCTGGCGATTGTCTCGGTGGGGCTGACCTACGTGCTGCTGTGTGCCGAGATTGATCTGGCCGTTGGCATGCTCGCACTGTGGACGGCCTGCCTGTGCGGTTTCTTGTTCGAGCGTCCTTTCGCCGCCGGCACGGGTGGCGCCGGCCACGCGCCGACATGGGCCATCATCGCCGTGATCGCCGTGCCGCTGTTTACGAGTTTGCTCTTGGGGCTGGCCTCGGGCATGCTCACGGTCTGGTCGCAGCTTCCCAGCTTCATCATCTCGCTGGCCATGATGAACATCGCTGACGGCATGTCGCGTTACCTGACCGAGAGCCAAAAGTTCTCCGTGCCCGACATCCTCAAGACGATCGGCAACCGCGGCATTGAAATCACTGACGACTTCCAACTGCCGTACAGCGCAATCCTGGCCGCAGTGGCCTTCCTGGTCGGGCACGTCGTGCTGCAGCACACCCGCTTCGGCCGCTATGTCTACATGACGGGCGGCAATCGCGAAGCAGCACGGCTGGCCGGCGTCCGCACCGGCAGGATCGTCGTCGCCTGCCTGGCTATCTCGGCCGTCACCGCCGGCCTGGGTGGACTGGTGAACGCCGGCCGGCTGAACAGCATCAGTCTGGACCAGAACGCCGACCTGCTGTTGAGCGCCGTGGCCTGTGTGGTGCTGGGCGGCACGAGCCTGTTCGGCGGCTCGGGCGGCATGGGCAAGACCGTGATCGGCGTGCTCACCTTCAGCGTGCTCAAGGTGGGCTTGAACCAGATCTCGTGGATCGACGACCTGGCCCGGCCCCTGCTTTTGGGGCTGGTTCTGATGGTCGCCTTGGTCATCAATGGCGTGCTGTCGAAGCGGAAGTGATTCGCCCTGCCGCAATTCTGCCCCCGCCTAGCCATGCTCGTAGCGGGAAGTTACAACTAATTGAGTCGGCCGGGTTGCCCGAACGCCTACCTGGGCCGAGCCGCACAATACCGGCCGGCTTGCGCCGACCGCTCGCCAAGAGGCGATACCGCCCCGGGCACTCCAGCGTTGCCGCAAGAATCCCCGCGTCCCCCCGCCTGAGGACTTTCCATGAGTGTGACCGATGCGATCGGTAGTGGAGACATCGCAGCCCGCACCAAGGCCGCGCGCGAGAAGCTCGACGCGCATACGCGCGAAATCGTGCAGTGGCATTTCCACGCGTCGACCGGCTGCCCGTTCTGGCTGGAGTACGCCGGCAAGTTGAAGTTTGATCCGCTCAAAGAGATCAAGACCTACGACGACCTGACGAAGTTCGAGCCCTTCCAGGACGAATGGCTGCGCGGCGGGCCGGTCCGTCGCTGGGTGCCCAAGGCCTTCGCCGATCAGCCGATCTACGTGTTCGAGACGGGCGGCACGACGGGGGTGCCCAAGAGCCGCATCGCCATCGACGATTTCCGCACCGACTACGAGCTGTTCAGCCGCACGCTGCCCGACGAGTACTTTCCAAAGGGCTCGAACTGGTTGATGCTCGGCCCTTCGGGTCCAAGGCGTCTGCGATTGGCGGTCGAGCACCTGGCCCAGTTCCGCGGCGGCATCAGTTTCTGCATCGACCTGGACCCCCGCTGGGTCGTCAAGCTCATCAAGCGCGGCTGGATGGAACACCTCGAAGCGTACAAGGACCATTGCATCGACCAGGCCATCACCATCCTCGGTGCAGGGCACGACATCCGCTGCATGTTCACCACGCCCAAGTTGCTCGAAGCTTTGGCGCTAGCGCTCGAGAAGCGGGGTTCGAGCATCCGGAAGTCGGGCATCACGGGCATCTTTTCCGGCGGCACCGAGTTCACGCCGCAGTGGACCCGCTTCGCGACCGAGGAGTTTTTAGAGGGTGTCTACATGACGCCCACCTACGGCAATACGCTCATGGGCCTGGCCTGCTCGAAACCCGTGACCGCGGCCGAAGGCTACAAGATCAGCTACTACGCGCCGCAGCCGCGGGCCGTGACGGAAGTCGTCGACTTTGCGGACTCGAACCGCGTCGTCGGTTACGGCGAAACCGGACGAGTGAAACTCACCACGCTCACCAAGGAGTTCTTCGTGCCCGGCTTCTTGGAGCGCGACGAGGGCGAACGCGAGCCGCCGTATGAAGGGTATCCCTGGGACGGCGTCAGCGGCGTGCGGCCGTTCCACGAATTGGCCGAGGGAACGACGGTGGGAGTATACTAGACGCAGTGGTCGGTGGTCAGTGGACGGTGGTCAGTTTGGAAAGTTTAGCCGCGAGCCTACGGCGAGCGTACTGACCGCGAAAGAGAACACCGACCGTGAAAGTGCGGCAGATATTGAAGTTACTAAAAGACGATGGATGGCGACTTGTCCGCCAGCGCGGTAGCCACCGGCAGTTTCAACATGACACGAAATCAGGAACGGTTACGGTCGCCGGAAAACCGGGTGACGATTTGCATCCAAAGGCCGCCGCGTCAATTCTGAAACAGGCGCAACTGCAAGAATAGAGGTTCGTCGCATGCGATACCTGGTGATGATTCGTCGAACACAGACTGGATACAGCGTCGACGTACCGGACTTGCCTGGCTGCGTGGCTACCGGAACGACCGTCGAGCACGCTCGGCAAATGATCGCACAAGCGATTGAGATGCATCTGGAGTTGATGCACCGCTCGGGGGAGACGCCGCCGGCGCCAACGCGGCGCATCGAGTTTGAGGTCGATGACGCCTCGGGCGAGGAGCTTTGCACCTGGGTGGAAGTTGAAGCCGAAGTCGCTGCACCGAAATGAAAGATTGAATCGATACTTCCCTCTTTTCCAACCGAACAACGTTTAGCCGCCGCAACCATGCGGTGTCATCGGAGACCAAGACGTGCTCAACCTTCCCGTTCTGCGTTGGGGCAAACCCTACGAATCGCTCGAGTCCGACACAGTCACCCACTTCATCACGGGTGAACCGATTGCCAAGGTCGGCCAGGCCAATGGCGGCCTCTTGCAGCGCGACATGCGCTTTGCCCAACGGGCTCGCGATTCGCTGCGCGAGATTCCCTGCGATGAGCTGATCGAACGCGTCAAGCGCGCGGCCGATCTGTACCTCAACGCCACGCTTCCCTTGGGCGACGGGACGCAATCGCCCGATGATTTCGCCCGAGCCCAAAGCGCTTCGACCGGCCTGCCCGAGCACATGTGCCGCGGCAACATGCAGAAGAACTACTTCGTGCTCACGCACATGGATCAGATGCTCGACGCGCTCACGCGGGGGCTCGATCTGTCGATCCTTTCGCGCGGCTATGGCGTCGAAGATCGCGGCGTGGTGGTTAGCTACCAGGCGCAATCGCCGGCGCTTGGCCTTGTGCTCCCCTCGAATTCGCCGGGCGTGCATACGCTATGGCTGCCGGTGATTCCGATGCAGGTGGGGCTGGTGCTCAAGCCTGGTCCGCAAGAGCCCTGGACGCCGTATCGCATGGCGGCGGCGTTCTTCGAGGCCGGCATCCCGCGCGAAGCCATCTCGATTTACCCCGGCGGCGGCGATATTGGGGCGGCGGTGCTGGCGAGCTGCGCGCGGAGCATGATCTTTGGCGGCACGGCCACGGTCGAACGCTACAAAGGCGACCCCCGCGTGCAGGCCCACGGGCCGGGCTTCAGCAAGATCCTGTTGGGCGACGACGTGGTGGATCGCTGGGAAGACTACATCGACCTCATGGCCGACAGCGTGTACCTCAATAGTGGGCGCGGCTGCATTAACTGCTCGGGCGTGTGGGCCTCGCGACACACCGAAGAAATCGCCCAGGCTTTGGCCGAGAAGATCGGCCCGATTGAAGTCAAGCCGCCCGAGGATCCCACGGCCGGTTTGGCGGCGTTCACCGTGCCTGGCGTGGCCCAGGCCGTGTGGAAGATGATCGAAGCCGACCTGAGTGAAAGTGGCGTCGACCACACGACCGCCAAGTATGGCCCGCGCTTGGTCGAGATGGAACGCTGTGCGTACCTGCGGCCGACGGTCGTGCATTGCGATTCGCCGGCGGCGGCCATCGCCAAGAAGGAGTATATGTTCCCGTTCACCACCGTGGTGAAATGCCCGCAAGAGAAGATGCTCGAATCGATCGGGCCGACACTGGTGTGTAGCGCGATTACCGACGACGCCGGTTTCCAGCAGCAGTTGACCGAAGCCACGCACATTGACCGCCTGAACATCGGCCCGATCCCCACCATTAGGCTCGATTGGCTGCAGCCGCACGAGGGGAACATCGTCGAGTTCCTGTTCCGCGCGCGGGCCTATCAGCTCATGCCCGAGGTGGTGAAGCGATTGAGCGCGTCGACCGTCGGCGCGGCATCGTGATACGCTCCCCCGCGGGTCGCGGCTAAACGGAACTTGATTCACGCGGCAACGGTTCCTCGACTTCCGCATCCCCACCCCCGACTCCCTCCCCCGAATGATCCCCTTCGACTACCAGCCGCGAACGCGGATCGTCTTCGGCGCCGGCCAAATCGAAGTGTTGGGGAATCTGGCGAGCGAAATGGGCGCTCGCCGCGCGTTGCTCGTCAGCGATCCGGGCATCGTCGCCGCGGGACACGTGCAAAAAGCGATCGCGTCGCTCGAAGCCGCCGGCATCGAAACGCACCTTTACGACGGCGTCGTCGAGAACCCCACGACCCAGCACGTCGAAGCCGGCGTGCTGTTGGCGCGGCGGCATAGTCCCGAGATCCTGATCGGCGTCGGGGGCGGCAGCTCGATGGATTGCACCAAGGGCATCAACTTTGTCTACACGGGCGGCGGCCGGATGCAGGACTATCGCGGCGTGGGCAAGGCCACGCGCGAGATGCTGCCCATGATCGCGGTCCCGACGACGGCCGGCACGGGCAGCGAGACGCAATCCTTCGCGCTCATCTCCGACGCCGAGACGCACCAGAAGATGGCCTGCGGCGATAAGAAGGCCTCGTTCCGCGCGGCCATTCTAGATCCCGCGCTCACCGTCACGCAGCCGGTGCGCATCACGGCGCTAACAGGCATCGACGCCATCGCACATGCCGTCGAGACCTACGTCACGCGGCGGCGCAATCCGGTGTCGATCGCCTTCAGTCGCGAGGCATGGTTGCTTTTGGAAGAGAATTTCGTCCGCGTACTCCGCGAGCCGACCAACCTGACGGCCCGCGGCGGCATGCAGCTGGGGGCCTGCTTCGCGGGCCTGGCGATCGAGAACTCGATGCTGGGCGCTACGCACTCGTTGGCCAATCCGCTCACGGCGCACTACGGCGTGCCCCACGGGCAGGCAATCGCCATCATGCTGCCGCACGTGATTCGCTATAACGGACGTGAGTGCGATCAGTGGTATCGTGAGCTGCTAGAAACGATCTGGGAGCTGAACGGCGCTCCGCCGCCCGAGCGTGGCGCCGAGGGTCTGGCCGAGTTGATCGCTGAGTTGGTGGGCCAGGCCGGCCTGGCCAGTCGGCTGCAAGAATGTGGTGTCGAGCAAGCACAACTGGGTAAATTGGCGGCTGCGGCGGCAACGGAGTGGACCGCCGGCTTCAATCCGCGTACCGTAACAGAAGCGGATCTGCTCGGGATCTATCGGGCGGCATACTGAGCGGATCGGGGGCAGGGGTCAGGATTCAGGGGCTTGGGACATGATGAATTCGGAATGATGAACGATGAATGGACGAGCCCGAATTCGCGTTGCCAAGTCGTGGCATCTTTTCTTTGCTCCGCTTGTAGCGGTGCTGGCCGCGATTGCCGTCACGGGTTGCGGTACCAACTCGAAATCGAATTCCACCGCCACGGCTAGCGAGAATTCTTCGGCCGGATCGACGGGGCATGCGAAGTCATCGGAAAAGACTCCGACTGAGGTCGCGGCTGCAGAAGTGGCCCTGGCAGGAGATTCCTCGTCCGACAAGGCCGCCCCGGAAAAGTCTCTGCCCGCCGACATGTGGCCCATGTTCCGCGGCGATTCCGCATCGCAGGGAGTGGCCGTCGGATCGCTGCCCAAGGATCTGGACGTCGTTTGGAAAAAGCCCTTCAAGGGGGGCATCTTCGAGGCCACGGCGGCAATTGTCGATGGCGCGGTTTATGTCGGCAGCCTCGACGGACCGTTCTATGCTCTGGATCTGGCCACGGGCGACGAGCGTTGGAAGTTTCCCACGGATCTTGGCTTTCGTGCCCCGGCCGCGGTTCGCGACGGGCGCGTGTTCGTCGGCGATACCGAAGGGCGGTTCTATTGCTTCGACGCGAAGACCGGCAATCGTATCTGGACTGTTCCCACGCAGGGCGAGATCAACGCCTGCGCCAACTTCTACAAAGACAACGTGCTCGTCGGCTCGCAAGACGGCAGCCTCTATTGTCTGCAAGCGAGCGACGGCAAAGAGGTTTGGAAGTACACAATCGACAACATGATCCAGTGTTCGCCCACGGTCGTCGAGAACCGCGCATTCCTCGCCGGCTGCGACGGTCTGCTGCACATCGTCGATCTCGATACGGGCCAGAAAGTGAGCACACTCGACATCCTCGACCCCACCGGCGTGACGCCGGCGGCGGTCGGCGACCGGCTCTATTTTGCGACCCAGGGAGCCCGCGTGTTCTGCGTCGATTGGAAAAAGCCCGAGGTGGTTTGGACCTTTGAGCCGAAGCGCAAGCAGCCGTTCCAGTCGTCGCCGGCCGTTTCGCAGGGCATGCTGGTCGTCGGCGGGCGCGACCGCGCGGTTCATGCCGTCGACATGAAGACGGGGGACGAACGCTGGACTTTCCCCGCGAAATCGCGGATCGATTCGTCGCCGGTCGTGGTGGGCGATCGCATGTTCGTGGGCTCGGGAGACGGACACCTGTACGGATTGAAGCTGGCGACGGGCGAGAAAGTGTGGGAATATGAAGCCGGCGGTGATTTCGTCGCTTCGCCCTCCGTGGCTGAGGGCGTGATGGTCATCGGCAACGGCAACGGCGATTTGTATTGTTTTGGGAAGAAGAAGTAATCGCTTGTAGTGACCCGATTCATCGGGTCTGGTGAAGTGATCGCAGTTGGGCGCCCTGCTCACGGCACGAAACGGCTTACGTTGAGAGGACTATATCGCTCGCGAAGGCAACTACCAACTGGCGTGGGCATGCGTGCCCTTACGGAGCATGCCCACCCGCCGCTTTCCCCCGTCCTGACAATTAAATCGATCGCGCGGCGTGTGAGCATGGCACCCCTCGCGTTTTAGAATTCACACATCGGCGTTCATCCGCGGTTCCTTCCATGACCACCGAAACCATCAAAACCGAAGTTGGCAGCTACTTCATCGCCAACTATCCCCCCTTCTCGCAGTGGACGAGCGAGGGACTCGACGACGTCCGCGCGGCGCTAGCACAACCGCCGGCCACAGTTCCCCTGGATACAGTGCCGCTGGGCCTTTATCTGCACATTCCCTTCTGCCGCAAGCGGTGCAAGTTTTGCTACTTTCGCGTCTACGTCGACAAGAACGCTCCGGATGTGGAGCGCTACGTTTCGGCCCTCTCGCGTGAAATTGAATTGGTCAGCCGATTGCCCGTGATGGGCGGACGTCCATTCCGCTTTGTCTACTTCGGCGGTGGCACGCCCTCGTTCTTAAGCGCCAAGCAACTCACATCGCTCGTCGATCGGCTGCGGGCCAACATCAACTGGGACCAGGCCGAAGAGGTCACCTTCGAGTGCGAACCCGGCACGCTCTCGCAACCTAAGTTGGAAACGCTGCGGGCGCTGGGCGTCACGCGGCTGAGTTTAGGGGTCGAGAATTTCGGCGATGCCGTGCTCGAAGAAAACGGCAGGGCCCACCTCTCGGGCGAGGTCTACAAGAGTTGGGACTGGATCAAGGCCCTGCAATTCCCGAACACGAACATCGACCTGATCGCCGGCATGGTCGGCGAATCGTGGGACAATTGGAAAGATTCGGTCGCCCGCACCGTCGATCTTTCGCCCGACAGCGTGACGATTTACCAGATGGAACTGCCGTTCAACACGGTCTACTCGCAGGACTCGCTGGGCCGACACGTGGAAACGCCCGTGGCCGATTGGCCCACCAAGCGGGCCTGGGTCGACTACGCCTTCGACCAATTGGCCGAGGCCGGCTATTCGGTTTCCAGCGCCTACACGATGGTCAAGGACAAGTCGAAGGTGAATTTCAGCTATCGCGACAACTTGTGGCGCGGCAGCGACCTGCTGGCGACCGGCGTCGCCAGCTTTGGGCACGTCTCGGGCGTTCACTATCAGAACCTGCCCGACTGGGAAGGGTACTTGTCCGCGCTGGAAGCGGGGCAGTTGCCCCTGTCGCGCGGCATGCGCCCCACGCCGCACCAGTTGCTCGTGCGCGAGTTGATTCTGCAACTGAAGACCGGCCGCATCGACGCCGGCTACTTCCGCAAAAAGTTTGGCGTCGAAGTCCTCGAGGATTGGTCCGACGCCTGGCGGCAATATGCCGAAGAAGGATTTCTCTCGGTCGACGGCGACGAGGTTACGCTGTCACGCGCCGGCCTGCTACGGGCCGACGCGTTGCTGCCGGCGTTCTTTGAGGCGCAACACCAGGGGGTACGGTATACGTAGGGGTGGGTGTCGTGTCGCCGGTCATCGGCTTAGCATCCGCGGTTAGCCGCCCCGCTTGCGGGGCGTTTTTGTTGCGCCTATCATCCAGTTGATAAACTTCCCGGAGAATGCAGCATGAGCCCTGATCACGCCGGCCAATCGCGACGCACATTTCTTACCGATACCGCGACCGCGGTGGCCGGGCTGTCGCTTGTCGCTGGCGCTACGCATTCGGTAGCGGCACACGAGAGTGCAACCCAGCGCACGCAACCCGCCGCGTCTCCAAAACTGCCCGAAAAAGGCAAGTTCCCCATCAAAGCCATCTCGTCGGCCAATGGCCTCGAAGCCACGAAAAAGGCTTACCAGTTGATCGTCGCCGGCCGCGATCCCTTGGACGCCGCCATTGCCGGCGTGAATATCGTCGAGGACGATCCCGAGGAAAACAGCGTCGGACTGGGTGGGCTGCCGAATGAAGAGGGCGTCGTCGAGCTCGATGCGGCCGTGATGCACGGACCCACGCATCGCGCCGGCGCGGTCGCGGCCATCAGGAACATCAAAAACCCATCGAAGGTCGCCAAGCTGGTCATGGATCAGACCGACCACGTGCTGCTGGTGGGCGAAGGCGCGTTGAAGTTCGCCAAGGCGCAAGGCTTTGTCGAGGAGAATCTGCTGACCGAAGCGTCGCGCAAGATCTGGCTCTACTGGAAGCAATCGCTCAGCGAAGAAGACGATTGGCTCACTCCGCCCGACAAGGATCTCGACCCCGCGGTCCGCAAGCACTTCCATCGCCCGACGGGCACCATCCACTGCGCCGCGATGAACGCCGACGGGGACATCTCATGCGTGACGACCACGAGCGGTCTGGCGTTCAAGATTCCTGGCCGCGTGGGCGACTCTCCGATCATCGGAGCGGGCCTGTACGTCGACAACGCCATTGGCTCGTGCGGCAGCACCGGACGTGGTGAGGCCAATTTGCAGAATCTGTGCAGCTTCGCCGCGGTCGAGCTGATGCGCGGCGGGATGGCCCCGCGCGAGGCGGGTCTCGCCATCATGCGCCGCGTGGCGGATCACACCGTTCCCCGCTTGCGCGACAAGCAGGGCCGGCCCAACTTCGACCTCAAGTTCTATCTGTTGGGCAAGGATGGCCGGCACGCGGGCGTATCGATGTGGGGGCCGATGAAGTTCGCCATCACGGATAAGGATGGCACGCGGTTGGAAGACTGCGCCGCGCTGTATCAAAGAGACGCCGGCAAGGGTTAGAATCTTTGCATGAGGCAAAGGAAACTCCAACGCAGCGAGAAGCGACAGCGCGGTCAGTTCATGACGCCGCCGCGATTGGCCACGGACATCGTGCAATCGCTCGACTTGCGCACCGTGCGGCGCGTGCTGGAGCCCTCGTGCGGCGAGGGCTCATTTGTTGCAGCCGTACTGAAGCGTATCGCCGGCGAATCTGCCGCTGCAACCGAGCAGCCGCGCGATGTCGGCGAAACGCGCGTTGTCGGCGTTGAGATCGATGCCACGTTGCTCGGCCAGTGCCGGCAGGCGATCGCGCCTCTCGCCGATAAAGCGGCACGATGTACTTGCGAACTGATCGACGGCGATTTCTTCCGGTTATTCATGGATCGGCAGCGTATTGGTTTCGCCGAGAGTCAGCCAAATCCGCTCTCCGAGAAGTTTGACCTGATCATAGGCAATCCACCCTTCGGCGGATCGTTTCCGCCCGACATTGAAGACGAGCTCGACGCGCTGCTGGGCAACCGCGGCGGGCTGAAGATCAAAAAGGAAACTTACGCCTTCTTCATCGTGGCTTGCACCGAGCTATTGCGCCCTGGCGGCCGGCTGGTCTTCATCTGCAGCGATTCACTGCTTACGATTCCGACGATGACGGGCCTGCGGCAGTACCTGATGGAAAGCGGCCAGGTCACGCTCCACCAGCTTGCCGAGTTTTCGGCCGAGACGAATTACCCCATGCTCGTGCTCGAGTACGTGCATGGCCAGGGCGGAGGCGCCGTCGGACGATTTGGAATCGAGCTTCACGATTCCGACATCAAAGCAACTCCCAATCTATCGTGGGGCATTACGCCCGAATTGGCCAGGTTGTTTCGCGGTCCCAAGCTGGGTGACCTGTTCGTCGCGTCGAGCGGCATGACGACCGGCAAGAACGAGTACTTTGTACGAGAGATCACGCCCGGCGGTTGCAGGCACGCCGACGGGAATGACGCAGCGACGATCGCGGAACCGTTCGAGTTCAGCTTTCACAACGCGCCGGTTTCCGTCGAGTACGAAATGGAGCGGGCCCGCCTGAACAAGTTGCCGGCCAAGAAGCTGCGCGAGCTCCGTAATGCGGAGGATCGCGGCGAAACGGAACGCCGTGTTTCCATCATACCGCGCCAGACTCCGCTGACGATCTCGCTGCCGCACGAAGATTATCGCCCCTACAACAAGGCCATCGGACGGATTATCTTTACTCCGCCCACGCATGTGATCTATTGGAAAGACGACGGCGACGTCGTGCTGATCTACAAACGCACGGGCAACTGGTACCTGCGCGGCGTCGGCGGACAGCCGTTCTTTGGTCGCGAGGGCCTCACGTGGCAGCTCGTCGCCTCGCGTTTCGTCCCGCGCTATTTGCCGCCGGGTTACATTCTGGATAGCGGCGCACCGTGCGCGTTCGCGCGCGAGGGCGTCGATCGCTCAGAGGTCTTCTTCATCATCGGCTGGCTCTTGTCGCCGCTGGCCAAGGACGTGCTGAAAACGGTCATCAATCACACGATGAATATCCAGAGCAAGGATTTCGAGCGGATGCCCTACCCGTGGTGGGTGCCAGAATCCTCGAAGCGTCTGGCGGTGCAACGCATCGTGCGGATGATCGACGATGCCAAAGCGGGCCGACACTGGAAGTGGAGCGAACTTGAAGTGCAGGAGTTAGCGGAACTGTACGGCTATGACGAAAGCGCAGTCGGCGGCACTCCGCCCGCGCTGCGATCGAAGCGCGACTCGTCGGCCGACTATCGAGTGCAGATGTCGTTGCTCTGACGGCAGAATTCCGCTCGCACTTTCGGGTGGCACGCTCTGAGCATAGCGAAGGGCGTGGTTGCGACCCACCACGCCCTTCGCTGCGCTCAGAGCGTGCCACCCAGGCCTCCTGCGTACTACACGGCTGCCAGTGCTTCGGCATCCAACTCGGCTTCGGCCTCAGCGACCGCGTCGGCCGAGAGCTGGTCGGCGACAATGCGGATCTGATCCTCGCAAGCCACGAAGGCCTCGATCAGATCGGGATCGAACTGCGTGCCGGTGCCTTCCACGATCATCCGGCACGCCTCGAAATGGGGTATCGCGTCCTTGTACACGCGATTGGTCGTCAACGCGTCGTAAACATCGGCCACGGCCACGATGCGGGCCGAGAGCGGAATCTCGTTCCCCCTGAGGCCGTGCGGATAGCCGTGGCCGTCCCAACGTTCGTGGTGAGCCACGGCGATCTCGCAGGCCATGCCGAGAAAATCATCGTCGCCCAACCGTTCCCGGATCGCCGCCAGGCAATCCGCGCCGACGACGGCGTGCATCTGCATGATCTTGCGCTCGTCCGGAGTAAGACGGCCGGGCTTGCGGAGGATGCTGTCGGGCACGCCCACCTTGCCGATGTCGTGCAGCGACGAGGCCAACTCCAGCATGTGGACGTACTGCTGGTCGATTTCCGGATAGCGCCGCGAAAGTCGGCGGGCAAGGATCGAAGCGTACTCGCGGATGCGCTCCAGGTGCTCACCGGTTTCGTTGTCGCGCGAGTCGGCTAGTTTGGCCAGGCCGAAAATAACCGCGTCGCGCGTGTTGAGCAGCGCCCGCGAGCGTCGATCGACGAGCGTCTCGAGGTTGGTGTTGATCGCCTCGAGCTTGCAGTCGTAGCGACGCATAATGGCCACGCTCGAAAGCGTGCTGAGCACAGCCAGCACGACCGCGGCCAGACAGCCGAACATCCACAGCGGACGGCTGATATGCGCGATCGCCGCACGGATGCCGTCGTCGCGTTGATCGGCGACGAGCATGATGCCCCGTTCGGGCATGTCGTGAATCGTGATGTAATGCATGCCGTCGGGCATGGCGGCCCAGCCGCTGCGGGTCGCGTTTCCGTCGTGCTTTCCGGCTTCGTCGTGGCGCAGCAGCTTAGTATCGAGCTTAACCTTTCGCACTTCCTTGCCTTGCCGTAGCGAGGGGTGGCAGAGCAAATCGCCGCTGTCGCGATCGATCACGCTCAAGTACCCGCTGTTGGGCAGGTGGATGCGTTCCACCATGCTTTGCAACTTTTTCCAATCCTCGGAGTGGGGCTTGGGATAGCCGATGCCGAGTTGATCGATGACCTCGGTCATCTGAGCCGTGGCCTGGGAATCGACGGCCAACATCTGCCCGAGCATCAGTTGCGTCAACCCGCCGTGCAGCCAATTGCCGTACCAGGCAACGGCCGCGAGCAGGCAGATCAACTGCGCGCTAGAAAGGGCGAGGATCAGGGCCCAACGACGTCGGAATTTCACAGGGCAGTGCTCTTGGTTTCGCGTTGGGGTCGAAATGGTTGCAACGGGCGACTGCTGAGCCGCTTGTCCCCACGGTCGTCGTCGCAGGCAAGTCTAGCTTTCGAGGTCGGCGCGGCGCGAGCCAATCGAACCCATGCCTCAGCATTGCCTCGGGACACCCGGGGCCGGTCGGTCCGGCGGCACGGCCTTTGTCAAATGTACCGGCGGCGAAAGCCTGCTTTTGGGGGCACGTGGGCGGTTTTGACGAGGCCAAACCGGCGTGCAACCAAGGTGTCGACCAGACCGGTGCAACGATCGCCTGTGGCGAATGGGCCCCCGCCTCGGTAGTGGGTCAGTTTGATTTCGGGGTGCCTGTGGTCGAACGAAGTGAGCCCACAGACGCGTGCCAAACTGGGGGTTCGCTTCGCTCAACCCCAGGCACCCAACCCGGGGATTCCAGACTGACCCACTACTCCCGCCTCCGCCGATTGGACACCCTTGCCGCGATCGTCCATAATGACCGTCGAGCGTCCCGCCTTGTGCCTGCCCCCCCGCCTCGTTGGCGCTGCCGGAACCGGCGCCCTACTTACGATGCACACACCTCAGCAGCGGATGTTGCCCGATCTGGATACGGTGGTCGGGCTGTTCTACGACGTGCCAGAACGTCTCGGCGATTTCACCGAGGTTTCAGCCGATGAAATGCCGGACGGTTATCGCGCGCTGTTGGCGCACGACGAGCACATGACCGTCACGGTCGAAGCGCACCATGGCGAATCGGTTGACGTACGCGTGTTGGATCGCGTTTCAACCGGCTCGCACTACGCGCGAAAGATTCTACTCGCGCGGCAAAGCGACAGCGGCGTGGTCCAGTTTGGGATCATGCAAGTCGACTTTGCTTTTCTCGATCCACCCGTCC